>JAEEGJ010002190.1_pt1 | contig 123767 bp, 97 predicted proteins | sample 8958761 | NCBI WGS metagenome assembly JAEEGJ01 (sample SAMN16246546, study PRJNA631951) | gut metagenome | biome: gut microbiome; feature: rumen; material: RS-attached | host: Bos | place: Iran: Karaj | collected 2018-10
GAGGAGCGATTTCTGTAAGTGTGTACTTACCGTCCTTGAGACCGAAAGTTGTAGCGGAGTTGCCTGATACCCAAACGAGAGAACTGCCGTAACCGTTCTTAACTTCTACGTTAACGCCCTTGTCAACAATAGTACCTTCATCGAAGATGATAGGATTGCCGTTCTTGTCAATGCCTGTGAGTTCAAGTGTAGCACCGGGAACTTCTTCGCCGAGGATATCGCGCTTGTCGATCTTTACCTGAGCGAGAGTTGTTGTAGTTGTTGCTTCGGTAGTAGTTGTGGTCGTTGTCGTGGTAGTAGTTGTTGTTGTGCTTGTCGTAGTGGTAGTAGTGGTTGTAGTCGAAGTAGTAGTCTTGGACTCATCGATCATAACAACTTCATCGGGAACAGGAGTGATATCGTCAACGCTTATGAGCTGACCGTTCTCGATAGTGAATACCATATTGGTTGCAACTTCGTAGTTCTCTGGAGGAGCGATTTCTGTAAGTGTGTACTTACCGTCCTTGAGACCGAAAGTTGTAGCGGAGTTGCCTGATACCCAAACGAGAGAACTGCCGTAACCGTTCTTAACTTCTACGTTAACGCCCTTGTCAACGATTGTTCCCTCATCGAAGATGATAGGATTGCCGTTCTTGTCAACACCTGTGAGTTCAAGTGTAGCACCGGGAACTTCTTCGCCGAGGATATCGCGCTTGTCGATCTTTACCTGAGCGAGAGTTGTTGTAGTGGTTGCTTCGGTAGTAGTTGTGGTCGTTGTCGTGGTAGTAGTTGTAGTGGTTGTAGATGTAGTAGTTGTGCTTGTTGTAGTTGAAGTGGTCGTCGTCGTTGTGGTAGTAGTGGTCGTTGTCGTAGTAGTTGAAGTAGTAGTTTTCGACTCATCGATCATAACAACTTCATCGGGAACAGGAGTGATATCGTCAACGCTTATGAGCTGACCGTTCTCGATAGTGAATACCATATTGGTTGCAACTTCGTAGTTCTCCGGAGGAGCGATTTCAGTAAGTGTGTACTTACCGTCCTTGAGACCGAAAGTTGTAGCGGAGTTGCCTGATACCCAAACGAGAGCACTGCCGTAACCATTCTTAACTTCTACGTTAATGCCCTTGTCAACGATTGTTCCCTCATCGAATATGATAGGATTGCCGTTCTTGTCAACACCTGTGAGTTCAAGTGTAGCACCGGGAACTTCTTCGCCGAGGATGTCGCGCTTGTCGATCTTTACCTGAGCGAGAGTTGTTGTTGTTGCTTCGGTAGTAGTTGTTGTGGTTGTCGTAGTTGTGCTTGTTGTAGTTGAAGTGGTCGTTGTAGTTGTAGTAGTTGTGCTTGTCGTTGTTGTAGTCGTGGTTGTGGTGGTAGTTGTTGTAGTTGTAGTAGTCTTGGACTCATCGATCATAACAACTTCATCGGGAACAGGAGTGATATCGTCAACGCTTATGAGCTGACCGTTCTCAATAGTGAATACCATATTGGTTGCAACTTCGTAGTTCTCCGGAGGAGCGATTTCTGTAAGAGTGTACTTACCGTCCTTGAGACCGAAAGTTGTAGCGGAGTTGCCTGATACCCAAACGAGAGCAGTACCGTAGCCGTTCTTAACTTCTACGTTAACGCCCTTGTCAACGATTGTTCCCTCATCGAAGATGATAGGATTGCCGTTCTTGTCAACACCGGTGAGTTGGAGTGTAGCACCGGGAACTTCTTCATCGAGAATATCACGCTTGTCGATCTTTACCTGAGCGAGAGTTGTTGTAGTTGTTGCTTCGGTAGTCGTCGTTGTTGTGGTCGTTGTCGTGGTTGTCGTAGTTGTAGTAGTGGTCGTAGTTGTTGTTGTGGTTGTTGTAGTTGAAGTTGTAGTGGTGGTAGTAGTAGTTGTTGTTGTGCTTGTAGTAGTTGTAGTCGTAGTAGTAGTCTTGGACTCATCGATCATAACAACTTCATCGGGAATAGGAGTGATATCGTCAACGCTTATGAGCTGACCGTTCTCGATAGTGAATACCATATTGGTTGCAACTTCGTAGTTCTCCGGAGGAGCGATTTCAGTAAGAGTGTACTTACCGTCTTTGAGACCGAAAGTTGTAGCGGAGTTGCCTGATACCCAAACGAGAGCACTGCCGTAGCCGTTCTTAACTTCTACGTTAACGCCCTTGTCAACAATAGTTCCTTCATCGAAGATGATAGGATTGCCGTTCTTGTCAACACCGGTGAGTTCAAGTGTAGCACCGGGAACTTCTTCGCCGAGAATATCGCGCTTGTCGATCTTTACCTGAGCAAGAGTTGTTGTAGTTGTTGCTTCGGTAGTCGTCGTTGTGGTCGTTGTAGTAGTTGTGGTCGTGGTAGTCGAAGTTGTAGTCTCGGTTGTGGATGTGGTTGAAGTAGTAGTTTCAGTTGTGGTCGTAGTGGTTGTCGTAGATGTTGTAGTTTCTTCGTTAGCTTTGTTAGTGATGCCGATGACCGGGTTAAGGCTGTTTGTACCGTTCTCTGAATAGCTTACGGTATAGCCTGCCGGGGGATCGTTTTCATGTACATAGTAATAAGTAACGAAGTTGTCATCATTGAACCTCTTGAGGTCTGACCACTTATAAGCCCAGCCGTTTGCCTGATCGAGTGTCTTTGTGTCGATGAGCTCGATCTGCTTTGCAGGAACAGCCGGAGGATTAGCTGACTTACCGTCAAGCTGGATAACATTGCCGTCTTTAACAGTGAAACTGAAAAGATCGCGGTTATCAGTGATATATTCATTACGCTCTGCGTCCCAGTAACCTGATCTCGAAGAAAGCTTATACTCGCCGTCGCTGAAGCATGATACAAGAACGCCGTCCTTTACAGCAAGGTAATTTGAGGAAGCGTCTTTAGGCATACTGTAATCAGCTGTGTTGAGAATTGAAGCAACACCTATTTCGTAGCCTTCTTCGCTGGTGAAGCTGAACTGCATTCCGGGAGTCATACTATCCCAGGGGAGTGAAGACTTATATGTATCTACTAGAGTAGCGCTTTCGTTGGCAAATCTGCTGTTTTCAAAAGCAGCCTCTGCATTGTATCTTTCGTTCTCTGCTTCGGCAAGTGCAGGGATCTCATCAGGATCAATATCGGCTTTGATAGCACGGTAAAGTGAAACGGATAAGCTGTCAGCAGAATGATCTCTGCCATCGTCGTCCCATTCCTTTTCAACAGTAATGGAAGTCTTTGTAGTATCGCTCATAGGTTCGAGGAAGAAAGCCATATGTGTTTCTCTCTCGGTAGTTACAGTTGAACCGATGAACGTACCGTTTGAAGCAAAGAGATGAAGGTCTGCATCAGGAGCAAATACTGCTGCAAGAACGTTTTCGTTCAGCCACAGATGCTTAGTAGAGGAAGAACTCTTCTTTGAGTCGTAGAAGTTAAGGATAACATTCGTGCCGACGTAAAGAGTTTCTTCGCCGCCTATCTTTATGGACTCATTATCTTTTGTGAGATAGGTGACGCTTGCAGGGGAGAAGCTTGCAGCGTCTGCACCTTCGAGGTCGATATTGAGAACGAGGTACTGGTTGTCATAGTAGGTATAGCCGCTTACTTCTTTGCCTGAGTAATCTGTGAAAGTTGTTTTCTCGGCGTTGATGTTCTTAATGACTATTTCGCCGAACGGTTCAGCCTTACCTGTTTCAGGATCAGGCGTGTCGCCGGGACGGAGGAAGTCAGATGCCTTGATGTTTACGACATTTTCTCCCGAATCAGAGAGTGTGATAGTGAGTTTCTTTGTGTAATCATCAGGACTTTCAAAAGTGTAAGTACCGTTTTCAGTCTTATTGGCAAGCTCCTCAGACTTGGATTCATATTCTGCCCTGAGAGCCTCGAAGTCCATGAAAGTGTCGGTATGGTGCCCGAAGAAAGAGTCAACACTGTAAGGTTCTTTTCTTATTTCGGACTGAACACCGAAGTCGTAAGCCTGCGCACCGCTGTCTTTTGAACCTTTATAGAGCTTCATGTTCGCGGTATCAGTAGGATACTTCAGTTTTTTGCCGTCGGGAGTGTAAAGCTCATAATCTTCAGGCCCCACAAAGTCAGGGAGCATATTCATATTGAATTTGCCCTCTGCGGCATCGAGCTTTTCGGATACGACATTTACAAGTCTGCCGACGTACTGGTTGGGCGAGGGGCCCATAGCACTTGGATCGATGATGAGATGCGGAGTTGCTACGTTTCCGTTTACGTGGTTTTTGTCCGTAAAGCTGTCGAAAGCAAGTACGTGGAAATCTCCTGCAACTCCGAGCGGATTTCCGCGGTACCAGATCGATTCGCTGTACGGGACTTTGATGTTAGGCAGTCCGTCTTTGCCTATGTCATCAGCACCGGCCGGAAAATATGATGATGGCAGCAAGCTTGTAACTGCTATAGCTGCCGAGGCGGCACTGCCGAGAAGTCTTTTCCCGATAGACTTTGGCAGACCATAGGATGATTTTTTCTCCATAGATATTCCCTTTCGCTAAATTTGTTTAAAATGTCAGTTGCACAGAGGCGTATATGTGCATACACTTCTGCTTATATTACATTTAAATTATAGCATTTTTTACTTACAAAATAAATAGGCAATAATAATAAAGTAACAAATATGAAGTGTATTTCAGCGAAATGTATAAAAATGAACGATTTGTATGTGCATTTTGAATATATTATGATAAGTTACAAAACAGCACTATTTTTAACGATTTTTCTGTAAAGTGAATAAAAGATTTTATAATGGCGATAATCTTCTGTGAGGTGAAGAAAAATGAAGAAATACACAGGTGTAATCGCCGCGGTCGCGCTCATAATATCGGTACTTATATCCAATGCGGCAGGCTTTGTACGTGACGGCAGGGAACTCGACAAACTGCGCGGAGAGGTCCTGCGTCTCCACATAATAGCAAACTCGGACAGTGATGAAGATCAGCGCCTGAAACTTTGTGTTCGCGACGAGATATTGCGGCATAGCAGCGAACTGTTTGGTGAAGTTGAAAGCCGCTGTGAAGCTGAACGATCAGTGGCGCAGAAACTTCCTGAGATAAAAAAGATAGCGGAACAGACTCTCAGGAGAGAGGGCTGCTATGCAGAGGTAAGCGCTGAAATAACGGATATGGCGTTCGACGAGCGTACTTACGGGGATATCACGATGCCTGCTGGAGAGTACCGTGCCCTGAGGATAACGATAGGTGAAGCAGCCGGACATAACTGGTGGTGTGTGCTTTTTCCGCCGCTGTGTATACCTGCTGCTTGCGGAGCGGTAATTGATGACGAGGAGAAAGAAGAGGAGTGCTTTGATGAAAAGGAACTCGAGATACTGCATAGGCCTAAAAAATACCGTGTCAGATTTGCACTATGGGACAAATTCAAAAGCTGGTTCGATTGAACGTTTGTGCAAAACAGCGAAAATAACTTCCTGACTTGACATTTTCTGCATTATGGTGTATGATAGTTAAGTAAACAAAGCAGAACTATGCGTTCTCACCGTGAGGCAAGGCTAAAACGGTCAATATGTGAATAGCTCCGGAGCGTACAGTTCCGGTATTCTATGCGTGTATTGTGTGAGTGCGGATAATTTCTGCACTCATTTTTGTTTTATAAATCAATATTGGAGGTGCTTGACGATTAGCAAACAGGAACTGCAGATCAACGAAGAGATAAGAGACAAGGAAGTTCTCGTAATCGACGCTGACGGAACAAAGCTCGGAGTAATTTCCGCAAAAGAGGCACAGCAGATCGCATTTGATAAGGATCTCGATCTCGTAAAGATCGCTCCGCAGGCAACACCGCCCGTATGCCGCATTATGGACTACGGTAAGTATTGCTTTGAACAGCAGAAGCGTGAAAAAGAAGCAAGAAAGAATCAGAAGGTCGTTGCTGTCAAGGAGATCAGAATGTTCTCTATGATAGATACCCACGATTTTGAAACTAAGGTTAATCAGGCTGTAAAGTTTCTTCAGGGCGGCGATAAGCTGAAGGTCTCAGTAAGATTCCGCAAGAGAGCTATTGCTCATCCTGAGCTCGGTAATGAGCTTCTGGATCGTTTTAAGGAAGCAGTTTCGGCTGTCGGCACAGTTGAAAAGCCAGCCAAAATGGAGGGACGCAGTCTTGTAATGTTCGTCTCACCCAAGGCTGCCAAGTAAGGAGGATCATAAAATGGCAAAGGTAAAGGTTAAAACTCACTCAGGCGCTAAGAAGCGTTTTAAGATTACAGGAAGCGGTAAGGTTAAGTACCAGCACACTAACAAGAGACACAGACTCACACAGAAGGATACAAAGCGTAAGAGAATTGCTCGTAACGCAGGTGTTGCTGATTGCACAAACGCTCCTACTATCAAGAAGCTCGTTCCTTATCTTTAATCAGCTGACAGATAATTCTGTCACAGCAACAACCGTTTTTTCGTAATTTTAATACTGGAGGTAAAAGACTATGGCACGTATTAAAGGTGCAATGATGACTCGTAAGAGAAGAAATAAGACTTTAAAGCTCGCTAAGGGCTACTTCGGCGCAAAGAGCAAGCACTTCAAGATGGCTAAGCAGGCCGTAATGAAGTCAGGCAACTACGCTTATATCGGAAGAAAGCAGAAGAAGAGACAGTTCAGACAGCTCTGGATCACAAGAATCTCCGCTGCTGCTAAGCTCAACGGTCTTAACTATTCAACATTCATGAATGGCTGCAAGAAGGCTGGCATCACACTCAACAGAAAGATGCTCTCCGAGATCGCTATCAACGATGCTGCTGGTTTCACAGCAATCGCAGAGAAGGCTAAGGCAGCCCTTTAATTGCAGAACAAACACGCTCCTTATTTCAATTAAGAGCGTGTTTTCTTGTAGAGGGGCAGTACAAAAACTGCCTCTCGCTCTGTTTTAAAATACCTCTGGACCGGGGGTGGCATATTATTGGAAAACATAATAACTTCAAAGGATAATCCTGTTATCAAGCTGTATCAAAGGCTTTCTTCTTCAAAAAAAGAAAGGCTCGAGTACGGCTTATTCGTGTTGGAAGGACTGCGTATCGTTACAGATGCGCTCCGTGAGGACAGCGGACTTTCACATCTTATTCTTACAAAGCAGGCTATGGAAAAATACGGTGAAGAACTGTTTCAGGCTGATTTGAGAGATACAAGAACAATGGTAATTTCAAATGAACTTGGAAACAAGATCGCTTCTACCGAAAAGACGCAGGGGGTTTTTGCAATATGCAGGATACCTCAGGAGCACGATCCGGTGTTTAAGGAAAACGGCAGGTATGTCGTTCTCCGCGGACTACAGGATCCCGGAAATGTCGGCATGATAATCCGTACCGCAGATGCTCTCGGTATGGACGGCGTTATTCTCTCCGGAAGCTGTGAACTGTACAGCCCTAAGGTCATACGCTCTACAATGGGCTCTGTTTTCAGAGAGGACATAACGATAGTAAATGACATCGACAAGCTCTTTGCGCTGTTTGAAGAAAACGGTGTAGAGACGTCAGCAGCAGTTATCGATAAGGACGCTCTTCCGGTAACGGAATGCGGCTTTAACGGTACACAGGCTGTGTTCATTGGAAATGAGGGAAGCGGTCTCCCTGCGGAGATAGCTTCAAGATGCAGCAGAAAGATCATTATACCGATGCACGGCAATATCAACTCCCTCAATGCTGCTATGGCGGCAGGTATACTTATGTGGGAGCTTCGCAGATAAACCTGATACTATGAGGATGGAAATGGCAGAGGAAACAAAATACTGGGTATGGCTGACAATGGTATTCGGAGTAGGAAACCGCCGCATCTGGGAGGCAATGAGCCTCTTCGGTTCGGCAAAAGAGGCTTATGATACTCTGAGCAGCGACCATTCACAGCTAAAACTCAAAGATAACGAGATAAGAAATATAACTGACACGGATGTATCTTCGGCAGAGCAGCTCATTGAGCGCTGTTCAGAAAAGGATATATGCGTCATTGGCTATGACAGCAGCGATTATCCGCCGCAGCTCAGGCACATAGCAGTGCCGCCGGCAGTTCTTTACTATAAGGGCAATATCTCATGTCTTAAAGGAACGCGAACGGTCACAGCTGTCGGTACACGAAAGGCTTCGCCGTACGGTTTAAAAGTCACTGCAAAGATATGCAGTGAACTTGCTCAGAACGGCATAGTCATCGTAAGCGGATTCGCGCTTGGAACAGATATAACTTCACAGATAGCAGCAGCTGATGCTGGCAGACCTACTGCCTGTGTTCTCGGCTGTGGCATAGATATTGACTACCCTAAGGGAAATTTACGATTCCGCGATCATATACTTGAGACCGGAGGAGTCTTCGTTTCGGAATATCCGCCCGGAACACCTCCACACGCAAGGAATTTTCCTACGCGCAACAGGATACTTGCGGCACTCGGCAGGGCGGCTGTGGTATTCGAGGCTTCGCAGAAGAGCGGTTCGCTCATAACTGCGAATATGGCTGCGGATCAGGGCAGGGAACTCTTTTGTCTGCCGCCGGCAGATATAATGAGCGAAGCATATTCCGGCAATTGTCAGCTCCTGAGAAACGGCGCTGTACCGCTTCTGAGCAGTCAGGACATACTTGACTGTTTCAGGATAGGCGGAAGCAACGACAAGGAGATACGCCGCGAGGCAGCCGAGACTTTTGGTATGCCCAAGCCGGTAGTCAGCGACAATAGGGAAATGCTTTCGGAGCTTTTTTCAAAGCTTGATGTAAGCATAGGGGCAGTGGAAACTCAGCCTCGTGCAAAAACTGATGAAGTTCCTAAGAATAAGAAAAAGAAGTCATCCGCAGCACCTGTGCTGCCGGAGGGACTATCAGATATACAGAAAAGTATAGCAGAGCTGCTCATAAATGAGCCGGTACACGCTGATACGATAGCGCAGAAGCTCGGCATAGACGCAGCCGAGCTCATGACAGAGCTCACGGAGCTTGAAATAATGGGAGTGATAAACTCGCTCCCCGGAAAAATGTTTGAAATATGCAGATAAGGAGTAGGGGCAAATGTCGGATTTAGTAATAGTTGAGTCGCCGGCAAAGGCTAAAACAATACAGAAATACCTCGGGCCCGGATATGAAGTCATTGCTTCTATGGGACACGTAAGAGATCTTCCCAAGTCAAAAATGGGAGTAGATAAGGACAATGACTTCCAGCCGCAGTATACTGATATGAAGGGCAAGGAAGACGTTATCAAGGAACTGAAAAAACGCGCCAAGAAGTGCGGAAAAGTTTATCTCGCGACCGACCCTGACCGCGAGGGAGAAGCCATTTCATGGCATATAGCACAGATGCTCAAGCTCGATATGGAGGACAACAACCGAGTTGCCTTCAACGAGATCACAAAGACCGGCGTAAAGAACGGTATGAGCAATCCGCACAAGATAGATGTAGACCTGGTAAATGCTCAGCAGGCAAGACGTATCCTCGACAGACTCGTTGGATATGAATTAAGTCCGTTCCTTTGGAAAAAGGTAAAGAGAGGACTTTCAGCCGGCAGAGTACAGTCAGTAGCGGTTCGCCTTGTAGTCGACCGTGAAAACGAGATAAGAAAATTCGTACCCAAGGAATATTGGTCGATCGATGCTAAATTCACAGCGCCGTCATCGAGAAAGGTATTCGAGGCATCACTCATAGCTGTTGACGGTGAAAAACTCGAGATACCGGATCAGGCAGCCGCAGACGGTCTGCTTGCAAGGCTCGAGAACGCTGAATACATCGTAAGATCAGTAAAGAAGCGTGTTACCAAGAAACAGCCTGCACCTCCGTTCATCACATCAACACTCCAGCAGGAAGCGTCAAGAAAGCTCGGTTTCAGCGCTAAGCGTACAATGAAGGCAGCGCAGGAACTCTACGAAGGTGTCGATGTAACTGGAGTAGGCGCTGTCGGTCTTATCACCTATATGAGAACGGATAGTCTCCGTATCTCCGAAGAGGCAAAGGCAGCAGCAGCACAGTACATCACAACGGTATACGGCAATGATTATCTTCCTGCCGAGCCGAGAAACTTCAAATCAAAGAACAATGCACAGGATGCGCACGAAGCTATCCGTCCCTCTACTCCGGATCTCACTCCGGCAAGAGTCAAGGAAAGCCTCACATCAGACCAGTTCAAGCTTTACAAGCTGATATGGGAGCGCTTCATAGCAAGTCAGATGGCAAATGCTCTCCTCGATACTGTTTCGGCAGATATTGAAGCAAACGGCTGCACATTCCGTGCTTCCGGTTACTCAGTTAAGTTTGACGGATTTATGACTCTCTATGTTGAGTCGAGCGATTCAGCAGACGAGAACAAGAAGATGCTCCCGGAGCTCAAGGCTGAGGATAAGCTGAAGCTCAAATCGATAGATGGCAACCAGCACTTCACACAGCCGCCTCCGCGCTTTACTGAAGCTTCACTCATCAAGGCACTCGAAGAAAACGGAATAGGCAGACCAAGTACCTACGCACCGACCATTACAACTATCACTTCGCGCCGTTATGTTGAGCATGAGGGAAAGGCTCTCAAGCCGACCAATCTCGGTGAGGTCATAACCGATCTTATGAAGGATCACTTCAAGAAGATAGTTGACGCCAAGTTCACAGCTGAAATGGAAAACGACCTTGATGAAGTCGAGCACGGCAACAAGGACTGGGTGAGCACTCTTCACGATTTCTACGATGATTTTGCGAAGACGCTAAAAAAAGCCGAAGAAGCAATGGACGGCAAGCGCGTCAAGGTGCCGGATGAAGAGACTGATGTTGTCTGTGAGAACTGTGGCAGACATATGGTCATCAAATACAGTAAATACGGTAAGTTCCTTGCCTGTCCGGGATTCCCCGACTGCAGGAACACAAAGAAGATAGTCACCGAGGCAGACGGAACCTGTCCGAGGTGCGGAAAGAAAATGCTGCTCAAAAAGTCCAAGAAGGGCAGAAGCTTCTATGGCTGCGAGGGTTACCCCGAGTGCAGCTTTATGACATGGAACGTTCCAAGTGCTGAGGTATGTCCTCAGTGCGGAAAGACACTCTTTGTCAAGGGCGGAAAGTCAGGTAAGCTCATCTGTGAAAACGAGGGCTGCGGCTATGAAAGAGAGCTGAAGAAATGATCGCTCAGGTTAGCGTTATCGGTGCAGGACTTGCTGGCTGTGAAGCTGCGTGGAGACTTGCACAGGAGGGGATAAACGTCCGCCTTTATGAGATGAAGCCGGATAAGTTCACTCCTGCACATAAATACAAAGGTTTTGCCGAGCTTGTATGCTCAAATTCGCTCAAAGCGGCGAGACTTGAATCTGCGGCAGGACTCCTGAAGCATGAAATGGAAATGCTCGGTTCGCTTACCGTTCCGTGTGCAAAGGAGAATTCAGTTGAGGCAGGCGGAGCACTTGCAGTTGACAGAGAGCGTTTTTCGGACGCTGTAACAGAGAAGATAACCTCACATCCGCTTATCGAAATTATAGGCGGCGAGGTGACAGAGCTCCCTGAGGGAACTGTCATAATAGCAACAGGACCGCTCACACATGGAGCGATGGCTGATATTATCCGCGGACTCTGCGGAGACGGACTCAGCTTCTATGATGCAGCTGCGCCTATCGTGACATATGACAGTCTCGACAAGGAATGCGTGTTCTTTGCATCACGCTATGACCGCGGCGATGCAGATTATATCAACTGTCCCATGAACAAGGAGGAGTATCTTGCGTTCCACGAAGCTCTTATCGGAGCTGAAAAGGTACAGCTCAAGGATTTCGAGACTCATCCGTTCAGCGTTTATGAGGGATGTATGCCGATAGAGGAGCTCGCACGAAGAGGTGTTGACACAATGCGCTTCGGACCTATGAAACCGGTCGGCATAGACGATCCGCGTACAGGCAGAAGACCTTATGCAGTAGTTCAGCTCAGACGCGAGAACCGAGATGGTACACTTTTCAACCTTGTAGGTTTTCAGACAAATCTGAAATTCGGTGAGCAGAAGCGAGTATTCTCAATGATACCAGGACTTGGAAATGCAGAGTTTATGCGCTTCGGCGTTATGCACCGCAATACCTTCATAAACAGTCCGGAACTTCTGAATTCAGATTTCTCAATGAGAACAAGACCGGAGATATTCTTTGCCGGTCAGATGACAGGTGTAGAGGGATATATGGAATCAGCAGCAAGCGGCATTATAGCAGGTATAGCTGCTGCGCGCAGGATAAAGGGACTTGAGCCGTTAAAGCTACCGGCAGATACCATGACTGGAGCACTTTCGGCTTATATAAGCGATCCGTTCAACAGCGGAAAGTTCCAGCCTATGGGGGCCAATATGGGAATACTCCCTGATATCGGTGTGAGGATAAAAGATAAAAAGGAACGCTACGGCGCGTATGCAGAACGTGCTGTTAGATCACTTGAAACTGAACTTGAAAGGATCAGCTATGGCAAAGATAATCGTTGATGCTTTCGGAGGAGACAATGCTCCTCTGGAAGTGCTTAAAGGCTGCGAAAAGGCGGTCAAAGAATTAAAATCGGAGATAATACTTACAGGAAGCTCGGAAAAGATCAAGAAGTGTGCCTCTGAGAACGGCATAAGTCTCAAAGGCATGAAGATCGTGCATACAGATGATGTTTTTGATATTCATGATGAGCCGAAGGAGATAATTAAATCAGGAAAGAACTCTTCCATGGCGATAGGACTCGGACTTCTCGCAGAGGGCAAGGGCGATGCTTTTGTTTCAGCAGGAAGTACAGGAGCTCTGGTAATGGGCTCCTCCTTCATCGTCAAGCGTATCAAAGGTATCAGACGTATAGCTCCGTCACCGGTGATACCGGCGGATAAAGGCAGTTTCCTGCTTATAGATGCAGGAGCAAATACTGAATGCCGTCCGGAGATGCTGGTGCAGTTTGCTGCAATGGGAAGTGCCTACGCCGAAAAGGTAATGGGCATCAGACGTCCCAAGGTAGGACTGCTCAACATCGGTGCGGAGGAGACCAAGGGCAGAGCACTCGAACTCGAGGCATACAAGCTGCTCAAGGACTCGGGACTCAACTTTGTCGGAAATATTGAAGCAAGGGATATGCCCAAGGGTGAAGTACACGTAATAGTTACGGACGGCTTTACCGGTAATGTTGCCCTCAAGCTTTATGAGGGAATGGGTTCATTCTTTGCAGACAAGATGAAATGGATGTTCTCAGGTGCCGGAAAGATAGGAGCTCTGTTTGCATACGGAAAGATAAAAAAGTTCCGCAGACAGATGGACTACAAGGAGACCGGCGGTTCGGCTCTTCTCGGCGTAAGGAGACCGGTCATAAAGGCTCACGGCAGCTCTGACGGCACTGCGTTCTTCAATGCGGTAAGACAGGCAGAGAGATGCGTAAAAGTAAATGTTTCCGGCGTGATCGAAAATTATATAGCTAAGCTCGAAGTTTCCGGAAAGGAATAATTATGGAAAATACAGAAAATTTAGAGGAAGTCATTGGTTATAGCTTCAAAAGACCTGAACTGCTCCACCAGGCACTTTCGCATTCTTCTTATGCAAATGAGAAGAAGCTGCCGTTCGGCAGCAACGAAAGACTTGAATTTCTCGGTGACAGTGTGCTTTCGATAGTTGTTTCCGATTACCTGTACAAGAATCTTAACGTTGCAGAGGGAGAACTCACCAAGATGAGAGCGTCTCTCGTCTGCGAAAAGTCACTATATTTATTCGCACAGAGGATAGACCTCGGAAAGTATCTTCTTCTCGGCAAGGGCGAAGAGAATACAGGCGGCAGGGAACGCCCCTCGATACTTGCTGATGCTTTTGAAGCAGTGATAGCTGCTATTTATCTTGACGGCGGTATGGAAGCCGCTGCAAAGCACATAATGAATTTCATGCCAGACGACCTCAACCATGTAGGAAAGCCGGCGTTCAGCGATTTCAAGACGGTTCTCCAGGAGATAGTACAGAAGAACCCCGAGGAAAAGGTCGAATACGTGCTCATCGGTGAGGAAGGTCCCGACCACAACAAGCGTTTTGTAGTTGAGGTCTGTCTCAACGGTCAGGTCATCGGCAGCGGCAAGGGCAGAAGCAAAAAGGAAGCCGAACAGCTTGCTGCAAAGGAAGCTCTCCAGCTTATGGGATATGAAACACAGTAACATTTCGATATTCATACCGCATATCGGCTGTCCGCATCAGTGCAGTTTCTGCGATCAGCGGACTATCAGCGGTGCTCAGCATCTTCCGGACGGCAATGAGGTCAGGGAGATATGCGGTAAGGCTCTCAGCGAAGTGAAGTCTTCGGAGAATACCGAGATAGCTTTCTTCGGCGGAAGCTTTACTGCTATACCGCGTGATTATATGGTCGAACTACTCGATGCGGCAAAGGAATTTGTCGGAGGCACACGTTTCAGAGGTATACGCTGTTCGACTCGTCCGGACTGCATAGACAGGGAAGTTCTCGACATACTGAAAGAATACGGTGTTACGGCGATAGAGCTCGGAGCGCAGTCAATGGACGCAGAAGTTCTCACAGCAAATGAGCGCGGGCACTCAGCAGATGATGTTGTGAATGCCTGTCATCTCATACGCGAATACGGCTTTGAGCTTGGCCTTCAGATGATGACCGGACTCTATAAGAGCGATCCTGAAAGGGATATGGAGACTTTCCTCAGGCTTGCCGAACTCTTACCGGACACGATGCGTATTTATCCGGTAGTCATACTTAATGGTACAAAACTTGCTGATCTGTACAGGTCAGGGGAGTATGTGCCATATAGTTTTGAAAAGGCTGTGGATATATGCTCCGATATGCTTGAAGAAGCTGAAAATCGCGGCATAAGGGTTATAAAATGCGGACTTCACGCGAGTGAATTCGTGGAACAGGACAAGGTTGGTGGTTTTTATCATCCGGCGTTCCGTGAACTGTGTGAAAGCAGGATTTATCTGCGGAAGATAGAGAAACTCTCAGTTGGCTGCACTTACCTGAAATTGGCGGTTCCGGCAAGAGACATAAGCAAAGCTGTCGGACACGGCAGGTCTAATATACTGAAATTGAAAGAAAAAGGCGTTGAACTAAAGATCACGGTAGCTGCTGACGGCAGCATCACTATTGTAGAAAGGCGGTGAAGAAATGTATCTGAAATCTCTCGAAATACAAGGCTTTAAGTCATTTCCGGACAAGATAAGCCTTACATTTGACAAGGGGCTGACTGCGGTAGTAGGTCCCAACGGCAGCGGAAAAAGTAATATCGGCGACTCTGTTCGCTGGGTACTCGGTGAGCAGTCTACAAAGACTCTCAGAGGAAACAAGATGGAGGACGTTATTTTTTCCGGTACTGTTGCCAGAAAGCCTATGGGATTTGCAGCTGTAACGCTGAATATAGATAATTCTGACCGCACTCTTCCTGATATGGACGATGAGATCGCTGTAACGCGAAAGCTGTACAGAAGCGGCGACAGCGAGTACATGATAAATGGCAGACAATGCCGTCTCAAAGACATCAATGAACTCTTTATGGATACCGGCCTCGGCCGTGACGGCTACTCGATAATCGGTCAGGGACGTATCGCAGAGATAGTCGGTGCAAAGAGCAGCGAACGCCGCGATATTTTTGAAGAAGCGGCTGGTATTTCAAAATTTCGCTACAAGAAGCTCGAAGCAGAGCGTAAGCTTACAGCCGCTCAGGAAAATCTTCTCCGACTCACTGATATACTCTCAGAGCTTGAAGGAAGAGTAGGACCGCTGAAGATACAGTCACAGAAAGCGGAAAAGTTCATCAAACTTGCTGCCGAGCAGAAACAGCTCGAAATCTCTGTATGGGTACACCGTCTTGATGAACTGAAAGAAAAGCTCGACGGCATCGAGGAGAAGATACTCATAAGCCGCAGCGAATACGAAAACATAGAGAACGACATACAGCGCGAGGAGCAGAAGATCGAAGCCGGCTACCGCAAGATGCAGGAGAGCACGATGCGTTCCGATGAACTTCGCCGCAAGATGCTCGAGGAGGAGCAGACTGCTTCTGATATGAAATCGGGCATAGCCGTTCTCGAGAACGACATAAAGCATTGCCGTGAAGCAATAGAAGCTGCACAGGCAAGCATAGACAGTTCTGACGAAACAAAGCGCTCACTCATCGAACAGCGCGAAGCTGCCGAGAAAAAGCTTGCTGAACTGGGCGAAGCGAAGAAGACACTCGAAGCTGAGATAGCTGCTGCTGAAGCTGATTTTGCCAAGGCTGAACAGGACAGTTCAGAGCTCGGAGACAGCGTAGACAAGGCAGGAAATGAGATCAACAATCTCTATATAAAGCAGAGCGAGCATAAATTTGCTATCGAGTCTGCAAAGGCTACTATCGACGAGGAAAAGCGCAGGCTTGAAGAGCTCCGCGACAGCAGCAGGAGTTTTGCTGATACACTTGCAGATTACCAGTCGAAGCTTGCAGAAGCCGACAGTGAAAAGAAGAAGAACGAAGAAAAGTCCGGCGAACTCAGGAACCGCCTGAGCGGTATGGAGAGACTGTACAAGTCGCGCCGTGAGGGATTTGAGAAAGCCAAAGAGGACTTTGAGCGTGCTTTGTACGACCTCAAGGATCGTCAGCAGCGCAGAAAGATACTCACCGACCTCGAGAACAATATGGAAGGCTTTGCAGGCAGCGTAAAGCAGGTGCTCAAAGCCTCAAAGCAGGGCAGACTGGGCGGAGTATTCGGAACAGTTGCTCAGAATATCGGCGTTGAGCAGAAGTATGCAGTAGCAGTTGAGACAGCTCTCGGCGGCGCGATGCAGAACATTATCGTCGAGAACGAGGACATTGCAAAACGCTGTATCCGTTTCCTGAAAGAACAGCGCGGAGGACGTGCGACTTTCCTGCCGATAACTTCGGTAAAGGGCAGGACTCTTACAGAACAGGGACTTGAAAACTGCGAGGGATATGTAGCGAATGCAAGCGAAATAGTTACGTATGAGAACAGATTCAGCGGAATAATCGCTTCGCTCCTCGGACGAATTGTCATTGCCGAGGATATCGATACAGCAACGCTTATTGCCAAGAAATACGGCTACAAATTCAAGATAGTTACTCTTGACGGTCAGGTCATCAATGCCGGAGGTTCATTCACCGGAGGTTCGGCGCAGAAGTCCGGCGGAGTGATAACCCGTAAGAATGAGATAGATTTTCTCGACAGCGAGATAGCGAAACTCGATTCCGAGAAGGACGAACTCAGGATAAAAGCTGAAAAAATGCGTGCGGAATCCGAAAAGCTCCGCTATGATACGGAAGCTGCAAAGGAAGAGCTCGCACAGTGTGAATCTGACGGAGTACGCATAAATGCTGAGATGTCAAGTCTTTCGTCATTGATAGAACAGCTCGGTACACAGTCTGACAACTCGGAAAAACTCATTTCCGAGACTGAGCGGAAGATAACTGCCGCAGAGGAAAGCATAAAGACTTCCGAAGCTGCTCTTGCTGAGACAGCTCAGCAGATAACAGCCGCAGAGGAAGAGCTTGCACAGGGACAGGATACCCGTGAAAAGCTCCGCCGTCAGCGAGAGGAACTTTCAGAGAAACTCTCACAGATGAAGATACGCGGAATGGAGCTTGCAAAGGATGTTCAGGCACAGCAGCTCGAGGTAGAGCGTGTAGAGCAGAGCCTTGAAGATCTTAAATCGGGCAATGTACGTTTTGAGGAAGCGATAGCACGTCAGAATATGGCTATCGACGAGAAGAACCGCATCATTGAAGAGCTGAAGGAAAAGCTCGCAGGCTTCAAGGACAATACAGCGGCGTATCTCCAGGAGATACAGCGCTGTCAGGAGATGCACACTGAGCAGAACCGACTTGTCAAGGAGCTTCAGAGCGGACTGAAAGAGATAAATGAGGCTAAGGAAAAGCGTTCCGGCGATATAACACGTCTCGAGGACAGAAAAGAAGCTGTCTGCCGTGATTCCGACCACATTATCAATCAGCTGCGTGAGGTGTATGAACTCAACCGTTCGGAAGCCATTCAGCTTGCTGAAAAGCTCGAGGACGTCAATGAAGCTCAGAAGAAGCTGAGTGACATCAAGAAGGACATACGCGCACTCGGAAGCGTAAACGTAGATGCTATCGAGGAGTACAAGGAAGTATCCGAGCGATACACTTTCATGTCTGAGCAGATAGCTGATGTACAGCGTTCAAAGGCGGAACTCGAAAATATAATCAGCGGACTCACAGAGGAGATGTGCAGGATTTTCTCAGAGAGTTTCGCAATAATAAACACCAACTTCAAGGAGATATTCGTCGAGCTCTTCGGCGGAGGAAAGGCAGAGCTGATACTTACCGATCCGGAGAACGTACTCGAATCCGGTATCGAGATAAGCGTAGCACCGCCCGGAAAGGTTATCAAGAACCTCATATCCCTTTCGGGAGGGGAGCAGTCGTTCGTGGCAATAGCGATATACTTTGCTATACTGCGATTGAGACCCGCACCGTTCTGTATCCTTGACGAGATCGATGCGGCACTTGACGAGGTAAACGTCCGGAAGTATGCGCAGTATCTCAAAAACTTCACTGACACAACGCAGTTTGTGCTTGTTACCCACAGACGAAGTGCTATGGAAGAAGCCAATGTTCTGTACGGCGTAACTATGCAGGAAGACGGCATCTCGAAGCTGCTCAAGATGGAACAGGTCGACTTCCAGGAAGATGTTGCTGATGTTCAGTAACGAAAAATGTCACAAAAGTGTTATTTAAAACGATTATTATATAATGGAGCCTTTTTTAAGGCGGATCAGGAGATAGTATGGGAATTTTTGCAAAGATCGCAGCTGGACTGCGCAAGACCAAGAACTCGTTCATCAACAGACTCAAAAGGATAACCAATTCATTCACCAAGATCGACGAGGAGCTCTTTGAGGAACTCGAAGAAGCAATGATAATGAGCGATATAGGCGTAGAAACCTCTGAGGAGATCTGCGACAGGCTCAGAAAGAAGATAAAGGAGCGCGGCATCACAGATCCTGCGGCTATAATGGAACTCATACAGGAAGTAATCGGCGAGATAATGGGCGATGATACAGGTCTCGACCTTTCACTCTCACCGGCTGTGATCATGGTCATCGGAGTTAACGGTGCCGGCAAGACCACAACTATCGGCAAGCTCTGTCACCAGTTCAAGAATGAGGGCAAGAAGGTTCTCGTTGCAGCTGCTGATACATTCCGTGCAGCAGCTATCGACCAGCTTGAGGTCTGGACACAGAGAGCCGGAGTTGATATCGTAAAGCACGCTGAGGGCTCTGATCCCGGTGCGGTAGTATATGACGCTCTCGAAGCAGCAAAGGCTCGTGAGTGCGACGTTGTCATTATTGATACTGCCGGAAGACTCCATAACAAGAAGAACCTTATGGATGAGCTTGCAAAGATAAACCGTATCATCGACTCAAAGGCAGGCGACTGCTCACGCGAGGTACTTCTTGTGCTCGATGCAACTACCGGTCAGAATGCCGTAAACCAGGCTAAGCTGTTCAGCGAAACAGCTCCGATTACCGGAATAGTTCTCACAAAGCTTGACGGTACAGCAAAGGGCGGTATCGTTATCTCGATAAAGAACGAGCTTGGCATCCCTGTAAAGCTCATCGGTGTCGGCGAGAAGATAGACGATCTCCAGCCGTTTGACAGCAGAACATTCGTTGAAGCTCTGTTCAGCGATGTTGAGACAGATGAAGAGCTTGAAGAGGCAGAGAATGCTGAGGGCGAGTACGGTGAAGAGGACTTCGATGAAGACGAAGCTGCTGAGTCCGCAGAGAATGCTTCTGAGGAAGAAGAGCCTGAGGACAATGAAGAAGCAGAGCCGCAGTTCAGCTTTGGCACAGAGCCTGAAGCTGTTCCGGAAATATCAGCTGAGGAAGAGCCTGAGGCTGTCAGCGAACTGGCAGACGATGAAGACGAGGATGACAGCTTTGTTACTAACGAGCCTGTTGACGACGGCGAGGAGATGATCTCCGAGACCGGATATGTATACAACGAGAACTACATGGACAGCTTCGAGGACGAAAACTCTGATGAAGATGAGGATGAAGACGAAGAGTCTGATTCTTATGAAACAGAAGAGGAGAACGAAGAGGAAGTTCCTGTCGAAACTGAAAAGAAGAAAAAGCGCGGATTCTTCAGCCGTCTCTTCGGCAGAAAGAAGTACGATGACGAGGAAGAATACGAAGAAGAGTCTGAGTCTGAGGAATATGAAGAGGAAGAGAGCGATGAAGATGAATAAGCTCGTAATGGCAACAAATAACGCCAATAAGCTCCGTGAAGCTCGGGAGATTCTTTCACCGCTCGGACTGGAAGTTCTTTCATTGAGCGAGATCGGTATCGACTGTGATCCTGATGAAAACGGTACAACATTCGAGGACAACGCTGAGATAAAGGCAAGGGCGATATTCAATGCAATTGCTGAGAAATATGGAGAAAACACAGCGGTATTCGCTGATGACAGCGGACTCTGCGTTGATGCTCTCGGCGGCAGACCGGGAGTACATTCCGCAAGATATGCGCCCAAGGGACAGGAATGTGAAAAGCTCCTGGGTGAGATGGAAGGCGTTGCTGATGAAAAGCGTACAGCGCGATTTGTATGCTCGATAGTATATCTCGACGAAGCAGGTAAGTCCTTCGGGGCAAGAGGTACCTGTGAGGGAAAGATAGGCTATGAACAGCGCGGAAGCAACGGCTTTGGCTATGATCCGGTATTTATGGTCGGTGATAAGACGATGGCGGAGCTTTCCGCGGATGAAAAGAATGCAATAAGCCACAGAGGGGCGGCTATGAGAGAGCTGTGCCGCTTACTTAAAGAAAGATACGGTGAATGATATGCTTACAAGCAAGCAGAGAGCTTACCTCAGAGGTATAGCTTCAACATACGAGACTATCTTCCAGATAGGAAAGGGCGGAGTGACCGAAGCTATGTGCAAGGACATCGGTGAGGCACTTCGCAAGAGAGAACTCATAAAGCTGAGAGTTCTTGAGAATTCCGGCTGGACTGCAAGGGAAGCAGCTGATGCTGTTGCAGAACAGACCGGAGCTGACGTAGTTCAGGTGATAGGAAGCAAGTTCGTGCTCTACAAGCGCAACGAAAAGGATCCTGTTATTGAAGGCATACCGAAGGCAAAATAAGTGATATAAGGGATAATTGTTCTGGGGAGGACGTATGAAAGTTGTATTGATTAGCGGCACGAATCATAAGGGCTCGACTTACAGCGCAGGAAGAATGCTTGCAGAGAAGGTGACTGCACCTGACAATATCAGTGAGTTCTTTCTGCCGCGTGATTTTGACGAGTTCTGCTGCAGCTGCAAGAATTGCTTCGGTAAGGCGGCGGATAAGTGCCCTCATTATGAAAAGCTGCGCCCGATAACAGAAGCGATAGACAGCTCTGACCTTATCATCCTGACATCGCCTGTATATGTATATCACGCAACAGGTCAGATGAAAGCATTGCTTGACCATTACGGCTGGCGCTGGATGGTGCATCGCCCTGAGGAGAATATGTTTGGAAAGCAAGCTGTCGTAGTAGCAACAGCTGCCGGAGCAGGTATGAAATCCACAATGAAGGATATGGCGGACAGCTGCTTCTTTTGGGGCATACCCAAGACCTACAGGCTCGGAAAGGCCGTGCATCAGGTAAACTGGAACGACGTTTCTCCGAAGATAAAGCAGGAGCTCGAAAAGAAAACTGACGCTCTCGCCCAAAAAATAAAGAGAAGGAACGGAAAAGTGCGTCCGGGGCTGAAAACAAAAGCCTTCTTTTCAATAATGAGGATGATACAGCGCACGGGATTCAGCGCGACCGACCACAATTATTGGGAGGCAAAGGGCTGGCTCGGCAAAAAACGTCCGTGGAAAAAATAAAGTCAGACACAATCAACGGAGGTGCTGTATGCGCATAGGCATATACGGCGGGAGCTTCAATCCCGTCCACAACGGACACATACATCTTGCCAGAGCTGCGGCAGACGAATTTGCACTTGACAGGATATATCTTGTGCCGTCAAAAAAATCACCGCACCGCTCGAGCAGTGAATATGTTGCAGAAGAAGACAGACTGGAGATGCTCCGGCTGGCATGCGGATGTGATGAGCGTCTCAGCGTAAGTGACTATGAGATGAAAACTGACAGAGTCAGCTATTCGATATATACAGTTGAGCATTTCCGCAAAAAATTTCCCGACAGCGAATTGTTTATGCTTGTAGGAAGTGATATGCTGCTCTGCTTTGATGAGTGGTACAAGTTTGAGGAGATACTCGCACAGGCAACGCTCTGTGTAGTTTCTAGGCAGGGCGGAGACATTGATGAGCTTGAGAAGAAGGCTTGTGGACTGCGTAAATACGGCAATATCCTGATAAGCAGTTCAAAGCCGCTTGAGATCTCATCGACAGAGATACGAAAAAAAATTGCAAAAAACAGTAATTTTGCTTGCTATCTTGACGAAAATGTAGTACAATATATAAGATCGAGAGAATTATATTCTTTACGAGGTGAAAGTAAATTGCATTATAACACCGAGGATAAAAAGAAATATCTGAAGGGACAGCTTTCGGCAAAGAGGTATACACATTCGCTGAATGTTGCAGCAGAATGCCGCAAGCTCGCAGACAAATACGGGGAGGATCCTGACAAGGCTTATTTTGCAGGGCTTCTTCACGATATATGCAAGGAAATGCCCGATGAGGAGCAGAGAGAACTTGTTATTTCCGGCGGTTTTACATACTGCCGTGAGGAATTGGAAACGAAATCATTGCTGCACGCTATTGCAGGTGCAGCTTTCATAAAGAAGGAATTTGGCGTTGAGGACATCGACATACTCAATGCAGTGAGATTCCATACAGTAGGCAGGGCTGGCATGTCAAGGCTCGAGGAGATAGTATACCTCGGCGACCTTATCTCAGCCGACAGGGACTACAAGGACGTGGACAAGATGCGCAAGCTGGCTTATTCAAGCCTTAACGCAGCTATGCTCGAAGCGTTCTCGTTCTCTATGAGATCGGTCATAAAGAAGGGCGGACTCATCCCGATATGTACTGCCGAAGGATACAATTTTTATACACGGCTCGAAAGAGAATAAAGGCCGGCGTTGATTCAGAAAGAGGAGTAAAATGGAACAGAATGATATTTTAGACGAAAAAAAAGCTCCAGTTTCGGAACAGGGCAGAGAAAAGCCTGTCAAAAAGCTGGTAAGAGTAAATAAAAGCAAAGCTCCGCAGCCTCCGAGACAGCCGCAGCAGCCTCAGGTTTACCACGGAATGCACGAAGCTCCTCCTGAGGGAGAGAACGGCGGCTACGCTGAAAAGGAGTTCAAGCTCGTTTACGGCGAGGGAGAACATGCAAGGATAGAGGGAATAGGCGGCGGAAAGTATGCAGCCGGAAATATTCACGAAGACGAGAATGCTCCGTATGTACCTAAGCATGAAGCTCCGCCGGAGGATTACGATGATGACTATGAGTATGAGAGCAGCAATGAGCGTTCATGGAAGGACATCATCATAAAGGTAGCTTCCATCGTTATCAGCCTTGTGATAATAGCGGTAATGATACTGAATATGCCTATCATATGGTTCAATGACAAGCGTACAGGCGAGAAGAAGAATGTTTCGATACTTTACTATCTAAAGAACGAGCAATTCCTTGGATACATCGAGGGTAACGTAGATAAGACAAAGCATGATCCCCAGATCAACACAGATGTAGTAGAGCCTGACTATGATGATGGCCTCGATCTCTATCAGAAGATAGAAGGACAGTACACTGTAATGTTCCTTGGATTTGATGAAGAGGTTGCGAATACCGACATTATCTGGCTCATGCAGTTTGATCTCCGCGGCGGTAAGCTGAACATCCTTCAGGTGCCGAGAGACACATTTGCGCCTGATTATACATCTTCATTAACCGGAAAGATAAACAGCGTCTATAACCTCGGACGTGCAGATGATAAACCTATCCAGAGAGTATATGATGCTCTCGAAGAGAGCTTTAATATCCCGATAGATGCCTATATCACAACAGTATGTACAGACGTTGCAGACATGGTAGACCTGGTCGGCGGTATCCCGATAACTCTTGACAATCAGATCGTTTATGAAGCAGATAAGATCATTCCTGCCGGAGATACTGTTCTCTCAGGACAGCAGGCAGAGTGGTTCATGCGTTACCGTTCAGGCTGGTCTGAAGGCGATATCGGACGTGTCCAGAATCAGAGACGTTTCATGGCAGCAGCTATGAAGAAGCTCGTTGATATTGCAGGCGGAAGCGACGGCCATGCAAAGCTCTACAAGTACCTCAACGAGATCTACAAGCATAAGTGGATCGCTACTGACATGAGTGTAGGCGACCTTACCAAGCTCGGTGACTATGCTTCAACGATCTCCATGGATAATATAACAGTATCTATGGTGCCCGGTGAAGGTGCATGGTACGCTGCACCTGACGGAAAGGAATACTCAGTATATTCTGTACACAAACAGGAGACTATTGATCTTCTCAACAATACATTCAGACCGTATCAGCGTCCTCTGCTCTTGTCAGAATCCTCTCTGATAGAGCTCCAGACAAATCATCTGACCGATTCATATGACAAGACAAAGGTCAAGTTCTCGGATCTTGAACACGCTACAGAACCAAGGCGAGGTTAATGATATTATTCGTAAGGAAGTGGATATATGAACGAAAAAGAAAAACTTGAACTCATCGTAAAGACTCTTGACAGCAAAAGAGGCGAAGACATACAGGCTATAAGGATCTCAGACCTGACGATCCTTGCGGACTATTTCGTTATTGTAAACGGTACCAGCAACACACATGCACGCACCCTTGCAGACGAAGTAGAGTTTCAGTTCTCACAGAAGGGCATAGAGCCCGAACGCCGTGAGGCTGATACGGGAAATACGTGGATAATCCTTGATTACGGAGACATTATAGTACACGTATTCTACAAAGACACACGTAATTTCTACAAGCTCGAGGGCCTTTGGGCAGACGGAGAACAGGTAGACATCAGCGAGCTGCTCGTAAAGGAGTAATACTATGCTGAAAACAAATAACGAACACGGAAGAGCTTACACGGTAATTATCGGCGGATACGCTATCGCAAAGGGTATCCTCAATATGATACTCGGCGGCGGATTCGGCGGAGTTATCGTGGGAATATTCATACTTGCAGTTCTCTACACCGGACTCCAGTACATGAATTATCTCACAGCCGGATATATGGCTATCACAGCACTTATGTATCTTCCCGGCAACATCGCTCATATCGGCGATAACTGGATATACCTCATTGAGGGACTTATCGATATAGCGTTTGCGGTAATGCTTTGCCTTAACGCTGACGTGAAGGAACACTTCACAAATAAATGGGACGAACTTGACGATCTCATTCAAAAATAAGAATACACTATACTGATAAAAGGAATGATATACAATGAGCAGATACGACTTTAAGTCTATCGAGCCGAAATGGCAGAAATACTGGGAGGAACACGAGACATTCAAGACGGATGTATGGGATTTCAGCAAGCCTAAGTTCTATGCACTTGATATGTTCCCTTATCCGTCAGGAGTAGGTCTCCACGCAGGTCATCCCGAGGGATATACAGCTACTGACATCGTTTCACGTATGAAGCGTATGCAGGGCTACAATGTACTTCATCCTATGGGATACGATTCATTCGGACTTCCGGCAGAGCAGTATGCTGTTAATACCGGAAACCACCCGAACGGTTTTACTCAGGAAAACATCAAGACATTCTCAAAGCAGCTCAAGGAGCTCGGCTTTGACTATGACTGGTCTAAAATGATAGCTACATCTGATCCTGAGTTCTACAAGTGGACTCAGTGGATCTTCAAGCAGCTCTACAACGACGGCTACGCTAAGTACATAGATATGCCTGTAAACTGGTGCGAAGAGCTCGGAACAGTTCTCTCGAACGACGAGGTCATCGACGGCAAGTCAGAGCGCGGTGGTTTCCCGGTAGTCCGCAAGAATATGAAGCAGTGGGTAATCGACCAGCCTGCATTCGCTGAGAAGCTCCTTGACGGACTCAACGAGATAGACTGGCCTGAGTCTACAAAGGCTATTCAGCGCAACTGGATAGGCAAGTCCACCGGTGTTGAGGTAGAATTCGACATCGTAGGAGGCGGAAAGTTCTCCATTTTCACAACTTGTATCGAAACTATTTACGGTATCACATTTATGGTACTCGCTCCCGACGGAGCTATCACAGAGAGCCTTCTCGACCGTGTACAGAACAGGGAAGAGGTTCAGGTTTACATCGACGAGACAAAGAAGAAGAACGACATGGACCGTACAGAGCTCAACAAGACCAAATCAGGCTGCGAGCTCAAGGGCGTAACTTGTATCAACCCCGTAAACGGCAAGGAAGTTCGTATGTTCATCGGTGACTTCGTACTTGCAAGTTACGGAACAGGTGCTGTTATGGCAGTACCGAGCCACGATCAGCGTGACTTTGAGTATGCTATAGCACATAACATAGATATGATCCAGGTAATCGACGGCGACGAAAAGCTCGGACACGTTGATGTTTCTGAAGCAGCATTCGAGAAGCAGGATTATCTCGGCAAGGGCTACAAGCTCATCAATTCTGAGGAGTTCAACGGACTCACTGTTGAGGAAGCTAAGGAAGCTATCACACAGAAGCTTGAAAAAATGGGCAGAGCAAAGCGCACTGTGAACTATCACTTCCGTGAGTGGATCTTCGCACGTCAGCGTTACTGGGGCGAGCCTGTACCGGTAGTACACGGCGAGGACGGAAGCATTCATGCTCTCGATGATTCAGAGCTCCCGCTCATTCTTCCCGAACTTGATGACTACAAGGGCAAGAACGGCAAGGCTCCGCTTGAAAATGCAACAGAGTGGAAGCAGTACGATAAGAACGGAATCAAGGGCACACGCGAGACATCAACTATGCCCGGAAGCGCTGGTTCAAGCTGGTACTACTTCAGATATATAGATCCCCATAACGATAAGGAATTTGCAAACCAGGAGCTTCTGAAGCACTGGATGCCGGTAGACCTCTACATAGGCGGTCCCGAGCACGCAGTAGGTCACCTTATGTATTCACGTATCTGGAACAGATACCTCTATGACAAGGGCCTTGCACCTACAAAGGAGCCTTTCAAGAAGCTTGTTCATCAGGGCATGATCCTTGGTGAGAACGGTATCAAGATGGGTAAGCGCTTCCCTGAGTTCGTTGTAAATCCCTCCGACATAGTAAGAGATTACGGTGCAGACACTCTTCGTCTCTATGAAATGTTTATGGGACCGCTCGAGGTAAGCAAGCCGTGGAGCAAGAACGGTGTTGAGGGCGCAAAGAGATTCGTACAGAGAGTATGGAACTTCTTTACAGAGCCTGAGAACCTAACAGCAGACAATGACGGAGCTCTCACAAAGGTATATCACAAGACAGTCAAGAAGGTAACTGATGACTTTGAGAAGCTCGCATTCAATACAGCTATCAGCCAGATGATGATATTCGTAAATGAAGTGTACAAGAACGGCAAGTGCCCGAAGGAGTACGCTGAGGGACTCATCAAGATGCTGTCATGTATCACACCTCATATGGGTGAAGAGATATGGAGCATCCTCGGTCACAGCGACACTATCGCATTTGAGAAGTGGCCTGAATACGATGAAGCTGAGCTCGTTGAGGATACAGTTGAAGTCATCGTTCAGGTAAACGGCAAGCTCCGTGCAAAGCTGAACGTAGCTGTTGATGCTGACCAGGAGTCTGTTATAGCTCAGGCACTTGCAGACGAGAAGGTCAAGGAGTTCACAGACGGTAAGAATATCATTAAACAGATATATGTACCAAATAAACTTGTTAATATTGTAGCAAAATAACGAATTTTTAAACGGACAAAAAAATGCTTGACAACCGGGACGAATTGTGATAAAATATTATTATATTATTACTATTTATAAATTCAGTTTATCTGCTGTTATTTCAGAGTAATTAGCTGACTGACGCTCTATGAGCGGTTAGTATAGATCCGGATTTATCCGGTCAACCTCTGAACAAGGGAGGGAAAGAAGTGGCAGAAGTTCGTGTTGGCAAAAACGAGTCTTTAGACACAGCTCTTAAGAGATTTAAGAGATCTTGTGCAAAGGATGGCGTCATTGCTGAGGTTCGTAAGAGAGAGCACTACGAGAAGCCTTCGGTAAAGCGTAAGAAGAAGTCTGAGGCAGCTCGTAAGCGTAAGTATTAATCTTACGATGACAATTTATGTTGATAAAAGCGGGCCTGAGGGTTCGCTTTTTCATTTATTGAACGGAGTTGACAAATAACTTGGGAATTCGTCATAAACTGACAATGACCGGAGCAGATTTCGCATTTCGCAAAACGGTGCACATCACTCCGGCTTTTCTGAAGAAACATGGCATCAAGGGGCTCATTCTCGATGTTGACAACACCCTTACTACCCACGATCATCCCGTGCCGGCAGAAGGAATACCTGAATGGATAGAGACAATGAAGAAGAGCGGCATCAAGCTGATGATAGTATCAAACAACTGCGCTGAGAGAGTAAAGCCTTTCGCTGAAATGCTCGGACTTGATTTCGTCAGCAAGGGCGCAAAGCCTATGAAAAAAGGCTATGTCAGAGCGATGGAAAAGATGGGACTTTCTCCGTCGGAAACTGCTGCGGTAGGTGACCAGCTCTTTACTGATATATGGGGAGCAAATTTCTCAAAGGTGACTTCTATCTTCGTACAGCCGATAGAGCCTGAGGGAAAGAAGGAACGCTTCATACGCTTCAAGCGTGTGATCGAAAAGCCGTTCCTCCCGACTAAATTCAAAGATGATAAACAGGAGTAAAGCTATGATTAATAAGATACTTGTTATACACGGTCCTAATCTCAATCTTCTTGGAGAGCGTGAGCCGGGCGTTTACGGAAACGCTTCCATAGACGTTCTCAACGACAACATTATTGACCGCGCAAAAGAGCACGGTATGCAGTGCGAGATATTCCAGTCCAATCACGAGGGCGCTATCATTGACAAGCTTCATGCTGCGCGCACGACATTTGACGGTGTTATAATTAACGCAGGCGCATATACTCATTACAGCTACGCTATCAGGGACGCTATCGCAGCTATCAAGATACCTTGTATAGAAGTTCATATCAGCAATGTTTTTGCAAGGGATGAATTCCGTTCCAAGTCAGTGATATCAGAGGTTTGCAAGGGAACTATCTGCGGCTTCGGATTCGGAAGCTACTATCTCGCTGTACAGGCTCTTGCTGAGCTTTGAGGAGGCGTTGGCTTGAACAGACTTAACAGACTTTTTGAGCATTTCAGTGGTGCGGATTGTGCTCTGATAACTTCCGACATAAACAGGCGGTATTTCACAGGTATGAAGTCGTCAGCCGGAGTTACAGTCGTATTTCCTGACAAGGCATATCTGCTGATAGATTTCAGATATATAGAAAAGGCAAGAGCAACTGTTAAAGATGCAGAGGTCATAGAGCTGAAAAAGCTCTGTCCTCAGCTTAAAGAACTTTTTGAGAAACACGGTGCGAAGTCTTTTGCGATCGAATCTGAGACTATGACCGTCAAGGAACTGAGTGCCTATACGCATTTCTTCACTAATATGACCATAGACAGCTCCGATGCCCTCAGCAACGCAATTTCTGATATGAGAATGATAAAGGACGAAGAGGAACTGCGCTTTATAAAGAAGGCGCAGGAAATAGCAGAGGCTGCATTTGCCGAGCTGCTTCCTTTCATCAAAGTGGGCGTTACTGAGCGTGCTATCGCTCTTGAACTCAACCGTCTCATGTTTGAAAAGGGCGCAGAAGATCTCTCGTTTGAGACTATCGTACTCTCAGGCGCGAATACATCTATGCCGCATGGTGTGCCTTCCGATAAGAAGGTTCAGAACGGAGAGTTCGTGCTTATGGACTTCGGCGCTGTATATAACGGCTATCACAGTGATATGACAAGAACTGTCTGTGTAGGCGAGCCTGACGAGGAAATGCGAAAGGTATACGAGATAGTCCTCAACGCGCAGAAAGCCGGAATAGAAGCTGCAAAAGCCGGCATAACAGGTGAGGAACTCGATGCAACAGCACGACGTATCATCGAAGAAGCCGGCTACGGCGAGTGCTTTGGACATTCTCTCGGACACGGCGTAGGACTCGAGATACATGAGCGTCCGAATGCGTCACCGAACTACAAGCTTCAGCTCAGTGCAGGCACGGTAGTTACGGTCGAACCGGGTATTTACATCGCAGGCAAGTTTGGAGTAAGAATTGAGGATTTTGTCAATTTAACTGAAAACGGCTGCGAAAATCTGACAAAATGTGCAAAAAATATGATAACTTTATAATTTATCGCTTTAGGTATTGCAAAAAATCTTAAAATGTGGTAAAATAAGTTATATTCTATTGAAATATCACGGAGGTATTTATATGATTTCAGCAGGAGATTTCAGAAACGGCGTAACTTTTGAGCTTGACGGACAGGTAGTTCAGGTTATTGAATTCCAGCACGTTAAGCCCGGTAAGGGAGCCGCTTTTGTAAGAACAAAATACAAGAACGTAATCACTGGTTCAGTTGTTGAAACTTCTTTCAACCCCACAGCTAAGTTCCCTACAGCTTTCGTTGAGAGAAAGGATATGCAGTACAGCTACAACGACGGTGATCTTTACTACTTTATGGACCTCGAGTCTTATGAGCAGGTTCCGATCAGTGCTGACAAGCTCGGCGACAGCTTCAAGTTCGTTAAGGAAGAAATGGTATGTAAGGTTCTTTCATACAAGGGCAGCGTTTTCGGCGTTGAGCCTCCGAACTTCGTAGAGCTCGTTGTAACTCAGACTGATCCCGGCTTCAAGGGCGATACAGCTACAAATGCTACAAAGCCTGCAACTCTCGAGACAGGTGCTGAGATCAAGGTTCCGCTCTTCATCAACGAAGGCGAGAAGATCCAGGTAGATACAAGAACAGGCGAGTATATGTCAAGAGCATAATTGCTCTTTCCTTAAGGAGTAACTGTTATGAAACTTACAGAAAAAATGTCTTATTTACAGGGACTGCTTGACGGTCTCGAGATAGATACAGCTACCAAGGAGGGCAAGGCTCTTGTCCAGATGTCCGAGGTAATGCACGAGCTGGTTATTTATGTTGAAGATCTCCAGTCACAGGTTGACGAGCTCACAGAGCTCTGCGACATCCTTGATAAGGATCTTGGCGCTGTTGAAGACGACCTCTATGAGGACGACGAGTGCGATGAGTGCGACGGCGACTGCGAGAACTGTGATGAAGAAGACTGGGACGACGATGACGAGTTTGATTTCGATGATGACGACGACGAGCTCTATGAGGTAACTTGCCCTACTTGCGGCGATACCATCCTCCTCGACGACGGTATGATCGAAGAAGGCTCTATCAACTGCCCCAACTGCAATGAACTTCTTGAGTTTGACTATGACAATCTCACTATCGAGGACTTTGAAGAGTCTGAAGAAGAAGAGAAGAAGCCCGAGGAAAAGAAGTAATATTCAAGGACGGCTATATGCCGTCCTTTTTTATGTGTATATAAAAAGGCAGCGTGTATTACGCTACCTTTATCTTATCTTTCGTAAGTGGCAAGAATCCTCATAGCGACCTCGCGGCGCGTCTGACGGGTATTCATTGCCTGTTTTTCAATATACTTATGCGCCTGAGGTTCTGTAAACTTCAGATACTGCATAAGGGTACACTTTGCGCGGTTTATGAGACGCATTTCGTCGATCTTCGTGAGAAGGTCGGCGTTTTCTTTTTTCAGTCCCATCATACGCGAGCGCGTTGCTGTGACGAGTTTAACCGAACGGCTGAGAAGCTGACGGTTTACCGGTTCTGGAATGACGCACACGCCGTTGTCGGAGATCTTGTCTCCGATGTCATCAGCAATATCGTTGCGGCAGATAAGGATGATACCGGCAGAAGTGTTCTCGGCAGTCATAACAGCGAGCTCCTGACCGAATTCATCGGGAAGCGGCGTGTATATGACAACGAGTTCCGGTTCTGTATCGCTTATAACGAGTCTGCGTGCTTCGCTTCCGGAAGAAGCAACGGCTATCATACCGTATCCCTCTGCATCGAGGAGCTGCCGTAGCATAGCTGCGTTTTCGGCTGATGAAGTAACAATCAAAGCTCTGTTCATAATCTATCAGTCCTCAGACAAATTTGAAGTAATAATTCTCCTCGAATTCGTCCTTGTTTCGGGCGAGATTGTATTCCTGCACCTGCTTTTCGAGCTGGCTGAATATATCCGAGCGTGTTTCTTCGGGGAGATTGCGCTTTATGAAGTCACTCTCCTGCGCTATGCGGCAGGCTTCTTCAAGAGAATGTGGGAGCGGCTCAAGCTCAGAAGCAGCACTGTGATTCAGGGTGCTTTCGAGGATAGAACAGTTGCCGGAGCGTATGCCTTCGATACCGGCAGCGAGAATGAGTCTGAATGTAATATAAGGGTTGCAGCAAGCGTCAGCGGAGCGGAGCTCTATACGCGGCAGGAGACCTGCTGCGCGTGGAATACGGATGAGCTGAGAGCGGTTCTCGAAGCTCCAGTCAACGTATTTTGGAGCATAGCCGATACCGAAGCGCTTGTATGAATTGGTAGTCGGGTTGAGGAAAGCAGTTATCTCGCGGATACGTTCGAGAACGCCTGAGATAAAGCATTTACCTTCCTGAGTCATATCTTGCGGGGAAGTTCCGAAGATGGGCTCACCGTTCTTGCGTAGACTGAGCAGTATGCTTAGAGCGCTGCCATGTTCGTTCGGGAGCGGCTTGGGCATAAATGAAGCGAAAAGACCATTCTGAGCGGCTATCGACTTAACTACGGTCTTGTAGTGTACCATATTGTCGGCTGCGGTAACAGGTTCGCTCTCACGGAAGTCTATCTCGTTCTGTGCAGGACCGTGCTTATGGCAGGAGCTTTTAGGGTGCATACCCATTTCCTCGAGGGAGAGACAAATCTCACGGCGTGCATTTTCGCATTTGTCGAGAGGAGCTACGTCGAGGTAGCCGCCGTTGTCGTGTGGAGTTTTTGTCGGCTCACCTCGACTGTCAAGGTCGAACAGATAGAACTCACATTTGGTACCCATTTCACAGGAGTAGCCGTCAAGTCTGAGCGAGTTTATATAATTAGTCAGCTCAGTACGCATATCGCCGCGGTAGTCTGAACCGTCAGCGTTGCGGAGCGAGCAGAAGAAACGTACAACTCTTCCGGACTTAGGTCTCCACGGCAGTACAGAAAGTGTGGAAATATCCGGTACAAGCAGCATATCCTCGCGGCAGCCGCTTATGCTTGAAGCGTCAAAAGGAATACCGTACTCAAAAGCACGGGGGAGTTCATCGGGCATTATAGCGACGTTTTTCAGGTTTCCTGAAACGTCGGAAAAGGTCAGTCTGATGAATTTGACATCGTTTTCTTCAACGAATTTAAGAATCTCTCTGGGAGAAAAGCTCATTGCTATCACCTCATAATCATTAACTAATATTATACACCAACTCACTTGAAAAGTAAATAGCATAGGGCAAAAAAATGACCGTCTGACTTAAGTCAGACGGTGTATGATCTGTGTAGGTATATTATGGAAAATTTTGTGGTATACCAATTTCTAACGCCATTTTTGCAGAAATCCTAATATCACTATAATACTTAGGTAATCCATCTCGGACAGACATTTCAGATATTTCTTTCAATACCTGCTTGCATTTCTCAGGATAACAGTTAAAAAGCAGTCCGGCAACGTCACTGCGATACGATATATTTTCACTATCTAAAAACGGGAGTAATTCCACCTGACGGTTATCATTTATCATTTTTCTTGCATATTTGCACATCTGGTCGAAGTACTTGTTGTATCGTCTTACAGGCTTGTCTTTGATGAGTATTTCATCTCTTTTTTGCAATGCTTCAACAACGTATTCTAAATCGTCTTTTTTCATTTCAGTATAATCGTTTTTTATTTCTGTTCAAATTTAGGCATAAGCTGGAGCTTATGGAGATTAGCAGCGTGGAGACGGTCGATTTTTGCCTTTATGTCAGGGTAAGCGCTGAGATCGTCAAGACCGCGGATATAAGTGTCAAGCATAGCGTAAGTGAAACCGAGATTCTCTTCATCAGTCTTACCGCATAGACCGTCTATCGGAACCTTGTGAACGAGCTCATTCGGAAGTCCGAGTTCCTCGCCGACCTGGAGAACTTCTGTTACTGTGAGGTCTGAAAGGGGAGAGAAATCGCCGGCAGCATCGCCGAATTTAGTGGAATATCCAACCCAGTCCTCAGAAAGATTGCAGGTGTTAACGACTCTGCCGCCGACAGTAGCTGCAACAGCGTAGAGTGTAGTCATACGAATTCTTGCAGGTGTGTTTACAACAGCCTGATTTGTTGGCTCCATGTGCTTCTTGAGCTCTCCCATGAAAGTGCTGACAGTTTCACCGATATTGACAGTATAGTTCTTGATACCGAGGGTATCGACTAAAAGGCGGCTGTATGAGATGTCAGCCTGTTCGCCCTGCGGCATAAGAACGCCGATAACTCTGTCTTTTCCGAGAGCCTTAACGCATACAGCAGCAGCAACAGAGCTGTCCTTGCCGCCGGAGATGCCTATAACAGCCTTAGTGTCCGGGGAAGCGGTTTCTGCGAAATAATTCTTTACCCAGTCGATAAGCTGAGCAGTAACCTTTTTTGCGTCAAATGAATAAGCCATAATGACTACCTCCTTAGTTATTTCCAAATTAATAATAACACAATTTGCCGGAAATGTCAAGGAGAAAATGGAGAGGTTATATGTGTAGTATGTAGCGGACGGCACTTGACCGTCCGATTGGAAAGTTATTTTCGTCTGCCGCAGTTTTTGTCGAATGAAGGGTTGCAGGCGTAGAAATTTCGGGAATCGAGGTTATCCTGTGCGATGCGGAGAGCTTCGCCTTGTAGGTCTGGCAGTAACGGGAAAATCTCGGAATCTTAAAGTGAATTTTATGTGGATTATTTCAATGATTTAGTTTTGTAATTTACCGTATTTTGCTTCTAAATAACGTATATGGATTAACATAATTTAGCTATATAAGGGGATATGTGACGATTTTTACTATATTACAAAGAGATATATCGCTATTCGAGTATACTCATTGTAAATTTGATTTGTCATATACAATTCTGAATAGCATTATTAAAATTGAATATACAGATAGAACAATTAATACCCTCATTATTACAAATCACCAAAATTGATATATCATAATTGACATTTAGAGCGACATATGGTACAATGATAGTGGAAAAATCATTATTGAATTGGTGTATTGTTCACTAAGTTAATTTATGTGAGCAAGCATCGGGTGGTATTATTCGACAAAAAGTGACTATTCCTTTTGTATATAATGCAAACCGATATACTGTGAGTATTATCAGGAGGGGTGGTTGTATGTCTTATGAGTAGTCATGCGCGTTGTGTTAAAGAGGGTGGAGTTTTTGAAAGCAGCATTTCAGAAATTCAGGTATCGCAAGCTTATGCTTGCGGTAGCTGACGCGTTTATCATAGGTATGTCCGCACTTATTGCATCGAGCGTTCTCTCGCTCCTTGAAGATGGTGTCTCTGACCGTTACCTTTGGATAAGCATTATGATGACTATTGTAACTTGTTTATGCGGATTGTCAATTTTTGGCGCTTACAGCAAGTTATGGAGATATTTTAATAGAAAGGACTATCTTTCCTGCGTTTATGGTATAATATTCGGCGCAGGTATGTCCTGTATGTTTGCATATATCCTCAGAGGATCAGTTCCGCTGAGATTTGAGATGCTCCATTCCATGGTAGCTATCATGGGTATATGCCTTTTTCGTTATACCTTTAAGTGTACTTTTATTGATCTTATTGAAGCCGGTAAGAAGGAATCTGCTCATAAGAGAACTATGATAATCGGCGGCGGACAAGCCTGCAGAACTCTTATAAATGAGATTCACAATGCCCAGCATTCACCGTACACTGAAGATAAATCATCTGCTGTCTTTGAACCTGTATGTATAATTGACGACAACAGGGACAAGATAGGCACCTTTATTGATAATGTACAGATAGTTGGTACGACTGCAGAAATACATAAGTTTATAACTGAAATGAATATCGAGCAGATACTGTTTTGTATCCCGTCTTGTCTTGATGACGAGCGCAAGAGGATACTTGACATCTGCTCCGGTACAAAGCTTCCTATTAAAATCATACCTTTCATCGGAAATCTTATCTTTGATGAAAAGAATCCCTCACTCCTCGGACAGGTTCGTGATATCAAAGTCGAGGATCTTCTCGGACGTGATCCTATCAAGTTCGACAATGAGGATATCAGCAACTTTATAAGAGGAAAGGTTTGTATGGTAACTGGCGGAGGTGGCTCTATCGGTTCAGAGCTTGTACGTCAGATTGCAAAGTATTCTCCCAAGCAGGTCATAATCATAGACATATACGAAAATAACGCCTATGATATACAGCAGGAACTGGTAATGGAATACGGTGAGACACTTGATCTTGTAACAAAGATAGCTTCTGTTCGTGATTACTACCGTATGAACCAGATCTTCAAGAAGTATAAACCTGATATTGTCTTCCACGCAGCAGCTCACAAGCACGTTCCGCTCATGGAAGAAAGCCCTATGGAGGCAATCAAAAATAACGTTATCGGCACATTCAATGTCGCAACACTTGCACAGTTCCACCGTGTTGAGAAGTTCATTATGATCTCAACTGATAAGGCAGTAAATCCCACAAACGTTATGGGAGCTTCCAAACGCTGCTGTGAGATGATAATCCAGTACCTTTCAAAGCAGCCGCTTTGCTGTACTGAGTTCGTAACAACACGTTTCGGAAACGTTCTTGGTTCTAATGGCTCTGTTATACCAAAGTTCAAACGCCAGATAGAACAGGGAAAGCCTGTTACGGTAACTCATCCTGATATAATCCGCTACTTTATGACTATACCTGAAGCTGTCAGTCTTGTTATGGAGGCAGCGGCTATAGCTCACGGCGGAGAGATATTCGTTCTTGATATGGGCAAGCCCGTAAGGATCGTGGCTCTTGCTGAGAACCTTATCAGAATGTACGGAAAGGTTCCTTATCAGGATGTTCAGATCATATTCACAGGACTTCGCCCGGGTGAAAAGATCAAGGAAGAGCTTCTCATGAACGAGGAAGGTCTCAAGAAGACCAAGAACAAACTCATCTTCATAGGCAAGCAGATAGACATTGACGAGGAACAGTTTATATCCGATCTTCGCAAACTCCGCGATGCAGCTCTTGAAAATGATGAATTAGTAGCCATACAGGCGCTTCACGCAATAGTACCAACTTTTGTTACGCCTGAGGAATTCAACAAAAAATACATACCTATCGGAGTTGCAAGCTGATCTAATAAAGATTATAGATACCGCAACGATGAGTTGCGGTATTTTTATTCAGCAGATGTAATGCAGATCACTTTTATCTGCATCAATAATCCTACATTATTACAATTTAAGTCTGATTTATCAGAAAGGACATTTACAGTATGAAGAACTCTTACTCTATTAAAGATATTTTAGCATTACTATGGAGCCATATATTTATTATTGTGGTCGTTACTGTAATGGGCGGTGCTGCTGCATTCAGCTATTCAAAGTTTGTATTGCCTCTGAAGTATTCATCGCATATCACGATGTATGTACAAAGCTATACAGGAATTTCTGAAGCAGCTAACGTAAATGAGTATAACAATATCAGTAATTCCAAGCAGCTCGTTAATACTTATATGGAAGTTCTCAAAGACGATGCTGTTATGACTGCAGTTGGAGAGGTTCTTGTAACACAGTTTGACGAAGGTGTTATTAAAGATAACTTTGCATACTCAAATGGAAAGATATCTCCGGGTTCAATAAGAGCTTGCATTGCTGTCAGAACTGTTCAGGATACATCGGCTATCAAGGTTACTGCTACAACTAAGAATGCAGAAGTTGCAGCGGCTATATGTAATGATCTTTCTAAAGTTGCACCTGAATATGTTGAAAAGGCAGTCGGTGTAGGTTCTATCAATACAATAGATCAGGCAAAGGTTTACAATAATCCTGTTGCTCCAAATAAAACCAAGAATTCAATAATAGGTGCATTGGCAGCATTTTTCCTTGTATGTATGATAATCTTTGCTATTGACTTCTTTGATAATACAGTTAAGGATGTTGATGCCCTCGGAAAAGAGTTTAAAAAGCCTATTATTGGAGAGATACAGCAGATTGTAATTGACAAGAAAAAGAACGCACAGGATGATGACGAACACATAAAGCTCACTGACAAGAGCGTACCTTTCAATGTAGTGGAGAGCTATAAGTCTATACGTACAAATGTGTCATTTGCTCTTTCGACTGTTGAGAAGAAGATCTTTGCGGTGTCTTCTCCTAATCCGGGTGAAGGAAAATCAACAACTACAGCCAATATAGCAATTGCTATAGCACAGAGTGGTAACAAGGTACTTCTTATTGATGCTGATATGCGTAAGTCTGTACAGCATAAGATATTCGGACTCAAGAACAAAAAAGGTCTTTCTTCCGCTGTCAGCAAGATGAACAAGCTGGAAGAGTGTATACAGAAAAATGTGATGGAAAACCTTGATGTTCTTACAGCTGGTCCTATACCGCCTAACCCTTCAGAGCTTCTTGCTTCTGAAAATATGGGTGTTATTCTTGATAAACTCAGTGAAGAATATTCGATGATACTTATCGATACTCCTCCTGTTAACATCGTAACCGATGCTATGGAGCTCGCTAAGTATGTTTCTGGTATCGTTGTAGTTCTCAGATATGGAAGAACCACTAATGAAGATGTTGAAGCTACATTGAGCAAGATCGAGTTCTCACAGATGAATATGCTCGGATTTATTATGAATGATGTTAAAAGCAAGCATGGCGGTTACTATTCCAAGTATAAATACAAGTACAAGAGCAAGTACTATTATAAAAAAGGCTATGGTTACGGCTATGGCGGATACTATGGAGTAAAACCTGAGACAGAGGATGATAAGACAGCTGAGGAAAAAGATAAGGGCAGCGATAATAGTAAAAAATCCTCAAAGAAAGGCAATAAGTAATGACCGAATATCATTGTCACATACTTCCCGGCATAGACGATGGAGCTAAAGACGTTGAAACTTCGCTTGCTATGATAGAAATGATGAAGGAGCAAGGTGTTGATAGAATTGTTGCTACTCCACATTTCTATGCTCATCGTGAAAAGTCTGTAGCCGAGTTTTTGAAAAAACGTCAGGCAGCTTTTGAAATGATAAAGGACAAAGCAGCGATCAAGGATATTCGTTTAGGTGCAGAAGTCGCAATTGAAAATGGAATATCTGAACTTCCTGATATTGAAAAACTTGCTGTTGAAGGAACAAGATTAATTCTTCTTGAACTTCCCTACAGAGAATACGTAAAATGGATGTCAGAGGAGATATACAATGTTGCTGTTGAGTATAAGTTAAAGGTCATACTTGCTCATGTTCATCGTTACCTTGAATATTACAGCAAAGATGAAATGACAGGTATCCTTTCAACTAATTCAATAATGCAGATAAACAATGAAGCTTTTTTAAGCTGGAAAGAAAAGAAACTTGCGAAAAGTGTGATAGCTGATGAAAGAGAATTTGTTTTCGGCAGCGATGCACACAATACTTCTGATCGTAAACCTAATTGGGATCTATTGAAGAAAAAGGTAAAGGCAGAAATCATTGATCATTCTGATGAGGTTGTTGAGAGGTATGTATAGTTGCGAGTGCATTATAAATTTATTTAGTTGTATGGTCTTGCAATTGAATAGTAAGTTTTAAATAGGATGGAAATGAGGAAGTAGATTAATGCCATTAAAACTAATGTATATTACTAATAGTCCTGAGATCGCACTTATTGCTGAAAAGTATGGTGTGGATCGAGTTTGGGTTGACTTGGAGACGCTTGGAAAAGAAAAACGTCAAAAAGGAATGAATTCAGTAAAGTCACATCATACAGTTGATGATATAAGAAGAATCAAGCCGCTGCTTACAACTTCTGAAATGCTGGTTAGAATAAACCCATGGCACGATGATTCCGATATTGAGATTAATGATGTTGTCCAAGCAGGAGCAGATGTTATCATGCTTCCATATTGGAAAACTGCCGAAGAAGTTAAAAACTTTGTTAAAGCAGTAAATGGCAGATGCATAACTACACTATTATTAGAGACAAAAGAAGCTGTTGAGTGCATAGATGAAGTATTATCATTTGGTGGATTTGATGAGATACATATAGGTTTGAATGATCTTCACCTTTCATATGGCTTGAAATTTATGTTTGAGTTGCTTTCAAATGGTACAGTTGAGATGTTGTGTGAAAAGTTTAAATCGGTTGACATTCCATATGGTTTTGGTGGAATAGCAAAGCTTGGCGAAGGATTACTTCCAGCTGAAAAAGTTATTATGGAGCACTATAGACTTGGTTCTTCGCGTGCGATTCTATCAAGATCTTTTTGTGATACATCTAAATGTAACAGCATATATGAGATTGATAGGTTTTTTAGTGAGAATATGAGAACTCTACGCGACTTTGAAGCATCACTTGCTTCAATTGAAACTAGTGTACTTGAAAGGAATATCAATGATGTAGCTCAATCAGTTGATGAAATAGTAGCAAAGATTAAGAGAACAAGAGCAATAGCATCATAAAGAAAACGGAGGAAGAAAAGAATCATGTCAAAAGAATTGACCATAGAATTATTAAATGGTCTTTCAGAACGATTTGGTAATGCATTCTATTTACTTGAGTCTGATAATTTCGAGCAGAATTTTAAAGAGTTAAGCAATACATTCAAGAAGTATTATCCTAAATTTAATATCGCGTATTCGTATAAAACAAACTATACTCCTAAGTTAGTGCAGATTGTAGATCGTCTTGGCGGTTATGCAGAAGTTGTTTCTGAGATGGAACTAGAGATTGCTCTTCGTTCTGGTGTAATACCTGCACGTATCATATGGAATGGTCCAATAAAAAAATCAGAAAAAGTAAAAGAATTGTTATTGCTTGGCGGTACAGTTAATATTGATTCAATTTATGAAATTGATAATATTCGAAAAATAGCCGAAAGTTATCCAGAACATATCTTGAATGTAGGCGTACGTTGTAACTATGATGTTGGAGATGGTGTACTTTCTCGTTTTGGTTTTGATGTGGATGGAGAAGATTTTGATAAAGTTATGAAATTCATCGCATCAATCTCGAATATTCATCTAGTAAATCTCCAAGCACACTTTGCAAAGCGTTCACCTGAATTCTGGACTGCAAGAGCAGAAGGAATGCTTAGTACATACGACAAGGTTGTAGAGAAATACGGTTTGAAACCAGAGAGACTTGATATAGGCGGGGGTATTTATGGTAAAATGCCTGAGAGCCTTAGAAGTCAGCTTGGCATCAGCAATATTTCCTATGACGATTATGCATCTAGGGCTGCGAAACTGTTTGCTGAACATTTCAAAGATTGTTCTGATGCACCATGGCTTTTTATTGAACCTGGTTCGGCTGTTGCGGGTGATTGTATGCGCTTTGTCAGTCGTATTGAAACAATCAAAAATGTTAGAGGTAAAACGATAGCTACGGTCATTGGTTCTCAGAAGAATATTAGTATGTCAGGGATAAATCCTCCAATGACGATTGTCGCTGGAGGGCAAAATCAGAAACAATATAATGATGTTGAGATTGTTGGTTTCACATGTATTGAAGGTGATGTTCTTCATAAGAACTATAATGGTGAACTTGCAATTGGTGACTATATCGTTATTCAGAACTGTGGTTCATATTCGCTTGTAATGAAACCACCGTTTATTCTTCCTAACTTTGCAGTTCTAGATATCAATGGTTCTGAGATCGAGGTTATAAAAAGAGCAGAATCATTTGATGATTTGTTCCATACATTTAGTTTTTGAAAGAATGACAACTGTATTTCTAAGGTTGTCATTCTTTCATGAGAAAAAATAAACTCTTGGGAGGAATTAGGTGCGTACTGTTAATCTTGCTATTAAACGAATATTTGATTTTTTGTCTTCTAGCATTTTTGTTATCATTCTACTTCCTGTATGGATTGTTATTGCGATTGCAATAAAAGTCGATTCAAAAGGGCCAGTTTTCTTTAAACAAGGAAGGCGAACGAAGAATGGACGCGTATTCCAGATGTTGAAATTTCGTTCGATGGTTGTGAACGCTGAATCAATGGGTACTGGATTATTCAATTATGAAAATGATCCAAGAGTAACAAAGGTAGGTAGATTTCTCAGAAATACTAGCCTTGATGAGCTGCCGCAACTCTTAAATATTGTAAAGGGAGATATGACTGTAGTTGGACCACGACCGTGTGTGACATATGAACTTGGTGATTTTGATACCCTAAATAAACGTTATAAGAAGCGCTTTGAAGTTAAAGCTGGATTGACTGGTTTAGCACAGGTTAAGGGAAGAAATGACATCTCTTGGGATGATAAAGTTAGTTTTGATAATCAGTATGTTGATCAGTTCAAGAAATATGGTGTTATAGCAGATATAAAGATTCTTTTTGAGTCGGTTATAAAGGTGTTCAAAAAAGAGAATATCTATGAAAACAAGATAAATGGTGCTATGAGTGATGAGGACTCTGCAAAAGCAGAGGAAGAAGAAATCATCAGAATAGCTCATTTGCCTGATTGATAGAAGAAGTGAAAGGATAAGAAGGTAATTGCAATGAAGTATAGTGTTGAGGAAAGAATCATTTGGTTTAAAGGCGAACTTGTTCATGTGAATGATGCGAAAATTAATATTCTTGCTCCAACATCACAGTTCGGCTTGAATGTATTTGAGGGAATCCCTTGTTATTGGAATGAAGAAGAGAAGCAGCTTTACGCTTTTAGACTTGATGATCATTATGACAGGCTTCTTAGATCAGCAAGACTTATTCAGATTGATTGTTCTTTTAGCAAGGATGAGCTTAAGAAGGCGTTTGTAGATGTAATCAAGGCAAATGAGTACGATGAGAATCTTTCTGTTCGACAGACCTTATTTGTAGATGGCTTTGGTTCTTGGGGAAGTGCAGATCCGGTTGATATGTTTATTGCTCCTATTCCAAGAGGTCGCACAAGTGCTGAATATAACAAAAAAGGATTAAATGTTTGCGTAACAAGTTGGAGAAGAATCAGCGAGAACGCATTAAGTCCTCGAATTAAATGCGGTGCAAATTACATCAATAGCAGATATGGTCAGAGGGAAGCTTTGAGAAATGGCTATGACACTTGCTTATTCTTAAATGAGTTTGGTAAGGTTGCTGAAGGACCTGGAAGCTGTTTCTTTATGATCAGAGATAAGAAAATTATCACTCCATCATTTACAGATGCTGTTCTTGAGAGTATCACAAGAGACACAGTGATTAAACTTGCAATGAGCATGGGATATGAGGTTCAAGAGAGAACAATTGATAGAACTGAACTATATACTGCTGATGAGGCATTTCTTTGCGGTTCAGCAATGGAGCTTACGCCTGTTATTACTATTGATAAGTATGAACTTGGCGAAGGCGAGATTACAAAAACACTGCATAAGGCATATGTTGATATAGCAAGAGGAAGGAATGAAGAGTTTAGGCAGTGGGTAACTGCGGTCTATTAAGTGGGAGAAGCAAATTATGTGCACATCGAAGGATTATATAAAAGGGCTTGTGTCTGTAATAATTCCTGTATATAATGTTGAGAAATACATTGATAAAACACTTCAATCGGTTTTTGCACAGACTTATAAAAAGATAGAGATTGTGTTGGTAGATGATAGATCAAGTGATAGATCAGCTGAAATAATAAATAAGTACCAAAAAAAACATCCAGAGATCATATATTATTTGCAGCCTAATAATATGGGAGCGGGGTATGCCAGAAACAAAGCTTTAGAGCTTGCTAAGGGGCAGTATGTTGCTTTTCTTGATGCGGATGATGTCTGGAAACCTGAAAAGATAGAAAAGCAGCTTAAATTGCTCAAGAAGAAAAGGGGCTCATTTTGTTTTACTGCAATTGAAATGATAGATGGTGATGATAGAGTAATCAAAGGGAAACGTAAGGTTAAATCAATAATTGATTATAGTTTTCTTCTGTCAAATACGATGATTCCGACTTCTGGTGTATTGGTTGACCGCATTGTTAAAGGTGACTTTCGAATGCATATTCGCAGAGGAGGTCAAGATTATGCAACGTGGTTAAGATTACTTAGAGATGGTACTAAAGCTTATGGTATTGATGAGGCTTTAGTGGGTTACCGTATAGATGGAGATTCATTAAGTTCTAATAAACTTAAAAGTATTCAGCAAATTTGGGAGATTCAGACGAAAGATGAAGGTATAAACAAGATTTTTGTAGGATTTCATATCATAAAATGGTGTTGGAATTCGTTAAAAAAATACTATATTAAATAAACAACAATTCAGTTTAAAAGAAAAAACGAAATAATACAAAGAAAACCATGAGTGTTACAGTTTCAGCGCTTAAAGCATTTAACAAACAAATGTATCGTTTGTTATTATATTGCTTGATACATATGGCTAAGATGAAATTGAATTGTGTAAAAAGAAAAGGTATATTGTATATGAAAAAAGTATGCATAATTGGACATTTTGGTTTTGGAAAAAAACTTTTGAATGGTCAAACTATTAAAACCAAAACCATCACTAATGAACTTGTAAAGCGATTAGGGAATAATCAGGTGATGAAAATTGATACACATGGAGGTATTAAAGCAATTGTAAAATTACCATTTCAAGTATTGTATGCGTTAATAAATTGCAGAAATATAATTATTCTTCCAGCCAATAATGGATTACGAATTATTACCCCACTTTTGTATTTTTGTAATAGTTTGTTTCGGCGTAGATTACATTATATTGTAATTGGCGGCTGGCTACAAGATTTTATTGCAAATAAAAAAATGTTGAAGAAACAATTACAACATTTTGATTATATATATGTTGAAACATCGAATATGAAAAAAAAGTTGGACAAAATGGACTTTAGTAATATTTTGATAATGCCTAATTGCAAAGCACTACATATATTGAAAGAGTCAGAATTACTACTTAATTATTCTGAACCATATAAAATTTGTACTTTCTCAAGAGTTATGAAGGAAAAAGGTATTGAAGAGGCGATATATGCAGTTGAATCAATAAACCAAAAACTTGGCAGAGTAGCATTCGAACTTGATATATATGGACAAGTTGACTCTACACAGGTTGAATGGTTTGAAAAACTACGATTAAATTTCCCGAATTTCATACAATATAAAGGATGTATTCCTTATGATGAAAGCACAGAAGTTCTAAAGAAATATTATTTACTGTTATTCCCAACATTTTATGATGGAGAAGGTTTTGCTGGGACAATAATTGATGCATTTGCAGCAGGGTTACCTGTTATAGCTAGTGACTGGAAATATAATGCCGAACTTGTTTCAATTAAAAAAACAGGATTAATATGTAAGATACATGATGTGCTTGATATTGTAGATAAGATTACATGGGCTGTAGAGAACAAAAATGCTTGGTATAATATGAAAATGAATTGTATTAGAAAAGCACATAATTACCAACCTTCCAAAGTGATTAATTTATTATTAGATAATATTTTATAATAATCAATTAGCTATTAAACATAGAAAACGGTTGCCTTTTAGTTATTTTTGGGGTTATGTAACGTATTTGATGAGTAGTAAATATTTTGTTTATACGATGGCAAATAGGTGATTTATTTTTGAACATTCTGGTTCAATGTGTGCTTTGGGTAAAACAATATAAGTAAAGTGAGTGGATATAAAGATGAGGATTATGCAGATTATTCCAGCTTTTGGAGTTGGTGGCGCCGAAACTATGTGTGAGAATCTAGTTTATGAATTAATGAATATGGGACACAAAGTTATAGTTGTAAGCTTATATGATGAAGATACTATGATAACAAAACGAATGAAAGAAAGAGGGGTTAAAATATTATATTTGCATAAAAAACGAGGCATAGATTTTTTATTAATATTTCGGTTGAGAAAACTAATAAAAAAAATCCGTCCAGATGTGGTACATACACATTTGTACGCATTGAAGTATGCTTTTTTTTCTAAACTATTTCTGAAAATTAAAGGTGTTCACACAATGCATAGTGTGGCTGAAATGGAAGCATCTTTATCAGATCAGAGGATTAATAAGGTAATTTATCGTTTAAAGTCGTTTATACCGGTTTCATTGAGTGAAGAAGTTCAGAAGTCGGTTTGTAAGATTTATAAACTTTCTAAAAGCCAAACACCAATTGTTTTTAATGGAGTAGATTTGAGTAGATGTATAATTAAGCATGAGTATAAAACAGGTGAGATTATTCGTATTATACATGTTGGTCGATTTAGCGAACCAAAAAATCATAAATGTATTATAAATTGTTTTGAAAGATTACCCAAAAATAAGTATCATTTAGATCTATGGGGAGATGGGGAATTAATAGATGAAATAAAAGAAATGGTTGAGAAAAGAGGATTAACAAAAGAAATTTCTTTTCGAGGAACAACTGATAATATATATCCCGAATTAAATGCAGCCGATATTTTTATTCTTCCGTCAAAATGGGAGGGTATGCCAATGACTATTATTGAAGCAATGGGAACTGGACTGCCAATAATCGCTTCTGCTGTTGGCGGTGTTGGTGAAATGATTTCAGATGGAATAGATGGAATTCTAATACAACCTACATCGAAAGATTTATGTGATGCAATTGAAAGATTAGCAAATTCATGTGATGAAAGGAGAAGATTGGGATTTAATGCTAAGCCTAAAAGTACTAAGTTTTCTTCAAAAGCAATGGCTTGTGATTATTTAAAAATTTACCAAGGGGCGTAATATTAAAATGATGTTACCGTTTAGTAATGCAATGATATCTAAATATACACGTTGGTTGGGAATTTATATGGTTTGCTTGGTGTTAGGAGCTATGAATATAGGTGCTTTTGGTTCTCTTTTAAAGCTTATCGCAATAATACCAGTGACATATTGGATTTTTGATAATGGAAAAATCAGCTTTCCAAAGCCAATAAAATTTGCTAGTTTATATGTTATTTGGATTATGGCATCTTATACTTGGACTATTAATTCAGCAGAATCTTTAAATAGAGCGATTACACAGATCACTTTTTTGTTGATGATATTATCTGTTTCAAATATGAGATTCAATGAATGTGAGATATCATATTTAAAGAATTGTTTAATATGGTCGTCGAGAATTACAGCATTTGTTGTATTGTTGACTGGTAGTTATATGGAAGGAAGAATATATCTAAAAAGTGAAAATGGGACAATACGTGAAGATCCTAACTATTTATGTGGATATTTTTCTTTTGCAATAGTTTATCTGTTGCTTGAATTAATACAAGGAAACATTAAAGGAAAAAAAAGAACATTTTTTATATTGGAATTGATTATTTATGCGTATATTGTATTCGGAACTGGTTCAAGAGGCGGTTTGTTTGCTATTCTTATTTCAATTAGCATAGTAATTCTATTCTCGCCATCTTGTAATAAACAAAAAAGCAATATGCCCAAAAAAATCATTATAATAATCATCTTAGGTGTAGTTGCATATTTAGCAACGTTATTCTTGGATGAAAATGTTTTACAACGTTTCTCTTCTGATACGCTTCGAGAATCTGATGGCACAGGACGTTTCACATTATGGAATGAAGGACTTAAAGCATATAATGAATTTCCTTTTTTTAGACAATTAATTGGATATGGAACAGCGACGGCTAAAGATTTAACTTATATTTATTCGTTTAGTCATCATAATGTTATGCACAATATGTTTATTGAAAATTTACTAGAAATTGGAATTGTAGGTATGATTTTATATGTGTTACACATAAAATCGTTTTTTGAAGTAGCAATTAAAGAAAGAGAAATTTTCCTTTTTTCAGTTTTGGGATGTATGTTTGTTTTGTCACTATCAACATCGATATATGCTTTTAAACCATATTGGAATATTATGATTTTTACAATGTGTTGTTTTAATAGCAATAGAAATAACGATGTATCATCTGGTTAAAAAATGACTTATTAAAGCTTTTTAGTTATGAAATAAAATATTAAATTAGGGTGAATAAAAGCATGAATATAGAAAAAGACGATAAATATAAAGATAGTTCATTATCAAATTCAGAATTGCTTATAAGTATTATAGTTCCTATTTTTAATGCTAGTAGGTATCTTGATGAATGTATAGCATCAGTAATTAATCAAACTTATTCAAAATGGCAATTAATACTTATTGATGATGGATCTACTGATAAATCTGCAGAGATTTGTATTTCATATGTTAATAGAGATAATAGAATAGAGTATCATCATAAAAACAATTCTGGTCAATTTGAATCACGAAGATTAGGAATAAGATATTCACGAGGTAAGTATTTAATGTTTCTAGATTCTGATGATATGTTAGAAAAGAATGCTCTTGAGCGTGTAGTTTATTTTGTCAACAAAACAAAATGTGATTGTATTGTTTTTGGTGTAAAGAAATTATTGGGTAATACAGTATGTGATGTTTGGAAAGAAAAAAAGAACCATTGTATCAAAAACAAGACAGAATTGTATAAAAAAGTTTTGAGTGATGCAAAATACAATGCATTATGGCGCAAAGCAGTAAACGCGAGTTTATTTGATGGTGTCGCAGTATTGTCAAATATGAACATTAAGAATGGCGAAGATTTATTGGAATCACTCCAATTATATAAAGAAGCTAAAAATATATGCTTTGTTACTGATGTATTATATTCTTATCGTTATAATACTGAAAGCATTACTCACAAAATAGATTATAAAAAGTTGCTAGATGATACGCTATATGTTGATAATGCTGTTCTAAGATTTTTGGATCAAAATGCATCTCTTTCAGATGTTGAATTGAAACAGATAGGAATTGGGTATATCGTTCGATTAATTGATATAGTTCGAGAAATTGTTTCGAGATATGAAAAAGAAGAACGAATAGCTTTGCTAGAATATTTGTATAATGATTCGTTCTATCAAGCTTTTGTAAAAAAGCAAAGGTATGGTATTAGGAAAATTGGAGGGAAATCGGTTGTCCTATTCTTATTTAACAGAAGAAAATTTGGAGTAATATTCTATCTAGAATCTATTTATAAAGTAATACGACACTATAAAAACAGAATTGTTGGGTGTAAAAAACATGAATAGTAAAGCAGCATTGAGAAATATCATTGCATCACTCTGTTATGAGATTGTGGCAATGATATATGGTTTTGTTCTTCCTAGATTGATATTAGGTTCATTTGGATCTGAAGTGAATGGACTTGTTGCATCTATAGGACAATTTCTTAATTATATAGCACTATTAGAGGGCGGATTGTCAGGGGTAATAAAGGCTTCGCTTTATAAACCTTTAGCCAACAAGGATTATGAAAAGGTTAGTTCAATTATAAAAACAACTGAAACTTTTTTTAGAAAGATTGCAGCAATTTTTGTATTATATTCTTTGGCAGTTGCGGTAATATATCCTATGGCTGTAAATACTACGTTCTCGTGGGAATATGTATTTTCTTTAACTATTATTATCGCTCTATCGCTTTTTGTTCAATACTTTTTCTCTTTGACATATAGGCTATTAATTACAGCAGATCGAAATGGGTATATAATTAGTCTTGCTCAAATTCTTTTCACGATTGTTAATTTTGTTCTATCATTGATAGTGGTGTATGTGTACCCTCAAATTCACCTGCTAAAATTTATTAATGCAATTGCGTACATTATACAACCTATTGTCTTTAACATTTACATAAAAAAGCATTACCCTATTAACAAAGAGGCAAAACATGATTCCCAAGCAATAGCTCAAAGATGGAATGGATTTGGACAAAATATAGCTTATTTTATACACACAAATACAGATATTGTAATTCTAACGATATTTAGTTCATTAAAAGAGGTGTCAGTATATTCGGTATATTTTATGGTTGCAAATGCGATTAAGATGTTAGTTGGCTCTATTTCAGGAGCGATAACACCTTTTCTTGGAAACGTTTTAGCTGTTGGAAGTGAAAAGGATAAAAATGACGCTTTTGATTTTTATGAATTTTCGATGAATCAAATTACAATTTTTGCATTTGTATGTGGTGCGTTGCTTGTTACTCCATTTATATCGATTTATACAAGAGGAATTGAAGATGCCAATTATTACAGACCTGTATTCGGATATCTAATTATGATTGCAGAGGCTGCTTATTGTTTTAGGGAACCATATGTTAATGCAGCTTATGTTTCTGGAAAATTCAAAGAAACTGCAAAATATGCATACATTGAAGCTGGCATAAATATTGCTGTATCAGTTATGTTAGTAAGCAAATACGGTGCAGCTGGAGTTGCTGTTGGTACACTAATATCTATGGTATATAGGTATGTTGCTCATGTATTTTATTTAAAAAAGAATATATTAGATAGAGCAATTGTAAAATGGTTAAGTAGCATATTAAATATTTGTGCATTGTCTTTATTCTCAGTGTTAATTTGGATAATTCTTCTTAATAAACCAGTATATTCATATTATGAATGGTTTATTAATGCGTTCATGACAGCTTGTTTTGTTTTATTACTGATAATAACATATTCTATGATTTTTAAACGAAAAATAGCGACTCAGTTATTACACAAGATAATAAGGAAGAAATAATAAACTGGAAGAAAGTTTATAAGGAGTAAATATGGAGAAGATTACAGATAAGAATTATATTGAGATATCTGATGACTTTAAAATTCAACAATTATTGTATTTGTTGCTTGACAAGTTTCACTGTGTTTGTGAAATGAATGGACTAAAGTATTCATTGTATTTTGGTTCTTTAATTGGGGCAATTCGTCATAAGGCTATAATTCCATGGGATGATGATATTGATATTGTCATGCCTCGACCTGATTATAACAAACTAATTTCAATAATAAACAATGGAGCTGATAATAGTTTAATAGCATATGATCCAAATAATGAAGAGAAATATGCGTATCCATTTGTAAAAGTTGGTCTTAAGAATACGGTATTGATTGAAAAAACAGTTATTAAGGATTACTCAAAAATATCGTTATATATAGATGTGTTTCCAATGGATGCTATTCCGCCTGAAAATGAAAAACATCGAAGTAATCTTTTGCTTCAACAATTAAGACGAGAACACGACTTTTATTGTACTAAACTATCATTATCTCCAGTTGTTTGGAAAAAGCCTTTTATCTTGATTCGAATAATAAAAAAACTGTTTTTGTATTTGCGTGGAGGGGTAGAGCGTATTAATAGAGCGACATTATCTGAAATAGATAAGTACAGCTATGATAGTTCTTCAATAATAACATATAGAAACACATCTGTGCGGTGCTCACAGAAATATGAAATAGAAAAGAAAGAGTTTGATAAAACTCATTTAACGCAATTTGGACCTATATATTGTCGTATTTTTGATGAATATGATGCTATCCTAAAGAGAATTTTTGGAGATTATATGACGCCTCCGCCCAAAACAAAACAAGTGAGTAATCATGATTATTCTCTGTATATTGATCAAACAGATAACATTTTGATGCAATGTATAGATGGCTATAGAAGGATAATACAGATACATTTTAAATAAAACTAGTTTGTAATTATAATATTGTTATTAATAGAGAGTGAGATTATTATGAATAATAGTTCATCTTTGGATAAAAGAGTGTATTGGTTAGATTTTGCACGTGTGTTCGCCATTATATCAATTACTTTAAATCATACCGTTAATCGAACTTTTGACATGGATGATACGATCTCAGAATTTAATGAACTCCCTTTAGGTTTATTTGTTTTTAAAGCTTTCATTCAGATAATAAGCAGAATTGGCGTTCCTATATTCTTAATGATAACTGGTTCGCTTTTGTTAGAACTTGGTGCTTTTGTTGGTAGTATTGTGTTAATCGTTGTGATAAGACGATTTAAGTGATTATCTAAATTATTATTCAGAATTTAAGAGAGGTAAATGAAAATGCTTAATTTTACAGTAGGTCCAGTAATGTGTAGTGACGAAGTTCGTGAAATTGGCGGAGAACAGGTACCGTATTTTCGCACACCTGAATTCTCTAAACTGATGCTTGAAAATGAACAACTTATGCTGAAATATGCAAAAGCTGCGGAGGGATCAAGAGTTGCTTTTATGACCAATTCTTCCACAGGGTCTATGGAAGCGGTTGTGATGAATTGCTTTTCTTCTGATGATAAGGTTCTTGTCATCAATGGTGGTAGCTTTGGTCAGCGGTTTGTTGATCTTTGTGTAATTCATGGTATTCCACACGATGTTCTGAAATTGAATCATGGACAGAAGTTAACAAAGGGAAATTTATACGAATATGACGGCAAGGGATATACAGGTCTTCTTGTTAACATAGATGAAACTTCTACAGGTGTTCTTTATGATGCGGAGATGTTGGGTGAATTCTGCAAGAAGAACGATATATTTTTTGTATGTGACTGTGTTTCTGCATTTCTTGCTGATCCTTTTGATATGGCACATTGTGGTGCAGATGTGATGATAACTGGTTCACAGAAGGTGCTTGCTTGCCCTCCTGGAGTTTCAATGATAGTGCTTGCTCCTCGTGCAGTTGAGCGAGTTGTCAATGCAAACGTGAAATCAATGTATTTCAATCTTGCGGACGTACTTAAAAATATGGAGCGAGGACAGACACCTTTTACACCTGCAGTCGGCATTCTCAGACAGATTAATACCAGATTGAAAGAAATAGAAGCAGCGGGGGGGGCAGATACAGAGATTGCTCGCGTTGCATCACAGGCAAAGGATTTCAGAGATAAGATAAAAGAACTACCTTTTGAATTTGTTTCAGAGTCTCCTGCAAACGGGGTTACACCTGTTCATCCGCTGAATGCGGATGCTTATGAGATATTCACGGAACTGAAAGATCATTATGGAATATGGATATGTCCAAATGGTGGTGATATGAAGAGAACAGTCTTTCGTGTCGGTCATATCGGATATCTGACGCATGACGATAATACAATCCTTATAAATGCTCTGAAGGATATGCAGAGTAAAGGAAAACTGTAAGATAAAAGGCTTATATGATGGCTTTACATAGTTTTTTATGCGAAAAGCTGTTGCTTTTGATAATGAAACTAATAAGTATGTATTAACTCTTATTGGAGTGTAAGTATTTAACAGTCAAATATATTGAAACAGGGGGAATAAATAATGGAAATTAAGAGTATAGCTGAATTAAAAAAAACCCTTATTCAGGATGCAAAGGCCAATAATAGAGTACGGGTATTGCCCAAAGTGTTTGGTGATGAAATATGGAGATATATATTTACACTTCGTATAAATGAATTTTGTGATTCTTTTGATGGAATGATAAAATTATTAGGATTTCCTATAAAAACTATATTCAGGATTAAACTGCATTCTTTATCATTAAAGTTAGGTTATTCAATACCTAGAGGCGTGATCGGAAAAGGGCTGAGTATTGCTCATGTTGGAACAATAGTAATTAATAGTAATTGTGAGATAGGCAATAATTTTCGTGTTCAGGAAGGCGTGACAATTGGAGCAACTAGTGGCTCTAAAAATGCCCCACGCATTGGTAATAATGTATTTGTTGGAAGTGGGGCAAAAATTATAGGTGATATTATTATCGCAGATGATGTAGCTATTGGTGCAAATGCAGCTGTGGTAAAAAACATACTGGAACCAGGCACAACATGGGCGGGAGTTCCTGCGAGAAAAATTAGTAAAAAAACATCACATTCTAATCTTTCGCCATTATTGAACTTAAAATAATTAAAAAGAAAAATATTAAATATTAACAATTATTACAAAGTGTGTGTTATGGTACTGATAAATGCTCTGAGGGATATGCAGAGTAAAGGAAAACTCTGATAAAAATGCATGTAGTGGAGATGATATAGTGATTAAAGTAATTACATACGGAACATATGATATGCTCCATTACGGACATATTCGTTTGTTGGAAAGGGCTAAAGCACTTGGTGATTACCTTATTGTCGGCGTAACTTCTGATGACTATGATAAAACAAGAGGTAAAATTAATCTTCAGCAGTCTTTAATGGAACGTGTTGAAGCGGTCAAAGCTACTGGCTTGGCTGATGAAATCATTATTGAAGAATATGAGGGGCAGAAAATAGATGATATTCGCCGCTTGGGTGTTGATATTTTCACGGTTGGTTCTGATTGGGAAGGATATTTTGACTACTTAAATGAGTATTGTAAGGTTGTATATCTTCCTCGAACACAGGGGGTATCGAGTTCTGAATTAAGAGCTGAAAAGAGAAGACTAATTATTGGCACAATTGGAGATGGAAACATAAGTAAGAAGTTTGTTCACGAGATGCAATACGTAAATGGTGTGGATTATCAAGAATGTACTGAAAATTTAGATAATGTCGATGCTGTTTATATTGCTTCTCACCCATCTCAGCATTATAATGATGTGAAAAGAGCTTTGAAAGCAGGTAAACATGTAATTTGCGAATCCCCCATTGCATTAACGTTCAAACAGTGTAGTGAACTGTTTGATTTAGCAAAAGAGAAGAATCTTGTGTTAACAGATGCAATAAAAACAGCCTATTCAACTGCTTATTCTCGTCTTTTAGTGGTAGCAAAAAGCGGAAGAATAGGAAATATTATTTCTGTTGATTCTGTTTGTACAAGCTTAGAAGATGGAGCTTCAATGCCAGGAGCTGACTTATCCAAGAAACAGAATAGTATCTGTGCGTGGGGACCAACTGCTATGCTTCCTATCTTTCAGCTTCTTGGTGATAGTTTCAAATCTTTATCAATTACATCAATGATGCTTGATGAGCAACTTAATTACGATGGCTTTACAAAATTAGACTTTATATATGATAAAGCTGTTGCTTCCGCAAAAATAGCTAAAGCTGCAAAATCAGAGGGAGAACTGATAATAACAGGTACAAAAGGGTATATATATGTTCCGGCGCCTTGGTGGAAAACGGATTATTTTGAAGTTCGATTTGAAAACAGCGCTGAAAACAAACGGTATTTTTACCAGCTTGATGGTGAAGGCATCCGATACGAAATAGTTGCATTCGCAAGAGCGGTCGAGAGTGGAAGAAGCAGTCTATATATCGAGAATTCAACTTCTTGTGCTATTGCTGACACTATTGAACGCTTTTATAATGGTAATTGTACTGTGATTAAACGAGAAGGTGTATAAATGAGTAAAGCGAAGGAGTTAAGCCCTGCACAGTTTAGAAAAATGCAACTAACAGAGCTAGATATGATTGTTGAATTTGACAGGGTGTGCCGCAAACATAATATCGATTATGTACTATTCGGCGGAAGTCTTTTAGGTGCTGTTCGTCACAAGGGGTATATTCCGTGGGATGATGATGCTGATATCGGAATGTTGCGCAAAGACTATGAAAAGTTTAAAAAATATAGGAATGAAATGAACCCTTCCATTTGCTATTTTCAAGATCATGAAACAGATCCAGAATACAGATGGGGTTATGGAAAACTGCGCCGAACTGGTTCAAAATATGTGCGTGTAGGGCAAGAACACCTGAAATGTAAAACGGGAATCTTTGTTGACGTTTTTCCTATGGATGATATTCCTAAGAGCATTATCGGACAGATATTCCAGGATTGGCATTGCTATTGTCTTAGGAAGATTTTATGGTCCGAAGTAGCAAAATATAATGAAAAGGGTTTCTGGAAGGCATGGTTTTCGTTATTATCGAAAATACCCGTTTCTGTGCCTTTTTCGCAGTTTAGAATGTATGAGCGTAAAAGTAGGAAAAATAGCAAAAACCGGGTGCGATGTCTTGCTTTTCCTGCCACAGGAACTCTGTATAAAAAGAATCCTATCTCCGAACGATATGGAATGCCTAAATCATGGTTTACAGATCGTACAGAGTATCTATTTGAAGGAAAGAAACTATTTAGTTCCCGTGATTATGACACTGTATTAAAGTATATCTACGGAGATTATATGAAAATACCAGATGCAAAGGGACGTGAGCAGCACTCACCGTTCTCAGAAATTATATTTCCAGATGAGTGATCGAGGTAACAAAAATGATATTAAAGTGTTCAATAGCAGATGAAACTAAGGTGTTTTCATATATAGGAAAAGATTATGCCAAATGCTTGTATCTTTATCTGGATCTCAAGAAATATGGTATCGGATCAGATGAAATAGAAGTATTCATACAGGAAAACGATCATAAAGAGACTACAGCAGTTCTTTTGAGTTACTATTCATGTATTCATGTTTATTCTGTTGATAATTCCTTTAATGCGATGGAAATAGGGTGGTTTGTAGAGAAACATAAATTTAGTATGGTTTATTGTACCACTCAGACAGCAGAACTGATTTTCAAGGCTTTGCCACAGAATACATTGCAATCTGCTACGATATCTACAGGATGGGTGGCACAGATAAAAGCTGTTGATAAGCAGCCTAAAGGTTTGGCCACGATGGTTCAGAATGATGATTTTGAGCAGATAGTGAAGCTAATATATGAGGATGACGATATTGGAAGATCATATAAGTATGACGAGCTTGCTCAACAGATAATAGAAAGAAATCAATCTGGCTATACACGTAACATGGTCATTAAGGACGGTAATACTGTTATTGCTCACGCTTGTACTAATGCTGAGTTAGGCGATGTAGCAGTAGTTGCAGAATTGCTTGTTCATAAAGATTACAGAAGAAAGGGATATGCTTCTGAAATATGGAGAGATCTCTGTAACATACTTCTTAATGAGAATAAAGAGGTGTATTCATTTTACTACTCTGATGAGTCACGTTCGCTGCATAAAAAAATAGGATTTACCGAAGTGTGCCAATGGGCTAAAATCGTAATATCAAACGATACAGAAGATTTGTGAGGTGATAGCGTTGAGCAATAATGATTTAAAGAAAACCTGGGATGTAGAACTTGATCTTTTGGCTAAACTAAAGGAAATATGCAATAAATATGGCCTTAAATACTGTGCTTCCTCTGGAACATTGTTAGGAGCAGCAAGGCATAAGGGATTTATCCCATGGGATGATGATATAGATGTTTTTCTTCCATGGGCGGATTACAAAAAACTGTTGGAGGTAGCACCGAGAGAATGTTCTTATCCTTTTTTCTTTCAGAGCTTTCTGAATGAAAAGGATGGTGAAACAAGTGCAAGCAGACTTAGAAGAAGTGATACAACTGGTTTTACAAAATGGGAGCAAGAAAATGTCGGTGAAGATTATGACAAAGGCATTTTTATTGACATCTTTCCACTCTTCTATGTTCCGGAGTCTCAGGCTGATCAGGCTGCACAAAAGGATACCATTATGTTTTTCTGGAAATGCATAAGAGGACATGATGCATTAGTCCAGATTAATAGAGGAAGAACACCAAACCCAGATTACGAGAAGTATATAATGTACTATAAATGTGTAAGCGAATCAATGACTATCAGGGATATCAAATGGGCCTATCTAAATGCTTGTGCAATTGATGACAAGCCTACATCGATATTAGGTGCAACTTCTTCCCGTGTGCATTTAGATTCGCTGATGTGGGATTCATCACTCTATGATGAATATATAGACCTGCCATTTGAAAACACTACTATCAAAGTTCCTAAGAATTATGAGAGCGTCTTAGATAAGCAATATGGCGACTGGAGAACTCCAGTAGAAAATGGCTCCCGGCATGAAATGGTGGTCATTGATACTGAAACTCCATGGAAAAATTTTGATATGTCTATTCTTCGTTGAATATATGGCGTTTATCCATTATTCATTAAATTCATGTCGATAATTCGTTTGTTAGATAAATATTTGGTATAGCGATACGCTTGCCGAGTCCACTGTCAAAGAGTCTGAATGAAGGTTGTAAGAGCTTTCAACAGCAGACTTGACAAGTCAAAGCTTGTGAAAACTGTTTCAAGCCGCTTCCTATATAGCAGGATGCACTTTCATGTTATTTAAAGAAAATACAGTAAAATGGGACAAATCAAAGTTGAGAAAAACGTTGGCGACATTGAGGGGCATTGCATTATTACTCCGGCAGTTAACGGCGATAACAGAGACTATTTCATGGAGACTGATTCAAAGCGTGACATGGAAGAAATAAGTTAAAATATATAATTCACGGGATAATCAGTCATGTTCTACAAAAGGCATTCTGAGAGGACTGCACTTTTGTATATACCGTCCACACTGCCACACCTGCACGGGCGCTCTGCCACACCCTGCCGTTGACTGCCCACGGGCAATGCCCGGCAGAAAAGGAGCCTGCCTGAAAGCAGACAGGCTCTCTGTTAAATCTGATTAGATTTCCGGATATTCAATGCCATTCCAGTATTTCTTTAGTGTATTGCGTGATACGCCGAGTATCTTCGCTACATTATGTTGACTGTAGTCAGTATGCTCACGATAATATCTGATCTTTTCATAGATCTCCATTGCTACTGCCACTCCTTGTCCCTCATGTACACAAGCTCTTTCTCTTATTATACAGGATATTTATTTTAGTGGCTCACTTTTTTATTATCATTTTGAGGCTAACTGGCTCAGTTTTATTTTAGCATACATAGTGGTTACATAATACAGCTTTTTTGCTTTACACAGTCCGACTGGATAGCCTTCCTCGGTATATTTGAAAGTGATACCTATTGCGTTTATCTGCTCAAAATACTGCTTCAGCACTGCAGGAAATGACAGATCCCAGAACGGGGCGGCTATCACGATGGTATCTGCTGCGGCGAACTGTCGGGCAAGATCAAACATGGGGTTAGCATAATCGCCTTCTGACAATAATAGGTCTCGTGTCTGTATATATGAATAATCTACAGGCTGAAAAATAATTTCTGACAGATCAAGCTCAGCGAACGGTTCATTTAACTGTTGGAGTAATACGTTGGCAAGTCTTAGTGTTCTGGAGTGATTGGCACGGATGCAAGCGTTTACTCAAATCACATTTGTTAGTCAGGGCGCGCACTGGCGGCAGATGCTCATAAAGTGTAAGAAATGTATCAGACAGCCATATATGGCTTTATGATAATACTTACGCTGAGACATCTTCTGCCTGTGCGCACTTTGAGCGTTTCGGCATAATCTCTGAGCGTCTGCCGCTTGGTGTGTTCCTTACAGAAAGGAACTAAAATGAATACTCAGATCAATGTAATGAACCCAATCACTTCACACACTACACTCGGTGAATTGCTTAAATATGCTCAGCCTCGAGGAGAGACCAAAAATGCCGACACCAAAAGCACTCTTTGAGGAGGACGAGCCTATTGCAGATGTCAGTGGCTGTATACTTTTCAGAAACGGCTTTGCAGTATACAGGAATGAAACAGGACGTACTGTGGTGTGGCTGCCGTACTGCCGCAGCTTCACATATTATGATAGAAAGAAAGCCGGGCTGGACACTGGCAGGTATCTATGCAGATGAAGGATTGAGCGGTACCAGTGTAACAAAGCGAAGGAAATTCCTGCAAATGATCAGAGACTGTGAGGCGGGTAAGATCGACCTTATACTGACAAAGAGCATTTCTCGTTTTGCCAGAAATACAATTCAATGTCTGACTTATGTACGTCACCTTAATGAAATTGGTGTACATATAAACTTTGAAAACAATAATATTGATACAAGATCAGCTTTTTCGGAGATGCTTCTGACCGTCCTTGCTGCCTTTGCACAGGAGGAGAGCAGATCTATGTGGGCGATAAGCTGCTGCAGAAGCAGCCACCTAAGAATTCTCTGACTAAGAAGCCGGATGCAAGAATACCATATGAGCATCATTATCTCGAGAATGATCATGAAGCTATAGTATCAATATAGCGATTTATATCAACCCACTAACTTTTATACATCCAACAATCATATGTACATACTACAAGTAGCTTTCATACTTATGTATTTCTTATGCTCGAAAGGTGAATTGTCCGCCGATGCGTCAAATGTAATTAATCCCATTACTGTAACGAAACTATGGTGTTTAGAACTGTACATTTCCCTCTATTTTACGTCGTTTAAGCCACCTCTTCACCTTCGAAAGAACAATAATACGTATGACACAGCAAATGTGTTGTTAATTATGACAATGAGCCTTGGCTATAGCTATTATATATAGTGCTTTTGTAATGATTCTATACAAACATCTTGACATATCTGACTTCATAAGTTATAATAATACGTATGGAATTAATACAGCATCGTCATCATTAATGACAAAAATCAGGAGGATTAATATGCAGCATTTATCCCTGAAGCTTCTTGCAGAAACTGTAAGCAGCAGAAGAAAAGATTTAGGTCTTTCACAGACCGCACTTTCAAAAAAGACAGGCATAAGTCGCACTATGTTCACAAGACTGGAACAGGAGGACTTTGCTCCATCAGTTGATCAGCTTTTATGTTTGGCTGATGTTCTTGGTTTTAACTGTGCTGATTTATTAGTAGATGATACAGTTGAGAATAAGATTATTGAGCGAAAGAAAATCGCAGTAGCCGGAACTGGTTATGTAGGTCTTTCACTTGCAGTTCTGCTTTCACAGCATAATGATGTTACGGCTGTTGACATTGTACCTGAGAAAGTTGAGAAGCTGAACAACTGGACAAGTCCTATTCAGGATGATTACATTGAGAAATATCTCAAGGAACATGAGAAGCGAGAGCTTTCTCTTAAGGCTACTACTGATGGTGATAGTGCTTATAAAGATGCCGACTATATAATAGTTGCTGCTCCTACCAATTATGATCCAAAAACGAACTTCTTTGATTGCTCGGCGGTTGAATCTGTTCTGGAGCTTATCAAGAAAACTACTGCTAACAGCAAGAAAAAGCCAACTGTTGTTATAAAATCAACTATTCCTGTTGGTTATACAGCGCAGGTTCGTGAAAAAATGGGAATGGATAACATTATTTTCAGTCCTGAGTTCCTTCGTGAGTCTAAGGCTTTGTATGACAATCTTTATCCGAGCCGAATCATAGTTGGTTCTGATGAAAAGAACCAAAAAGCAGCAGAGGAGTTTGCTACACTTCTTCAGAATGGCGCTATAAAGACGAACATTCCTGTGCTTTATATGGCAACTACTGAAGCAGAGGCTACAAAGCTTTTCGTAAACACATACCTTGCACTTCGAGTTTCCTACTTCAATGAGTTGGATACATATGCAGAAGTTAAGAATCTCAATACCGCTAATATTATCAGCGGAGTGTGCTATGATCCTCGTGTTGGCGATTATTACAATAATCCCTCATTTGGATATGGCGGCTACTGTCTGCCTAAGGATACAAAGCAGCTCCTTGCTAATTATCGCAATGTTCCGCAGAATATGATGTCTGCTATAGTAGAGAGTAACAAGACACGTAAGGATTTTATTGCCGATCGTGTTCTTGAAAAAGCTGGATATTATAGTTATGATAATAATAACGAATATGATAGTAGCAAAGAAAAAAATGTAGTAGTCGGAGTGTATCGTTTAACGATGAAGTCTAACAGCGACAATTTCCGTCAATCATCTATCCAAGGTGTAATGAAACGAATTAAAGCTAAAGGTGCCAGTGTTATTATTTATGAGCCAACATTAGAGAATGGAAGCACTTTTTTCGGAAGCACTGTTGTAAATAATCTAGCTAAGTTTAAGTCGAAATCCGCAGCTATAATTGCAAACAGGTATGATAAATGTTTGGATGATGTAGCGGAAAAGGTTTATACAAGGGATATTTTCCGTAGAGATTAAGAAATGTTTATGCTTCAAACCAACTATCGGTATCAGAGAAGGCTTACGAAAGTTTGCCGAATGGTACGCTGAATATAATAAATAATAATCAACCCGCTTACTATGACTTTGCCTATAGCAAAGATAGTAAGCGGGCGCTTTATTTTGCGAAGATAGAGCCTTTTCACCTTGACAAATCACCTATAATATGTTAAAATATAAATTAGCACTTTTTTCGGCAAATAGCCGAATATCATACTATTCCGGAGGAAAACATGAAAAAGAGAAAAGACGTAAACTCTGCTGTGCCGGATGCTGTAAAAACGCCGGTTACAGACAAAAATGACAGCTTATTAGCAAAACTGCTGCCGTACATAATCACAGCGATAATATCGACGACGATCGGAATAATCATCTTCAGAATAAACAAGATCGCACCGTTTGGCGATAGATCGGTTCTCTGCATGGACTTGTGGGGACAGTATTTCTCGATGTACGTAAATAATAAGAATGCAAGCTTGTCGGAGCTCTTTCATTCGTGGAACGGCGCATTCGGATACAATAACTGGGCGCAGAATGCTTACTACTGTAACAGTCCGTTCCTGCTGCTGATGAAATTTGTACCATACAAGTACATGGTCAAGGCACTTGACCTGTTCTGTCTGGCGAAGATAGTTCTCAGCTCGCTGACGTTCTTAGGAGCTGTGCAGTACAAATGCAAGGCCCGTTCGCTGATATTTATAGGCGGTGCGGTATGCTATGCGTTTTGTGCGTATATGATAGCATTCATATCACAGTTCATGTGGACGGACGCTCTTGTTCTCACTCCGCTTGTAGTGATAGGACTTGAAAAGCTGATACACGAAAAGAAACCGCTGCTCTACACGCTGTCGCTTGCTTATGCGGTTATAACAAGCTTCTATATCGGATTTGCGGTATGTATTTTCAGCGTGCTGTATTTTGCAGCAAACTCCGTTCAGCTCATCAGCCTTGAAAAGACTGAGGAGCGCAAAAGACTAAAAGGTATTCCCGATTTCTACGGAGCAATCGGACGCTTTTCTATATACTCCCTGATAGCAGGAGCTATCTCAGCAGTCGTGACTCTGCCTGTTGCATTTGCGATCTCAAATACTCTTGCAGTTGACGCTGACGCTCCTAAGCCGGATAAGCTTGAATGGTACGGAAACGTCACAGGAGTGCTCCAGTATGCACTTCCCGGTCAGCGTTTCTTCCAGGAATACTCTGGAATGAACGTCTACTGCGGAATCCTCATCTTTCTTGCCGTTCCGCTCTACTTTGCTAATAAAGAATTCAGGATACTTGAACGTGTAGCCAGCAGCTGTCTGCTCACTTTCCTTGTTCTTTCAATGAACTGTAACTACCTCAATTATATGTGGCACGGTTTCCATTTCCCGAACCAGCTTCCGGGAAGATGGTCATTCCTGTTCTCATTCTACGCTGTAATGCTCAGCTGCCGCGGACTCTACAAGCACAGCGGACTTACTCTTATCCGTACTGCCATCGGAACTGCTCTCGGCTCGCTCGGACTCTTCCTTACAGCTAAGGGAATGGGAAGCGCTTCAGGCTACAAGGTCGCTGCTTATGCAAAGATAGTATTCATCGCAGCAGCTGTTATCGTTGTTGCAAACAGCCTTGTATCATTTTTACTGACTCGCAAAGACGCTGAAAAGACTGCTAAGGCAAGAAAGATAGTTGCTGAGTGCTGTGCTGTTGTGATAGCTCTGCTGATGTCATTTGATATGTGCAAAAACCTCATCACAGTTTCAAAGTACGATGCTAACAAGGGCTTCCAGACCAGCGATGAGAAAGGCTATTCAAATCAGATAGTCAAGTTCAATGACAAGAGTCCTCAGGTCGCAAGCGGAAGTGATGACTTCTACCGTGTCGAAGCAAACAATGGCTTTACGTTCAATTCTTCGATGATGGGCGACTATCACGGAATGAGCTACTATTCATCTACTATGAACGGTGATGTTTACAAGTTCCTCAGATTCATGGGCAACCGTGTTTATGCTGACAAGGTAAGCTCGGTATACAGCATTTCGTCACCGCTTCAGAACAGCCTTTTCGGCATAAAGTACTACATAGACTACTCCAAGAACCTCACATCGAAGCTTCCGGGCACTGTTGAGAATAAGGAACTCACAGAAAAGACTGGAGTTTCTGTCCGCTCAAATACAACCGTTCTGCCGGTTGCATTTGCGGTCGCTGATTCTGCTCTTGAGTACGAAGTTACCGATCAGGTCCGCGCACTACAGAATCAGAACGATTTCCTGAGCTACCTCTGCGGAGGCAATGTTGGACCTTATATCAAGGTCGAGCCGGAAAAGGTTGATACTCTGACAGTAACTCTCAGTCCCAGCGAGGATCTTGACAGCTCATTCTATATCAAGAATGACGGCGAGGAAGAAGCTGCAATTGACTATATCTATAAAGCTCCGAGAAACGGTTTCTACTTCTTCGAGCATAACTTCCGTGCAGGTCAGTTCCATGTTGTCGGACCAAATATTGACAGTACTGTAAATACAGGCAACGGAGCATTCGCGTTTGTCGGCTACCTCAGCAAAGATGAAGAGCTCAAGATAGAGTTCCGTGCTGAGAATGTTTCCATAGGCTGTCAGGGACTTGACCTGTACTATATGGATGAACAGAAGTGGGACGACGTTTACCACAAGCTTCTTGACGGCGGTATGAAAGTCAAGAAGACTACTGGAACAAAGATAGAGGGAACTATAGACCTTCACAGCGAGTGTCTGGTAATGGCAACTGTTGCTCAGGACGGCGGCTGGTCGGTATATTGCGACGGTAAAAAGCTCGACGTAGAGAAAGTAGCAGGAGTGTTCCCGTGCTTCAGAGTTCCTGCCGGAGAGCACGATATTGAACTCCGTTATCGTGTTCCGGGAATAGTTCCGGGCGTTCTGCTGACGCTTCTCGGTATCGCAGGACTTGTTGCGATGATGTTCTACGAGAAGAAGAGACGCCTTGTACTTGCTGCTGAAGCAGCAGCTAACGAATCAGCTGAAAAGGCTGCGGAAGGAACCAGCGAGACAGCTGACGAAAAAACTGATATTCCTGCTGATGAAAAGGAAGAAGAGTCGCCTAAGAAGCAATCTTCTCCAAAGAATAAGTCTGAGAAAAACAACGGGAACAAATCAAAAGGTCAGCAGAAAAAGAACAGCAATAAAGGCAAGAAACGCAAATAAAAACTGAATATAACAGCTCGGGAGCAGTATGAACTGCTCCCGTTTTTTGTATCCGACGGTCATATCCGCCATTGTATCGTTATCTTTTCTTCCGTAGCATATATCGCACGGATAAGTGTATCGGTGACCTGACGCTTGTCGTCGAAGCTGAGTTCTTCCCACATCGTAAGGTGGTTGTCTATCTTATCAACAGGTATTTCCTTTTTCTGTTTCAGTTCTTTGATACGCTCGTTTATATCGGATTTGCGCTGATCGAGGTCGCTGATCTTCTCATTTATGTAACGGAAGAGAGCGTTGTCGGAGCCCTCGACTTTTTCAAGGAGACCTTTTATCTGCTTGTCAATTTCGGCAAGTTCGGTTTCAAGCTCGGTCTGTTTGATGTTGGGGTAACTGATTTTTGAGTATGAGAGCTTACGGAACATTTCCAGCTTATTTTTCATTTCGTTGTACACGAGATTTTCTACTTCGTCTATGTAGAGAGTTCCTGCACCGATGCAGGCTTTTGAATTCATTCTGTTCGAGCATAACAGGTAGCGGTTAGGCCGCGATTTGAATACCTTGGCTGCGAGTGCATAGCCGCATTCACCGCATTTAATCTTTCCGCACAGCCATGAGTTCTTGGCTTTCTGTGACGGTATCATTTGCTTCTGAGACATACATTTCTCACGGCATTTCAGCCACAGCTCCGAGTCAACTATGCCCTTGTGCGGAGCGAGAACTATCTGATAGCCCTCTACCGATGAAGCTGATTTTTTCTTGTCGCCCTTGCCCCTGTAGCTGTAACATCCGTTCTCTCCGATGAAGTCAGCAGGCGGATTGGTTATCTCTGCGCCGTTGTTCACATAGAAGTTATACACATCGAGATCGGCTTTGACGTAGATAGGATTAAGGAGTATCTCTCTTATTCGGGGACGAGCCCAGTTGGTGCCGCGTTTTTTTATTCCGCGCTCAACGAAGTATTTGACTATATCACCGTAGGAAGTGTTCGGCTGTGAGTACATTTCATATATCAGCCTGACTAAATTTTCTTCTTCGGGGACAGGTTCGTACATTGAAGTGTGTATTCCGTCGATAATTGTAGGGACTTTTCTGAAGCCGAAGGGGATAGGTCCGCCCATGTAGAAGCTCTTCAGGCTTCGGGAATAGTAAGCATCAGCGACACGCTTCTGTATCGTTTCACGTTCGAGCTGAGCAAATACTATACAGATATTCAGCATGGCATTACCCATAGGAGACGATGTGTCGAACTTCTCGGTCGCAGAGATGAACTGCACCTTGTGCTTGTTGAAGGTCTCCATCATATTTGAGAAGTCGAGAATGGAACGGCTTATTCGGTCGAGTTTGTAGACGATGACAGTGTTTATATAGCCTGCTTTAATGTCGTTCATCATCTGAGTGAACTGAGGACGGTTGGTGTTCTTTCCGCTGTAACCTTTGTCTGTATATGACTTGAATGCTTCTCCACGAGCTTCATACTTGCAGGTCTCGACCTGCTGTTCGATAGAGATACTGTCGACTCGGTCAACGGATTGTCTTGCGTATATAGCTATCATATTATCAGCTCCTTTCAGAGTGACTGGCGGTGTATTTCTACACCGCAACAGTATATCACTTTGAACCGCATTTGTCCAGTACTTTTTTGTATTTTGAGAAAACACTGTACAGCTCGGTTTCGGCTGATCTTAAAGCATTGCTGTCTTTCTTGCCGGGAGAAAGATTTTCGATGACGATAGTGCCTTTGCTGGTCGTCACATCTTTGATCTCCGAACGGTAACTGCTCCTGTTGATTTCTAAAATAAGCATCGCCTCCCATATATTCTATTGGGGCATTGCTTGTCTGAATACTATGAACAAGCAATTGTTTTTGCGAGTGTTTTTTGAAATTGCATTGTCCATTTTTACACCTCCTTGCGGCTGCAATTTTAAGCGATGATTTTGACTCATGACGCCTGCCATATTTCCCTAATCATAGTCTTTATCAGGTATAATTCTGAAAAAAGACGCCTGCAATTTGTGAGTCTGGCAAGAAAGACGCCAGCACTCGCGTTGCAACAAACGCCGAAAATTCGGTCGGCTTTGCCGATCCGATGTGGAATGGCTGGCGCTTTGACGCCAGCCTTTTACCTGCAAACTGCAAACCGGCTCGAAAAGGGGCACGGGTTCTCCCGTTTCAGCGGCAGGCGGAATGCCAGCTGCTATGCTTGCCGGTACAATGTAAGTGGGTACGAAAGCGTACCGATCTTCTCACCGGAACCCTTTTGATTGTTTTCTGCTTCTGAAATATCCCCACACACTCTCCACGTTGCGCAACAACGGCTTTCAACGTGGAGAGTAGGGGAGTTATACTCGTTTGCTTTTGAAGGCGGCAAACCTGGGGCTTATTTTGCGTGTTTTGTTTTCCTGTCATAGGCGACTGCTATATTGGGCTGCTGAAATCATTATTGCAGAAGAAAGAAGGCGCTTATTATATTATAACTATCAAGTAACATATACCTTCCTTCTCCGTATTAATATATATATTATCTTGTATACTTAATATATAAGCCTATGACATCATGACACACACCTTATGACAGTTTCAGCTTTTGAAGCGAAGAGATAGTTCGGCTTCGTGCAGCTTTTCATCGCTCATATCATAGTTGAGAAATGCGATTGTATATGAGTTTTCAATCTGACGGCCGTCATCGGAGTGATTGTGGTGTATTCGAATGATGTCTTTTAATGCAAGAGTTTTCAGCGCACGCTCAACATTGCTCAGGGACATTGCAGTATCTCTTGCTATATCACTGCGGCTGAGAGTTGTAGTTCCTTTCTCATCATCGTAGTAGCAGAGGAGCTCCATTACTACTTTGAATTCAGCCGGAGTAGTGATGTTGAGATACTCAAGAGGAGAGTTGACACCGTTGTTGTAAGCTGTGCAGTTGATAGTGTTAATGTTGTATTTCATATACATCTTCCTTTCGGTCTTACGAATTATTTTTGAACGAATGATGTCAAGAGTTGTCCGGACGTCTTAACTGAGTACAGTATACACGACCGCTTGACAAATGTCAATAGATATAGTATACTATCTCTATCGCTATCAATCTATAATCTATTTTTTGTAAATATATTGTAAACTTGATTTTTCGCGTTGATAGGCGATTGATTTGATATAAAGCCGAAGTTTTGCTACATAAAAAATCGAACACTATTTTCGAAAGGAGACGCAATGTTTGAAATAGAAGCACACTATCATGACAGAAAGATTTATCTTTCAGACGGAAGAGTGTATCCGCTTGGAGAGATAATTTTGCGCTATTTTTCAATGAATTCAACTGCACTTGGCGAGTTATACAATGTATGTGAACGTGCAAAGCGTGAGTTGAACATCAGTTCCTTATTCTGTCCTGCCGACATAGGTAAGCGAGCACAGGAAATAGAATTTGCCTACAATGACATCATGGATATTGCAAAGTCACTTCCGCCATACGACACAAAGCATTTCAGGCACGGTCTGCTGAGAAATCTGTTTGCATACTACAACGATATCTTTGATGATCCTTTCTATGAAGACTCTGAGTTTGAGTCTGTAGATTATAACGATCATTTTATTGATGCAGACTGTATACCGGTGTCTTATGAGGAAATGTATATCACGGAAGAGTTAAATGAACTACGAGCGCTATCTGATTATGAATTCGACAGCAAGAAAGTTTTCAGCAACTACGAGAACCGAAAGGACGCTGTGGACTTCACAACTTGTATTGAGCAAATGACAAACGAGTTCTCAACTTTTATTGAAGATATAATCCGCGTCAAAAGCATTTTTATGCCATTTGCGGACGAGCTCTGTGACCACAACAGTTATCCGGCAACTCAAAAAGTTATAGACACATTTCAGCGATATACAGGCATTGTTTCCGGCGGAAGTATGTGTATGGGACATACAGTCATTGATACGAAAAAAGGTCCCATACTCTGTGAGACCTATCGTTTCACGTCGCTGGGAGCTTTTCTGTATTTTGAGTTGTTCAAGTGTATCGAGGAAAAGTTTATGCCTGTTCGCTGCAAGAATTGTGGTCGCTGGTTTATCATGAAGAACACTACGTTCTCACACTTCTGCAAGAGGCTTATCAGCAGCAATCCGCCGAAGACTTGCCGTGACCACGCTATGAGTCACAACTTTAAAGAGAAACTAAGGAACGATCCTGTATGGGAGATTTATAATCGTGGCTACAAGCAGCATTACGCTCGCTTTATGAAAGGAAAAATGACTAAGGTTGAGTTTTCAGAGTGGGGTGAGTATGCTATCGAGCTGCGAACTAAAGCTGCTGAGGGCGTGCTTGATATGGAAGAGTATCAGAAGCTGATGAAAAAATAATTCGTCTACATTTTGAATTGATTTGAAGACATATAACGAGAAAAACTCCTCTATATAGAGGAGTTTTCTTTTTTAGATATTATCTATCAAAAGACTTTATAAGTCCGAGTTTGTATTTCTGTATCTGAAGCGCATCTGTGTTTGAGAGACCGGGCTTGCCGTCAACATCTGCAAGTGCTTCACCGCGTGAAGTGATGCTTATCTTGCTTCTGAATTTAGAATATCTGTCAGGATTGGTAGCGACCTGCATAACGAGTACTGCATCGGCAATATTCACGTTATCATCAAGGTTAGCATCGCCTTTCAGGAAAGGATCTTCCAGCGCTCTGAACTTTAATCCGTACTTTTCAGCGTAAGCCTGTGCAGTTGAATTACGGTAACCGTAAATTGTTACATCGTGATCGACTTCAATGGTGTTATCATCAAATACAATATCAGGATTCAGGATAGTTATCGAACGAAGCAGTCCTTTGTAATAGAAAGCGTCCTTGCCGATATACTTATAGGTTGCCGGAACAGTAATTGTTGATATGTCTGAGCACTTACGGAAAGCGTTGTCGCCTATTTTCTCAATTTTAACGCCATGATATGTTTCAGGAAGCTCAACGTCTCCATACAGGCCTGTGAAGCAGTATGAGATGGTAGGACAGCTTACTGTAACATCAACATGATATAACTCGTATTCTAAGCTGCCTGTGCTTATTTCCGGTATTGTTGTGACAGTCGAAGTTGTTGTCTGAGTTGAAATATCATCCAAAGCTGCAAATTGAAAACCGTACTTTTCAGCATAAGCCTGAGCAGTTGAATTGCGATAACCGTTAATTGTTACATCGTGATTGACTTTAATGGTGTTATCATCAAAAACAATATCCGGATTCAGAATTGTTATCGAACGAAGCAATCCCTTGTAATAGAATGCATCCTTGCCAATATACTTGTAGGTTGCCGGAACTGTAATTGATGTTATATCCGAGCACTTACGGAAAGCATTGTCGCCTATTTTCTCAATTTTAACGCCGTGATATGTTTCGGGAAGCTCGATATCACCGTACAGACCTGTGAAGCAGTATGAGATAGTAGGACAGCTTCCAGTAACATCAAAATTGTATAATTCGTATTCTAAGCTACTTGTGCTTATCTCCGCTGTTGTTGTTACAGTCGAAGTTGTTGTCTGAGTTGAATCATCATCCAAAGCTGCAAATCTGAAATCATACTTTTCAGCGTAAGCCTGAGCGGTTGAATTACGGTAACCGTTAATTGTTACATCGTGATTGACTTCAATGGTATTTTCATCAAAAATAATATCAGGGTTCATAATCGTTATCGAACGAAGCAAACCTTTGTAATAGAATGCGTCCTTGCCGATATACTTATAGGTTGCCGGAACTGTAATTGATGTTATATCTGAGCACCTACTGAAAGCGTTGTCACCTATTTTTTCAATGTTATAGCCGTGATATGTTTCGGGAAGCTCGATATCACCGTACAGACCTGTGAAGCAGTGTGAGATAGTAGTACAGCTTCCGGTATCATCAACGTTATATATTTCAAATTCCTGTGTTACTATCTCGGTTTCGTATACTGTGGATTCATCAATTGCTACAAAGTTTTTATTGAAATTATTTGCATATTCTTCCGCAGTCGAATCGGCATATCCATATATTGAACCCTGATAGGTGTAATTCAGATCAAGTGTCGTATCCTTAGGATAACCGTTTTCTTCTTCATTACATATCGTTGATACAGAAGGATAGATATATGTCTGAGGATTGAGTATAGTCACAGATTGCAGATCCCAACACTCAAAAAATGCGTCTTCGCAAATCTGGGTTACGGTGTCAGGAATAATTATTTGCTTTAGATAAGGAGCGTATTCAAATGCGTATGAACATATCGTTGTGACAGGAGTGCCGTATATTGAACTTGGAATTGTGAGCTCTGAATAGGTTTCAAGATGATAATCAGTAAGCTCTGCGTGATCAGAATACATCTTGAAAACCATTCCTTTGTAATTTGCTTCGCCATTTGATTGTGTTATACTGCCATGTGAAGTAAAAGGAACGGTAAAAATCGAAGTTCCCATAATGCATAGTGACAGCATTGTTGATAGTAGTTTTTTCATGTTGATTCCTCCTGGAAGTCGCGTAAGTACGGCAATTGTGCAGCAGCCGTACCAAGTGTATGTTTATAATAATATTTTATCACACACAATTCAGCTTATGCAATATCTGACGGCAAAATTTCTCAATAAATCGGATAAAATTAGCATTGTGCACAATCCGGAATGGTTGGCTTTGTGTAAAGTAATTACATATTATTTGTATACAACAAAAAAACAATCTGAATCAGCAACTCAACAAATATTGTAATGAACAATAACAAAAGAATAACGTTGAATTCGCAAAGTTATTATTCAACTTATAATTACTCAAAGTTAAATAAAAATATATATGCGAATAAATGTTGACATTCACAAATCACTTTGATATAATGGAAATCGCGCTGTCTATACGAGAACTCTTTTTTATATTTTGCTGAAGCAATTTCAGCGTCCTCAGAGCTGTTGCTTGAACGGTGAATATTGAAGAAATTATCGTAAATAATAGCCTTTCAGAAACAGCGCCACTTAATATCCGAAAGTGTGGTCAAGGGAACAATATGACCAAAGTGTGGCTAAGTATAAGGGTAGTGATAACGAAAGGAACTATTCACTCAAAAAAATAATAAATATGGAGAGAAAAAGAATGAGAAATGAAATTTTAAAACGATTAATCTCGTCGATCTCTGCAACGACACTTGCAGCAACTTCACTCGGACTTAATACAGTCCTTGCTGCAAACGCAGAGAACACAAACCCTGTAGCTAACGTTAACGAAACAGAAGAGCTGACTGAAGAACTTTGTCACGATCATGAGTGTGAAGAGTATGATCACGATGACTGCTGTGACCACAGCCACGGCGGAAAAGGCGTAACAATTGCGCTCCTCGATGCTGGTGTTACAAACTTTGAAACAGCAGGCAAGACATCATTCATTGATGATGCAACTATCGGTTCTGATCACGGAAACGATATGATGAACATTATCAGCGATGTTGCACCTGAGGCAGATGTCCTTGATGTAAGAGTCCTTGACGATGAAGGTCACGGAACTTACTCAACTGTTGAAAAGGGTATCCGCTGGTCAGTAGACAACAATGCAGACATCATTGTAATGAGCTTTGTCGGTGAGAACCAGTCATCTCTTCTCGAAGATGCACTTGCATATGCAGAAGAGCACGAAGTGCTCGTAGTTGCTTCAGCAGGTAACTACTCAGACAATAAGGCACTTTATCCTGCTGCATATCCTACTGTAATCTCAGTAGGCGCTCTCGACGAGAACGGAAACATACAGGATTATTCAAACTTCGGCGATTATGTAGATACATACGTTGAATGGTCTGACGGTACATCAGGTGCAGCTCAGTACATTGCAGCAACAGCAGCTGTAACAATGGAGCAGAATCCTGACATAACAGTATCAGAACTCAGAGCTTCCTACAATGCTGATAAGTCAGCAGCTGCTGAGGCTTCAAATGAAGAAAATGCAGATACAGTTGTATATTCAGCAGCAAAGTGTACAAATCACACGTTTAATGGCTCTTACACAAATATAAAGAGTGCTACTTGTACATCAGCAGGTTCACAGGATGCCATGTGTTCAAAGTGCGGAGCATTTATGAAAACAGAAACAATCCCTCCACATGGTCACGACTTTGTTAATTGGGTAACTACTAAGGAGCGTACATGTACAAGCTCTGGTTCAAGGAAAGGTACATGCAAGTATTGCAAAAAAGTTCAGACAATTACTATTCCTTCACTTGGTCACGATCTTAATTGGGTAGTAATAAAGGATTCAACCTGTTCAGATAAGGGTATAAAACAGTACAAGTGTGCACGTTGCGGATATGTTTCTAATCAGCAGTATATCGATAAGAAGCCTCACACCTTCAATGGCTCTTATACTGATATAAAGAATCCTACTTGTACATCAGCAGGCTCACAGGTTGCCAAATGCCAAAAGTGCGGAGATGTTATTAGAACAGAAACAATACCTGCATATGGTCACGATTATGGTAGTTGGGTAGTTACTAAGCAGCCAACATGTACAGTTGCTGGTTCGCAGAAACGTACATGCAAGAACTGTGGAAACGTACAGACAGTTACTATTAGTGCATTCGGTCACCACCTTAGCTGGGTAGTAACAAAGGCTGCAACATGTGCCGATAAGGGTGTAAAACAGTATAAGTGCTCAGTTTGTGCATATGTTTCGGATCAGCAGTATATCGATAAGAAGGCTCACACATTTAATGGAAGCTTCGAAGAGAAGCAGCCTACGTGTACAGTAGATGGATACAAAAAATCCAAATGCACAAAGTGCGGTGAGATTGTTCAGACTACAGTAATTCCTAAACTCTCAAATAATGGTCACAACGCAGGCGAGTCATACATAACAAAGCAGCCTACTTGTACAGCATCAGGTAAGAAGGTTATCAAATGCAAACGTTGCAATGTTGTTCTGACTGAGGTTACAATTCCGAAAACAGGGCACAATTATGTATACGACTCAAAGACACTCAGTATGAAGTGCTCTGTATGCGATACTTCTTATAAAGCTAATTCAAACACTACATGGGAAAATTATGTGGCGAAGTGTGGTGTTAATTATTTAAGGTTCAGCACATCAGATAAGGAGAAGTTCGCAAAGAATTACCTTGAAGCAAAGGGCTGTAATACAAAATTCATAAACAATGCTTTTGAAATGAGCAAGAATAATAATACCATCGCTGTTAAAAGTTATGATTTGCTCAAGAAGGCTATAACCCATATTAATCTTTTCAGTGATAAAGCAGGATATGAATTTGCTGAAAGCCTTACTAAATATCTTGGCTATGGAGCATTAGGTGCAGATACAATTGTATTCCTCACAACTGATGACGATTCTTATGCTAACATTGATAAAACAATTGATTCTTTAATCACTGTATCTTCTGATCTTGCATGTCTTTTACCTATTGTTGGATACACATACTCCGAAATAGTTGCCGGACTTATTGATCCTCTTAACGCTATGATCGAGAGAGTACAGAATTATAATAACGAGATAGTTAAGGCTACGATTTTACTTGCAGATGTAGAAGAAGCTGTTCCTGGATATCATGGTAATTATACTGATCTTTCTGATCCTGTTGTATATAAAGCTATGGTTGAGTATGTAGACGAACACGAAGAAAAATATGGACACGGTTACAAGTATGCTAAGGGCCTTGTAGATTATTACATATACTCCAGTATGAATAAAGATGTTAAGGATGCAACTGGCATGTCTATTGAAGAAATTATGAAGAAAGCTAAGTGATGTATTACATTACGCTCTTTATATGTATAATATGATTTAGACTATGCGTATTTGAGCAACTCTTCCAGTTAAAAACCTCTGAGGCGGTATTTACTTCGTTTCAGAGGTTTTTGTTATTATTCTTAGTATTAATAAAATTTTAATGACTTTTCAAGCATAATATGTTATAATGATTACATAGAAATAGCAAAGGAGCTGAGAGCAATGAAAGTTTTTGATTTTGATAATACGTTGTACAAGGGAGAAAGTTCTGTAGATCTTGCACTATATATGATAAGGAACAACAAGAGAATAATCCTGTATCTTCCTAAGATCTTCTATACTCTTCTGAAATACAAGCTCTGCATTCTTAACAAGAAAAAAACTATCGAAGCTATAAACGCTTTTATGAAGAGTACTCTCAGCGGCAGCGAAGAGCTGCTCGGTGCTGTTGAAGGTTTCTGGAACAGAAATCGCTGCAAGCTCGATCTGAATATGCTCAGACGCATACGTCAGGAAGACGCGATAATCACCGCAGGACCGGACTTTCTGATAAACGGGATAAAAGATATGCTCAACACGGAGAATATCCTGTGCAGCACAATAGATACTGAGAAAATGGAAGTAGGCTATCTTAACTTCGGAAGCAGTAAGGTTAAGGCGTACAAGAAAAAGTACGGCAATAAGCGGATAGATACATTCTATACCGATTCCTATAATGATAAAGCCTTGATGAAAATATCAGACCGCGTGTTTATGGTAAAGAACGGCAGACTCAAACGCATAAAGTAATAAGCATCAGTAATGACGAACGGCAGCCAATGGCTGCCGCTTTTGTTGTATTCAGCGTTCTTCGATGAACATTCCGGTAAGTTTAGGAACATTGAAGCGTGTCGTGAACAGGTCGCATTTGCAGAGAAATTCATAGAATATATGCCTGCCCTGTCCGGAAATAGACTCATAATTGCCCTGACCTTTTGCAAGTATCACATCAGAAGTGTCAAGGATTTTTTTAGCATCATCGGTAAGCATTTCGTAGATAGTACCGGCGATAGCTTCGCCGTTGGAAATTATCTCAGCAACATCATCAAGACCGACATAGCGTGCATCTTCGGCAGTAGCGTCATTCAGGACTTCTCCGCCTCGGACCATAGCTCTTAACGTAAGCTGCGGAAATCTCTTCTTCAGCTGTTCGAGCATGAGCTTATCGAGAACTATTTCTCCGCAGTTATCGCATATCAGAAGAAAGGTCTCAGCATCAGCACATTCGCGGAGAAACGCTTCGTAAGTTATTCTGTCATCTTCGCGCATTTCGGTGTTTCGGAACAGAGCAAGGAACTCGTCGCTGTCGATACTGCTCATTGCGCCGAAGTCGATATAATTGCCGATACGAGCCATAATCAGAGCCGTTGCAAGAGGATCTTCGGAGGAGTTTATTTCATTCCGGAGAGTGTCTTCCATTGACAGTACCAAATCGTTATACTGCTTTTTTATAGCGCTGTAATCCGCACTCTCACCGAAAAATCTCAGATGTGCTTTATTGAATAGATACACCATATACGGACTGGTATCCGTTTCTTTTCGATTATCGAGAAGCCTTTTTATCTCAGCGAGATATTCGGCATTATTTGTCTTATTCTTCTGACGCTCGTACAAGCATTCTGCACATCTTTGGGATATTCGCATATTATTCTCCTTTGACATATTGGTGTTGCTGTAGACGAAGTACGATCATAAAAACTCTACTTCACCGCTTTCAAGATGATAGATAGCACCGAGCACTTTCAGACCGTATTCGCGCTCGTCCTTCTGTATCTGTAAACTGTGCTCTATGATCTCGCAGCTGTGCTTGACGTTGAGACAGCAGGCTTTGACTTCGTCTTTTTCATTGCCGATAGCTTTGACTATTTCATCGGTGATGTACTTGATATAGCCGTCAGGTTCATGGTTCATAGCAGCATCTACTGCTCCGCAATGGTCGTGACCGAGTACAACTATAAGTCCTGTGCCGAGATGTTCTGCAGCGTATTCGATACTTCCGAGCTGATGAGAGTCGATAACGTTTCCGGCAACTCTGATAACGAAGAGATCTCCGATACCTGCCGAGAATATGAGCTCGGGTACAACTCTTGAATCCGAACAGGTGATGATTATAGCGTAAGGCTGCTGACCGTTCTGACTGAATTTCAGCAGATTAGCGGGCGAAACGTCGTTTCTTAGTTCTGCCGATTTTACGTATTTCTCATTTCCGGCGATAAGGCGTTTTTTAGCTTCATCGGCGGTTATTCTGTATGATTCCATAGCTGTTACCTCACTTTGAAAATAGTTTTATCGTCCTGAAAACCTGTTCCGCTGTGTCAGCAAGATTATTGTAGGCGCTGTTTTTATCCATAGCCTGTTCAAGCGTGGAAATCTGCCTTAGTACGGGGAAATAAGCATCTATGCCGTTCTGATTACAGAGTTCAGCTCCGCTTCTGACTGCACCGCTGAACGCTATAACAGGTTTGCCGTATTTCTTGGCTATCCTTGCGATACCGACGGGAGCTTTTCCCATAGCTGTCTGACTGTCGAGACAGCCTTCGCCTGTTATGACTATATCCGAATCCTTAATGACTTCTTCGAGCTTTGTTTCTCGCATTATCAGGTCAACACCTGATTTGAGATTTGCATTAAGATAGTACATCAGCGCAAAGCCAAGACCTCCGGCCGCACCTGCACCGGCAGTATCGGGAGAAGCCGACGCATTGAACTGCTTTGTCAGCTCAGCATAGTTACGAAGATAACCGTCCATAAGCCGGATAGCATCAGCATCAGCGCCTTTCTGCGGAGCAAACACCGAACTGCATCCGTTTTCACCGCAGAGGGGATTAGTTACATCGCAGGCAACATTAAAACGGCACTCTTTCAGTTCAGGGATAACATCAGTATCGGTTATAGACACAAGCTGTGAAAGACCTTTTGCTCCGTATCCGACCTGCTTACCGCTATTGTCGAGCATACCGAAGCCGATAGCCTGCAAACAGCCGATACCGCCATCGATTGTAGCACTTCCGCCGATACCTATGATGAAATTGCGGCAGCCGATGTTTATAGCATCAAGTATGAGCTCGCCTGTACCGTAAGTAGTGGTGAGCATGGGATCACGTTCTTCCTCAGAAAGCAGAGTAAGTCCCGAAGCAACAGCCATTTCGATAACTGCTGTGTTGTTGGGAAGAATACCGTATTTAGCCTTTATGCGTCTTCCGAGCGGATCCGAGACCTTGGTTTCACGGAAATGCCCGCTCAATCCGGCCACAAGAGCTTCAGCAGTACCTTCGCCGCCGTCAGCAACAGGTCTGATGATAGTTTCAGCGTCGGGAAAGACACGGCGTATACCGTCTGCAGCGGCTTGCCCGGCTTCTAAAGAAGACAGGCTGCCTTTGAATGAATCTATTGCAATAACAGCTTTCATTTTGTTCCTCCGGATAATTCGTTAGTTATATTATAACATTTTTGATTTGTGTTGTAAATGCTCTTGTGTTGTGATATAATATATAAAAAGCTTAGGAGCAGCTTATGTTAGTAGAAAACGGCGAATGGAAAATACACGGACTTGCTTGGGATGATCCGTACAGGATACGCACTTCGAAAGAGCTTGTGAACTGGATAAAAGAAGTTGGCTTTCTGCCACTTTTCGGGAACGGAGTGAAAGGCTTCTCCGTTGAAGAACACGTTGCGTCCGATTACTGGTGGACAGGCAACAGGGAACAGGATCCATGGGAGTGGCGTGAGATTATCGCCTCACAGCATGAAGTGGCTTACGGTAAGTTCTTCGATAAAAAGGCAGGCTTCATAAGCCTTGAATGGCTTCCGTTTTTTGCCAATTACAGGCGTGACGGGTACGACTTTGATTCTGCTTGGGAGGATTCTAAAGTAAACCGCCGTGAAAAGCTGATAATGGACGTACTTACCGAAACTGACAGTGACGGCTATATAGAATGGACTGATAAACAGGTGTTGACAACAGACCTGAAAAAAGCTTGCCGGTTTTGGCAAGGGCGGCGAGAAGAACTTTCCCGGAATCTGCTCAGAACTGATGATGAAAACTTACCTTGTTACAGCGGATTTTCACAGGCGCAGGAATAAGAGGGGAGAGGAATACGGCATGGCTGTATCGGTACTTCTTCCGCCGGAAGCTGTATGGGGCTATGAGAGAGTAACCTCTGCATACAGCGAAACTCCGTATGAATCATGGAAACGAATTATCGACAGAGTTAAACAGCTTTATCCTGATGCTGACGAAGCGGATATTATCCGCCTTATAGGAAAGAAGCCTGTTGACTGAAAAGCATAGTATACATTAAACACTGTACAGCGATGTATAGTGTTTTTTCTTATGGCGCTCCTCTTGTTATTGCCGAAAACAACTTTGTGAACGAATTGTAAACTAACAATTAATAATTGTAACAAAAATTCGTTTTTACATTGACACTATATTATATATATGATATAATCACATTAAAATAGTAAACAACTTTCTCTGATATGCCAAAATGAAGAGGTGATTTTATGTTCTGTCCAAAATGCGGAAAACAAATAAAAGACGATGATATTTTCTGTGCCTACTGCGGTGAAAGTATAACTCCGGGTGCTCCTGCACCTGCAAATCCCGGACCGGCACAGCAAACACCGTATACACCGCCGAATCAGGTGCCTCCAACTCCGAACAACTACAACTATCCGCAGCAGCCGAATGTGTTTGCGAAGTCGGGAGGAAAGAAAAACGGCGGAATGATAGCGATAATCGTTACGCTTTCTGTACTTCTTGCAGCGGCAGTCGGAGGAGTGATATTTCTGCTTGCAAAGAACAGCGGTGATGACAGTTCAAGCGATAAAGCAAGCGAAAGCGAAAATGCTGTTGTGACATCTGACACGACCGAAGCAGAAACCACAGCTGTCACGGAAGAAACAACATCTGAGACAGAGCCGACTACTAAGTCAACTGCGACCACCGAAAGAACTACAACTACTACGGAAACAACTACTGTAACCGAGACAACAACGGAAACAGCGACAGAGCCTGAAACTGCTATTTCTGCTGATTCAGCTGCCAAGGCAGAAGCTGCGGCATATTCAACGAACGACCGTCCGACATTTGCCGAGTTTGATTGGTGTGCCGGTCAGTTCGGACTTGTTACCGCTCCGCCTCCGAATGCTGAGGTGATTGACAATTATTACGCAACTGGCGGCGGCTGGAAGTCTATGATAGTGTATGAAGATACGACAGGCGCAGGTCCTACTCGCGAGATAGACAACATTGAGATATTCTTTGACGGCAACAGAGTTACCCTGACCGTTGACTGGTATTACGTTGAGCCGCCTTATTCAGAAGCATATTATATGGATGAGGGCACTGTAACGCAGTTCACAGGCGCTGTGAATGGAAATGTCATACACACAGCAGCTGATGTGAACGGAAGCACCGTCACTATTGACCTTCATTCATTCTGGAGAGCAGACGGAAAGCAGTATGCTCTCGGAACACTCTATCTGTCGGACGGTTCAACGAATTATCTGGCACTTGTCAGAAAGTAAACACGTACACTATTAGATAAAGGAGGGGATTATATGGCTGATTTTAAGTGTAAGAACTGCGGTGCAGAGCTCCTTCCTGGAGCAAAATACTGCTCTAAGTGCAGAAGTGCTGTTGTTTTGGAAGAGAATGCTCCTTCTGCTGAGAATATAGCAACTGCTGAGGTGCAGCGATGTTCTTCATGCGGAGCTGAGATGCTTCCGGGAGCTAAATTCTGCTCGAAGTGCCGCACTCCGGTGAATGGAGCTGTCAGCACTGAGCCGGAGTCGCCGTTTGCTGTTTTCAGAGGAGTTGTAATACCTGACGAAGCCAGCAAGGGCGCAGTAATACGCACCGCTGTCATCGGAACAGTCTGCCTGACACTGCTCATACTCGGTATCATATTTATCCCTGGCAGAGTACGTGATGCAAGAGATGTTGAGGAACAGGACGAGTTTATCGTTGCTGAAGACACTACAAATGAAGAACAGGCAGCTGAATATGACAGGATAAATGCTGCTTTTGAGGCAGGTGAATATGAGAATTATGAGCCTGAGACTGACGAAATAGCAGCTGAATACTATGAAGAAGAATTCGGACCTTATGAGTGGATGAACTACACTGAAGAGGGGGCGGATTAGTATGATCGGAAGAAAAAAGAATAACCGTATCAGTATTGCTCTTGTCTCTGCTTCGATAGTCCTTGCGCTACTGTTTACCGGTTTCGGCTATCCCGGTTTTATTATACCGCTTATAAGAAAGGAGCAGCCTGAGCCGATAGTTCACACAGCTGATCAGCTTCTGAACGGTATTCCGGATATAGAGCCGGAGGAGACAGCTAATGTTCTCCCTGCCGGAAACAGTAAGGCTTTCAGCATAGAACCTCAGCCGGGAATAGTGATATCCGCTGAGGAAAATGCTCTCGACCGTGACAGAGAATTCACGATGACTCCATGTACAGAAGATGAGTTTGCTGTATTTGATGAAGCTATCCAGGAAGTTGATCCTGACGAAAAGCTTCTTTATGCGTGGGAGCTCGATGCAGGACTCGCCGAAGATGAAATTCTTCCGGGAACGTTCCACGTTGACCTTGACCTCGAGGAGCTGGGGATATTAGAGGAGAACTATCCGTATCTCAGTGTATACCGCATATCGGACACCGGGGTATGGCATGAATACTCTACCACCATTGAAAACGGACATCTGAGCTTTGATTCCAATAAAAACTGTCCTATTACGTTAACAGGTCTTTTAGGAGCGGCGGCTGCCTTAGCACCATTTGTTGCTGTCGGTTGGGAGTTCGGCGGCTCCGGAGCATGGCTCGGCGGTTTTAATAAAGTGTATATCTATGAAAAAGGCCCTTATATGGAAGATTCCAAGACTCTTGGAAAGAAACTCTATAATGTCAGGATAAAGTATTCTCAGGCTATTGAAACCGCGGAGAGCATTCGCCAAACGACTTATACTGAGGTTGCCAAAAAACACAAAGATGAAATAGAAGAAAATGCTGTGAAGCTTACAAATGAGCGTTGTGGTGATGATAAGCAGCACCCTTCTTATGAGACATATTTAACGCAGTTCAAAAAAAGTGAAAGAGAAAGGATAGTAGGTGCTGATCCTGAATACATCGAAGCACTGGAAGATTACAAAAATGCAGTCAAAAATAGCGGTGTAGATCTCAGCTATATCAAGACCTTTTCTGAATACTGCATAAAAGCCAATAAGTATCTTAAGGATGAAGCGAAGGTCATTACGCCGGATACCAGAGAATTAAGCTGGTACAACTACTTTACATATAATCAGGTCATAGACATATACCTGAAATATAATTATAAAGCAGGCGGTGCTGTCCAGTTTACCACATTGGGCAATTACTATGTTGTCGTAAAAGGCAATGATATCATGGAGGGTACTGATACAAATGGCTCGACATTTACTACCCTTATACATGAACTGCTTCACGTCAGTCAGAGAGAATACCGAGGTAAAGCAACTTCAAATACGAAGTTTGATGAAGCTACCGCTCAGCTGATAGAGTTCAAAGCAAAGGACTATTTCCCGGAGATAACTGAAGTCTCAAACGAGAATCCCGGAAGATGGCAAACGTACTTTATTCCTCTTGATTCAACATCGACATATATCGACGGACAAAGTGTTACACCAAAGCTTTGGGACAAGGGGAAGGCTGAGAGCTTTGATTCAGGCGATCAGGGCTATCCGCTCTGTCACTTTATCGATTATCTGTTAAAGAACAAGAAATCGCTGACATTCGGTGAACTCCTTACGGCTTACGGAGATGCAGGAGGCTTTACTCCCACACTTAAAAAGGCGTTTGATATGGACGATAAGGAGCTTATGAAGCAATATAAGAAATTCATCAAAGCCAAGCAGACTAACTTCTATGAACTTGCGCTTCAGTGGTACACAGGAGAGAATGCCGGAAACCAGTGGGCGCTTTCACGAAAGGGATTCGCCAAGCAGGGCGAACACGCTGTTATCAGGAATCAGGCTTATCAGACAACTGTGCGGAAGATCTATCCGCAGATACCGCCGGATGGCAGACAGAAGCAGGTGAGTGTTCTTCTTGCGTACGATGAAAACTATAAGGAGCTCACAGACTTTGAGCTTATCCCTATCGGAAACAAGAACTACAAGAATACCAAGTACGGTATTATGTACGATCCGAAGGTATATTCTACGATGAAAGATCTCTATACACTGGAGATAGACGGCGGATCAAATACCGAAGATGTTATCAGCGGTTATACTGTATGGACGTTGTTTGCTCCAAAGCCGATAGGCAATATAACTCTCAAGGACGGCATGATAAACTTCCAGCTTCCTGAAAAATCAGAAGCTGCAAATGCCGGAAAGATCGACGGATATCGTGTTACTATCACCTGTACCACAGACGGCACTAAAACCGAGAAGTTCTACAAGATAAGCGGTGCAGGGAAAGATATTTCCTTAAGTGCCAAGAACTATAAGGATAAGGAAACCAAGATAGAAGATGCACAGTTCAGAGTCAGCGTCTGCGAATATATCAAGGAAGCGACAGGTGAGAAGGCTTTCGGTCCTGAATCTGATCCATCCAACAGCATAGTTGATGATATGGAAGATACTCTCGAACAGATGGGAGCAGGTCACGGGAAGGTGAATATTTCTCTCGGCTGGAAGACTTCAGATGACCTTGATCTTCACGTTATAACTCCGAATGGCGGAGAGATATACTACAATAACAGAACAGCTGACGGCGGTGTTCTTGACGTTGATATGCAGGTGAGCGAAATAGTTGCAAGTCCTGCTGAGCACGTTGATTTCGCATCACCGCCTTCGGGAGCATATTCAGTCAGCGTAGTTAATTACAGAGACAGAACTGAGGGTTCGGATTCGCCGTTCGTAGTTGTTGTCGAGATCGAAGGCAAGAAAAAGGTCTATGAACTCACAGCAGGCGGCGATGGCAGCCGTACCAGCGTATGCAGATTTACCTATGGTGAACCTGAGGGTACAGAAAAGGGAAATGAGCATCTGGATGATTGACATACCCGGTATAATAATAAAACTGGCTTCGTCTTATGCGAAGCCAGTTCGTTATTTATTCTGTTTTGAAATAAAGTATATAGATTCATTAAGAGCTTCCCAACTTTATGAAAAAACATTCTTGTTTCAGTATGATCTGAAATGAAGAAAGAAATGAATTATTTTCCCAAGAAGAATACTTTTATTAAGTTTTGGCAAAAAATGGAAAAATTCATTATTTGTTCATTGATTTTTGTCTAAATATGTTATATAATAATATTAACAGAGGGAATGAGTTTACGGAAACCAAAACAATGCTGCAATGACGGCAAGCTATGAAAGGTTGTGAATTTATGTATAATATAGTTGTTCTTAGCAATAATGATGAACGTTTGAAGTCAGCGCTTCCGGTTACGGATGATATTTCATTCAGCTTCACCGATTCGGCTGATGTTAAGCCTGACACTGAATGTGTCCTTGTATCTCAGGACTATTCCGGCGGAGATATAGGCGACATCGCTGCAACTTTCAAAAGACACGGGATACCATGCGCTGTTGTAACGTTTGACGGTTCTGATACTAACAAGGCTGAACTTCTCGGTAAGGGAATAACGGATATTATCGTCTTCCCGACTTCTGACGAGCTCCTTGTCAAGCACGTTACAGCTTTGATCTCCTCCCAGAGATTAGGAGCTGATGTAGGCTTTGAGACGTTTGCCAAGGCTGTTGCACTTGACGATCAGAAGGGTGCTTTTGTTGTGCATGAGTCGAATTTCACCAACCTTTACAGGTTTGTAAAGCGTTTGCTTGACCGTATGGACAAGTCTGCTTATCTTGTGAAATTTACATTCACCAGTCCTCATAAGGGCGGCCTTGAACCGGGTGCTCTCGAGGAAGCTTTCCTCATCGTCAAGATGTGTCTCCGCCGAGGAGATATTGTGTCAATATACGGAAACTGTCTCCTTGCTATTCTTATCGGAGCTGATGCCGAAGGTGCCAAGACAGCTGCCCAGCGTATCGTTGATACATATCAGGGATTCTGTTGCAATAGTTTCTATGACATGAACTTTGAGACGCAAGAGATTAAGTGAAAATATATCTAAATATAAAAAGGCGGACAGTGTTTTACTGTCCGCCTTTAAGTTTGAATTAGAATGTAGATTATTTGAAGCTAAAAGCTGCAATGAGAAGAACGATTTAATTACTGCTCCAAGAATAGGGGAGCTTATTTCCGTTAGAATCGACTATGACGAAATTGATAGTTGCTTTATTTACTACATTTTTGTTGTAGCCGTAGCATGTAACACCTATAAAACTGTCTTTATTTTTCTCATTTATTTCGCAATTATCATATAATGACAGTGTTAGATCTGTCATTTTTGCTTTTTGACCATTGTTTTCATGGAATGTATCAAAATCAAGTTGATGGAATGTATCAATAATATGGTCAATGCCTGTGTTTGATAGTTCACCGATAGTAGTGTTTATTATCTCATTTTTAATTTTTTTACTAAAGTCGAATTTAAATCCTATATTTTTTAAGAGTTTGATATTCTCCTTTCGGGTGTTAGCTTTTTTCAATGCTTCCTCATATTCAGCATCTGTAATATTGACAAATGATTGATTAATAGTGTTTTGTGTTGTAATTAATGGTTTGCTTCCGTCCTGAATGATTTTCATGCCTTGTACATCATAAATAGTAAGTTTTATATCTAATTGACTGTAATCTGAGTTTTTATTCTTTTCTGAACTAGTTTCAAAAATCAAATAATCGATATTTAGATTATCCTGATTACTAAAATATGATGATATAGCGATACTCTTTGTTTGATCATACTTGAATACTTTTATTGTCTTGTTGGTCAGTTTGTTTCCGTACAGATAATCAATCAAATCATTAGATGCTTTTCTATTCCTTAAGTTGTCAACTGTATTATTGAGTTCTTTATTATAATATACGGATTCGTCTTTAGAATTAATAGTAAAGCTATGTTTAAAATATAATGGGATATTGGCATTTTCAACTTTGAAAGTTAGTAATTGCATACCTATAGATGTTCTTTTTCCTCTTGCAGTTTTTTCCAAATTGTTTTTATTAAGCCATACATACAAAGTGTACTTTTTATTTGCGCTTCCGTTTTTAATTGCGTTACCGGTAGATTTATCGTGAACATTTACAAAACTTGGCGCATCTATACTCCAATTATAGTTTGCTTTAAACTCGATAACAAAGACACTACTCCCTTTATATTTTGTTACATTATCAATACCAAATCCTCTTGCGACTGCTTCACCATTATAATCGAACATGAATGGCAGTGAATTGCCGTTTGGTGCAACTGAAAAATCAACTGCTGGTGTTTGCTTTATTTGCCCTTTTTTGCTGCATACAGAACAGAATTGCTGTTCTGTGCCATTACTGTATTCATTGGCTTTTTGAGTCGTTTTGTATTGCCATTTGTGACCGGTAGCTTTTAAAACTTCTTTCTCCTGTTTACGACATCCGGTTCGGGTACAGGTTCTTGTCTTACTGCCATCTTTTTCACAAGTTGCGGGAATTATGCTTTCCCATTTTCCGTATGAGTGACCGAGTTTAGGTAATTTCTGAGTATCGGCGACATGTTTGCAGTTTTTGCACGTTTTTTTCTTATAACCGTCTGCTGTGCAGGTTGGATCAGTGGTGACCCATGAATAGCTGTGATCTTTTTTATCAATTTCCTTTTTTTCTTCTTTATGACATTTCTTGCATATTCTTGTTTTGACACCTTTTTTAGAACAGGTTGCAGCCTGGCTGACTCTCCATTTATCGAAATCATGTCCAGGGGCTTTTAAAGGCTTTGTATCTTTAACGTGATCGCAGCCTTTGCATTTGTATCTTTTAATTCCATCAAGTGTACAACTTGTCGGATAATCGTATTCCCAAGAATAGCTGTGTGCTATTTTAGGAATATCTTGGGTTTCAGTGTGCTTACAGCCGTATTTTTTGCATATTCTGGTTTTTGTACCCTTCTTAGTACAAGTTGCTTTCTTGGTAACTTTCCAACTGTCATATTCATGAGTTATTGGGATAGTAGCTTTTTCTTCCTTATGGCAGCCGTAACGTCTGCAGGTTCTGACTTTTGTACCGGCTGAAGTACAGGAAGCTTTCGTGGTGACTCTCCAGTTTTCAAAATCGTGACCGCGTGAAGCAACTGATCTGGTCTTTGAAACGTGAGAGCATTTTGTACATCTGTACTCTTCAGTTCCGGCAGCAGTACAGGTTGGGGCTCTGCCTGATTTCCAGGCATAGGTATGAGCTGTTTTAGGGATAGTTTGTGTCTGCTGGTAGTGACAGCCGTATTTTTTGCAGGTCCTGGCTTTTAGTCCTTCCTTTGCGCAAGTTGCGTTTCTGGTGACTCTCCACTTTTCATAATCGTGATTGCAGGCTGCATAAACAAGTTCTTCTGAATTCTCCTCTTCAGTTTTGGTGATATGGGGCTTTTCATTCCATTGGAACTCTTTTCTTAGCTCTGCTACGGAAATATCTTGTTCAGCTTCGATAAGCTGAGCCGCAGAAGCTGCTACAAATTGAGCAGCACTTGATGTACCGTCACTGCTTACTTCATACATATCAACATAGTCACCGTAGTTTGAATAGTCCATGATACTGCCGTTTTCATCAGTAGCTCCTACTGATACTACAGTATCAAATGCGGCAGGAAATACAGCTTTTTCGCCGTATGTGTTTCCGGCTGAAGCAACGACGAATACGTTGTGATTTTCGGCGTATTCAATGGCATCACAGAGCAGTGAAGAGTTTTTATAGCCAGCGAAACTCATAACGATGATATCTGCATCATTATCGACTGCCCATTTTATGCCTTTGCTGACATCAGAGTATGTTCCGGTTCCATTATCATCAAGAACTCTGACATCAAGTATGTTTGCTTCTGGCACTTTGTCATTAAGTATTCCGAGCATTTTGTTGCCATGATCTGAATCGATCGTATCGTCATTTACAAAAGAAACACTCTTATACGTCGTGGTATTAGTCGTACCTGTATCAAGCAGTGCAATCTTTACGCCGTGTCCGGTTTCATCGTGTTCGTGGTCGCATGTTGAAGAGTGAACTTCGTGCGGTTCTGCTTCTTTTACTGAAGCATTTGCTGGCAGCATTGCTGTATTAGACGATAGCATAACAGCTGTTGACAGCAGGGAAATGATTTTTCTGCATTTTGAAGATAGCATAAATCAACCTCTTTCTTTTTATGAATATATTAGCGGTAAATATTAATTGAAACCACTAATTCACAAATAGTTTACCATATATATCATAAAAATGCAAGTGTTGATTTTAAAATAAAACAACAACGCCTACCTTGTTTATGATGCAAGGTAGGCGTTGCGTTATAGAATCAGCTATTTTTAACTTTCTTCTTATCATTCTTCATTACTTTAAAAACAATTGGTATGAGATCCCTGAACTTAATGAGTATACGTCCCCACCGATATACGATCCCGAATGGCTACAAGAGCGGACACTTATCAACAAACTTTATGGAGTTTCTCATATAACCGACCGAAGGAAACAGGTTTGTCAGTATGAACTTTGTCTTTGACTGCTTGTTAAGCTCCTTTTGGATCCTTCTTTCATAAGTTCCGTATGTACCTGCTGTCAGGTAGAACATGAGCATTTCCTGTTCGTTCTCGGATAGTTCGGGGAAACTTTCGGAAGAAAAGACCTTGTTCGCAAGCACTCTCCGTTCATTCTCATAATCTGATATTTCAAGCTGTTTGCATTGCTCCTCTATGTATTTCCAATCAAGCGTATCCCCCTTGTTCTTACAGTAAATATAGCAGTCGAGGAGCAAGCGTATGCCGGTGCCGCCATTACTGTAATGCTTATACTCATGAGCAGTCATAAACACGTAGAAATCTTCATCGGATAGATGATAGCCGTATTTACTGCCGTCATCAAGGCGCATAAGTCTTTTGGTGTCAGCGTAATACCTGTTGAATACTTCGGAATGGCCTTTTCCGAATAGCGCTGTGTGAAGCTCAAAATTCAACACAGGCGGTTTCATATAAACATCATGATGTCCGCCGTTTTCGCCTTCTATGGAGTATCCATGAGCAAGCATGATATCTTTGACCTGCTTCCGCTTGCCGGCATCGAAGAGAACATCATTGTCAGACATTTCACGCATACCGTTTTCGGGATATAGTTCTTTCAGAAGTGCGCCTTTCAGCGGCATATACCAGATGCCTTGCTGTTCAAAATCTTCCGTTATCGCAGCTCTTTCCATATCAAGATAGATATTCTTTCTGATAGCTTTCTTGTACGCTTCATGGAATTCAGCGTGATTTATTTCTGCACGTTCAAGAGAAATGCATACAGCGGCCCGGACTGTATGAAATTTCGCAAGCGTGTAAAGTTTTTCAAGGTCCATTGTCTCTGTCCTTGCCTTATCCGCTGTAATACCGTTTACGGCACATGACAGGAGATATATAAGATCTTTGTAAGTATCTTTCATTTTTTCAATTATCCTATGTAACACAGCCTGTCAAGAGCTATTTCATACTCTTGAATCATTATTGGCTGATGTTTTGCTGCTTGTAATATCCTTTAATCTTGTACTGCATCGCTCCGTCCACGCAAGAGTAGCGAATCAGGGGAGCGTAGTTATGGGGAAGTCTATCAACTCATTGCTGCTTTGAGATGTAGCAATAATGTCTTCGTTCTTGAACTCAATAATCTCAATTTCAGGCGTTATATATTCTGTTTTCATTATTAACCCCATCCGTTCTCGGGAGTATTAGGATCATCTATTGTAGGTTTGCCTGATGTAGTGATGATATCATCGGTTTCGAATGTGTCGATTTCCATTTCAGGTGTTATGTACTTCTTTTCCATAATGATGTTTCCTTCCATTCTTTGTAATCCATATAGTAAGGATTTATAGTCATATATAGATTACAATGCGCTGCTTTTTCGTTATGAGTATTATATCATAACATATTGAAATTTGCAATAGGAGTGACAAAACTTTTGACGTATTTTGGGCTTTCATGTAGTTTTATAACTAAAAAAACAGCGTCTCCCACGTTTTATCGCAGGAGACGCTGAGCTTTATATGTTAGTTGTATAAATAAATGTTATTTCAGGGTAACGGACGTTCAAGATCCTCTAAGTAATCTTGCCAGTCGATTTTACCGTCAAAGTTTACATCTGCGAGCACAGTATCAATCGAGTCAATGTTGCCTTTGTAATAATCCCAGATAAGATTAGCATCATCACGATTGATTACTCCGTCCATATTCACATCACCTACTGAATAGGAGCATTTAGGTGTTTCAGCAGGAAGAGTATATGTGAATCTGCTTGAAGGCGCTTCGATTACCCAAGCTGAATGGCCATTGGAGCATTTTTTTATGTCAGTATCTGATATTAAGAAATGATCATAATCTATAGTACCATTTGGATCAGCGCCGGAATCATCATGTGTAGCATCAACATGGAAATAATGATCGCCTAATTTAACAATGCACCAAGCATGTCCCATATCGGTGCCGTTGCCATAAGAACCAGTATAATATGCTTCTATATCAGCTTCGTTCAGAAGAAGTGCCAATGCACGTGCATAACCTTCACATATTGCTGAATCTCCAATAAATGCGGCTGAATCTTCCTTGGCATTACAAGAATCATCCGGAACTCTTATACCATCTCTAAATGTATATGCATATACGACTTTATTGCAAAGCCAATCATGAAGTGACTTGATCTTCTCAACATCTGACATATCGTCGGTTACATTAGTAGCTACAACATACTTGATTTCATCTTTGAGGTAATCACTTAAAAATCCCAATTCGTTATGATCAATCATACCGTAATTATTCTTGATTATACTGCTGTAATTGGGATTGAAACTTGGTTCGGAGTTTTCAACGCTTACAACCAAAGGTTCACCGTTGATCTTACGAAGATTTTTGCAGCCATGTAAGAAGTGGTCGGAGAATAGACTATCCAATACTTCATAATCCTCAGAATTAATGTTTTCTAATGATGAACAGTTAACAAAGCAGTTAGGGGCGAACATTTTTGATGTAAAAGCAGGAATTGTTAAAGAAGTCAAAGACGTACAATCTCTGAATGAAGATGCACCAATAACTGAAATTGATTCAGGTAAAACAACTTCCTTAAGGCTTGAACAATTTCTGAATGCTTCGCTGTTGATCGTTGTAAGTGATTCAGAAAAATCAACTGATTCAAGGCTTGTACAGTTTCTGAAAGCATTCTTCTCAATAGTTGTAACCATTTCCGGAATTGTTATTGATTCAAGAGCGCTGCAATTCTCAAATATGCTATCCGGGATTGCTGTTAAATCAGCAGGAAGGATTACATTTCTAAGATCCTTACAGTCTTTGAATGCATACTTGTCGATTGCTTTAACGTTCTTCATATTGATAGAATTGATTCCGGCATCATTAAATGCAAATGTTTCAATTTTCTCAACAGAAATAGGAAGTGCTATTGATTTAAGATTCTTTGTTCTTGCAAATGCAGAACGCTCGATAGTTCTTATTCCAAGAGGCATTACAACTGACTCTAATTTAGTGTCATTGCAGAAACAGAAAGCAGGAATACTCTGGATTCCTCTCGGAATAATAACCGATTTGATTGTAGTATTATTCTGGAATAAATGCTCGCCAAGCTCGGTGATTGAATGTCCGTCAATTCCCTGAGGAATGCTGATGTATTCATCATTACCGTTGTACTTTACGAGCTTTGCGGTATAGTCTCCGGTAACTTCATACTCCCAGTCACCGTAAACGACAGCAGCGCTTGCTGAAATCGGATTTGATGAAACGAACTTGCTAATTACGCTTGATTCTGATGCAACCAACCCCGATGAAACGAGTGAAAGTGCCATTACAGATGCAACGATTTTTTTAGATTTCATACTTAAACTCATAATTAAAACTCCTTCTTCATTGTAGTGTAGTTAATTATTATCGCTCAAAACGTCTTGCGAATCTATGCGCTCTTAAACAAGCACTGTCTTCCTTGTCAACTATGCCATCATAGTTTGTATCTGCCAGAACAAGATCTATTGAATCGATTTCACCATCAACATAACTGTCGATAAGATCTGCGTCTTCACTGCTGTAAAAGCCATCCATATTCACATCGCCAACTGAATACTGGCATTCGGGAGTTACTTTGGGTATTGCATATTTATATCTTTGGGTAGGTTTACTAATCCCCCAGCTTGAGTGCATATAACACGTCTTTTGGAGTTTTGAGTCAGATATGAAGAAGTGATCATATCCGTTTCCACCGTCATTGTGTGTTGCGTCGATATGGAAATAGTGATCTCCTAATCTTACCATTGTCCATGCGTGAGCTTCACTTAAGTCAGTTTTTGTACTTAAAATGTAGTATGCTTCGATATCTGCTTCATTCAGAAGAAGAGTTAAAGCTCTTGCGTAACCGTCGCATACAGTTGTATCTCTGAAAAAGACTGATGAATCAACATTGCACTGTCCTGATGGATCAGGTACCAAGGAATTGTTTTTTTCTACATAGGCATAGTTTACTTTATTAAGCAGCCAGTCATGTAGTTTTTTTATTTTCTGAACATCAGACATATCGTCGGTTATATTTGTTGCTACTACGTACTTTATCTCTGCATCGAGATATTTGTTGAAGAATTCCCAGCCATGTGCATCAATCTCGGCAAAATTCTTTTTTATGATACTGTCGTATTTTACGTTAAACTTTGGCTCAGAATCATCCTCTTTTTTGAACAGATATTCATTATTGACTTTAAGAAGATTCTTGCAGTTACCAAAATAGTAATTAGCGAAAACATCGTCCAGGGTTTCAAAATCAACGGTATTAATGTTTTCTAACGATGCACAATTATAGAAACAGTTAGGTTGTAACATTCCAGCTTTAAAATGCGGGAAAGAAACACAAGTCAGTGATTCACAATCCTTGAATGAGGATGCACCAATAGTTGTGATCGATTCAGGGAAAACAACTTCTTTGATGCTTGAACAATTTCTGAATGCTTCGTTGTTGATCGTAGTAAGTGATTCAGGGAAATCAACTGATTCAAGATTTGTGCAATTTTTGAAGGCGTACTTACCAATAGTTGTAAGTGTTTCCGGGAATGTAATTGATTCAATAGAGCAGCAATTCTCGAATGTGTTTTCGAGGATCGATGTTAAACCGGCAGGAAGTACTACATTTCTAAGATTTGTACAGCCTTTGAAAGTATAGTTATCGAGCGTTTTAACGTTCTTCATATTGATCGAAGTGATTCCTGAATCATTAAATGCAAATGATTCAATTGTCTCAACAGAAATAGGAAGTGCAATTGATTTAAGACTTTTAGTTCTTGCAAATGCAGAACGCTCGATTGTCCGTATTCCGAGTGGCATTACAACCGACTCTAATTCTGATGCATTTGTGAAACAGTATGCGGGTATGGTCTGAATTCCTCTCGGAATAATGACAGACTTGACAGTCGTATTATACATGAATAATTTTTCGCCAAGCTCGGTAATTGAATGTCCGTCAATTCCTTGAGGAATGCTGATGTTTTCATCATTACCGTTGTATTTTACAAGCTTCGCGGTATAGTCTCCGGTAACTTCATACTCCCAGTCACCGTAAACAACTGTTGCACTTGCAGAAATCGAATTTGATGAAACGAACTTGCTTATTACGCTTGATTCCGATGCAATTACACCCGATGAAACGAGTGAAAGTGCCATTACAGATGCAACGATTTTTTTAGATTTTATGCTTAAATTCATAGTAAATTTCTCCTTAGTAAATAGATTTTTGTTGCAACAAGGTTAGTGTAGCACACGAAAAAATGAAAGTCAACATATCAGTGATACATTTTACATTGCTTTAACACAGATTTAACTGAAATAATCGAATTGCTAAATTTCTGCTAAATTTCGGTAAAAATGCACTCCTGCAAAAATGATAGTTATTAGATTGCCTGTATTCTGAGGGCTTTAGCTGATATTCTTGGCGCTAAGTTTGAGCACAATTCAAATTTTGATTCGTACACTTACGCTTTTGCAACAACTAACTGAACGCAGAGAGGGGATGCAAGAGATTACAAAACGATTCTCAATGTCATATACAGCAGGTGGCAGGTTTGCACTTCTTTGACAATTTGAGCGGATAGTGATATAATAATGTAGAAATACGGCGATAAATGCAAAACTGGAGAATTATTATGGGAACAAAGAGCTCGTTAAAGGAACGTACTGACAACAGGGTGAAAGAGCCTAAGCAGTACAATGTAATAATGCTGAATGATGATTTCACGACCATGGAATTTGTTGTGTCGGTCCTTGTTGATATTTTCCGCAAGGACGAAGTGACAGCACAGGCTATAATGATGAATGTGCATAAGAACGGTCAGGCAGTCGTGGGGAAGTACCCGTACGATATAGCTGTCACCAGGGTGAATACAGTTCATGACAGAGCAAGATCAGAGGGGTTCCCGTTCAGAATGACCGTAGAGGAGGCGTAACATGGAGCTTTCAAGAGAAGCAACAAAACTGGTGTATAAGGCGATAGAATACGCTGATTCAAAAAACTATGAGTTTGTAACTCCGGAGATACTTCTTCTGACAATACTGGATGACAGGAGCTTTTCAGAAGCTTTTGAGAATCACGGCGGCAGTATCGACAGGCTTCGCAGTGACCTCGAAGGCTATGCTGAGGAATATATCGGCAAGCTTGAAGCTGAACGGCCCGAGCTGTCTGACGGATTCAACAGACTTATGAACTATGCGGCAAACAGCGCGTATAACAGCGGAAATAAAGAGGTCTCTCTGCGTCACATCATACATGGAATGTGGTGTCTGGACGAGTGCTATGCCGTTTATTATATGGAGAAGCAGGGCGTTTCCGAAGCGGACATCCTGCAGGATATGACAGTCTCTGATGAAACGGAGACCGGGAGCGCTCCCGTGGAAGAAGCAGAGGAGAAAACTCAGAGCGGCAGCGTTTACGCTCCGTGTCTGAATGAAACTCTCAGGGACGTGAATCCGCTTATCGGACGGCAGGAAGAGCTTGAACGTACTATCCGGATACTCTGCCGCAGGGACAAGAACAATCCGCTCCATATCGGTGAACCCGGCGTGGGTAAGACTGCCCTGACCTACGGTCTTGTTGAGCTCATACGCTCTGGTAAGATACCCGAACCGCTTGCCGGTGCAAAAGTATTCGCGCTCGACCTTGGCGGAATGCTTGCAGGTACGCAGTACAGAGGCGACTTTGAAAAGCGTTTCAAGAAAGTTCTTGCGGATATAAGCAAGGAGGACAAGCCGATAATCTACATTGACGAGATACATAATCTCGCAGGTGCGGGCGCAGTAGGGGAGAGCTCCTTCGATGCGTCGAATATGCTGAAACCCTACCTTGCTGACGGTCATATACGCTTCATAGGAGCGACGACCTTCGAGGAATACAAGAAGTACTTCGAGAAGAACAAGAGCCTTGTACGGCGCTTTCAGAACGTCGAGATAAAAGAGCCTGACGAGACGGAAACTATCAGGATACTTGAAGGGCTGAAAGCAAGATACGAGAGCTTCCACGGCGTTAAATACTCAAAGGGAGTCCTTGAATACGCTGTGCATATGAGTGCGAAGTACATAAACGAGCGTTTCCTGCCGGACAAGGCAATAGACCTTATCGACGAGGCAGGCGCTTACCGCAGGCTACACCCGACTGAAAGGAAGACTCAGACCGTTGACAAAAACGTCATCAATGAGGTGCTGACAACTGTTTGCAGAGTTCCGGCCGAGACAGTTTCTGCTGATGATATTTCCGGACTTGCAGGACTCGAAAAGCGCCTGAAAAAGAACATTTTCGGTCAGGACGAAGCCATAGACCAGGTCGTGAACGCTGTGAAATTCTCCAAAGCCGGACTGCTTGAAGAGAACAAGCCGCTTGCAAGTCTGCTCTTCGTCGGACCTACCGGTGTGGGAAAGACCGAGATAGCAAGAAAGCTCGCTGAGGAGCTCGGCGTTAAGCTGATACGCTTCGATATGAGCGAATACGGCGAAAAGCACGCTGTCGCAAAGCTCATAGGCGCACCTGCGGGATATGTCGGCTATGAGGACGGAGGACTGCTTACCGAAGCCGTCAGAAAGTCTCCTTCAGCTGTTCTGCTTCTCGATGAGATAGAGAAGGCTCACGCGGACATTTACAACATTCTCCTGCAGGTAATGGACTACGCAACGCTTACCGATAATCAGGGCAGGAAAGCTGATTTTCGCAATATTATAGTGATAATGACTTCCAATGCCGGTGCGGACAGGATAGGAAAGACCACTATCGGTTTTCAGAGCGCAAGCCTTAATGCGAGCGTCATTATGGAGTCCGTGAAGCAGACTTTCCAGCCGGAGTTCCGCAACAGGCTCAACAAGATAGTTGTGTTCAACAGTATGGACGACAGGATGGCAGAGCTTATCGTCGGCAAAAAGCTGGATGAGCTTGCCAGACAGCTCTCTGCGAAGAAGATAGAGTTTACTGCCGATAAGCGTGCAAGGGCGCTTGTACAGCAGAAGGGCATAAGTCAGGAATTCGGTGCGCGTGAAGTTGACCGTGTTATCAGGAACGAGATAAAGCCGTTGTTTGTTGATGAGATGCTGTTCGGTAAGCTGAAAAACGGAGGAAAGCTGACTCTCTCAGCATCTGACGGTGATTTCGTTATAACTGCCGGAAAGAAAGGCAGGGCGTGAAATGGCTGTATACAGTCTCGAAGAGGGGAAGATATATTTCCCGAAGCCTGAGCTTGCAGACGAGGACGGTTTGCTTGCGGTCGGCGGAGATCTTTCGGTTGAACGCCTTGTGCTCGCTTACAGTAATGGTATATTTCCTTGGTACAATCCGGATCAGCCGATTCTTTGGTGGTGTCCGCATGAAAGATTCATTATCAGACCGCATAACATACACATATCGAAGTCGATGAGGAAGTTCATGCGTCAGCACAGGACGGAGATAAAGCTCAACCGCGATTTTGCGGACACTATCCACCGCTGCCGTACAAAGCGCGAAGACACGGTAGGTACGTGGATAACGGACGATATGGAAGCGGCTTATTGTGAACTTAACAGATACGGTCTTGCTTACAGTGTCGAAGCTTTTATTGACGATGAGCTTGCAGGCGGACTGTACGGCGTTTGCATTGGCAGATGCTTTTTCGGTGAGAGTATGTTCTCAGAAAGGGAAAACGGTTCAAAGGTCGCACTTATCCTGCTTGCTCAGCTTCTTGAGAAGAATTCTTTCGTTATGATAGACTGTCAGTTCCATACAGACCACCTTGAAAGTATGGGCGGTGAGCGGATAGACTGGGAGGAGTACCGGAAGATGCTTGATGAGGGACTGGAGGAATAAGCTCCTTATACTGCGGAACACGCCCCCCGAACCTGAAAACACGCCCCTACACACCCTTACAACACACCCTGAATGACGGTATATAGCCGAATACACACCTGCACACCCTGAATACAGGTCAGTTCTTATATATATTTCTATTACGAAACCACCGGAAAACAAAATTAATCCATACAAAAAATCGCAGGTATACTGACTGCTTGTCTTAACGGACATATCAGACTGGAATTGTCAAGAAATGTGCAGTCAGAGAATACCCAAAATCTTGGATAGGCAGGAGTCAGGCAACATGATGAGTAAGCTGCTTTGAAGTTCTAAATGCCACAGGTGGGAGGCCGCCTTCATTGAAGCTGTTTATCCTTTGTGTATTGTAGACTGAATATCACTTGCTGCAATGATGCAGCGGCCTCTTATGTTTTCATAGGAGGTCTTTTCTGTTTTATCAGCATTGTCTGTGGTGCTTATTCGATAGCTGCAAGAAGTTTATCGCGGCGGTTATATCGTTTCTCAACCCTGAGACAATGGAGGTCTATACACCTAACACCGGTCAGACAAAGAACCTTATTACCGGTGAAGAAAGAGCTGAGTTAAGAGGGAAAAGGCAGTATATTCAAGGTCCTGACGGGAAGATGAAAGGCAGTAAAAGTGTCAGCGGTGGAGGTTCCGCAAAAGGTGTTGACAAATCTGAGAAAAGTGATACAATAGAGAAAAGACCGAAATCTCAAAAAATCGGCAAAAAGGAAAAAACAAGGCTTGAACATCAAATAGCGTCCGATTTTCCTAATCTAAAGCCAGGTCAATCTATGAACTATGAAAATCGAAATCATTTTTATCAATTCACAACGATTGATACCGGAAAATATCACTTTACTTACAAGATAAAACTTGAAGGAAATCAAGATGTTATCAGAAAAATCAGAAAGGGAGAACTGTAATGAAAAATGAACTTACCAAAAATGAAGAAAAGCTTATCGAAGCTATGCGTTCATTGGAATATGCAGAAACTCAATCTCCTGAATATGCGAAAAAAGATAAAAACAATGGTATAATAATCGTCTATCTTACCGCACATCAGTTTGGATGTGCTGACGATATGCTTGCAGTTGTAGAAAAAAACAAAGGCAAGACTTTTCAGGAGGTAATGGAAGCGCTCAAAGATGAAGGCTTCTTTCCTGAACCTGAAATAGTTGACGATGACGAGCTTGACGATGATGAAAAATAACGGATAGACTAATTTGAGCGTTCACACTTATATTTGTGCAGTCAACTGCACACTAAATACAGTAAAAAGCGTTTGCTAAGGACATAAATGTCCTCAGCAGGCGCTATTTTTATACCCTGACGCAGAAAGGAGTTGATAAAATGCGTATTGAAAGTAAGAGGCGACGGAGTGCGTATAAATGGCTACGTAAACGTCACAGGAAAGCATTCACGCCGGGTATCAACACCGACCCGGGACTTGCGCTGACATAGTAAAAATGCTAAAATAGTACCAGTGAGGAAATCGGAAAGGCACAACAACTATGCCGGCAGCAGAAGAAGTTCATAGGGAACTGTGCCGAAGCTGAAAAAAATATTTCAAAAACCGTGTCACAGTTTCAGTACTTGCTTTGTATGTTATAAGTGAAAGCAGATCTGTTTGGAGAATGCCAGTATACAAAACTATCGTACTGTACAGTCTCAAATATTATGAAAGGAGTCAAGGAATGAGTGAAAGCGAGATCAATGACAAGCTGAAGCATTCGTCTGATGATGGCCATCGTGCTTTATTTGATCATTACTACAACTATGTATATGCGATCACGCTGCGTATCCTTCGCGGTATCGTACCCATGCGGGATATAGAAGAATGTGTCGTTGATACATTTGCGGATGTTATGCTGAACTATGATCCTGATAAAGGCGGCTCACTGAAAGCTTACGTAGGAACGATCGCCAAAAGGAACTCCATAAATATGCTGAGAAGATCGACCAGGAGATCAAACAATACTATCTCTATTGACAGCGATGATTTCGGCGAGATCGTTTCCGGTACTGATGTAGAGCAGACTGCTGAAAACATGGATGTTTCCGAAGCATTAAGCAACGCAATAAAGGCACTCGGCGAACCTGACTCCATTATCATAATACAAAAATACTTCTACGACAGAAAGTCGTCAGAGATCGGAAGATTAGTAGGGCTTTCGCCAACAGCTGTACGTGCCAGGATAAGCCGCGCAATGAAAAAACTGAAAAAAGATCTTGCAGACTTTTGTTGATAAGGAGTGACTAAGTATGAAAGCCAAAAGGAGAATAATCAATATGCTGAGAAATCCCGATGAAAAGACTCTGGAAAGACTGTCTTCTGAATTTCCTCAGGCAGAACAGAGCCATAAGGATAAAATGTACGAAAAAGTAAAAGAACGAATGAACTATAATGATAATGAAAATGACAATGTATTCGCTGTTGAAGTCAGCGGTGTTGAAAAATACACACGCCGTCATCTGTGGAAGAGAGTTTCCGCAGCAGCAATGAGCATTGCCCTTGCAGGCGGAGCTTTGGGCGGTGGTCTGTTTATGCTGAAAAACAACAGCAGCAAAAAGCAGTCAGCTGAAATATCCAAGGCAGCAGCTGTTGTGAGCGATACTGAAACTACGGCGAACAGCGTGATCGCTGAAACAAGTGCTGAACAGAAAATAGATCAGTCTGATGTAGATAAGAACCTGATATTTGCAATTTGTGAAAACGGCATGACAAAGATCTATGATAAAGTATCATATTCTTATGAATACCGGTCTGATTATACTACCGGTTACCATATGGAAGCAAAAGCCAGAGTTTATGTTGACAGTACTCAGGATACAGCAGTAAAACAAACAACCGGCGGATATTACAGGAACGATGGAAGTACAGTGGATCATAATGATTATATCGAGATCTTTGATAATAACACTGTTGCCGGTATAAGTGAGGCTGTCAGCTCTGATGCAGGCGGCAAAAAAGAGTTCTATACCTTCAACAGTGACGTTTCAGATATGACAGTTATTGATGAAACAGTGAAAGAAAAGGAGCTTCTTGAGAATTTTGACAACTGGGAAATTACAGGCTTTGAGGAATACCTTGGCAGAAAATGTGCAGTCATAAGCGGAACATCAGATATTAAGATCAAATATCTTATTGATGAAGAAGAAAGCTTTGATATATGCACTTGTGAATTTACAGCCATGATCGATTATGAAACAGGTATATGGATGAAGAGGGACATAAAGGATACTAATTTTGATCATGCACATTTTACCTACACAATTACCGATATAGCTTTTGCAGATGACGCAAAATCACCTATGACAAAAGATGAATTCAAACGCTCTGCACTTAATGACTGCGTAAAGCGTATTTGTGACGAAGACAAACAGACATACACATTTGAATCGGTCAATGAATCCGATCTTGCTTTTCTTGATTAAGTCATAGCAGGCATTCAGTATAACCATTATAGAATAACAGCACCTCTCTGAGATAGATCAGGGAGGTGCCGGTTTTATCTCTGACACACGCCTCTGCAAAAAACGAAATCGCCCTCCTGTGAAAACACAAGAGAGCGTTTTTTCATTTATTATATCAGGAGATGAACACAGCTGAGTATTTCAGAAATCAGAAACCTGAAAGCGAAGATAGTTTAACGTTGCCAACACGTACTTTGCACATTAAATTCTTACAATTAGCAAAAGCGTAATCGCATACGGTAATATCTCCTGCGTATAACTGAACGCAAGGAATTCCCGAATACTCGAATGCCGACACTCCGATAGTCAGCGGACCGGCACCTTTTCTATTTTCAAAAATCATCTTTGAGCCGAGGTTTGAATCTCCAAAGAATGCATAATCTCCGATATATTCGATCGTAGCCGGCATATTAGTGGATTTTAATGCGGTGCAGTCACAGAAAGCGCTTTCACCGATGCTCTTTGTGTTTGAAAGAGTGAGTTCTTCAAGGCCGGTGCAGTATAAGAACGCATTGTCGCCGATAGTTGGTGAATTGACCTTTGCTACCCTTATTTTATCGCAGTTTGCAAAGCAGTTGTTGCCGACGGAGGAAGCCGTAAAGTTAACATAGCCGAGTTTCTTACAGCCGTTAAACGCACCATTGCCGAGTGTTTTGCATGTTGCATCGTTAACCCAGTCACCAAATGAGGTCATACCGCTCCTTGAAAAAGCTCTGGTACCGATATTTCCAAATTTCGGAGCAATGGTATGGTTTGAGGAATCATACTGCTGGATATGAGTGAACTGATCACATTCGTAAAATGCGTAGTCGCCTATCGTAAGCTCCTTGTCGCCGATAAGAATGTTGGCAAGGTTTGTACATCCGTAAAAAGCTCTGTTGCCAATTTTCGAGATCGAGCTGCCGCCTTTGACTGTCAGCGGGCCGTAGGATGATCCGCCCGGATGATATGTGGTTCCGTAGACTTTATTCTGACCGTAACAACGAACCAAAAAGATATTTGTCTGTCCCCTGAATGCGTCATCACCTATTGCAACAACGTCCGTGTCGTCGATCTGTTTAGGAATATTTATGGTCGACTTGGGTTTATGGGTTTGACAACCGGTGATAACTACGCCCTCGGAGGTTTTGGAGTAGAAAAGCTCAAAATTCTCGTAGTAATCATAAAAAATATTACCGTAGTATTTTCCTGATGATTGTGCGGTGGTTCCTTCAGCTGCTGAAGCAGTGATAGTATTAACATTGATGTCAGGGAAAGCGGTTGTCATGCTGAGCGGTGCGCAGAGCGTTAATGCAGTAAGTGCAGCGGCAATTCCGCGTTTTATCTTATTGTTCATGATCTAATTTTCTCCTTATAATAATATTTAAAAACGTTATTTGTAGTGTGCACATCTACATATCAATTGATTACACGCATATTATACATTAGTTTTACTTTTGAAGTCAATACAAAAACAGTAAGTTGCTTTATTTGTATTGCAAGTTGCATTATTGCAGGATAAGTTGCATTTTTTCAAGTCTAAGTTGCACAGAGGTGTATTTTGGAGTCAGAGCTCAGGATCACAGACCATAGATAAGATTTCCTGTGGAATAACTATTGACATTGATAACAATTTGTCATATAATAGCATTATGTTGCTTTTTTTGCAGCAAATATTAAACTATAACAGGAGAAAAACATGAAACTAATCAAACGCATCACATCAACTATGCTGTCAATGTCGATCATTGCCGGTGCAGCTGCCGCAGACATTCCGGTGAAGATGACATCTTCCGCAACAGAGGACCCGACAAAAACAATATTATTGCACGATACTGTTACTTCAAATATGGGAGAACGTATCAATGAAGAAATGAAAAAGTTCGGGCTTGATCCTGAAGAGGATAAGGAGAAAGTAATCTACTGGAATCACAAGGAGGACAACAGCGCCGACGGTGAATATAACTGGACAACAACGGCTTGTGATCATGTCGTGGATTATGCTAAAGAAGATATACGTTGCAATCATACAAAAGTCGGAGCTGAAAATTCCTGTCAGTGCTATGGATTTGCATATTTACTTGCAAGGGATATATGGGAGACCACAGAATTCTATAAACACAGGGTTGATGATAATTATGAACCAAAGGTAGGAGATAATGTTCGTCTTAGCTTTAAGGTTGAGCCCAAGAATGACGGAGATAATACGAAGTATGATGATCAGGGGCACAGCATATTCATCACTGATATTTCGGAAGATGGTGATATTACATTTGCAGAATGCAACGGCGATCTTCAGGACTGCAAGATCGTGTGGAATCGTACTCAGTATTATGACAAGATAATGGGCGAAAAGATAACGGTAAAAGACAAAAATGGAATTGATGTAGAAAAAAAACATGTGTATGGTTATGATTATGGTGATAAGAAATTATTACCTAAAGTTACAAAGGCTTACCTCAGACAGTATGCAGAAGAATACTACCGTCCTATAATTGCAGGTGACTTAAACCTGAACGGAATGTTAGATTCTGATGACGCTGAGAAATTTGAAAACACAATTATGGCTAATGGACAGATACCAGTTCGTATGTCTGATGGAAGTACATACAATAAACTTTCTTATTATGATGTTAACGGCGACGGCTACGTAAACACAGACGACTATAACGAGATCCGTTTTGGCAGATCCAATCTAAGAGTAGTTAAGTCTGGTGAAAAAACTAAGAGTAGATGGAGGTCTAAATCACATGACGATGGATTTCTTGCCGCTGATAGATGCTATTACGTAAAGAATGATATCGACGGAGTTTCGTGGATCGGTAATGTTGACACTGAGATACACGAAATGAAGGTTTCATCCAGAGTATACTGTAAAGATGATAATTGTTGGTACAATGTAACTGAGATCGGTTCCGATGGATACAATAATAGATATCATTATAAAACTTGTACAGAAGGTTACGATATAAATACAATTTATATTCCTGATTCCGTCAAGAGGATCCATTCATTTGCTTTTGACACTTGGAGTTTAACATCCCTGAGGTTCTCAGGCTCAGATCCTCAGCTTGAAACTATCAGCGATTATGCTTTTAATGGCTGTACGGTTCTTGAAACACTTGATCTGAGCCAAGCAAAGAATCTGAAAAGTATTGGAAACAATGCATTTTTTGGTTGTACTCAACTGAATAAAATTATTCTTCCTTATACCGGTAAAAAACTGGAACTCGGTTCACACGGCGGAAGCATTTTTGGCAATGTGGATCCATCTGACATAACAATAGAGTTCAAGAATCAAAATTCAGTGTTCCCTATGGGCGATCTGAATATGAATAAGGTTATAGATGAAGCAGATATAGAACTGCTGAAAAACTATCTTACTGCTTCTATAAGCTTAAATGATAATCAGCAACTCTTTGCTGATTTTGATATCAACGGTATAATTGATGATAATGATTTTGAGCTCCTTACGAAAAAATATGATGATATTATTAGATTTGATCTCAATGGTGATAAACTGAATAATAATAATGATTTTGCTTTGCTTCAGTGTGTTCTCACAAAAAAGAAAAAGCTTTCAATGGAAAACTCTTGCAAAGCAGATTTTAATAATGATGGTGTTGTAGATGCAAAAGATGCTGAGGAAATGATAAAGTATCTCGCAAAGCGTTATGGTAATTACACCTATTACAGAATGGGTGACCTCAATCTTGACGGTACAGTTGATAAAAACGATCTGATCGCCCTTCAGAAATATGGAAACGATCATATTTCTTTTAAAGCTGATTACAAGCTTGCAGATCTCAATTTTGACGGTATTGTAGATGAATCAGATTATAAAATACTTAAGTCACTTACCAAATATCAGATTGGCGATGTTGATTTCAGCGGAACTGTCGATGTTGCTGACAGAGACCTTATCATGAAGCATATTGTATATAGTGAACTTCTTCCTGACGATGCGCTGTGGTACGCTGATATCAACGGAGACGGCTCTATTGACGTAAATGATGTTAAGAAGCTTTGTGCATATCATAACGTTCCGGATTATCAGCTTGGCGATGTTGATTTCAGCGGAACTGTCGATATTACAGACAAAGATCTTATTATGAATCACATAGTAAAGAACATACTCCTTCCGCATGCAGCACTTGGCTATGCTGACGTAAACAGAGACGGCGACGTTGATGTACTCGATGTAGTTACACTTTGCAGAGACTATAATATTACAGACTAAATAACCATTATAAAAAACAGCAATGCACCTCCTTTAATTAAGGAGGTGCTTATTATTACCGCAAAACAGATATCCCCGGGCTGTTGAGCCCGGGGAGCACTTTGGAATACAATACTTGTCATAACAGTATCTGGGATCTGTGGACGTATTTCATCAATCAGAACTAGTAAGAATAAGTCCTGAAAGCGGAGATATTGTAACTTTGCCCATTCGTCCTTGACATCTTAAATTCTTACAATTAGCAAAAGCGTAATCGCAGACGGTAATATCTCCTCCGTAAAACTGAACGCAATTAATACCAGAATACTCGAATGACGACACGCCGATAGTCAGAGGACCGGCACCTGTTCTGTTTTCAAAAACCATCTTCATGTCGAGATTTGAATCGCCGAAGAATGCGTAATTTCCAATGGATTCGATCGATTCAGGCATATTTGTGGATTTTAACGCAGAGCAGTCTCTGAATGCGCTTGCACCGATGCTCTTTGTATTTGTAAGAGTGAGCTTTTCAAGGCCGGTGCAATATAAGAATGCATTATCGCCGATCGTTGGTGAGTTGACCTTTGCTTCTCTTATTTTGGGGCAGTTTGCAAAGCATTCTGAACCAACGGATGAAGCCGTAAAGTTTACATAGTCAAGGTCCTTGCAGCCGTTAAAAGCTCCATTACCGAGAGTTTTACAGGTTGCAACGTCAGACCAGTCTCCGAACGAGACCATACCGCTTCTTGCAAATGCTCTTGTACCGATATTTCCAAATTTCGGATCAATAGTATAGCTTGAGGAATCATACTGCTGGATATGAGTGAACTGATCACATTCGTAAAATGCGTAGTCACCTATCGTAAGCTCCTTGTCGCCGATAAGAATGTTGGCAAGGTTTGTACATCCGTAAAAAGCTCTGTTGCCAATTTTCGAGATCGAGCTGCCACCTTTGATTATCAGCGGACCGTAAGATGATCCGCCGGGATGATATGTGGTTCCGTACACAGTATTCTGACCGTAACAGCGAACCAGAAAGATATTTGTCTGTCCCTTGAACGCATCAGGACCTATTGCGACAACGTCCGTGTCTTTAATCTGTTTAGGTATTCTTATGGTCGTCTTGGGGTTTTCGGTTTGACAACCGGTGATAACTATGCCATCGGACTCTTTCGTGTAGAAAAGCATAACATTCTCGTAGCGATCGTAATAAACATTTCCAGCGTATTTTCCTGAGAATTGTGTGGTGCTTCCTTCAGCTGCAGAAGCAGTGATCTTATTAACATTTATGTTCGGGAAAGCAGTTGTCATGCTGAGCGGTGCGCATAGCGTTAATGCAGTAAGTGCAGCGGCAATTCCGCGTTTGATCTTGTTATTCATAATCCTTTTTCTCCTTATAATTATTTGCAAAAACGTATTTTGTAGTGTGCACATCTACATATCAATTGATTACACGCATATTATACATTAATTTTACTTTTGAAGTCAATACAAAAACAGTAAGTTGCTTTATTTGTATTGCAAGTTGCATTATTGCAGGATAAGTTGCTTTTTTTCAAGGCTAAGTTGCACAGAGGAGCTGTTTTAAGGACTCGCTTTCTCAGCTTCCTGAGAAGAATTCTTTTGTGATGACAGACTGTCTGTTCTATACCGGGCGCGAAAGAATGGGCAGTGAGTATACAGACCGGGATGAGGTGCTGGTTTTTATTTCTGATACACGCCCATGCACCTGAATACACGCCTCTACACACCCCGATAACACACCTTGAATGACGGTATACAGGCAAATACACACCTACACACCCTAAAAGCAAGTCTGTTCTTATATATGTTTAAGTTTACGTGAACAATGGGCTTCGTCACTGCTTTGTCAGGTTTAAAACAAATGACCGCCCATTGTGTGTGAGCGGTCATCATTATATTATAGTGTGCAATTCTTACAAGGTCCGTACCCTGAACTGTATCAGTTGGCGGAGCTTTATTTGATCTTGGGGGTGAACTGGTCTCTCGTGCCGACAAGGAACTCTGAAAGCTGTGCAGCATCTTCATCGGTTATCTTTCCGTCAAAATTGACATCAGCTTTTGCTTTCTGAATACCGTTAGGTTTAATTCTGCCAAGAAGAATATTCTGGAGATATGTGAGATCCAATATATCAATGTCTCCATCCAGATCGACATCACCTAAGTCTTTATCGCGATCTATATTAACTCTGTTGAAAGCAACCATTATACATGCTTTTGCATTCTCTCTTTTTTTTCTATCGGTATAAACATCGTCTGCAGCCTTGAGAAGAGCTGTTTTACAGTCAATAAACTTTGCTTTATCTGCTCCTATCGGAAGATAATCAAGCGAAGCAAACCAGAGCTTCATACCATCATTGTCTTCAATACCGTAACGATGCATAAGATATGCAACATGTGAAATTATCCGAGAACCAGCATGACCATTAAGGTGTCTATATGTCTCCTCATCATATGGCACATAGTTTTCTTTTTTTAAGTCTCTGACGCACTTGTCTTTGTCTTCGGAGGTGTATTTGTTTTTATTAGATCTGAAATGATCTGTACCATGCTGCCACTCTCGTGTATCATCACAGTATTCACCAAAAATATCAGAGTATGCTTCATTTAGTGCAAAAGTTTCACCAGTGCTGCCGCTCCATTTAAGCTTTCTATTTGTTACGCCATGAGCATATTCATGACAAACTACGTCTATATCACTTCCATAAGACTGAATATCATCATCATCGCCTTCGCCAAAGCAAAGAGTTATTGTATCTCTATCTGAAGATGAAAAAGCATTATCGAATTTACCGCCTTCTGCGCTTTTTAGATCAGGAATAATGAATATATCCCCATTTGGCGTATAGCCCAAATTATTTGCGAAGAAATCATATGATCTTTCGGCATTATTCAGTATTCCTGCTGAAATCTGGAGAAAATCTGAATTATAAGTTAATTGTTCGTCTATTATCTCTTCGGTTAAAAACTTTTCGTCAGATGAACTTACAATATATCGCTGATAAGGCATATATGTGCTGTTGACACTGTTGACAGTAAAACTGTGATTTGATGATATATATATTTTTCTCTTAGTATCATGAAGCAGGTATTTGCCGTCCTCCTTTTTAATGTCGATTGTAAATGGTATAGGTTTAAGTTCATTTTCATTATCAAGGTAAGCACGTATTGGATTCTTTTTATTTAAAAGTAAATTGTTTTGTTTGATCAAAACGGTAGGAGTCTCATATCCTTGCTGTATGTCTTGATCGATCACAACACCTCTGAGGATCTCAGATGTTGCAGCATCAACGTAAATTGTACCTGAACTTTCAGTATCAATTGCCCAGGCAAGATTGAATGACTCATTGTCTTCTGAGAAGATGACAAGCTTGTGATATTTGCAAACTGTATCACCATACTTAGCAGCTACGGCATCAATAGCCTGCTGAGCTGTAACAGAAGGTACTGTGTTGACAGATATGTCAGATACCACAGAGCTGTTGAGAAAATCAGCCTGACCCGTCTTTTTGTCAACTACTACTGTTACGCAGGAATTGATCATTTCGATTCCCTGATAGTACTGGCTGAATGTGTAAAGTCTGTTGTATTCGCTCTCAGATACATTGTCAAGGCGGAGCTCGCGATTTACGTTGTCGATACCGAGAAGCTCTGAAGCTTTAGCGATGATATCCTTAGCGTCGTTACTATTGTCAACAGTATCATCCGAAAGAGTACCGTTGACCTGAATAACGTTATTATTATCATCGATCTTTACAGCAAGTTCATCATCGTTAAGATCAATGAGGTCAGAGAGAACTGTTTCTGCTTCTTTGCTGTTAAGTTCAAGACCAATCTGCTTTGCGTAGTTTTCTGCTTCGCTCTGATAATCAACTGCTGTTACAGGCATTGCAATAAAGCTCTGCTGAGCTGCGATAAGAAGTGAAGAAGTGATTGAAAGAATTTTTTTTGCGTAATGTTTCATGTTCATTCCTCCTGATTGTTTTCGTAGTATTTTTTATAATTGTTTAAGGCTAATAATAGCTGATTAAGCAACTAATAAGTATTATAGTATCTGAGTTTGTATTTGTCAATTAAAAGAAAGCCTAAATTTGTTTTTTGGTATTATTACTATCACTTTTCAAATTTGTGTTTGAAAAAATATATATAATTAAATTAATCTTTCTATTCTGACACATTGTGCAACGAACTATTATATATTGATCCGCATATCCCAATCTCATATGTTGATAACTTGTCATTTTCTTTGACAGGCTTGCCGTACCCGGACTTTTTAACGGTTTTGACTGAGTCTGCCCAGCATATATATTCAGGTTATGTGGTCTGCGGGGGCACGGAATTCGCCACTGCAAAACATATATATAAGAACTGACTTGCTTTTAGGGTGTGTAGGTGCGTATTTGGCTATTTACCGTCATTCAGGGTGTGTTGTAGGGGCGTGTAAGGGTGTGCGAACGGACATAAGGGCGTGTATTGGCGTAATTTTTCACAGCATTGTACATATAAAGGTTGTACCTTTATCCTGCTGCATATCCTACTGTAATCTCAGTAGGTGCTCTCGACGAGAACGGAAAAATACAGGATTATTCAAACTTCGGCTATTATAATAATCAACTCTTGATCGACTTGACTTATACCCTGTTTTTTGCTATACTTAGTATGATAAATAAACTTGACTTATTATGAGGCGAAGGGAGTGTGTAGATATGGGAATGTATGTTAATCCGGGCAATGCTGGGTTCAAAAGAATTTCAGGACCGAATTATATAGATAAAACTATGCTGATTGAACTTATGAATAAGAGAATCGAAACCGAACAGAACCTTGTATGTGTCAGCAGACCTCGACGTTTTGGAAAGTCATATGCAGTTCAAATGTTGACCGCTTATTATGACTGTTCATGTGATTCACATGTTTTATTTGATAAAAGAAGAATAGCTGAAACAGATTCTTATGAAGAAAAAATAAATCAATACAATGTTATAAATTTGGATATTACGGGATTTATATCTTTGGCAGAGCGTGACGGAATATCATTAAGAGAAATCCCTGGTATGATAGCTGATGCAATTAAAGAGGAAGTTTTAGCTCTTGATTCAGAGCTCCCAACAGATAAAGATCTTGAAAAGATACTGACAGCATATGTGTCAAAAGATGGCAACAAGCCATTTATTTTTATTATCGACGAATGGGATGCTATGATTCGTGAAGCTAAAGATGATCCGGAGGCTCAAAAACGATATTTAAAGCTTCTTAGGGGATGGTTCAAAAACAATAGCTTTACGCCTAAGGTTGTGGCAGCTGCTTACATGACAGGTATTCTTCCTATAAAAAAAGACGGATCACAGTCAGCAATATCCGATTTCGATGAGTTTTCTATGATCAAGCCTTTAGAATTCGGAGAATATGTTGGTTTTACCAAAACTGAAGTGAAAGAGATATGTGAGAAGAATAATGCCGATTTCGATATGATGAAGAAATGGTATGATGGATACTCTTTTAAAAATGTTGGTTCAGTATACAATCCAAATTCTGTTATGAAAGCAATCAGGAACGAAGATTTTGACTCTTACTGGACTGAAACCTCTGCTGCCGAAGGACTGCTGGAATATATAAGCAAGGACTATAACGGGATGACAAAAACTATCGCAGAACTGATAGGCGGCATTGACGTAAAGGTCAGCACAACAGGTTTTGCCAATGATCTTACCACTTTTCGCGGCAAGGATGATGTTCTAACTCTTATGATCCACCTAGGCTATCTTGCATATGATTCTGTTAATGGAACTGTAAGGATACCAAATGAGGAAATCAAGAAAGAATTCTCTAAGGCAGTAAAGCAAGTCAATCACAAAGCAACATTGGAGCGCCTTAAAGAGAGTGAGCAGTTATTCCTTGACACAATAAATTGTAACGAAGAAGCTGTTGCTGCTCAAATCGAAAAAATTCATCGTGAAGAGACTGCTCCACTTCATTATAACAAAGAAGATAGTCTTCGTAGTGTAATCAAACTGGCATTTTACTCATACCGTGATCATTATGTTCAGTTTGAAGAGCTTGCATCAGGAGAAGGATATGTTGATATTGCCTACATTCCACATCACGATTCTGACTGGCCTGCACTGGTAATTGAGTTGAAGTGGAATCATGATGTTGAAGGAGCTATCGATCAGATACTCAAAAAGAAGTATACTGATACTATCAAGAATTTTGGAACCCGTATTATTCTTGTTGGTATTAGTTACGAAAAAGATGCTTCAGACAGTTCTAAAAAGCACACTTGCAGAATATTAGAGTATACTCCTGAGTAATGATAGGGAAGCAAAGTGCTCCTCTTTTATGAAAGCTGTTGGTATGTATGGTTCGATATTCAATGGTATTAGAGTAATTGTGAATTGAATCATTAAAAATGAATAGTAACAAAAAGACCTTCTAAGAAATAATAGAAGGTCATTTTTATATCTAGCTTTATAGTTGTAATATCGTCTGAAATGATACTATCAAATAATATTTATCAGGCTTGACATAGCGTGATAGCAGTGCTATAATTGAAATGCTGTTTTTCTATTATTTATACTATATGTTATACTATTGAGGAGGATTATAATGAAAAAACATCACAAGATATATACAGGTGCAGCTGTAGCTGCTCTGTTAATGGGAACTGCAGTTGCTGTACCACAGACGATTATTCCCGAAGCTGCAATAACTGCGTCGGCTGCTGAAACAACTCGAGCAACAATTGACAAAGTCGAATATGAATTTGATCTGTCAGCAAAGACAGCTACTATTACTGAATTAGATTATGATTGTGAATCGTTTACAACACCTGAAAAAGTAAGGTATAATGGTGTTGATTATGATGTTACCGCTGTCGCTGGTTATTCACTTATTAAAAGACCTAAGCTGAAAGAGTTGACTATTACCAGCAATATCAAATCGTTAGGTCAAATGTTCTGCGGTAACTGTTTTGCACTCGAGAAAGTCACAATCAACGGTACTCCTAAGATTGAATCGGATGCATTTTTTGGCTGTAAGGCATTAAAGGAAGTTGTACTTGACGATTCTATAACAGAGTTAGGCGAGTTTATGTTTGGAGGTTGTGAAAGCCTGGAGACTATCACACTTCCATCTGGATTAACTATAATCAGTAAAGGGGCATTTCAGAATTGTAAATCACTGTCCACTATCTCAATTCCGGATAGTGTTAATACAATTGGTGAAGAGGCATTTAGTCAATGTACTGCTTTGGACTCTGTAAAAATGTCTGAGAAACTCGAAAAGATAGGAAAAGAGGCATTTGGGAATTGTACATCATTATCTTCTGTTACATTTAATAATGGACTACGATCAATTGAAGATAGTGCTTTTAAAGGTTGTACATCTTTGACATTACCTTCATTTCCATCTTCTCTGACTACTTTAGGAGATAACGTTTTTGAATCGGATATAAGCATTACTGGTAAATTAATCATTCCCCAAACACTCAAAACTATTGGAGAAAATTGTTTTAGAGAAACCGGTTTATCTGAAGTGCAGACATTAGGTTCGCTTACAATTAAAAAAGGTGCTTTTCAGGGCATAGATAATTTTACAAATGTTACACTTACTGGTGAGGAAGTATTAGAAGACTGTGCATTCTTTAATTGTAAGAATTTATCAAATATAGATGTGCCGATTTCAAAGGATCTCAACTGGGCGCATGATGTATTTAATAAGTGCCCTAAACTTTTACACATCAACGGTGATAGTTTAACGAGTTCATATATTGATAAATATAATGCCGTATTTGATGATAGCAAATATGATGCTTTCGTTCGCAAGTATTTTAATGCATCAACAGATGTTGGTTTTGTCAATGAATTTGTTAATACTTACTGTAGAGGTTTGGTTAATGACCTAACAGATGACGGTATGTCACAACTTCAAAAAGCAAAAGCTCTTCATGATTGGGTAATTGCAAAGGTTGAATACGATCATAATGATATGTATGCTCCAAGAAATCATTGCGATGTTTCTATCTTCCTGAATGATAAAACTGTTTGTGAGGGTTATGCCAAAGGATATTCCTTATTATTGGAAGCAGCAGGCTTTGAACCAAGCTATTTTGCTAATGGTGACCATGCGTGGAACAAGATAAAAATAGATGATATATATTTCTATGTTGACACCTGCTGGGATGATCAAGGCAAGAATTATTGTACAGGCGAAGATTATGAACCAATCTATAGTTGGTTCATGCTTACAGGCAAAGAAGTTATTGTACAGGATAATGAGCACCACCGTTCTGCGGAGTCATCTTATCCGTTTGCAGATATTCCTATGGGAGATCTTAATATGGATAAGGTCGTTGGCGAAGCAGACATAGAGATTATGGAAAGTTTCCGTACAGATCCTAAGAGAATCAAAGGCAAAATGCTGATACTTGGTGATCTGAACTTCGACGGAAGAGTCAATCAGAAAGACCTCGATCTCCTTGTGAAGAAATACGAAGATAGGTTTGATCTCAATGATGATGGAGAGGTTAATAACAGCGATTTGGCTTTTCTTAACTTTATTTTAACAACTGATAAAGAGTTAACTTATAGTAAATCTCTTAAAGCAGATAATAACAACGATGGTGTTGTAGATGCAAAAGATGCTGAGGATATGAGATACTACCTCGAAAAGTATAAAGGTCAGAATAGTAACAATTATTACAGAATGGGCGATCTTAACCTTGACGGTACAGTTGATAATAACGATCTGAAAGCACTCCAGAAATATGGCAAGTTATTCATTGATTATAAAGCTGATTTAGAACTTGGTGATTTCAATGGTGACAGTTATGTTAATTTAGCAGACTATAGAATACTGGTGTCACTTATTGAACATCAGCTCGGCGATGTTGATTTCAGTGGAACTGTCGACATTACTGACAGAGATCTTATTATAAAGCATATTGAAAAAAGCGAACTTCTTCCTGACGATGCGCTCTGGTATGCAGATCTCAACGGAGACGGCGCTATTGACGTAAAGGATATTAAGAAGCTTTGTGCAGATTATAACATTCCGGATTACCAGCTTGGTGATGTTGATTTTAACGGAACTGTTGATAAAGCAGATAAGGATATTATAATGAAGCATATAATGAATGTTGAGCTTCTTCCTGATGCAGCATTTTCATACGCAGATGTTAACAGAGACGGATGCATAAGCATGTTGGATGTCATACAGCTTTGCAGAGATTATAATATAACAGACTAAATTACTAATATAGAAAAACAGCACAGCACCTTCTTTAACTTAGGAGGTGCTGATTCTATCTAAATTAATGTGAATTGATGGATACTGCTGTAAAATATTATATATATTTTTATAATGATTTTGAGCATAGAATTACATAAATTAAACAAATGATTTACTCTCGCAAGTAAAAGTATTGAAATATATTATTTTTAATGATATAATAAAAAAGCTTTGTCAGGATATATGTTTATAAAGGTCAGCTGAAAAGCATTTTTTTCGACAAATAATTAAAAAGGAGTATTATTAAATGAAGCACAAAAAAGTATCATTATTCAAACGTTCTGTCTCTGTGTTACTTTCGGTTTCGTTTTTAGCCGGGATGGTAACGCTTTTTCCAGTTTCTGGAGCTGAAGTGAATTCACAATCAATTGCATATCCGTATGCACTGTTTGCTGAAAATGAAAATACTGATAACGGTATCGAAGTGAATTCAGAGAGCTTGACTCTTAACGGAAGTTGTTTTACAAACGGGGCATACAACATAACATCTGAAACGGGTAATATCAATGGAGATTTTATCTCATCGGATGACAATGAGGAAGCAAAGGAGGACGATTGTCCTGAGGATCTCAGAATGATTTATCTTCACTCTAAGATCACTGGCAGGTATTTCGTCAAAAACTGTCATACATACAGCGAGAGTACCAGACTGGCTGAAATGAATTTGAGAATTGATGAGCCTGTATATGTAAAGGGCTCGCTTGATATTGAAGGAAATAATTGCCTTAATGCTTCTATAGGCGCTATTACAGACATTACTGTGACAGGTGATAATCTTAACTGTAATAACGCTGCTATTTATTCTAAATTCGGAAGTATTAAGATAAACAGCAAGGATGTTTCTGTAAACGGAATTATATATGCGCCTTTTGGAACAGTAGATATAGACTGTACTAATTTCAATATCAACGGACTTATCATTGCTCAAAAAATCATTATCAACGGTTCAACCGTAAATGTGAATTATAGCAGAGAACTTGCTGAGTTTGTAGGTACAAGAAGCGAAGCGATCAGCTGGTCATTTGATGACTTCAAGTATCTCAATGATACTGACGGAGACTTTTTGCCTGATCCGATTGAAAAAGCATTCGGTTCGAATCCTTTGATAGCAGATACCGATGGAGATACGCTTCCTGATGGTAATGAAGTAATAATTTTCGGTACATCTCCTGTCAAGAAAGATACAAATACTAACGGTATTATGGACAATGATGAGGATTTTGATGCTGATGGACTTATAAACGGTCTTGAATACCTGAATAATACCGATCCATTTGAGAGTGATACAGACGGAGATACTCTTAAAGATGGTGAAGAGGTGAATGTTTATTATACTGAACCGCTACGTATGGATACTGACAGCGATGGTCTTGATGATGCTGATGAAGTATACTTCAATACTGATCCGAATCTGGTTGATACAGATGGTAATGGTGTCTCAGACGGAGAAGAGAAGCGCTCACAGGTATTGGTTTACAAATCTGAGAACTTACAAAGCGCTGTTACTGAGGTAAAGGTTGCTTTTGAGGGAACAGGAAATATAAACAGAAATACAGAGATAAAAAGCGTTTTAGGTAAAGATGAACTCTGCTCAAATGTAGTAGGTTTAGTCGGCGAGCCATTTTCTATTGAAACTTCATCACATTTTGATAAAGCAACTTTGACATTTACAATAGACAAGAGCAAGCTTGGTGATACAGCATTTGACGATTTGCTTTTCCTATGGCATGATGAGGAAAACCACAACTTTGAGGAACTTGAAACCTTCTATGATGCGGAAAACAGTCAGGTCTTCATCAAAACGAATCATTTCAGCCGTTATATGGTGGTTGACAGAAATAAATGGTTTGAGGCATGGTCAATAAGGTTAAATTATAATCCAAATAAAGAGCATCCTTCAGCTCCGAACTTAAAATACAACACCGTTCTTGCTATTGACTGTTCGGGCAGTATGTCTTCAAATGATCCGTTCATAAGTAATAACGGCAGCTTTTCATCAACTTGTGAAAGAATTTCAGCTTCAGCCGGATTTATCAATAACATAAATTCTTCAGACAGGGCAGCAATAGTTCTTTTTGATAACTATGCGCAGATTGTGCAAGGACTTACAAGTGATAAGGATGCGCTTATCAGTGCGCTTTCGCATATAAGGAACAGTGGCGGAACAAACTTTGATCAGGCTATTACAAAGTCAGTTAGCGTAATAACTTCGGATCATAATCCAAGCATTAATGGCGAAGACAGGATCATTCTTTTATCAGATGGTGAATCAAGCATAAAAACAGCAACTCTTGATCTTGCGAAGAATAATCACATAAAGATACATACCGTGGGACTTGGAACTTATTCTGACGATGACTTGCTGAAAAAGATCGCTGATTATACAGGCGGAACTTTCTATAAGGCATTAAAGGCAGATGAATTAATAGAGATCTATACAGAAATAGGTTTCAATGATGATTTTGACAGGACAGATACTGACGGTGACGGCCTTTATGATGCAGTTGAAGCTGCTGGAATAAGAATTGAAAACGGTACTATTATTAAAGGGTGTGATCCAACTTTAAAGGACACAGATGGTGATGGAATAGACGATGGTCTTGAAATTGATCCTCAGATAAAGAAGAAGGACGCACGTTACTATCCCTCTGCAGTTCCTGAGCAGGGAAGAGAAAAGATATACTATTTTGCTATCAACTCAAACCCGACATTAAAGGATTCTGACAACGATGGCTTGGCAGATGGCTATATTACTAAGACAAATAGTGGGGCTGAGTATGTAATTGGAAACAGGGTATATGATAATGAAAAAGTTGAATCACTCGGAGAAATAATAGCTCCTGTTGATGTCGAACCTTTGAAGTATAACGGTCCTGAAGGTATGTGGAAGAAGCATATTGATAATGTGAAGCATTCTAATATACCTACACAGCATACACATTGGTATGGCTTAAGTGAAAGCGTTGATTTTATCGGCCCCAATAATATACTTTATGATGAAGTTCAATATGTAGTAAGTACACTTAATTCAACTTATAATATTGGGTGCGAAGGACCTGCAATGGTGTTACCTGTACTGCTGGTTGCGCTTTGTCTTAAATATCCTGATCTTGTGACTGAGATAGGCAGTAAGCTTCAAAGAATATATAATAATATTGATCTTTACAGAATAGTGATCTCTAATACTGATCCAAATGTATTATATGATATGATCAGGGATTATAGTGTTACTGATGTATATGAGATCGCAATCAATTGGATGAAGAATAATGTTGCAAGTACAGATGAAAATGAAGCAAGAGAGATATGCGCAGCTTTGGGTGCAGCGTTCCTTAATTTCAAAGCTGACGATAATGAAGTAGTTCATTCGCAGTACCATCAGTGGCAGGATATCGGTGGTTTTAATAATTTCTATGATTACGTATTTGAATGGGCGACAGAAGGAAATATGCGAAGAGAAAAGTTTGCGTTTACTGAAGGGGATACTGATTATATATTCTGGCTGTGGCGCGGTAATTATATTAATCTCGGAGCAGGTTGTGAGATAGGAATTTATAAGAGAAGTTCGGACAGCTGGTTTAGTGGCGGCGAGGTATTAGATCATTATTTCTGTGATGTTGATTTGTCAATGCCAATGAATCTTTGCCTTTATAATTACAATAATAGTTCAGATATAGAAAATATCTTTTCATGGGATCCTGATCCGCTCCAATGGTGGGTAACAGGTTTCAATCCCGCTTATGCAGGCAATGTTGATGCAGCAAAACAGGTTTCTGTCGGAACGATAGATATGTCTGATAAGACAGAGATGTTTGACGCTATGTATAACACGTACAAAGGCAATGACTATGTTTACTTTGATGCTGAAACACATACAGTATTCTTTATGTGGTGCGCTCCAGCATTGCTGAATATAAAGCAAACCGGAGAATAATACTGAATAAGTATCTGCGTAGTTAGGGGTGACAATGCGTGTTGATTTGTGACGTGCAGGGCGCTTACTGTAACTAACAAAATTACATTGTTAAGAGACTCATAAGCATCGTAGGATATTTATTAAACTTGTATAATCCCAACACTCAGGAGAATTGAATTCTCCTGAGTGTTACGTTTTATGTGACTATCAAACCTAAAACTTTATGAGCTATAATACTAAACCGATAATAAATCGCAGCAAATACAGTTACAACACATAAGCTTACAAGTACCCCATATTACTATTACAAGAAATGTCAATATCATAAACTCAGTTTCAGGCTTGACACAGCCTTGCGTTGGTGATATAATTGAAATGCTGTTTTTCTATTAATTATACTATATGTTATACAATTGAGGAGGATAATAATGAAAAGACGTAACAAAATCTATACAGGTGCAGCTGTAGCTGCGCTGTTAATGGGAACTGCAGTAGCTGTACCACAGACAATTATTCCACAAGCTGCAATAACAGCTTCAGCGGCAAATACTATAAGCTGTGGAGACTGGGATTATGAAGAAATAGATTCTGTTCCTGGTACTGCAAAGCTTATAAAATATAATGGAAATGAAGAATATGTATTAATTCCGGAAGCTATTGACGGGCATACTGTAACTCAGCTTGGTTCAGGTTTGTTTCAAAAAAATACAAGTATTACAAAAGTAGCTATTCCGAGAGGGATAACTGAGATACCTAGTCATTGTTTTTGGGGGGCAACTAATTTAGAGTCTGTAGCTATTCCTCAAGGTGTCAAAAAAATAGGCTTTAGGGCTTTTTCTTATACACCCAAATTAGATTCAGTAACCCTGTCTACAGTATGTGAGGAAATAGGATATGGTGCATTTGATAGATCTGGTATTTCTTATATTTCAATACCATCTGCAACATTAATTGGCGATTATGCATTTAGCGATTGTAAAAATTTAAAATCTATTACATTGCCTAATAATCTTAAAACATTAAATAGATGCGCATTCCAAGGATGCACAAAACTTGAATCAGTATCACTCCCTGAATCATTGACTTGCATCAGTTCTTATTTATTTGCAAATTGTGAAAGCTTAAAAGTTATTACATTGCCTAATAATCTTAAAACAATAAACAATAATGCTTTTGGTGGTTGTATAAACCTTGAATCAGTGACTTTCAATAATGGATTAGAGGAAATTGGAGATTCTGCCTTTGAGAGATGTTCTGCCTTGACGAACATTACAATTCCTGAATCTTTAAAAAGTATTAGTGGTTGTTGTTTTTCTGAAAGCGGCTTAACTGAGTTTGAGTCACAGGGCGCAATAACAATTAAATGTAGCGCTTTTACAGGAGCAAATAATCTCACTAAGGTCACTCTTTCAGGAAAAGAGGTATTAGAACCAGGGGCATTTAGTCATTGTGAAAACTTATCCAATCTGGTAGTTCCTATTTCGGGTAATTTGGACTGGAGTTATAATGCTTTTGATGGCTGTGAAAACCTTTTCTATATCAACAACAAAGAGGTTAATTGTTCATATAGTAAAGAGAAAAATGACATGGTATTTGATAGAAACGATTTATATCCTTTCATTCATAAATATTTTAATGCATCAACAAAAGTTGGATTTGTCGATAAATATGTTAAAAAGTACTGTGAGGGTGTAGTCAACGAGGTTGTAAAGCCTGGCATGTCAAAACTGCAAATAGCAAAAGCTCTTCATGATTGGGTGATAGCAAAAGTTAATTATGAAGAAAATGATGATAAATTATATGCTCCTAAAAATCATTGTGATGTTTCGATTTTCCTGAACGATCAAACTGTTTGTGATGGTTATGCCAGAGGTTATTCACTATTAATGGAAGAAGCAGGCTTTGATCCAAGTTATCATTCTAATAATATTCATGCGTGGAACAAGATAAAAATAGATGATATGTATTTTTATGTTGACACCTGTTGGGATGATACAGGAGATTCGAAGAGAAAAAAATATGAATGGTTCATGCTTACAGGTAAAGAGGTCATTCAAAAAGAGGGAGTAGATCATTCTGGAGCTAATACTATTGAACCGTTAACAGAGATCCCTATGGGTGATCTTAATATGGATAAGGTCGTTAACGAAGCAGATGTAAAGCTGATGAAAAAAGAGCTTGAAACTCCCGGAAGCTTGAACGAGAAGCAGCTAATACTTGCTGATCTTGATTTCAACGGTACAATCGATGGTAATGATTCTTATCTCCTGGATAAGAAATATGCTGATAGATTCGATCTCAATGGTGATGGGGAGGCTAATAATATCGACTGGGCTTTACGTCAATTTATCCTTACAACATATATAAAGGTTCCAAATGGTATAACTTCTAGAGCTGATAATAACAACGACGGTGTTGTAAATTCAAAAGATGCAAAGGAAATGAGATATTATCTCGATAAGTATTGCAATGGAACCACAACCCCATATTACAGAATGGGTGACCTTAATCTTGACGGTACAGTTGATAAAAACGATCTGATCGCTTTTCAGGAATATGGAAACAACCATATTTCGTTTAAAGCTAATACTAAACTCGCAGATTTAAATTGTGACGGTTTACCTGATGAAGATGACTATAAGATATTGAAGGAACTTACAAAATATCAGCTCGGTGATGTTGACTTTAGTGGAACTGTCGATAGTACTGACATAGAGCTTATTAAGAAGCATATAGCAAAGAGTGAACTTCTTCCTAATAAAGCACATTGGTACGCAGATCTCAATGGCGATGGTGCTATTGATGATAAGGATCTTGCCATGATTTGAAGGAATTACACTATCACTGACTAAATTACTAATATAGAAAAACAGCAACAGCACCTCCTTAATTAAGGAGGTGCTGATTTTATATGAGATATAAAACACTTTCAAACTGAAAATATTTTTTTATGATGGCTAAAAACGTTCTTATTTTTGCTGTTGAAAAGTCATGATTTTCGCATTTTAGAGCCGAAATGGTCGTATGTATTGTGATGCTTGTACAATAAAAGTACGTTGAAATTGTTTGATATAAACAGAGATTTTGATGCTAATATTAATAATTAATGAGCTTGAAATTTGCGCTTTATATACGCGAAAATGACGTAGTATAGAGGAATGTGCAGGCAAAACATTTTTTATATGCGCGATTTTTTTATAATCGTCAAGATTCGACTGAGAATCTGTTGCCTGTATCGGATTCGCTTGATGAATTTGTTGCAATGACAATGCTGATGGGGGATATTACTGTGCATGATGAAAAGAGCGCTACTTTAGATTAAACAGTACAGTTATGAGTGTGCAAGATAGTTTGTACAAAGCATTTTCTTATAGAATTACACATGTGACACAAGGAGATGAAGATAAAAGATGATAATGTAAATATAGAAAAACGCTTTTGGGTTATAATTACCGAGTCTATCCTGAAGTGTTATACTGAAAGAGCAGTCGACAAACACCCAAAAAACTGGTAGAATATAAATAATAAGACCAGACCTGCAAATAAAAGTCAAGCCCTTAATTAAAAAAATGGAAAAAATTTTTAAGGAAAAAAGTGTACGCCAAAAAGACTGCAGAAGCAGCCTGAAAAAGAATTCTTCAAAAATTACAGTTTTACGCTGAAGCTTCTGCGTCAATTAAAACTTCTTTTACTCTCGCATAGTAAATGCGAAGGAACTTGTTTGCAGCGGCGTTCATGTATGAATAGTAATGCTTGCCTTCTAATTGTTTCTTGATCAGGAAATCGTACACCGGATTATCAACCGGCTTGTTTTGTAACAATACCTGCATAATGATGAATAAGGTTCTTCGCAGAGCTCCTGCACCTTTCTTTGTCATACAATTTGATTTTGATATTTTCTGACCGGAATCATTATTCTCGCTGTCATATCCAAAGTAAGCAGTGATCGCTTTTCTGTTATGGAAACGTCTTGGATCACCGATCTCGGCTATCAGCTGAGGTCCCATAGCCTTTCCAACACCATACATGGACATAACAGTACTGTATTCGGGAAGCTGAGCTGCTACACGGTTCATTTCAAGCTGGATAGCATGGCAGTTCTCAATGGCTGAATTGAGCATCCGAGCAGCTTGTATAACAGCAAACACAGTTGATTCTGCTGTAGACACACTGCTGATGCATTCTTTTGAATATTCATATATTCTTTCGCAAGCTGCTTCTGTGAAGTGATAAGAATTGCTGTTGCACCACTTCTTGTACTTTCTTGAAAATGCCTTGATAGTTAGCTTTGAGATCATATCGCAGTGAGGAAATGTTAATACAAAGTCAACCCATTTTTCATGACCGTCCGATTCTCTGGAAGGTGATGTGAACAGCTTATTGATCCCGGGAAAGGTCAAATCAAGCAGTGATATCAGATTATTATTCATCATGGTTTTTAACTTAGAAGCCTGCTGATACTGTCTGTTCAGTAGTTTCAAGGACTTTCTTAAGTCTTCCTGAGGAATATATTTCTTCAGATCAATCCAATAGCTTAACGCATAAGAAGCGATTTTCAAAGAGTCCTTCTTATCGGTTTTAGGCTTTCTTAATGTGTTTCCACCAAAGTCACTGATAAGCACAGGATTGACTACGGAAACAAATATATTTTGTGCGTGGAGGTAACGGGCAATGGGTTCATAATAGTTTCCTGTTGCCTCCATAACAACCTTTGTCTCACCGGGGAGCTTCTTTATGAAGTCAGCTAATTTTTTCAAATCACTTCCGGTGTGAGCAACATCAAAAGGCGAAGCCACAACTTCACCGAAGGGACGTAGTACAGCAATTGTACTTTTACCTTTGGAAACATCGATACCTACTGCGTTCATAATAAAATGCATCTCCTAAATTGAAATTGTAATCGGGAAAACCACACTTTACTCATTACCTATTCAATCTGTTTGGTGACACGAACGCACATACTGTGGCTCAACCTGCATAAACCGAACGCTATAATGAAAGCATGGATGACAGTCTGGTTTACGGGCGCTTTGTCCCAGAAAGGGAACCGTCAGTCCAATTACTGCTTTCAGTATAGCTTAAGTAACAAGTACGTGTAAACCCTTACTGGATTGCAAAGTTTTACCCGTCAATGATATTGTAACAGAAAGGGAAAACGACCATGAAGTACAGTAAAGAATTCAAAGAAGAAGCATTAAAGCTCTCAGATGAGATCGGGCTGAAAAAGGCTGCTCAACAGTTAGGAATCCAGTATTATACTTTGTCGGATTGGCGGAGCAAGCGAAACGCTGCTGTCAAAGCTCAGAAGTATCAGATGTCAGATGAAGAGCTTAAACAGCGAAATCTTGAGCTTGAGCGTGAAAACGCCGAACTGCGGAAAGCAAATGATATACTCAAGGACGCACTCGGTTTTTTCGCAAAAGACCGGAAGAAGTAAAGACAAGCGAACGTCACCTGTTCGTTAATGAGTTACGCAGCAAGTATGGAGCGAAAGCAATATGCAGATTTCTGAAAATAAGCGAATCAGGCTATTATCGCTGGCTCAGAAATCATGGCAAGCCCGGTGCAAGGCAGCTTCTTCTGGTCAAAATACAAGGAATTCTTTCAGAGCATCCTGACAACAAGAATTACGGTGTCAGAAGGATGCAGGCAGCTCTTGCACAGAAAGGCACTCATGTCA
>JAEEGJ010002191.1_pt1 | contig 123714 bp, 113 predicted proteins | sample 8958761 | NCBI WGS metagenome assembly JAEEGJ01 (sample SAMN16246546, study PRJNA631951) | gut metagenome | biome: gut microbiome; feature: rumen; material: RS-attached | host: Bos | place: Iran: Karaj | collected 2018-10
TGGTTTATTTGCCGTTGCTTTCTATTCTGTCTATTGATCAATCCCTTTACTTGTTTCTTCGTCAATCCGAAACTTTCTCCGATTTGTCGATTCGTTTCTCCGGCAGCTTTCCTCTCGAAGATTATCTTGGCCAATTCTTCCATCTTTGTGTATTTTTGCCTCATACGTTTAACCCCCTGTCGTAGTTCCTATTCTACGACAGGGGGCTCTTTTTTCCAATGTCCGTTTTTCAGGGGTTAGTCCACGTCCCGGGGCGCTGTCTGTATATCGGGGTCAGACCGTGACGGCGCTCTGCGAATCGCGGTGCAGCTCGCGGGCGAGCGCATAGCCGTACAGGTCGGTGGAAAGCGCGTCGATCGCAAGCGAGGCGCGCGCGACGTCCGAGCAGTTCTGAAGATCGGAATGCCGCAGGATCACCGGCGCGTTGGCGCGGCTTGCCATGGCGGCAAGCAGTCCGCGGCCCATGCGCTTCAAGCCCAGCACATGCAGATACATATTGTCGATGCTTCCGCCGACGGCGTCCGACATCTCCGCGGGGATGTGCAGCAGCGCGGAGACCAGAATGCGCTTGCACCGCGCGAGCGTATAGCGCTTGGACTTGATCGCTTCAAGCAGGGAGGGGAGATCGACCGCCTCGCGCGCGGCGCGGTAGAGCACCTGTTCAAAGCCCTCCGAAACGTCCGGAAGCGCCCGAAGCTCTTCCGGCGTCATGGAGCGCAGCCGGTAGAGGAGCATTGCGCCGAACCGGTCGAAGGTGACGGGGAACTGCCCGTCGAATCGCATGGCGGCGGCGACGCTCATCGGCATGGCGTCGTAGACCGATTCATCGCCGCTTAACAGCGCCTGGCGGATCGCCGTCGCGCTCGAAAGCGTTCCGGTCAGCACGGTGTTGTTGTATTTGTTTCCGACGCGAAGGATCGGCAGCGGACGGATCTCCGGCGCAAAGCGGTTCAGCGCCTTGAGATATTCCACGGCAAGGATGTTGTTCGGCTCTTCCAAAAGCGCGAGCTCGTCGGCGGGAACGCCGTAATCCTTCAGCGCGTCGTACTGCGCGCGCGGATAGGATTTGCCCTGTTTCAGATGATGTATCAGGTAGATCCTGAGATTCGGCGGCTCGCGATCTAAAAGATCCGCAAAATGATAGAGCGCGTTTACGTTTTCCGTTTCGACGCCGAAGGCAAGATCGGTCACCACGCCGGTCGCGGCAAGGGTTTTGACGCCGCCCTCCGCAAAGCGTTCCGCACTCGATACCGCAAACACGGTCGGGATCTCGACGACAAGGTCTGCGCCGCCCATGACCGCCCACTCGGCGCGGGTGAACTTGTCGGTGCAGGCGGGCTCGCCGCGCTGCACGAAGTTGCCCGACATGGCGACGACGCAGAACTCGGACCCTGCCTGACGCTTGGATTCCTCCATGTGATAGATGTGCCCGTTGTGCAGCGGATTGTACTCCGCGATGATGCCGACGACACGCATGAAAGCACCCTCCTTGCAAATTGCGAAAATATATCTAAAACAAGTATATCATTTTTTGCGCAGATGTGTTAAAATAAATTGTAAATCTATTTTGGAGGATTTTGTTATGTCATTGATGGAACAGATCAAGGCAAAAGCAAAGGCGGATCAGAAGCACATTCTGCTGCCCGAGGGAGCCGAGGAACGCACCGTGCAGGCGGCAGCCCGCATCACGGCGGAGGGCATTGCAAAGGTCACGCTGTTCGGCAAGCGCGACGAGATCGAGGCGGTCGCGAAGAAGTTCGACGTCTCGCTCGAAGGCATCGACACGATCGACCCCGAAACGCATCCGGATTACCAGACGTATGTCGATCGCTTCTATGAGATGCGTAAGCTCAAGGGCGTTACGCCCGAAAAGGCTGCGGACATGATCAAGAACCCGCTGTTCTTTGCGGCGATGATGATCAAGGACGGCAAGGGCGACGGCTTCGTTTCCGGCGCGATCAACACCACGGGCAATACGCTTCGTCCGGGTCTGCAGATCATCAAGATGAAGCCCGGCATCAATACGGTTTCGAGCTTCTTCATCATGGAGATCCCGAACAAGGCATACGGCGACGACGGTCTGATGATCTTTGCGGACTGCGCGGTCAACATCGATCCGACCTCCGAACAGCTTGCCGAGATCGCGATCTCGTCCGCGGCGAGCGCAAAGGCGCTACTTGGCATGGACGCGCGCATCGCAATGCTTTCCTTCTCCACGAAGGGCAGCGCAAAGCACGACAACGTCGATAAGGTCCGCATCGCGACCGAAATGGTCCATGAGCGCGCGCCCGAGCTGATGGTGGACGGCGAGCTGCAGGCGGACGCCGCGCTGGTCGAAAAGGTCGGTCAGCTCAAGAGCCCGGGCAGCCCCGTCGCCGGCAAGGCGAACGTGCTGGTCTTCCCGGACCTGCAGGCGGGCAACATCGGCTACAAGCTCGTACAGCGTCTCGCGGGCGCGGAAGCCATCGGCCCGATCTGCCAGGGCTTCGCGGCGCCGATCAACGACCTGAGCCGCGGCTGCAGCGTCGAGGATATCGTCTCCGTTGTTGCGATCACGGCGGTCCAGGCACAGAATATGTAACGGAGGGAAAGCCATGAGATCCATTCTTGTTATCAACGCAGGCAGCTCTTCTCTGAAGTATCAGCTGATCGACATCGACACCGAGAGCGTTCTCGCAAAGGGCCTTTGCGAGCGCATCGGCATCGACGGCAAGCTCACCTATAAGCCCACGGGCGGCGACAAGCTCGAAAAGGACGCGCCGATGCCGACGCATCAGGAAGCGATCGCGATGGTGCTCGACGTGCTCGCGGACAAAGAGATCGGCGTCATTTCCGACATGAAGTCCATCGTAGCGGTGGGACACCGCGTCGTCCACGGCGGCACGAAGTTCACGAAGTCCGTGCTGATCACCGACGAGGTCATCGGCATGATTGAGGAGTGCATCCCGCTGGCGCCGCTGCACAATCCGGCAAACCTCATGGGCATCAACGCATGCCGCGCCGTTATGCCGGAGACCCCGATGGTCGCCGTATTCGACACCGCGTGGGGCATGAGCATGGAGCCGAAAAACTACATCTACGCCCTGCCGTATGAGATCTATGAACAGTATCAGGTCCGCCGCTACGGCTTCCACGGCACTTCGCACATGTTCGTCACCGGCGAAGCGATCAAGCGCCTCGGAAGAGAAGGCGATCCTTCCGTCCGCGTGATCTCGTGCCACCTCGGCAGCGGCTCTTCCGTGAGCTGCTCAAAGGGCGGCAAGTGCGTCAATACCTCGATGGGTCTGACGCCGCTCGAAGGTCTTCCGATGGGCACGCGCTGCGGCAGCATCGACCCGGCGATCGTTCCGTTCCTTGTGAAGGCGATGGACGTTCCCGCAAAGGAAATCGACACCATGATGAACAAGAAGAGCGGCATGCTCGGCGTTTCCGGCGTGTCCAGCGACTTCCGCGATCTGTGGGCGGCAAAGAAGGAAGGCAACGAGCGCGCGGCGCTCGCGCTCGACATGTTCGCACAGGGCGTCAAGCGTCTGATCGGCGGCTATTCCGCTGAGATGGACGGCGTGGACTGCATCGTCTTTACGGCGGGCGTCGGCGAGAACGACGCGGCAACGCGCGAGCTGGTCATGCAGAACATGGACTACCTCGGCATCGACTTCGACTTCGAGCTGAACCGCACCGCGCCGAGAGGAAAAGAGGTCGTGCTTTCTAAGCCCGGCTCCAAGGTCACCGTCATGGTCCTGCCGACCGACGAAGAGCTGGCGATCGCAAGAGATACCGCCGCGATCGCGCTGTAAAACACTGTTGGGCTGCGGATGCGTTTCCGCAGCCCTTTTTTTGCCGTATGCGATATGTGATGCGTGAAAACACGGATGGTTCCGACGCCGTCATACAGAAGATTATGACCCGCTTCGGGTTCACAAGACCGTTTGCCGCCATGCTCGCGCGGCGCGGTCTTGCGGACGACGCCGCGATCGAATCGTTTCTGCATCCCGAATCGCAGGAGCTTGCCGACCCGTTTGCGTTTTCCGACATGGACCGCGCGGTCTCGCGCATCCGGCGTGCGATCGCCGAGGGCGAACGCATCTGTGTGTACGGCGATTACGACACCGACGGCGTCTGCGCAACGGCGATCCTCTTTGATGCGCTGCGTACATGCGGCGCCGACGCCGCATACCTTCTGCCGAGCCGGTTCGGGGAGGGCTACGGGCTGAACAACACCGCCGTCGACGCCATGCGCGCGGACGGAGTGCGCCTCATCGTGACCGTCGACAACGGTATTTCGGCGCACGCGGAGATCGATTACGCAAAAACGCTCGGCATGGACACGGTCGTGACCGACCATCACCGCTGTCACGAAACGCTGCCGAACGCCGATGCGGTCGTCTGTGCGTCGCGCATCGATCAGGATCCCGCGCTGCATTGCCTTTGCGGGGCGGCGGTCGCGATGCTGCTTGCGGAAGGGCTCGGTCTGCGGATCGGGAAATACCTGCCGATCGCCGCGCTTGCGACGATGGCGGACGTCGTGCCGCTTCGCGCGATCAACCGCACGATCGTGAAAAAGGGCTTGCCGCTCATCGGCATGCAGCCCGGACTTGCCGCGCTTCTGGATGCAGCAGGGGTCACCGAAATCGCCGGAGAGGGCGTGCTGTCGTTCATTCTCGCCCCGCGGATCAACGCCGCCGGACGCATGGGCGACGCGACGCGCGCGGTGCGGCTGCTGCTGACGGAGGATGAAGGCGAACGGCAGGCGCTTGCGGCGGAGCTGGAGAGCGAAAATATCCGTCGCCGCACCGAGGAACAGCGCATTCTGAAGGAAGCGGAGGCGCAGATCAAAGAATCCGAGCCGCGCATCCTCGTACTTCGGGGGACGGACTGGAACACCGGCGTCATCGGGATCGTCGCGTCGCGCATTCTCGAACGCCGACACTGTCCGGTGCTCCTGTTCTCCGAGGTCAACGGCGTCCTTGTCGGGTCCGGGCGCAGCGTCGGTTCCGTCGACCTCTTTGCGCTGCTCACACGCCATCGGGAGCTGCTTGTGCGCTTCGGCGGGCATCGGCTCGCCGCAGGCGCGACCGTTGCGATTTCGGCGTTTGAGACGCTCAGAACGGCGCTTTCGGACGACCTTGCGGAACGGTTTCCCATGGGACTGCCGGAGGAGGAGCGGGTCGTGGAGGACACGCTTACGCTTTCCGAGATCACGCCGGCGTTTGCGCGGGAGCTCGGGTATCTTTCTCCGTTCGGCGAAGAGAACCGCGCGCCGCTGTTTGCGATCGAGGGAACGCTTTCGGACGTCCGAACGATGGGAAAGGACGGAAGCCACATCGGGGCGAAGCTCAGCAGTGAAGGGGCCTCCGTGCGCATCGTTTCGTTTGGGAACGGCGACCGCTATCCGGACTGGAGCGCAATGCGCCTTGCGCGCGCGTACGCTTCGATCGAGCTCGGCAGCTATCTCGGAAGGCCGGAGGTTTCGGTACGGACCGAGGCTTTGAAGGCGCCGATCGACGGCGCGGTAAACGACGCGCTCTCCGCATGCATCCGGTCGGTCCGCAGCGGCGCGCCTTTGCCGGACGCGGAGACGCTGAAGCTTCTGCCGAGGGTACCGGAAGCGGAGATCCGCGCGATGTACCGTGCGCTTCTTTCGCGGCTCAGAAGCGGCGCGCTGCGCGAATGCCTGACCGACCGTGAGCAGACCGCGCTGCTGCCGCTCCTTGAGATCGGAGTCGTGCGGTACGAAAACGGAAGATTTTTTACGGAATCGGTACAGGAAAAGAAACAAATTCAAAATGCCCTCTTGTATCCGGTGATCGTATCGGGTAAAATATAAAGGTTCAGAGAAAGGAGGATGCACATGGAGGAACGGCTGATCGCCATGTTCCGGGAACGCTTCGGCGAGGAACAGGCAAAGAAAATGGCGGAAGCGATATCGTTTGCGTCGCGCGTGCACTGCAATCAGAAGCGCGACGACGGTACGCCGTTCGTGACGCATCCTTTGACCGTAGCGTCCTATCTTTTGGATATGGGCATGGATGCGCCGACCGTGATCGCGGGCGTGCTGCACGATACCGTTGAGGACGGGGACAACGTGCAGATCGCGGACATTGAGAAGATGTTCGGGAAAGAGGTCGCGTTCCTCGTGGACGGCGTCACCAAGCTCACCAAATCCGGAAAGCAGACGTATGTCACGAAAAAACAGGAGCAGACGGAGAACCTCCGCAAGCTCTTCCTTGCGATCGCGGAGGATGTTCGCGTCGTCATCATCAAGCTTGCCGACCGCCTGCACAACATGCGGACGATCGACGTATGCACGCCGGCGAAGCAGATCAAAAAGGCAAAGGAGACCCTGGAGGTTTACGCGCCGCTCGCGCACCGCTTCGGCATGGGCGCGATCCGCAGCGAGCTCGAAGATCTTTCGTTCCGCTATCTGATGCCCGAGGAATACGAGAACATCAAGGCGCAGGTCGACGTACAGCAGAAGGAACGGCTGGAGCTTTTGTCCAGCGCCATGGAAAAGATGAAGGTGCTCCTCAAAGAAGCCAACATCGAGGGCAGCATTTCGGGTCGTCCGAAGCACCTGTATTCCTCCTACCGCAAGATGCAGCGCAACAACTGCACGCTCCACGAGCTCTACGACCTCATCGCGATCCGCATCATCGTGGACACGGTCACGGACTGCTACGCGGCGCTCGGCGTAATTCACGCAACGTGGAAGCCGCTGCCCGGACGGTTCAAGGACTACATCGCCATGCCGAAGCCGAACCTGTACCGCTCGCTGCACACGACGGTCATGGACGAAAAGGGCATTCCGTTCGAGGTGCAGATCCGGACCAAGGAGATGCACGCGACCGCCGAATACGGCATCGCGGCGCACTGGATGTACAAGGAAGGCCGTCAGTCAATGACGGAGCTCGACCGCAGGACCGCGTGGCTGAGGCAGGTGCTCGAAGCGGATGAGACGGCGGAGGACAGCAAGGAATTTGTCGACAACATCCTAAAGGACTTTTTAGGCGAGTACGTCTTCGTTCTGACGCCGAAGGGCGAGATCATCGACCTGCCGGTCGGCTCGACGCCGCTGGACTTTGCGTACCGCATCCATACGAACGTCGGACATCACTGCCAGCACGCCCGCGTCAACGGGAACGTCGTGCGGCTCGATTATAAGCTCAAAACGAATGACGTCGTCGAGATCATCACATCCAATTCGCAGGCAGGACCGAGCCGCGACTGGCTTTCGATCGTCAAGACGCAGACGGCGAAGAACAAGATCCGGCAATGGTTCAAGCACGAGAACCGCGAGGAGAACATCCAGCGCGGACGCGAGATGCTCGAAGAGACCGCAAAGCGCCACGCGCAGAGCCTTGCGATCCTGATGAAGCCGGAATACTACAACGAGGTCCTGAAGCGTCAGAACCTTGCGACGCTGGACGATCTCTATTCCGCGATCGGCTTCGGCGGCGTTTCGGCGGGACAGGTCCTGCATAAGCTCATCGACCTGCACCGCAAGGAGGAGCGTCTCGACGAGCTCAAAAAGCGCTTCGAGGAATCCGATCCGGAGCTTCTCAAGAAGCCGGTGCATAAGGCGAATCCGAAGGGGATCTATGTGCACGGCGATCCGGGCATGGCGGTGTTCTTCGGAAACTGCTGCAACCCGCTGCCGGGCGATCCGATCGTCGGCTACGTTACGCGCGGCAGAGGCGTTTCCGTGCATCGCGCGGACTGCAAAAATGTCCAGAGCCTGATGCAGGAAGCCGACCGCATGATCGAGGTCGAATGGGCGGTCGACGCGCGCACGGACTTCTCCGCAACGATCCGCGTGTTTATCGAGGACAAGCCGGGTTCGCTGATGGAGGTATCGAAGGTATTGTTGAATCTGAACGTCAACATGACCGACCTTTCGAGCCGCTCGACCGAGGATGGATACGCCGCGATGGAGATCACCTGTACGGTGTCCGGCACCGAGCAGCTGCAGATCATCATCAGCAATCTGAAGAAGATCAAACAGGTCATTGACGTATTCCGCGTGTAAGGTATCTCGAAAGCAACGCACGGCAGCACATATCATCGGCGTGAAGTAGGGCGAGTGAATCGTTTGATAACAAATGCTTGGCTTCCCCATTTGCACGCTCTTATAAGGAGGACAGCATGCGAGCGGTCGTACAGCGCGTGACCGAAGCGTCCGTCAAAATCGACGGCGAAACGGTCGGCGCAATTTCCAACGGGCTCTGCGTTCTTTTGGGCGTATCGACGGACGATACGGAAACGGACGCGGATTATATCACGGAGAAGCTTCTGGGGCTTCGCATCTTCGACGACGAAAACGGCGTGCCGAACAAAAGCGTGCTCGATTGTTCCGGCGCGATCCTGCTGATCTCTCAGTTTACGCTTTTGGGCGACGCCAGAAAGGGCAGGCGTCCGAGCTATATCAACGCGGCGCGGCCGGAGCAGGCGATCCCGCTCTATGAGCGCTGCATCGAAAGGCTCAGACAGGCGGTTCCGGTCGAGACCGGCCGCTTCGGCGCGGATATGTCGGTCTCGATTCAAAACGACGGTCCGTTTACGATCCTGTTGGATTCCAAGAAAGGCTTTTGATATGCGCATCAAGATCTATCCGTGCGGACCGGTCTCCGCGAACATGATCTTCGTCGGGCGCGACGACGCAAAGACCGTCGCCGTCATTGACCCTTCCGACGGAGCGCTTGCGCTTGCGATCCTCAAGGATCACGGCTGGACGCTTTCCGATATTCTCGTCACGCATCGGCATTTCGACCATCTTTTGGGCGTTGCGGCGCTCAAAAAAGCGACCGGCGCAAAGGTCTACATCTCCGAAACGGATGCCGACGGCTTGCGGAGCGGCAGGGAAAGCCTTGCGTCCATGGTCGGCGAAACGCAGGAGCCGGTCGAGCCGGACGTGCTGCTGCACGACGGCGATACGTTCACCGCGGCGGGGCTTTCTTTCCGCGTACTCGAAACGCCGGGGCATACCGCGGGCGGGATCACGTTCGTCTGCGACGAAGAACGCTGCGCGTTTGTCGGCGATACGCTGTTTGCCGGCGGCTACGGGAGGTTCGATTTGCCCGGCGGCGATTTTTCCGCGCTGACGCATTCGATCAAGAACATTCTCTTTGCGCTGCCGGAGGACTATACGATCTATCCGGGACACGAGGAAGCGACGACCGTCGCCGAAGAAAAACGAAGCAATCCGATCCATTACGAGGGATTATGGTTCGACTGATCACCAATACACCGCAATACGCAAATGACGTCGCCGAGGAGATCCGCATGTTCCTCGGCCTTGTTCCGATCACGCCCGACGAAACGCCGGAAACCGAGCTGACGGTCTCCGTGACGCTGGACGACACCGCGATGACGGCGACGGCGGCGACGCCGGACGGCGAGCCGATCGTGATCCCGTATACGTTTGATCCGGCCGATCCGCTCGACCGGAAGCGGCAGGAGAAGCGCGCCGAAAAGCGCGCGGTCTATGCGCTGATGCAGCGCATCCGCCCGACGGAGATGCCGTGGGGCAGTCTCACCGGCATTCGCCCGACCAAGCTTCTGCGAGAGCTTTGCGAACGCGTCGGCGAAGAGGAAGCTGTGCGGCAGTTTCGGGACGTCTTTTCGGTCCGCATCGACAAGCTGCGGCTTGCGGCGACGATCAACGCGGTGCAGAAGCCGTTTATCGAATCGGTCCGTCCGGACGATATCGACGTCTACGTCGGCATTCCGTACTGCAAAACACGGTGTCTCTACTGTTCGTTCGGCGCGGAGATCGCCAAAAAGAACGCGATTGCGGAGTATCTGCCGTTTCTGTACAGGGACGTCGAAAACGGCGCAAGGCTTTTGAAGGACGGCGGGTTTCATATCCGCGCGGCGTATTTCGGCGGCGGCACGCCGACCGTGCTCTCTGCAGACGAGCTTGACGCGCTTTTAACGCATTTTGAAGCCTGTTACGGCGGCTACGGCGCGGAATGCACCGTGGAAGCGGGCAGACCGGACACGATCACAAAGGAAAAGCTGCAGGTATTCAGAGCGCACGGCGTGGAGCGCATCTCGATCAACCCGCAGACGATGTCGGACGAAACGCTCCGACGCATCGGCAGGGCGCACACAGCGGCGGAGATCAAAGAAGCCTTCGCGCTGGCGCGTTCGATGGGCTTCTCCTCGATCAATATGGACCTCATTGCGGGACTGCCAGGCGAGACCGTTGCGGACTTCGAGCGGACGCTTGCGGAGATCAAGGCGATGAGACCCGACAATCTCACCGTGCATACGCTTGCGATCAAGCGTTCGAGCAGATTGAAGGACCAGCTGGACAAGTACCCGCTGCCCTCGCGCGAGGACGTCGAGACCATGATCGACATGGGCTTTTCGGCGGCGAAGGAGATCGGGCTCTGGCCGTACTACATGTACCGGCAAAAGTATCAGAACGGCAACCTCGAAAACGTCGGCTACGCGGCGGACGGCAAGCTGTGCGTGTACAACGTCGACATGATGGAGGAGACGACCTCGATCCTTGCCCACGGCGCGGGCGCGATGACCAAGCGCGTGTTCGGTTCCGAAAACCGCGTCGAGCGCATTCCGAATCCGAAGGACGTCCCGACCTACGGCGCAAAGCTGGATATCCTGGACGCCGCCAAAAGAAAGCTGTTTTTACCTTGATTTTTCTTGACAAGTCAGTATCCCGTGGGTATAATAAGCGCAAAGCGTTGAACGGAAGAGTACCCGCCGTATCGAATCAAAGAGAGCGCGTCCGCGGCTGAAAGACGTGCGGAGAGAAAACGGGGAAGGACAGCCGGAAGCTGCATGCCGGAAGAAAAAGGCATGCCGGAGACCCTCCGTTATCGGGGAAAAGCGCGCAGCATCCGCTGCGAAACAGGGTGGCACCGCGGTCCTTCCGTCCCTTTTGAGGGCGAAAGACCGCGATTTTTTCATAGGAGGTTTTTATGGCATACAAAGCGCCGAAAGGCACAAAGGACGTTCTCCCGGAGGAGAGCTATCGCTGGCAGTATCTCGAGAGCACGATCCGCGGTATCGTGAAAAAGTACGGACTTCTGGAAGCGCGTACCCCGTGCATCGAGCACACCGAGCTGTTTTTGCGCGGCGTGGGCGACACGACCGACATCGTGCAGAAGGAAATGTACACGTTCACCGACAAGGGCGACCGCAGCATCACCTTAAAGCCAGAGGGCACGGCGGGCGCGGTCCGCATGTTCGTGGAAAACGGACTGTTCAGTGAAGCGCAGCCGACCAAGATGTACTATCTCTACTGCCCGGTGTTCCGCTACGAGCGTCCGCAGGCGGGACGGCTTCGCGAGCATCACCAGTTCGGCGTGGAGATCTTCGGATCCAATAGCCCCGCGGCGGACGCGGAAGTCATTTCGATTGCGTCGGAGCTCTTTCAAACGCTCGGCTGCACGGACCTTACGATCAAGCTGAACAGCATCGGCTGTCCGAAGTGCCGCGCGCGCTATCAGCAGGCGCTGAAAGAGTACCTCGGCGGACGGCTCGGCGAGCTTTGCGAGACCTGCCGCGGACGGTTCGAGACGAACCCGCTGCGCATCCTCGACTGCAAGGTCGATACCTGCAAGGAGATCGTCAAGGACGCGCCGCACACGATGGACTACGTCTGCGACGACTGCCGTGCACACATGAACGAGCTGATGCGGCTTCTGGACCTTGCGGGGATCCGTTACGAGATCGACCCGATGCTGGTGCGCGGGCTCGATTACTACACCAAGACCGTGTTCGAGATCGTGTCCGGCATGCCCGGCGCGCAGGGTACGCTTTGCGGCGGCGGACGCTATGACGGGCTCATCAAGGAGCTCGGCGGTCCCGATATGCCCGCGGTCGGCTTCGGTCTCGGCATGGAGCGGCTTCTGCTCATCATGGACAATCTCGGGATCGAGATCAAAAAGCCGGTCCGCTACGACGTGATGCTGATCGGGCTCGGGCAGGCGGCAAAGGACAAGTGCTTTACGCTTGCGCGGGAGCTTCGCGCGCGCGGTCTTTCGGTCGATCTCGACCTCATGGATCGCAGCGTCAAGGCGCAGATGAAGTATGCCGACAAGACCGGCGCGCTGTATACGCTGGTCATCGGCGAGGATGAAATGAACAACAACGCCGCAAATCTGAAATCCATGACGAACGGCGGTTCGATGCTGGTTGCGCTCGACGCACAGGCAATCGCAAATTCGATTGAAAGAGGGTAAGACAATGGGCGAATTTTTAAGCGGATGGAAGCGGACGTGCTACTGCACGGAGCTCGGAAAAGAAGACGTCGGCAGAGAAGTGACGCTGATGGGCTGGACGAACGTCCGCCGCGATCTCGGCGCGCTGATCTTTGTACAATTAAGAGACCGTTCGGGGCTGATGCAGATCGTATTCGACTCCTCGACTTTGAGCAAGGAGGATTTCGACCGCGCAAGCACGATCCGTTCCGAATATGTGCTTGCCGTCAGGGGCGTTCTGGAAGCCCGTACCGGCAATATGATCAACCCGAACATGAAGACCGGCGAGGTCGAAGTGAAGGTGAAGGAGTTCAAGATTCTGAGCACCGCCGAAACGCCGCCGATCGACACGGGCGACGACTGCAACGCGGGCGAGCTTTTGCGCTTGAAGTACCGTTATCTGGACCTTCGCCGTCCGTGCATGCAGAAGAACCTCATGATGCGCAACAAGATCACGCGCATCACGCACGAATACTTTGCGGAAAACGGCTTCCTGGAGATCGAAACGCCGATGCTGACGAAAAGCACGCCGGAAGGCGCGCGCGACTACCTCGTGCCGAGCCGTGTCCATCCGGGCAGCTTCTACGCGCTGCCGCAGAGCCCACAGCTCTTTAAGCAGCTTTTGATGCTTTCTGGCTTCGATCGCTACATGCAGATTGCCCGCTGCTTCCGCGACGAGGACCTTCGCGCCGACCGTCAGCCGGACTTTACGCAGATCGACCTTGAGATGTCGTTTGTCGAAGCCGACGACGTCATGGCGATGAACGAGGGCTTCATCAAGCGCCTGTTCAAAGAAACGCTGGACTTCGACGTACAGCTTCCGCTGCCGCGCATCACATGGCAGGACGCGATGGATCGCTACGGCTCCGATAAGCCCGATACGCGCTTCGGCATGGAGCTAAAGGATCTTTCCGAATGCGTCCGTAGCTGCGGCTTTTCCGTGTTCAAAAACGCGCTTGATAACGGCGGCAGCGTCCGCTGCATCGTCGCAAAAGGCGCGACGGCACATTTTTCCCGCAAGGAGATCGACGCGCTCGGCGAGTTTGTCAAGACCTATAAGGCGAAGGGACTTGCGTGGATGAACTGGAAGCCCGAAGGCTTACAGTCCCCGATCGCGAAGTTCCTCACCGAGGAAGAGCTTGAAGCGATCAAGGCGAAGGCGAACTTCGAGCCCGGCGACGTCATGTTCATCGTGGCGGACAAGAACCCGGTCGTGTGGGCGGCGCTCGGCGCGCTGCGTCTGAAGCTCGGCGACAAGCTCGGGCTGATCGATCCGAAGAAGTTCAACCTCCTGTGGGTCGTTGAGTTCCCGCTTCTGGAGTGGAGCGAGGAGGAGAACCGCTTCGTTGCGATGCACCATCCGTTCACAAGCCCGATGGACGAGGACCTTCCGCTCCTCGACACCGATCCAGGCAAGGTCCGCGCCAAGGCGTACGATATCGTGCTGAACGGCAACGAGATCGGCGGCGGCTCGATCCGTATCCATTCGACCGAGCTGCAGGCAAAGATGTTCGACGTCATCGGACTTTCCAAAGAACAGGCGGAGGCGCGGTTCAAGTTCCTGCTCGAAGCGCTGAAGTACGGCACGCCGCCGCACGGCGGACTGGCGTACGGGCTCGACCGCGTGACCATGCTGATCTGCGGCGCTGCGAGTATCCGCGACGTCATCGCGTTCCCGAAGGTGCAGAACGCATCCTGCCCGCTGACGAACGCGCCGGATCCGGTCGACGCAAAACAGCTTGAAGAACTGCATATCGCGGTCGTTCCCGAGGAAGAATGAGATTGAAATAAAGAAAGGAGCTACAACTATGGCAAACATCATCACAGGCACAAACGAAAACTTCAACGAAGTCATCAACGGCGAGCTTCCCGTTCTGGTGGATTTCTGGGCGACCTGGTGCGGTCCGTGCCGCATGGTCGGTCCGTTCATTGAACAGCTTGCGGACGAATACGAAGGCAGGGTCGCGTTTATGAAGGTCAACGTCGACGAACAGCCGGAGCTTTGCGAAAAGTATCGGGTGAGCTCGATCCCGAACCTCGTTCTGTTCAAGGACGGCGACGTGCTCGATCAGAGCGCGGGCGCGCGTCCGAAGGCGCTGATCGCGCAGTTTATCGAACAGGCTCTGTAAACCGCGCAATGCGCAGGAAGCGGAGAATCGTCATCATCGCAATCGTCGCAGCCGCACTGCTTTTGCTGACTTTGTCGGCATTGGATACGCGGCTGCGCGTTGTTTCCTATACGGTTTCGGACGCGCGGATCGAAACGCCGGTCCGGATCGTGCTGATCGCCGATCTGCATTCCTGCAAGTACGGCGAGGGGCAGAAGACGCTGCTGGACGCGATCGACGCGCAGACGCCGGATCTTGTGCTGCTTTGCGGCGATATCTTCGACGACGATCTTCCGAACGACAACACACTGACGGTCCTGAAGCATGTTTCCGAACGTTATCGGTGCTTCTATGTTTCGGGAAATCACGAATATTGGTACGAGGATCCCGAAGCGCTGTTCGACGCCGTCCGCGACCTTGGCATTCCGATCCTGCACGGGACCTGCGAAACGGTTTCGACCGGGCAAACGACGTTGAACCTCTGCGGGATCGCGGACCCGGCGTGCGCGGAAATCGGACTGGACGAGAATGCAACGGAACAGCGGAAAGCCGCAAGGGAAGCGGTTACGGCGGAACAGCTTCAATCGGCGAAGGACGCCGCGGAGGACGGGTACTATACGATCCTGCTTGCGCACCGTCCGGAGCTGATCGAAACCTATGCGCAGTACGGCTTCGATCTGGTCGTGTCGGGGCACGCGCACGGCGGGCAGGTCCGGATCCCCGGGCTTGTCAACGGCTTATTCTCGCCGGGCGAACAATGGTTCCCGAAGTATGCAGGCGGAGAATACCGGGTTGAGGAAACATTGCTGATCGTCAGCCGCGGACTTTCGCGGGAGTCGACCGCTATGCCGCGCATCTGGAACCGACCGGAGACGGTCGTGATCGAGCTGCAGCCCACACGACCGTGAAACAAACAGTATAAAGGGACGGTAACGGTATGATTTACGACATCTCGCAGCCGGTGTTCGGCTGCGCCGTCTACCCGGGCGATCCGAGCCCGGAAAAGACGATGCTCTCGCGGTTGGAGGACGGGGAAGTGTGCAACCTTTCCGCGTTCTCGATGTGCGCGCACAACGGCACGCACGTCGACGCGCCGCTGCACTTTTTGAAGGGCGGCAAAGGCATAGGCTCCGTTGCGCTCGAAAAGTTCGTCGGACCCGCGTATGTGGGTACGATGGAAGGCAACGTCGGTGCAGAAGCAGCAAGCACGCTGCTTGAAACGGCGGCAAAAGCCTTTCCCGGCGCAGAAAAGCGTATCCTGATCAAAGGAAACGCAACGGTCACGCTGGAAGCGGCGGAGGTGTTCGCAAAGGCGGGGATCGACCTTGTCGGCAACGAATCGCAGACCGTGGGACCCATGGACGCGCCGATGGCGGTGCATCTTGCATTGCTTTCCAAGGAGGTCGTGCTTTTGGAAGGCGTTCGTCTTTCTGCGGTGCCGGACGGCGCGTATCTTTTGAACTGCGCGCCGCTGAATCTCGGCGAAACCGACGGCGCGCCGTGCCGCGCGATCCTGATGGATCTGTAAACCAAAACAAAAAGACGGGGGAGGCGTTTGCCTCTCCCGTTTGCGTTTACCAGATAAAGGGGATCACCTTGTATTTCACGCGTGTTTTGTATGCCTTGTAGCCATCCAATCCTTTTTCAAGTACTTGTTCCTCGTTTTTCATGCGCAGCGCAATGATCGGGATATACAGGAACAGGATCGCGACCGAGATCGGCGAGCCGAGCACGATCCCCATGGACAGGAACAGAAACAGCGTGGCGCTGTACATCGGATGCCGCACGATCCCGTAGAGCCCGGTGTCGATGACCTTCTGATTCTCCTGCACCTCGACTGTCCGCGAAAGATAGGTGTTTTCCCGTAGGACCTCCGCATACATGAGATACGCGGCGAGGAAGACGCCGACGCCGATCCAAACCGCCCACGCGGGCAGCACGATCCATTGAAAGCGAAAGTTCAGCCCGGCAACGATGAACGCGGCGAGGAACATGAGCCCGGACAGTGCGATCACCGTCTTCTGTTCCTTTTCTTCTTCCTTGGCGTTCAGACGCTTTTTAAGAAGCTCCGGGTTTTTGAACATCATCACGATCCCGGCGATAAACATCGGTACAAACAAAATGCCGAGAAACAGCCATCCGTTCCAGTACTTCAGAGACCACGCGGGCAGAAACAGGAGAAGCCCGATAAGAACGAGACCGAACAGGAATTTCCCGATCGCCTGAACAAAGAGCTTTGCCGTCATATCGTCACCTCATACAGATCATCCGGATCTCCGTCGCCCCGACGGAGGGAAGATGTTTTTCCTCGCCGGTTTTCCGGAACCCGCATTTTTCATAGAAGCGAATCGCGCGTGGGTTTTCTTTGAGCACCCAAAGCCCGATCTTCGGGTAAGCGGAAAGGCTCTCTGCCGCCGCGTTCATCAGCGATTGCGCAGCGCCGGTTCCCCAGTATTCTTTCAGAACGTACAGCGCAAAGAGCTCGCCTGTAGTGGGATCCGCTTCGCCGAATCCTAAAAAGCCCACGACGCGCTCGCCGTCCTTTGCGATGAGAATATTTTCACGCCATTGGAACGCCATCTGCTCGCATTTTTCGAGCGTCAGCTTTTCAAGATATGCCGCGCTGACCAGTCCCGAATACGCGTCGTGCCATCCGCGCCAGTGGACATACGCCTTGCCGCGGATCTCATCGTCGGTTTTCATTTGCTTGATCGTGATCATTTTCGTTTCACCTCAGCGACATCACATAGATCTGACAGGGATTGCATTCGTCCCACAGCGTTGGGATCACCTCAAATTCTTTGAATCCGAGGGCAAGATAAAACCGGTTCGTACGGTCGTATTCCTCGTATTTGCCCATCTGTACGGTTTTCACCTGCAAAAAGGAATAGCCCTTTTCGACGGCGATCTCCTTTGCGGCTTCAAAGAGCTTAGTGCCGATCCCTCTCCGGTGGTATTCCGGAAGAACGCCCATGACCGCAAGCTCGACCGTATCCTTTCCGGTCTCTTTGAGACACAGGAAACCGTTCGGCGCGTCGTTATCAAAGGATGCGACCATGATCTCATCTGCGCTTTCGCGGATGTAGGTTTCCCGCGCTTCGGGAATCCCGAACCAATCGGTCAGCGCTTCAAGGATCCGACGCGCGATCCGGCGCTTTTCTTCCGCGTTGCGAACGATCCGTATCATACAAACCTCCGATTACCGACGGATGAACAGCGGCATCCCGTATTCATCCGTTCCGTTTTCAACGAATCCGAGCGATTTCCAGAACCGTACGGATTCCGGCTTTTCGCTGTTGATCTCATAGTATCCCGCGCCGTCCGCTTTCGCGTATTGCCGAAGCGCTTGAAAGCAGCGATGTCCCGTGCCGTTTCCGCGAAAGGCGGGGAAGACCCAGAAATCGAGGAGAAAGCATTTGCCGTCCTCGCTTTTGTAGATGCAGTACGACGCCGCGCCGATCCGTTCGCCGCCGCGCACAAAATAAACGATATGATGCGTATCGCGGTCCCGCTGCATATGCGCTTCGATGATCCCGCGATATTCGTCTCCGGAGAAGTATGCAATATCCTCCTCGTCCGAGATGATCCCGTCGTCGATCAGATAACGGATATGCGCGTCCCAGAATGCGGGAAGCTCTTTCGATTCGATCTCTTCGATCCCGATCATAGCGCCTCCTTTGTCAATCCGAGCAGCGGGAGAAGATCCCAAAGGTTTGCGATCACATGATCGATCCGGTAACCCTCCGGCGCAGGCGCACCTTTCGGATCGTACCAGCAGGTCACGATCCCCGCGTTCATGCCGCCCTGCATGTCGCTCGTCAGCGAATCGCCGACGATCATGACCTCGCTGCGGTCGACCGGTCCGATCGCGTCGAAAACCTTGTCAAAGAACGCCGGGCTCGGCTTTTCCGCGTCGAGCGCTTCCGACAGAAACACGCCGTCCATGCGTTTTCCGATGCCGGACCGGTCGAGCTTTTTCGTCTGCGCGATGACCGTGCCGTTACTGACAATGTACTGCCGGACCCTGCCCCGGAGAAAATCCAAAAGCCGGAGACAGTCGTCCCGGTACACGATCGTGTCGCCGAGGCAGAGCTGATACCGGTCGTTGAACGGCACGGAAACGGCGGGATCGATGCCGTACTCCGAAAAGAACTGCTCGAACCTGCCGATCAGGACCTCGGGCTTTGTGATCTCGCCGCGCTCGAGACGCTGCCAGAAGATATGGTTGATCGCATCGTAGCGGGCGACCATCGCGTCCGTACACGGACCGAGCCCGAACTCCGAAAACAGCGTGATCAGCGCCGCACGCTGCGCCGCGCCGAAGTCCAAAAGCGTCTCGTCGACATCCCATAGAATCGTTTTGATCACCGATCGTGTCCTCGCTTGTTTGTTTTCTTTATCATAGCACAGAAAAAACCGCTTGTCACGGCAGAAAACGGAGAAAGTATATTTTCAAAAGGCGAGTAAAATACTTGACATTGGGAAACGATGCCTGTATGATAAAGCCGAGTGAAACGGTAGGGTTTAACGATGAAGTTTTCAACGAAAGGCACATACGGATTGCGGGCGGTCGTAGAGCTTGCGGCAAGATACGGGGAAGGTCCCGTGTCGCTTGCCGCGGTCGCGACGGAACAGGGCATTTCCGAGGCGTATCTCGAGCAGCTCATGCGCTCGCTGAAGAATGCGGGGATCGTAAAGACTGCGCGCGGCAAAGCGGGCGGATATCTCTTGACGAGGGAACCGCAGAAGATCAGCGTTCTGGAGGTCTTGCGCGCGCTGGAGGGCAGCACAGACGTCGTCGACTGCATCGGCAGCGACGCAAACCCGTGCGAAAACGCCTGCACCTGCTCGGCGCGTCCGCTGTTTTTAAAGCTGCAGAGCCGTATCAACGCCGTTCTTCTGGAAGCCACCATCGGAGAGCTTACCGAAGATCATATCGAACAGAAAAAGAGGATCGAACATGCACGTTTATCTTGACAATGCAGCGACCACCAAGGTCCTGCCCGAGGTCATCGAGGCGATGATCCCGTACTACACGGAGTTTTACGGCAATCCGTCGAGCTTCCACAGCTTCGCGCGCGATGCGCACAAGGGACTGGACGACGCCCGACGCACGGTTGCAAAGTGCCTGAACGCGGCGAATCCGTCGGAGATCTACTTCACCGGCGGCGGCAGCGAGGGCGACAACATGATCCTGCGCGGCGTGGCGCAGGCGTACCGCAAAAAGGGCAATCACATCATCACGTCGAAGATCGAGCATCACGCGATCCTGCACACGCTGCAGGAGCTCGAGGACAAGGGCCTTATTTCGGTTACCTATCTGGACGTCGATGAAAACGGTCTCGTCGATCCGGAGGCGGTGCGCGCGGCGATCCGTCCGGAAACGATCCTCGTCTCCGTTATGATGGCGAACAACGAGGTCGGCACCATCGAGCCGGTCAAGGAGATCGGCGCGGTCTGTCATGAGGCGGGCGTGCTGTTCCACACCGACGCGGTGCAGGCGATCGGACACATCCCGGTCGACGTGCAGGATATGAACATCGACCTTCTGACGCTGACGGCGCACAAGTTCCACGGTCCGAAGGGCGTCGGCGCGGTCTATATCAAGAAGGGCGTCCGCGTTCCGGCGATGATCACCGGCGGCGGGCAGGAGAACAAAAAGCGCGCGGGCACGGAGAACGTCCCCGGCATCGTGGGCCTTGCAAAGGCGCTGGAGATCCAGACCGAAAACCTCGAATCGAACATGAAAAAGATGACCGCGCTCAGAGACAAGCTGATCGCGGGCGTGGAGGAACGGATCAAGACCGTGCATCTGAACGGTCACAGAACGCAGCGGCTTCCGAACAACGTCAACTTCGGCATCCGCTACATCGAAAGCGAGAGCATCCTTCTGATGCTCGACCTCAAGGGCGTCGCGGCGTCGTCCGGATCGGCATGCACGTCCGGCTCGCTCGATCCGTCGCATGTGCTGCTCGCCATGGGCATTTCGCACGAGGAAGCAAACGGTTCGCTCAGAATGACGCTTTCTGAGTTCACGACCGAAGAAGAGATCGACTATGTGCTCGAAGTCCTGCCGCCGATCGTGCAGCGGCTCAGAGACATGTCACCGATTTATCCCAAAGGAGGAATGGAATAATGCAGTATTCGGAAAAAGTTTTGGATCATTTTCAGCATCCGAGAAACGTCGGTGAGATCCCGGACGCATCGGGCGTCGGCACCGTCGGCAACGCCAAGTGCGGCGACATCATGCAGATGTTTCTGAAGATCAACGACGACGAGATCGTTGAGGACGTCAAGTTCAAGACCTTCGGCTGCGGCGCGGCGATCGCGACCAGCTCGATGGCGACCGAACTCATCAAGGGCAAACCGCTTGCAGAGGTCGAAAAGCTGACGAACGAAGCGGTCGTCGAAGCGCTCGAAGGACTTCCGCCCGTGAAGATCCACTGCTCGGTGCTTGCGCAGGAGGCTGTGCAGGCGGCGATCGCGGATTATCGCGCAAAAAAAGAAAACAAGCAAAAAGAGGAAGCGCCGAAGGCGGAATAATTGCGGCATCAATTCGCATACTAACCTCAAAAAAGAAAGAGGTGATCGCATGCGAATGGCAATGCTCGGGATCGGCATGGCGGTCGGCATGGCGGCAGCCGCGACCGCGATGTGCACCCTGTATCCGGACATTCCGCGCCGCATGAAGCGCGACGGAAAAAAGGTCATCCAAAAGACGACACGGATGATGCATCTTTAAGAGGGAGGAGGAATTCCTCCCTTTTTTGCTGTTCAACCGACGCCGGCATCAGCATAAATCCGATCGTGACGGCTGTTTTGAACATGAATACTCTTGCTAAGGCGATACCGGCATGGTATAATATTCCTATACTGTTATCGGAGGGTATCGTATGAAAAAGTGTCTTGCCTTTGTGCTCTGCTTCGTCATGCTTGCGGCGATGCTGCCCGCTGTGCAGCCGCATGCCGCGCAGGCGGACGGACGCTATCTTGAGATCAATGAGACCAATTTCCCGGACGCGGAATTTCGGGACTGGATCGTCAACAACCTCGACGTCTCAGGAAACGCGAGCGGTGGGTATTACATGACCGAAGCACAGGCAGCGGCGGTCACGGTGATCGAATGCGGAACCGGCGAGATCGCTTCGCTTCGGGGCGTCGAACATTTTCCGAATCTTGAAGAGCTATACTGCGATCCGTTCACGTTCAGCGAATCCGGTGCGCTGACAAGCGTGGATCTTTCCGCGAATATAAAGCTTAAGGTCGTCGATCTTGCCTGCAATCAACTCGGCAGCATCGACGTGACCATGCTGAAGGATCTGGAAGACTTGAGCGTCGGCTTCACCGGTGTCTCGACGCTGGACGTCACGCAGAATACGAAGCTCGCAAGGCTGACGATCAACGCCACAAATCTGACGGCGGTCGATCTCTCGCATAATCCGCTGTTGGATTGGCTGGATCTTTGCGATTCGCCGATCCAGAAGATTGATATCAGCGGTTGTCCGAACATGATGGCGTATTACCGCGCGGGCGAGCGCGAGCTGGATCTTCCGTATCTTGCGGGTAAGCATGTGTACGGCCCGGGCGACGAATCTGTGCTCTACAATCTTGCTTTCAGCGACGGCACGACCGTCAAGACGGTCACGGTGCACGCGACCGCCGTGTGCGGAGAAACCCCGGTCGGCGACGTCGCCGTTTCTCCGGAGGATATCATCTTCCCGGGCGAGCAGTTCACGCTGACCGCGCCGGACGCAGAAGGATATGCCTTCGCCGGCTGGTACGGTTATTTCGTCAACTGGCTCGGTGATGAGTACTACGATTTCATTACGGATACCAAGGTATACACCGCGAGTACGGAGAAAGAGGAAGTCACCTATGTCGCAGAGTATTCCGTAACGTCCGGTGAGTGCGGCGACGGTGTATACTGGACTTTTGATGAATCCACCGGCACGCTGACGATCTACGGAACCGGGGAAATAAGCAATACCATGGGTTGGTTTGATTTGCAATACGTCATTCGCAGAGTCGTTGTCGGGGACGGCGTTACCTGCATTCCCGGCAGCGCCTTCGATCTCTTACCGAACCTCGTTTCCGCGCATATCGGCAGAAGCGTCGCGGAGATCGGCTGGAATCCTTTTGCGTGGTCGCACAATCTGCAGGAGATCACGGTCGATCCCAACAATTCATCCTTCCGCGTGACCGACGGCGTTCTGTTCAGCATGGACGGAACAGAGCTTTATGCGTATCCGCCGCAGAAGGATGGCAGCAGCTATGTGATCCCGGACAGCGTGACGTGGATAAAAGGAAATGCGTTCTGTGCTGCGAGAAAACTAACCTCCGTGACCATTCCGGACAGCGTGACGGTCATTGACGGATGGTCTTTTTCGGGGAGCGGATTGACGTCTGTAACCATTCCGGACGGTGTAGAGAATGTATGGGGCGGTGCTTTTGAAAACTGCACTGCGTTGGAAACGGTCGTAATCGAGGGAAGCGAGACATATTTCGGATACAACGACGGAGCGGAAGGAGACGGTGCTTTCGCCGATTGCCAGAAGCTTCGGTCTTTGACGATACCGTGTGATCAACATCCTTATGAGCATACTTACAGAGGCTGTTATTCGCTGGAAGAGCTGCATCTGACTGCCGGTTCCGGCGAAATCAATGTTTACATGATCGAAGATCTGCTGTTCTGGTATTGGTATACGGAAGACATGTATTGGGATGAAGAAGAGCAAGGATGGGTGTCTGCGCTCCCCGATCGGAAGCCGCTGTCCGTGATCCTGGATGAGGGCATCGCTTCGATCCCGGAAGGCACCTTTGACTCCAACTACTTCGATGATGACGATTATGATTCGGACAGTGCGATCGCATCGGTGTCGCTTCCGGCAAGCGTCACGGAGATCGGCGAGAACGCCTTTGCGCATTGCGGGAATCTGAAGGACGTCTATTACGGCAGCACCGAGGAGCAAAAGGAAAACATCGACATTGCGGCAGGGAACGAGGACCTTCTGAACGCCGAGTGGCACTTTACGACGGAAGCATATTCCGGTCAGTGCGGCGACGAAGTCTATTGGTCCTTTGATCCGTCAACCGGTACGCTGACGATCACCGGCAGCGGAGAGATGTGGAACTTCGGAATATACGCGGATCTTGTACCGTGGAGATTCCTGCCCATCCGCAGTATTGAGATCCAGGACGGCGTCACAAGCATCGGGACCTATGCGTTTTATCGCTGCGACAGACTCAGCTCTGTGTCGCTTCCGAACGGATTGCAGAGCATCGGATACAGCGCGTTTGAAAACTGCTTTGTTCTTGGAACGATCGAATTGCCGGACAGCGTAACGACGGTCGGTTCGTGTGCGTTCAAAAACTGCACAGAGCTTTCGGAGATCAGCATCGGCAGCGGGATCACGGATATCTACGGGGTAGGAAACTCCCTGTACAGTACGTTTGAGGAAACCGCGTGGCTGAATGCGCAGGCTGACGGTCCGATCTGTCTCGGTTATATTCTTCTCGGATATAAGGGAACGTATCCGGAGTCGGTCAATGTGGAGGAAGGGACGACTGTGATCGCGCGCAATGCGTTCTTCCAGAAGGAGATCAAAACGGCGGTCCTTCCCGACAGCGTACGGTACATCGGCGTCGGTGCGTTCAAGCATTGTGAAGAGCTGACTTCCGTTTCGCTCGGGAACGGTGTCGTCAGCATCGGAAGCGAAGCGTTCTACGGCAATAAGAGCCTGACAGAGATCACGATCCCGGACAGCGTGACAAACCTTGAAAAAGAATGCTTCTGGGGATGCGAAAGCCTTGCCTCGGTCACGCTGCCGAATACGCTGACCGTGATCGAGAACGGTATGTTCATCGGATGCACAAGCCTGACCGAGTTCACCGTTCCGGACAGTGTAACCGTCATCAAAGAGGAAGCATTCAGAGTATGCACGGGTCTTGCGACGATCCGTCTCGGCAGCGGTATTGCCGAGATCGCGGGGTATGCATTCACAAGATGCGACAGTCTGTCAGACGTCTATTACAACGGGACCAGGTCGGATCGGGAACTGCACCTGACGATTGACAACGCGATCGGATGGAATGCGGATCTGATCAACGCGACATGGCATTATCTGATCGAAGCAGTCAGCGGAAAGGTCGAATGGAACGCGGAGGACGTCAAGTTCAAGGGCGCGACGCCGTATGTGATCGCAAACGGCAGTGCGCAGACGCCGCGGTTTACGGTGAAGAATCAATACGATCTTGTGATCGATCCCGAGTTCTACGATTACGAGTATAAGGAGAATACAGCGGCCGGCACGGGCTATGTGTTCGTGACGTTCAAGGGCGATTACGAGGGCGTTTGCCGCGGATCGTTCAAGATCTATCTGCAGCCCACGACGACCACGACGGTCGCAAACGTCAAGGACGGCATCAAGCTCAGCTGGAGCAAGGTTGCGGGTGCGGACGGCTATGTCATCTATCGCAGAGCGTGGAGCTCCACCACCAACGGCTGGACGGACTTTGTGCGCTGGAACAACACCAAAGAGCTCAATTGGCTTGATACCAAGGTCTATGCCGGCACGCGGTATCAATACGGCATCAAGGCGTACTTCAACAAGCGTCTGGATCCCGTAACCAATACATGGATCGGCGGAAACGTCGGCGACAACTTCAACCTCGGCGAGGTCGGACCGCTGAAGACCACGGTCCGTATCACCACCAGAACGCTGAACAGTGTGACGGCGGGCAAGAAGCAGATGACGGTCAAGTGGGCGGGTTCCTCGAACTTCACGGGCTATCAGGTCCAGTACGCAACGAACGCCGCGTTCACGCAGAACGCAAAGGCGGTGAAGATCACAAACCCGAAGACAGCGTCGACGGTGATCAAGAGCCTGACGACCGGCAAGACCTACTACGTCCGCGTGCGCTCGTATCATGTGTTCAACGGCATGACCTACTTCGGCGGCTGGTCAAACGTCAAGAGCTGCAAGGTGAAATAAGAAATACCTTGCGAAAAGAAATCGAAGGGAGAAGGGCGGCTTCTCCCTTTTGCTTTGCTTTTAAGAGGGAGGAGGATTTCCTCACTTTTTTTATTTACATATCGTTTATTGTATGATATACTAAATGTGTATTTGATCCACGGAGGAGAAACAGATGAAAAAACGGTATTGGCTCGTGATCCTTTGCGCAGCGTTTACGCTTATGGTTGTGGCACTGCTGCCTTTTACAATGCACACGGCACACGCAGAAGGAGAAACCTCCGGTCAATGCGGCGAGAACCTTGAATGGTCGTTTGATGAAGAAACAGGCACGCTGACCATCGGCGGCAGCGGGGATATGCCCGCTTTTAGCTCCAATTCTCAGCCTTGGAATCAGCTTATAAACAGTATCACCGAAGTTGAGATTCAGAATGGTGTGACAAGCATCGGCGATTATGCGTTCTACAACTGCACGGGGCTTTCTGAAATCACGATTCCGGACGGCATGACAAGCATCGGCGATTATGCGTTTTGCTGCTGCAGGGGGCTTACGGAGATCGTGATCCCGGACAGCGTGACAAGTATCGGCGATTCTGCGTTTTCCGGCTGCTCGGGGCTGACGTCGGTTACGATCGGCAACGGTGTGACAACAATCGGCGATTCTGCGTTTAATAGCTGCTCGGGGCTGACGTCGGTCACGATCCCGGACAGCGTGACAAGCATCGGCCGTTTTGCGTTTGCCGGCTGCACGTGGCTTACGGAGATCGTGATCCCGGACAGCGTGACAAGCATCGGTCTTGGTGCGTTTGAGTACTGCACGGGACTGACGTCGGTTACCATCGGCAATGGCGTGACAAGCATCGGATGGTTTGCGTTTGAGAACTGCACGGGACTGTCGGAGATCACGATCCCGGACAGCGTGACAGACATCGGCAATTCTGCGTTTTCCGGCTGCACGGGACTCTCTTCGGTCACGATCGGCAATGGCGTGACAAGTATCGGCGATTCTACGTTTGAAGACTGCAAGGGACTGACGTCGGTTACCATCGGCAATGGCGTGACAAGCATCGGATGGAATGCGTTTTACAGCTGCACGGGGCTGACGGAGATCACGATTCCGGACAGCGTGACATACATCTGCGGTTATGCGTTTTGGAGCTGCACGGGGCTGACGGACGTGTATTACAACGGAACGGAAGCGGAACGAAACCAGAAGCTGAAGATTGGAACGTGCAACAATCCATTGCTGAACGCGACCTGGCATTATCTGACGCTTACAAAGAACGTGAAGGTTGTATGGAACGAGAACGACGTGCAGTATAAGGGAACTACGCCTTTCGTGATCGCAAACGGCAGCGCACAAAAGCCGCGCTTTACGGTAACCGATCTATCCGGTCACGTGATCGACCCCTCGCACTATAACTATACGTATCGTGAGAATGTAAGTGCCGGAACCGGCTATGTGGTCGTCATATTCACAGGTGACGGTGAAGCCGCAGGTCAAAGGACGCTCTTTCGCGGTTCGTTCAAAATCTATCTGCCTCCGACGACGACCACGACGGTCGCAAACGTCAAGGACGGCATCAAGCTCAGCTGGAGCAAGGTCGCGGGCGCCGATGGCTACGTTATTTACCGCAGAGCATGGAGCAGCACGACGAACGGCTGGACGGACTTCGTGCGCTGGAACAACACGAAGGAGCTCAACTGGCTCGATACCAAGGTCTATGCCGGCACGCGGTATCAATACGGCATCAAGGCGTACTTCAACAAGCGTCTGGATCCCGTAACCAATACATGGATCGGCGGAAACGTCGGGGACAACTTCAATCTTGGCGAAGTCGGTCCGCTGAAGACGACGGTCCGCATCACCACCCGTACGCTGAACAGCGTCATGGCTGGCTCGAAGCAGATGACGGTGAAGTGGGGCGCAAGCTCGCAGTTCACGGGCTATCAGATCCAGTACGCAACCAATTCTGCGTTCACACAGAACGCGAAAGCTGTGAAGATCGCAAATCCGAAGACGGCGTCGACGGTGATCAAGAGCCTGACGACCGGCAAGACCTATTACGTCCGCGTGCGCTCGTATCATGTGTTCAATGGCATGACCTACTTCGGCGGCTGGTCAAACGTCAAGAGCTGCAAGGTGAAATAAGAAATACCTTGCGAAAAGAAATCGAAGGGAGAAGGGCGGCTTCTCCCTTTTGCTTTGCTTGTTGCAAAGATTTCACATTCGAGTATTGACGAATCGGATGATTTTTCGTATAATATCGAAAGAACCTCGAAAGGAACTATGATTATGATTCTGAATTTTACGCAGTCTGTTCTTTGCGGCGCAGATACCTCTTGCCTCAGCGGGCTTTTCGGCGGTGGGGAGTCCACCGGCGCCGGCTGCGCAGGCGGCAACATGATGACGCTGCTGTTCCCGCTTCTGATGGTCGTGGTCCTGCTGGTCGTGATGATCATCCCGCAGCGCCGCCGCGACAAGAAGGTCAAGGATATGCTGAGCTCTCTGAAGCAGGGCGACCGCGTACGCACCATCGGCGGTATTTACGGAACGATCTCTTCCGTCAAGGACGACGTGATCGTGCTGTCTGTCGGACCCGACAAGGTCAAGCTCGTGTTTGCACGCGGTGCGATCTCGCAGGTCGAGGATGCGGGCGTTGAGAATACCATGACCGAAGAAGTAAAGGACTGATCCATGATTTTCCCAAAGCCCGGGCTTCCGGGCTTTTTTCTTTGATGGAATCTTCGTGACTTGATGGAGAAACATACGAAACAACGGAATAAACGCCTGCGCCGTGCGCTCTTCTGGCTGTTCGGCGTTCTTTTCGTGCTCGCGGCGGCGGTGCTGATCCACTTTCGCGGCGTTCGTGCGATCCGCACAATCGAGTACGGAGATCCGGTCTCGGCGAAGGACTTTACGGCGCGTGATGCCGAGCTCGATCGGGAAGGCGAAACGCTGCCGCTCGGATGGCATGCGCTGAAGCTTACGATCGGCTTGCCGACGCCGGTTTTCGTACACGTCAAGGACACCGTTGCGCCGACGGCGGAGGCGAAGGATGCGGTCGTTCCGTTGGGCGCCGATCCGGGTCCGGACACGTTTCTCACAAACATCAGGGATAAGAGCATGGTCCGCATCAGCTTTGCCGAAATGCCGGATTTCGGAACGGAGTGGACCGACACGATCCGCATCGTTATAGAGGATCAGGGAAAGAACCGCACGGTCGTTCCGGTAAAGGTATCCGTGCGCGCAACGGTCGAATCGCTGACTGTAGAGGCGGGATCCGAAATCCCTGCCGCGGATCGGTTTTTGATCGAGGGCGTCCGCGCGGCGCAGATCACGCCGATCGAGCCGGATATGCTGCATCATGTCGGCGTTTACCCGATCGTATTTCTGACGGACGGGGGGATCGAATCGACGTCGATGCTTACCGTCGTCGATACGATCGCACCGCAGGCGGAGCCGACGCTTCTTCTGCTTGCGCCGGGCGAGACCGCCGAAGCCGAAGCATTCGTGCAGAACGCTGCGGACGAAACGACGCTTTCCTTTGCGTTCATAAACGCGCCGGATTATAACAGCAGGGACGTCCAGACGGTGACCGTCCGCGTAACGGATGAGGGCGGCAATACCGTCGACGTCCAAAGCGCGCTTTTGATCACCGGCGTGCGGCCGCGCGTGATCGAGGCGAGGCGCGACGCGCTGACACCGGAGGATTTTGAAAACAGCGACGGGCAAACGCTTACAGTGGATCCGTTTATTCCGGACACGCCCGGATCGTTTGCAGTCGACATCACGATCAACGGCGTTGCGGAAACGCTTGCGGTCACGGTTGCCGACACAACGCCGCCGGAGCTTCGCGAAAAAGCGGAGATCGCGGACAGGACGTTTTATACACGGCACGCATATCAGCCGGAGGACTTTTTTGAAGCGGAGGACGTCACGCCGGTCACGCTGGCGTTCGACGGAGATCCGGACTTCGATGTTCCCGGGGAGCATACCGTCACCGTACTTGCGCGCGATACGAGCGGAAACGAGACAGGAGCGTCGGTGACGGTCACGCTTTGCGAGGACACGGAGCCGCCGACGATCTACGGCGCAATCGACCGGATCCTGTACGTCGGGGAGCCGATCGCGTACTTTGCGGAGGTGTTTTCCGAGGACACGCAGGACGGTCCGGTCGAGGTCACGGTCGATTCCGAGGTGCAGCTCTATGAAGAGGGGACCTATCGGGTCGTGTACCGCGCGGAGGATCTGAGCGGGAATACTGCCGAAGCCGAATGCAGCTTTACACTGATCGAACGGACGGTGACGGAGGAGGAGCTTCGCGCGCTTACAAAGAGCATCATGGAGGAGATCACCGAGCCGGATATGGTCGCTGCGGAAAAGCTCAAAGCGATCTTTGATTTCGTGCAGGAGCGTATTGTTTACGCGAACGGCGTAAATGATAACTATACCGACTGGCGCAAGGCGGCGTATGACGGCTATACGCAGCGTACGGGCGACTGCTTCAATATCTATTCGCTGACCCGCGCGCTGCTTGACGAAGCCGGGATCCGATATCTCTCGGTCGAGCGGCTGAAGACGACGACCTGGCGGACGCGGCACTACTGGACGATGGTCGATCTCGGAACGGGCTGGTACATCTTTGATCCGACATGGACGCCGAGACACCGCGTTAACTGTTTCATGTGGACGAAGGAACAGTGCAGCAGCGTATTGCTGTACTGGAATTACGATGAATCCTGTTATCCGACGCTTGCGGAAACGCCGTTCGATTACGATGCGGTCGTCGCCATGGAGCGAAACGGCACGCTTCCGTAAAAGCGATCGTTGTCATGTTTGCACCGTCCGCCGCATAGGATGCGGCAAAGGGGGTGGGAAGGCTTGGCAACGGCAAAACGGAAAAAACGAACGGGAATCGCGTGGCACGCGCTTTTGCGCGGGGCTGCGCTCGGCGCGGGAGTACTGCTGCTTGCAGTCCTGCTCCTGACGCTGTTCGTTTACAAGGAGTGGCTGCCCGAAACGGCAATGCCGATCGGCAACACCGTCATCAAGATTCTGACGGCGCTTGCGGCAGGCGTGTTTCTGGGACTCGGACGGGAGAAGACGCCGTGGTATTTCGGCGGGATCGCCGCAGTGCTTGCGCTGACGGTTTCGATCGCGCTGATGGCAATCTATCTCGGGACGTTCCGTGTCACATGGAGCTTGCTTGCGGATCTTCTGATGGGCTTTGCCATCGGCTCCGCGGCTGCGGCGCTGCTTTTGAAACGACAGCCGGAGTAATCAAAAAGCCGGACCCTTTTTCGGGGCCCGGCAATTCGGTTTTGGAAATCGTCAGATACGGGCGGACATTCTTGCGTAGTAGAGGATGCGTTTGGCAAGTTCGGGCGAGAAGTCCTTCTTCTCCGCACGCCAGCGCCAGCAGCCGGTCGCGCTCGGATTGTTCATGCGGCAGTCGTCGCCGAGCCCAAGGTAGTCCTGCATCTGCAGGATCGCAAGCTCCGCAACGGAGTTCAGCACACCGCGCGCAAAGCCGAAGGGCATGCCCTCGCGTTCATTGAGCCCGAGATAATCGACGGCAAACGCGACGCATTCCGCCGGCGCGGTCTCGACCCAGCCCATGATCGGCGTGTTGTCGTGCGTACCGGTGTAGGCGATGCTGTGCACGGGATAGTTGTGCGGAAGCTCTCTCGAATTGCCGCAGGGATCGAAGCCGAACTGCATAACGCGCATGCCGGGGAAGCCGGAATCGGACAGCAACTTTTTGACCTCGGGCGTAAGATAGCCGAGATCCTCCGCAATGATCGGGAGGTTCGGACAGGCTTCCTTGATCGCGCGGACCAGTTTCATGCCGGGACCCGGATACCATGCGCCGGGACGCGCGTCGGCTGCGCCGAACGGTACGCCCCAGTAGCTTTCCAGCCCGCGGAAATGGTCGATGCGGATCACGTCGAAACGGTCCGCGACTGCGGAAACACGGCGGCGCCACCAGCGGAACCCGTCGGCTTCATGCTTTGCCCAGTCGTAGATCGGATTGCCCCAAAGCTGACCGAGCTCGGAGAAGTAATCCGGCGGCACGCCCGCGACCAGCGTCGGGTTGTGCCGTTCGTCCATCAGGAACATATCCGGTTCCGCCCAGACGTCCGCGCTGTCATGCGGAACATAGATCGGGATATCGCCGATGAGCTTGACGCCGTGCGCGTTCGCGTAGGCGTGGAGCGGCTTCCACTGCTTGTCAAATTCGTACTGGATGAAGCATTGGAAATCGTACTCCTCCTTGAGAAGCGCTTTATACTGCGCAACGGCTTCCGGAACGCGATCCTTGATCGCGGGATCCGGCCACGCGTACCATGCGGTGTTGTTGAAATGCGTCTTGACCGCGCAGAACAGGGCATAGGTGTCGAGCCACCAGGCGTTCTCCTGCACGAAGTCCGCCATTTCGGCACGATCGAAGCGCGCGAACGCTTTTCTCAGAACGGGGAAGCGATTCTCCCAAAGCTTGCCGTAGTCGACGCGCGTCGGATCGTCGCCCCAATCAAGATCGCATTCCTCTTCAAGAAGCAGTCCGTCCGCGATCAAAGTGTCGAGGTCGATGAGGTACGGGTTTCCGGCGTAGGTCGAAGCGCTCTGATACGGCGAATCGGCATAGCCGGTCGGGTTCACCGGCAGCATCTGCCAGTAGGTCTGACCTGCCGCTTCGAGAAAATCGACGAATGCATACGCTTCCTTGCCGAGCGTACCGACGCCGAAGCGGGTCGGCAGCGACGTGATATGCATCAGGATCCCAGCTGCACGTTTCATGAACATCCTTCTTTCTTTTTTTGTGGAAATTTCTGTTTCTATTTTAGCATATCTGTGATATAATACAAGACAGAAAATGCGAATAATACAGAAAAATATATAAAATTCACAGAAATGAGGCGTTCTATGATCAGAAACCGGTTTGTTACTCTGTCGCCCGAAGTGGAAGACGCGAAACGGGAATGGAAACCGATCGTCGCAATGGAGAGCACGATCATATCGCACGGTATGCCGTATCCGCAGAACGTAGAGACTGCGTTGAACTGCGAGCGCATCTGCCGTGAAAACGGCGCCGTACCCGCGACCTGCGCGGTGATCAAGGGACAGATCTGCGTAGGACTGACCGAGGAGCAGATCGACTACCTCGGCAGGGAAGGGCAGAAGGTCACAAAGGCAAGCCGCAGAGACCTTCCGATGCTGATTGCCAAGGGCATGGACGGCGCCACGACCGTTGCCGCAACGATGATTGCTGCTGCTGCGGCGGGCATTCGCGTGTTTGCAACCGGCGGCATCGGCGGTGTGCACCGCGGCGCGGAGACGACGATGGATATCTCCGCCGATCTCGAAGAGCTTGCCGAAACGCCCGTCTGCGTGGTGTGCGCAGGCGCCAAAAGCATTCTCGATCTGAACCTTACGATGGAATACCTCGAAACCAAAGGCGTTCCGGTGATCGGCTACGGAACGGACGAGCTGCCGGCGTTCTATACGCGTAAAAGCGGCATCAAGGTGCCGTGGCGCTCGGATGATCCGAGGGAGATCGCGGACGCGATCGCGGCTTCGCGTGAGATCGGATATCCGGGCGGCATGCTCGTTGTGAACCCGATCCCCGAGGCGTATTCGATGGACGCCGACGTGATCAACAAGGCGATCGACGACGCGATCGAAGAAGCGAAGAAGCAGGGGATCAAGGGCAAGGAAACGACGCCGTTTTTACTGGCGAAGATCAAGGACATTACCGGCGGATCGAGCCTTGCGGCGAACATTCAGCTTGTGTACAACAACGTTCGCCTTGCCGCGAGGATAGCGGCGAATCTGTAATCCTCGAAGAAACGGCAGGCGGGTAAGATCGGCGGCACGGAGGGCATATGAGAAAACGGGTATTTGCGATCGCGATATGCTTTCTGCTGACGCTTGCGATTTTTGCGCACAGCGCGGCGGACAGCGGGCTGATCGGCGACGCAAACGGCGACGGGGAGATCACCGTTTTCGACGCCTCGCTTGCCATGCGCATGAGCGTCGGACTGGACTGGCGGATGGACCTTTCCGCAAGATTCAACTGCGATTTCAACGGGAACGGCGAAATCGACGCGTACGACGCCGCGATGATCCTTCGGGACGCCGCGGGGGTGAAGCCGCTTTCGATGCCGACCACGGACGCAAAGCTTTTGGAAAAGCTGAACGCGAACAGCCACTATATCGAGCTGTTCACCGAGTGGATCGCAAGATTTATTCAAATGCTGCCGGCAAGCAATCCCTATCGCAAGGTTCTGTATGAAGCAGCCAAATATATCGGCACGCCGTATTCCGAGATGGACTGCAGCAAGTTCATCCGCACGGCATACCGCGACGCGGGAATCTCCGCATCGGTCTATCCGCAGACCAACAGCAACGGAACGCTGGTCTGGTATCAGAACAACAGACCCGATCGTCTGCACGAAATGCCGATGATCGATGAGCTGGAATTTGACGTCGATGAACTGAAGCCGGGATATGTGCTGATCTATATCAATCCGGAGACGGGAATGGGGAACCATCTTGCGCTGTATGTCGGCAAGATCGACGGGGAACCGGTCATTATGGATTCGGGGAACGACGGCGTTCGCCTGCAGGAACTGTGGTCCGGCGGCACATGGGAACTGACGTATTACGTCGATCCGCTCGGTTAAACGGGCATCATGATAACGGGGTATCTGCGAATGAGAAAACGACTGATTGCGCTGCTGCTTTGCCTATGCGCACTGTGCACGGCGTTTACCGCCGCGGCATCGGAAACGGACGGGCTTGCAGGCGACGCAAACGGGGACGGCGCGGTCACCGCGTCCGACGCCGCGCTTGTGATGCGCTTTGTCGTCGGACTGGACGACGGTGTGATGTTAAGGGAACAGCTGCAGGCGGACATCAACTGCAACGGCGAGCTTGATGCGTCCGACGCGTCGGAGATCCTTCGGTATGTTGCGGGACTGTCGCCGCTGACGATCGTCTCCACGGATGCGACGACGATGGACCTTCTGAACGTCCGATCCACGCTCGGCGAGGACAGAACGGAGTGGGCGGCAAGACGCATGCACGCCATGCCGTGGAGCAAACGAAAGAGCGTGATCTATACCGCGGCAAGGTATCTCGGGACGCCGTACGGGACCGGCGACGGGCAGCTGGACTGCAGTGCGTATCTTCGCACGGCGTTTCAGAACGCGGGCATTCCGGAATCGGTCTATCCGCACACGAACAGCAACGGCACGCTGGTATGGTTTCGCAGTTACCACCCGGAGAGACTCCATAAAACCGATCCCGACTCGTGGCGCGACTGGAAGCCCGGCTGCGTACTGATCTACATCAATCCCGCAAACAAACGCGGCAGCCACGTTGCGCTGTATGTCTGCGAGGTCGACGGCAAACCGATTGTCATGGAATCGCGGCGCGAGGAATGCGACGGCGTTCGCATCGGGGTCCTGATGGACGATGAGGACAAATGCGTGCTGACGTATTACGCCGATCCGTTCCAATAAAGAAGCACATAAAAAGCAGGTCGCGGACCTGCTTTTTTGCTGCTTGATTTTCAGTGCCGGTTGATGAAATCCGCCGTGATATGATCGAGTACGCCGCCGTAGGGGAGCGCGCCGCGGATGGCGCGCGTTGTGAAGCGGTTCAGATCGGACAGGATCAGCGTGGAGAAGCCGTTCAGCACGACGCGGTACGGATGCGTCGTGTTGCCGACGCTCTCTCTGCCGCCCATCGTGAACCCGAGATGCGGGATCTCGTCGATGAACGCGTCGCATGCCTCCTCCGACACGAACGCCATCGTAAGCCGCACACGCCGGACCAGACTCAGATCGCCGTCGCGATGCTGGACGGATTTGATATACGCCGCGTTTTCAACCGACTGGAGCTTCGCATCGTCCGGAAACAACAGACAGTAATAGGTCGCATAGTGCGGTTCCGCCACATGCCCGCAGGAAACGCGGAGCTTCGATTCGGCGCGGCAGATCGCGGAGACCCGGTGGATCAGCTTTTCGTCGGCGGTGTAGAAATAATACTGGATCAGGTTTTTCATGCCGATCCCGCCGACAAAGATCGCCGCGTCTTCAAGCTCGACCGCAAGCGTATGCTGGAGCGCCGAGGCGCGGCGTTCCTCCGCGCGGGAGAAGGCTTCCGCTTCGGCTTCATGCGGCGCGACGCTGACGAATACGAGCTGGGAGTATGCCAAAGTGGGAAGCAGTTCCCAGTATTGCATGTCAACCTGAAAAACCGCTTCCCGCTCGTTCCATTCCCATTCGTATTTCAGCCAATCAGTCATGGATCAGCACAGCCTTGATGCGGCGCACGCCGCTGGAGGAGGCTTCCTCCTTCTTGATCTCGAACCGTCCGAGGTCGCCGGTGTTCTTGGCGTGCGGACCGCCGCAGATCTCTTTGCTGAACTTGCCCATCGTGTAGACCTTGACCTTCTCGCCGTACTTGCTCTCGAAAAGGCCGATCGCGCCCTGCGCCTTCGCCTCTTCGACGGTCATCTCCTCGCAGGTGATCGGGACCTTCGCCTGGATCGCTTCGTTCACAAGGCGTTCGACCTCCTTGAGCTCCTCGGGCGTGACCTTTCTGCCGAAGCTGAAGTCGAAGCGCAGACGCTCCGCGGTGATGTTGCTGCCCTTCTGGGAGACCGTATCGTCGTTTAAGACCTTGCGGAGCGCAGCCTGCAGCAGATGCGTTGCCGAATGCAGCGCCGCCGTCGCTTCGCTGTTGTCCGCTAAGCCCCCCTTAAAGCGCTGTTCCGCGCCTGCCTGGGATTTCTTCTGATGCTCCTCGAACGCGGCTTTGAAGCCGTTTTCGTCGACCGTAACGCCTTTTTCCTTGGCGAGCTCGACCGTAAGCTCGATCGGGAAACCGTAGGTGTCGTAGAGATGGAAGGCGGATACGCCGTCGATCGCCTGTCCGTTTAAGTTCGCGATCAGCTTGTTGAACTCTTTGAGACCCTTCTTGAGCGTGTCGGCAAAGCGGTTTTCCTCCTTGCGAAGCTCTGTAAGGATCTTTTCGCGGTTGTCAATGAGCTCGCTGTAGACCTCGCCGTACTGGTCGATGATCTTCTCCGCGATCGAAATGAGCGCGTAGCGCGGCATGTTGAGCTGTGACGCGAAGCGGATGCTGCGGCGGATGAGACGGCGGAGGATATAGCCCTGATCGACGTTCGACGGGGTCACGCCGCGCTGGTCGCCGAGGATGAACACGATGCAGCGGGTATGGTCCGCAATGATGCGGAACGCGCGCGTCGTTTCCGGATCGTCGTGATAGCCCTTATGGGAGAGCTCCGCAATAAGCGCGATGATGCCGGAGAACGCGTCGGTGTCGAATACGCTTTCAACGCCCTGCAGCGTGGCGACCGTGCGGTCAAGTCCCATACCGGTATCGACGTTCTTCTGCTCAAGCGGCTCAAAGACGCCGTCCGCGACCTTATTGTACTCCATGAAGACGTTGTTCCAGATCTCAAGGTACTTGCCGCAGTCGCAGCCCGCCTTGCAAGCAGGACCGCATGCCGGTCTTCCGGTGTCGTAGAAGATCTCGGTGTCCGGACCGCACGGACCGGTCTGTCCCGCAGGACCCCACCAGTTGTTCTTCTTCGGAAGATAGACGATGTGGCTGGGTTCCACGCCCATTTCGACCCAGCGGTCGTGCGCGACGGTGTCGCGCGGCGCGTCCTTGTCGCCTTCAAAGCAGGTGAAATACAGCTTGTCCTTCGGGATGCCGAGCCACTTTTCGTCGGTCAGAAACTCCCACGAAAACGCGATGCTCTCCTTCTTGAAGTAGTCGCCCAAGGACCAGTTTCCGAGCATCTCAAAAAACGTGCAGTGCGAAGCGTCGCCGACCTCGTCGATGTCGCCGGTGCGGACGCATTTCTGCACGTCGCAGAGCCTTTTGCCCTCCGGGTGCTTTTCACCCATCAGATACGGTACGAGCGGATGCATGCCCGCCGTGGTAAAGAGCACGGTCGGGTCGTTTTCGGGGATCAGGGAGGCGGAGGAGATCACCGCGTGTCCCTTGGACCGGAAGAAGTCCAGATAAAGCTTTCGCAATTCCTTTGCGGTTAATGAACGCATATTGATAATTCCTTTCGTAAAATACGATCAAACTTTATTGTATGAAAAAAAGCGCGTTTTGTCAATGAAAAACCGCTCCGATCGGGCGGAGCGGCGATAGATTTTTTCCTTATTCGGCTTCCGTATACAGGATATCGTGGCTCAGCGGCGTATAGAAGCGTTCGCGCACACGGTCCGGATCGCGCGTTTCGCCCATGATCCACATGAGCTTCGCGACCGCCGCCTCGGTCGTCATGTCGTACGCTTCGATGATGTTCTGCTGCTTTAAGGCATGTCCGACCTGATAGACGGTGAGATTGGAGCCCTCGTTTTGCACCTGCGTGGTGATGACGATCAGCTTGCCCTCCTTCACACCGCGGTCGATCGCCGCGCGGAAGCAGCCGTTCGTGCCCTCGGGAAGTCCGCCGACGCCGAAGCTTTCGATGATGACGGCGTCGTAGCGGTCGAGCGCATAGTTCAGCATGCCCGCATCGGAGCCGGGGATCAGCTTGACGAGCCCCACGCTGTCGTTCAGCGTGTGCGAGAATTTCGCGCGCTCACGGTAGCCGAGGTCGATGTAATGCAGCACGCGTCCGTCCTGCAGCACGGCAAGCTCGGGATAATTGATGCTTGCAAACGCCGAAAAGCTCTTAGAGCGCACCTTCTTTGCGCGCGTGCCGAGGATGACGCTGCCGTTGAACACGATCGAAACGCCGCAGGCGCGGTCATCGCAGGCGTAGGTGAACGCGTCCAGAAGGTTCTGCTTCGAGTCGGTCACGTCCATGCTGATGGGCTTTTGCGCGCCGGTCAGCACGATCGGCTTTTTCGAGCGCCGCGCAAGGTAGGAGAGCGCGGCGGCGGTGTACGCCATCGTGTCCGTGCCGTGACTGACCACAAAGCCGTCGTACGAATCGTAGTACGCTTCGATACAGCCTGCGATCGTCAGCCAGTTTTCCGGCGTCATGTTCGTGCTGTCGACGCTCATGAGCTGCATGCACTCCACGTCACAGATCTCGCTGACGCGGGGGATGTAGTTCAGGAGCTGATTCGAGCCGAGCTTGGGCGCAAGCCCGTCATCCGTCATTTCCGAGGCGATCGTACCGCCCGTTCCGATCAATAATATCTTTTTCATGGTTTCAGTATAGTCCATTTATCGGCAAATTGCAATCCCCGAACATAAGAGTTATGATTGACTTCGTCCCTGCGGGTTGGACTGCAATCACCCCCCTGTGTGTAGCAGTGTTGCATTTGTTGCAATTGTTGCAAATGTAATCAGCATGCTGCAAATCTGTCCTTTACCGTGATCATTCATTCGTTTACCGCTGTCATTCATTGATTTACCGTAACCATTCACCCGTTTACCGCTGTCATTCATTGATTTACCGTAACCTTTCACCCGTTTACCGTTATCATTTATCTGTTTACCGTAACCATTCACCCGTTTACCGTTATCATTCATTGATTTACCGTAACCATTCACCCGTTTACCGTTATCATTTATCTGTTTACCGTAACCATTCGTCTATTTACTGTAACCATTCATCTCTGCAACAAATGCAACAAATGCAACAGCGTTACACACACCCCCCTTTATGTAGTCTTTAGAGTTATGAGTTTGCCGGAGGCGAACGTTATGATATGATTGCCTTGCTTTGCTCACTTGCCGCAGGCAATCATAACTCCTTATGTCACGCTTGTCACACTTGTCATATGCTGATCTTGCCCTCCCTGTGGATGGTACGCGCGATCTGCCGCAGCAGCGAAGCGAAGCGGCGTGTAAAAAGGGAGGGGGCGAGGAACGAGCCGGGAGGGTCGTTTAAACAAAAACGGGACCGCGCTCATTTTCTTGCCTCCCCGGTGAAAGGGGAGGTGCCGAATGAAATGAGGCGGCGGGGTTGTCGCAAACAAAAACGGGACCGCGTACTGCGATCCCGTGTTTTGTTGGAGTTCAAAGTTGTTCTTACAGACCGTAGCGCTTCTTGAAGCGATCTACTCGTCCGCCGCTGTCGACCAGCTTCTGACGGCCCGTGAAGAACGGGTGGCACTTGCTGCAGATTTCGACCTTCAGCTCGCCCTTGGTGGAGCCGGTAAGGAAGGTCTCGCCGCAGGCACAGCGCACGACCGCTTCGCCGTAAGACGGATGAATATTTTTCTTCATGTATTATCACTCCTTCGTCGTGTAATGCATTACCAACGGCTATTATACCATGCCGTCGGAAAAAAGCAAGAAAAATTTTGAGATTTTCCGAACTTTTTTCATATATAAAATGGCGTTTCCGCCGTAAAAACGGGCTTCCGACTCTTGCATTTCACAGGGGATTCTGCTAAACTGAATCTGTATCGGAATACATGCCGCAGGCACGTTTATATTCAGTTTGGCTTTGTTCAGGAGGACCCCTATGAAAAAAGGCTTTTCTCTTTTACTTGCAATCATCATGTTGCTTCTTTTGCTGCCCGCATCCGTTCGGAATGCGGCGGCGGACGATCGCTTCCTGGAAATCAACGAAACGAATTTTCCGGATGAGTATTTTCGGGCGTGGGTCATTGATGAGCTCTCTGTAAGCGGCGATGACGAGAGCGGATACTATATGACCGAAGCGCAGGTCGAAAACGTCACGGCGATCGACTGCTCCGAGTGCTGGATCGGATCGCTTGCGGGCATCGAACATTTCACGTCTCTGACGGTACTGCGCTGCACGGGCAACCGGCTTTCGGAACTGGATATCAGTAAGAATACCGCGCTCAAGGAGCTCCGCTGCAACAGCAACCGTCTGACGTCGATCAAGATCGTCAACAACGCCGCGCTGCTGAAGCTGGACTGCAGCGACAATCATCTCACGTCGCTGGATCTCAGCAGCTGCACAAAGCTTTCGGAGCTTTGCTGCGACAACAACCACATGCCCATCCTGAACGTGAGCAAGCTGAAGGATCTGACACAGTTTTCCGCTGACGGACAGACAATCGAAGGACAGGAGGGGCAGCTTGATAACGGCGCTTACTTCTACGAGCTGACGTCGATCATGGCGAAAAAATGCCTGTCAAACGTCACGGTGCCGGACAGCACGATCACATTCCAGAAAGGTTCCGGAAAGGTGATCTTCACTTCGGAGGTCGATTCGTTCGTATACCGGTATGACGCCGGGACCGATCCGGACGACGGCGATATCGTTCTGCCGGAGCTGCCGGTTTCGATCAACCCGATCAAAGCGTCGCAGAAGCGGATGGAGGTTCGCGTATATCTTACGTTTGAGCATCCGCAGGAGCCGCAGGCGTTTGACGGCACGATCGAATGGAACGCGGAGGACGTGCAGTTCAAGGGCAAGACGCCGTACGTCATCGCAAACGGTTCGGCACAGACGCCGGGCTTTACCGTGAAAGCGGCGGACGGCAGTACGATCGACGAGACGAACTATACCTATGAATACCGCGAGAATACAGACGCGGGTACCGGCTATGTGCTGCTGACGTTCTGCGGCGCGTATACCGGCACGGCGCGCGCATGGTTCAAGATCTATCTGCCCCCGACGGACGTCACAACGGTCGAGAACGTTTCAAACGGCGTCAGGATCCGCTGGAATCCGGTCGAAGGCGCCGCGGGGTATGTGATCTATCGCCGCGCGTGGAGCTCGACGACAAACGGATGGACAGACTTTGTGCGGTGGTACAATGTCACCGGGCTTGAATGGATCGACGGCTCGGATACAAACCATAAGGTCTACGCGGGCACGCGCTACCAGTACGGCGTCAAAGCGTACTTTGCAAGAAGAACGGACCCGGTCACCGGCGCTGTCATCGGCGGTAACGTCGGCGACAACTACAACCTCGGCGAGGTCGGACCGCTGAAAACGACCGTCCGCATCACGACGCGCGTGCTGAACAGCCTTACGCCGGGGAAGAACAAGCTGATCGTAAAATGGACGCCCAGCTCCGTGTTCAGCGGATATCAGTGCCAGGTCACGACCGACAGCGCGTTTGCAAAGAATGTCAAGACCATTCGGATCAACGATCCGAAGACCGCGCAAATCACGGCGACCGATTTGAAGGACAAGACGGTATACTACGTCCGTCTACGTTCCTATCATGTCTTTGAGGGCATGACGTATTTCGGCGAATGGTCGAATGTGCTGAACTGCAAGGTGCAGGATCCCGCGACCTTCCGCAGTTATGTTATGAACCGGTCGACTCTCAAATTCCATCATCCCGGCTGCAAGGATGTTGCGAAGATCGCGGCGGAGAACCGGATCGACTTTTACGGTTCGCGCGACGATGTGATCGAACAGGGCTATTCTCCCTGCGGTCACTGCCATCCGTAAAGGACGCCTCAAAAGGGCTCTTCGGAAACAGGTTTGCATTTCCGAAGAGCCCTTCTTTTTTGTATTTTGGGTTTACTGTCCGTAGCGATTCTGCTGCGCGTGGGAGGAGGTGAAGCCCTCTTTCTCGAAAATGCGGACCCAGTCCTTGAGCCGGATGAGAAAGTCCTCGTTGTTCGAGGTCTTATCCATCATGCCGACAAGGTTTTCCGTCACGTCGCCCGTTCCGCCGTTGGCAAGCATGCGGCGAAGCATGCGCACGCCGTCGAGCTCCGCTTTGGTCAGCAGCAGGTCGTCTCTGCGCGTACCGGATTTATAGACGTCGATCGCGGGGAAGATGCGCTTTTCGGAGAGCCTGCGGTCCAGATGGATCTCCATATTGCCGGTGCCCTTGAACTCCTCATAGACGATGTCGTCCATGCGGCTTCCGGTCTCGACCAAAGCCGTTGCGATCACGGTCAGGCTTCCGCCGTTTTCGATGTTTCGCGCCGCGCCGAAGAAGCGCTTCGGCTTGTGCAGCGCGCCCGGGTCCATGCCGCCGGAAAGCGTACGCCCGGTCGGGGGGATCACGAGATTGTAGGCGCGGGTGAGACGGGTCAGTGAGTCCAGAAGGATCACGACGTCCCTGCCGTCCTCAACCAGACGCATGGCGCGCTCCTGCACCATCTCCGCAATGCGCGTATGATGCTCGGGAAGCTCGTCAAACGTGGATGCGACGACCTCGCCCTTGATGCTGCGGCGCATATCGGTGACCTCCTCGGGACGCTCGTCGATCAGCAGAACGATGAGGTGCGTGTCCGGATAGTTTTCGGTGATGCCGTTTGCGATCTGCTTCAGAAGCGTCGTTTTGCCCGCTTTCGGCTGTGAAACGATCATCGCGCGCTGTCCCTTGCCGATCGGTGCGATCAGGTCGATGAGACGCACCGACAGATTGTTGACCCGTCCCGGCGTTTCAAGCGTATAGCGCTCGTTCGGGAAGATCGGGGTGAGGTCCTCGTAATTGACGCGGTTCATTGCGTTCTCGTCCGGGTCCTTGCCGTTGACACGGTCCACATACAGCAGCGCTTCGTATTTGTCGCCTTCGCGGCGCGCGCGGGTGCGGCCTTCAACAAAATCGCCGTTCTTCAGGTTGCAGCGCCGGATCTGCGCGTTCGCAACGTAGACGTCGTTCGGACCGGCGTCGTAGTTTGAGACGCGCAAAAACCCGTATCCCTCCATGATCTCCAGAACACCGGCAGCCGTTCCGGTTTCCTGCGGCTTTTCGGGCTCGGCAGGCTTTTCGGGCTTTTGCTCGTTTTCCTGCGCGCGGTGCTGAACGCGGTTGTTGTCTCTGCGGAAGGTGCGACCCTGGTTCTGTCGGTTGTACTGCGCACGGTTTCCGTTCCGCGGATACCGTTCGTTCTGCTCACCGGCATGTTCCTGCGGCTTTTCGGGCTCGGCAGGCGTTTCGGGCGCAGCGGGGGCTTCCTGCTTCGGCGCGTCCGGCTGTTCGGCGGGCTTTTCCTGCGCGGGAGCAGGCTCGGCGGGTTTAGCTTTTGCAGGTCTGCCGCGTTTCTTCGGGGCGGGAGCCGGCGCCTGCAGCAGTTCGATGAGCTGCGCTTTTTTGTATTTGCGGAAAGAGGGAATGCCGTGCTGCTTCGCAAGCGCATACAGCTCGGCGATCGTCAAAGCGTTGAGTTCGGTTGTATTCACAAATAGCCTCCGATAGCGTTTGTTTTTTGTCTGTACGGAAATATAGATATGATATAACGGATTTGCTGATACCATTTTAGGGGTGAGGAAATAACTTGTCAAGCATTTTGACGAAAAAAGCGGCGTTTCGCTTACATTCGCGTTTTTGAATCCGTACACGGTGCATACAATGCAGCAAAGGCAGGAGGTCAAACGATGGAAAAACGCGAAAAGGAACTGACACAGCCCTCGGCGCACAGCCTTTTGATCGAGGGACGCAGGCGCATGCGCATCACGGGCGTACTGGATGTTGAGAGCTTTCAGGAGGACGAGATGACGGTCATAACGCAGGCGGGGACGCTGACCGTGTGGGGCGACGGGTTGAAGCTCGGCAAGCTGAATCCGGAGGACGGACAGGTGCTTTTGGAGGGCAATATCGCATCGATCGAGTACGAGCAGCCCGAGCCGGAACGGCGCTCGCTTTTCTTCCGCCGCAAATGAGAGACGTCACGGGTCAGCCGTTTGAAGCGCTGCTTTTGCTGCACGGCGGCGCGGTTGCGGGACTCTGTTATCTGCTGCTGCGCATCGTGCGGACGCTGTCGAAAAGACGATGGGTGACGCACTTCTGCGACACGGTATTTGTGCTGATCGGCGCGGCTCTGTTCTCCGGGTATCTGTTTCTTGCGAACTGCGGGAATGTGCGCGGCTTCCTCTGCGCGTCGTATCTTTTGGGATTCGGTGCGGCATATGCGCTGTTTTCTCCGATTTTTACGAGAATGACACAAAAAATCCGCAAAAAATAGGTTCCGTTTTGGCGTATCATCTGTTATACTGGTACACATGGAAGAATCGTCAAAACGGATCGTTCGTACGGTCCATTTCAAATTGATCCATTTTGTCCTCGTGCTGATCGCGTGCGTGGTTGTTTTGGGCGTGGTGCTGATCCCGCAGCGGCTCCGGATCCGGTCGGCAAAGGACGAATACGAAGAACGGCAGGAGGTCCTCAATCAAACCAAGCGCACCTACGCGCAGGAGCGTGAGAACCTGCAGTTCATGCGGACCGACGCATATAAGATCCAGCAGGGCATGATCAAATACGGCTGGCATTACCGCGAGGACAAGCTGATTCAGGACGAAAGCACGGTGACGGTGGCGGAATGAAACCGGAAACAGCAGTCATCGATATCGGCAGCAATTCCGTTCGGCTGATGCTTGCGGGCATTGAGAACGGACGTGTTCGACGCATCTCAAAAACGCTCTGCACGACGCGGCTTGCAAAGGGGATCGACGCAACGGGCTGCCTTGCGCCGGACCGCATGGCGGAAACGATCGAAGCGATCGGCAGATTTGACCGGACGGCGAAGGAATACGGCGTTCCGGTGATCGCCTATGCCACCAGCGCGGTGCGCGACGCGAACAACGGGGACGCATTCGTTCGGGACGTGCTCGAACAAACCGGCGTGCGCGTGCGCGTGCTGTCCGGCGAGGAGGAAGGCGCGTTCGCGTTTTCCGCCGTCACAGGCGGGGAGGGGACCGTGTTTGACATCGGCGGCGGCAGCTTTCAGGTCGTAACAAGCACGCGTTCGCTGAGCTTTCCGTGCGGCTGCGTCCGCGCAAAGGAACAGTGCGACGCGAGCGATCCGGATACGCTTGCAAAGACGCTGTATGCGTGGATCGATGAACGTGCCTGTATACCGGAATCGGTCCCGGCGCCAGTGTACGGCGTTGGAGGGACGATCACGACGATCGGCGCGCTGATTGCAAAGCAGGACCGGTTTGATCCGGAAGCGCTTCGGAGGATTACCCTTCCGGAGCTGGACCGTCTGCTGTCGGTTCTTAGCGGGATACCGGAGCCGGTGCGCATGAAGATACCGCTTCTTTCGCGGCGCGGCGACGTCATTCTGCAGGGCGCGACGATTCTCAGATACATGATGGAGCGCACAAAGACCGATTGCGTGATCCCGTCCGATCGCGACGGCATGGAAGGGATCGCGGAAGCATATTTGAAGGACCGCATCGGAGGTTGATCGAATGAAAAACAATGAGAAATTCTGGGAAATTACGGAGATCGTGCTCGGCTCGATCGGTGCGGCGCTGCTTGTGCTGATCCTGGTGCTGAGGCTTATGGGAAAGAATGTCACGACGCTGACCTATCCGATCGTCGCGATCGTGATCCTGTTCCTCGTATGCGATGAATTTGCGCGTTCGATCCGTCGACGCCGCGAAAGGGAAGCGGCGGCAAAGGAAGCGGCGGAGCATCCGCAGGAGCCGGAAACGACGCTGCCGAAGGAAGCGTTCGATTTTGAGGACAAGCCGGAAGAGCCGAAGCAGTGAGCGCGGAGAAGTTTTTCAACTGCATACCGCTTTTGCGCTGTCCTGTCTGCGGGGCGGCGCTTTCTCGATCCGGCGCATCGCTTGTCTGCGCAAGCGGACACACCTTCGATCCCTCCAGAAAGGGATATGTGCATTTCGTGCCGAACGCCGCGCCGTCGCGCTATGACCGCGCGCTGTTTGAAGCACGCCGCAGGATCATGGAGGCGGGCTTTTACGACGCCGTGATCGATGCGATCCGAACAGCCATGCCGGAAAGCCCGGGGACCGTTCTGGACGCGGGCTGCGGGGACGGGACGTTCACAAAGCGGCTGCAGGGAAAAACGACGGTCGGGATCGATCTTTCAAAGGATGCGATCCAGCTTGCCGCGCACGGCGGCGGACCGGTGCTGTGGATGGTGGGCGATCTGACCGGACTGCCCGTTCAAAGCGCGTCGGTCGACGTCCTTCTGAACCTCTTTTCACCGGCGCACTACGCGGAGTTTACGCGCGTGCTCAAGCCGGACGGCGTGCTGCTGAAGCTGGTTCCGCAGGAAGGATACCTTCATGAGATCCGCGATCTGCTTGGCGAACGGCTGCATCGGCGCGTCTACTCAAACGAGGCGGTCGTTTCGCATCTGTCCGATCGATTCCGCTTGACGGACCGTAAGAGAATCCGTGAGACGCATCCGCTGACGGAAGCGCAGGCGGCGGATTTTCTGAAAATGACGCCGCTCACGTTTGATATCGAGCCCGAAACGCTTGACGCTTCTGCGCTCAAAGCGATCACGATCGACGTTGAGCTTTTGATTGCAAAGCCGAATTGAAAAAAGACCGGGGAACCGGTCTTTTCAATTGCTCGCTTTTCGGATGTTGGCGGCGTGCTCCTCGTCCGGAAGCCCCAGCACATGCGATCGGCTGCCCTGCAAATAGACGCAGACGTGCGCGTCGCCGTCCCACTGCATCGAAGCGGCGATCCATTGTCCGTCAAGCTCCAGAAGCACCGCGCATTTATAGAAGCTGTTGGCGCTGCCGAGCCAGCCGGTCAGCGTTGAACCGGCGGCGATTCGTTCCGCCGTTGTGCGCGTCGGGAGCGTCATCTCGGCATGGTTTTCGCCTGAGACAAAGAGAAACGTCACATCCTCGCCGGTCGCGGCGTTTCGGATGCGGTACGGTTCATTGGGAACGAGTTTCGCTTTGACCGTTTCCCAAGGCACTGCGTCGCCTTTTTCTTTGATCGTGCCCTGCGTGGTAAAGGACAGGGGGATCGCCGCGCGAAAATCGATGCGCTTTGCGCCGCGCTGAAAGAGCGACTGCATTGTTTCCGAGCCGACGGTGCCGTCGCTCATCAGACCGCCGGAGACCTGATAGGCGACGACGGCAGACCGGGTAACGGTCTGATAGCTGCCGGTCGGCTTATAGGTATAGTAACCGAGGTCGAAGAGCCGCGTCTGTACGCGTACGACTTCTTCGCCCTTGTCGCCCTGCTGCATCGGTTGTTCCGAGTCGTCCGCTCTGACGCCGAATAGGGGCAGCAAAAGCAGGACGAGGAGGAGCGGTAGGATTCGTTTCATATCAATCATTATAGCACGGAATGCCGCGCTTGAAAAGTACGGATTTCGGTGGTACAATACGCATGGAGGTGATTCGATGCGCTGCAGCTGTCAACGGTGCGGAACGTATATGGTGCAGGATGAAAAGGGCGTACAGAGCCGCTGCATCTGCCCGGAGTGCTTTTTCGTCTGCTCCGCGTGCGTCGGCACGTCCGGCGGGGAACCGCTTGATCTTGATTCTCTGCGCATGCTCGCGCTTTTGCGTGAAGCGCAGGGCGACGGACAAACCGACGAAGAAGAGTATTGAACCCAAGCTGCCGAAACCGGGCAGCTTTTTTATACGTCCGCGGAGAACAGTACGGCAGGACGGGAAAGCTTCAGCGTGGAGAATCCCGCAGAGGTGATTTCCGCAAAGCTGTCCGCGAGAAGCACCGTGCCGTTGACGCTCGTTTCTTCGGGACAGTAGAGGAACAGAAACGCATGCAGCGTCAGCGCGTGATCGCCCTTCGGAAGGATCCGCATTTCGCCGCGCGCGCCCTTCAGCATCAGATTGAGATCACGCCCGCTGCCGCGGCAGAGGATGTCCTCTTCACCGGAAAAGAACAGCACGTCTCCGTGGGGAAGGTAGCTCCAATGCCCGTTCCGCTTCAGATAGAAGCCCTCGGAAAGCGGCGTGAGATACCGCGTCACGCCGTCGAGCCGCGTAAAGCGCGATTCCGGGATATCGATCGTTGCCGAGCTGATGCGGATCTGAAACCGGCGCTCGGCATATGAGCCGTCGAAGGGATAGAGAAACAGCTCCGTGGTTCTGCCGCCGCTCCAATCCGTTACGCGGCGGGTCTCGGGATCAAGGACTCGAATTTTCATACGCACCTCTCCTTAGTATAGAATAGAAAACGGGACTGCCGAAAAAAGGCAGTCCCTGGACATACTTATTCCCCGTTATCGTCGTCGGACGGCGGATCATCCGGCGGATTGTCCGGCGGATCCGCAGGCGGATCGGTAGGCGGGTCGGTCGGCTTCGGCGTATCCTCCGGCGGATCGGTCGGCTTCGGCGTATCTTCCGGCGGATCGGTGGGCTTCGGCGTGTTTTCCGGCGGATCGGTGGGCTTCGGCGTATTTTCCGGCGGATCGGTGGGCTTTGGCGTCTTTGTGCCGGGATCGGTGGGCTTCGGCGTCTTTGTACCGGAATCGGTGGGTTTCGGCGTCTTTTCACCCGAATCGCTCGGCTGCGGCGTCTTGTCGTCGTCGGATCCGGCGGAGGGACCGACGATGTATTCGCCTGCATACGCCTTATAGGTGGATGTTGCAAGGTCCTCGGTCTTAACGAGTACGCCGTTCAGATAGTATTCCTTCTTGCTTTCCCAAACGGAGCCGTCGCGCTTTTTGGCGACTTCTTCCTTATATCCGACCGGCTTGGTCTCGTCGATCTGATACAGAACCTCGCCGGTGGGCTTGAGCGTCTTGGTCTTCTTCGGCGTCGGGATGCGGATCTCATCGTATTCACCGTTGGAATCCTCAACGAGCGGAATGCCCCAGATCTCGATGGTCAGCGTCTTGCCGTCCGCATTGCCGATGATGATGATATCGGATTTGCTGGAGTTTTTGAACTTGAAGTCGATGATATTGCCGATGGAGTTGATCGTGGCGTCGCGGCCTTTGTCGACATAGTCGACCGGCATGGAGTGATTCTGCCGGAACACGATCTCCATATCGGACATGACCGCCGCATTGTAGAGCGTGGTCGAGATCTGGCAAACGCCGCCGCCGTATTCCTTGACGTGCTTGCCCGCCTGGAACGCAGTCGCGATCTTCCAGTGTCCGTCTTTCTTGCGGACGCCGAGGCACTCGTTCATGGAGAACACGTCGCCCGGATGCACGATCGTTCCGGTCAGAAGATCCATGGTGCCGTGCCGGATGTTTTCCTTGCGGTTCTTGTTGCTCTTGCTGTACTTGGTCGTATAGGTGCTGCGCAGGACGTATTTCTCCTGAATATCCTTGAGCGTGACTTCCGCAGGGATCTCTTCGGCGGGCGCTTCCAGCGTTTCGCCGCCTTCTGCGTCGAGCAGCGCGGAGAAGAGCGCCTCGCGGTTTACCTTGCGGCCGGGAACGTCGGGCGTATAATCGATCTTGTTTTCCTCTTTGTTATAGGAAACGCAGGCGTTGACCGGTGCCGTTTCATGTGCGTCGGCAAATGCGTTGACGGCGTCGTTCAGCGCGGATTCGTTGAAAGACAGATGCACCGGGAAATCCATTCCGTTCTTCTTGATCCGCTCGACCTCGGCGGAAACGGCGTCAAAGCCGATATCCTCGCGTACGATCGAAAACGCTTCGGTGATGACTGCATCCAGATCGTCGTCCGTTTTGACGGTCTCGGCGGAGAAGACTTCGGATGCGTCGCCGAAGGTGACGTTGATGGAAAGATCGTTTTTCTTTGCGCTCAGAGCCGACGAAACGGCGTTCTTCGCTTCTTCCTTGGTCATGCCGGAGACGTCGACGCCGTTGATCGAAACGCCGTCCAGCATCGTAACGCGCATGAGGATCGCGTTCAGCTCGTCCCGGTGCAGATCGGGCTCGGGGGTTACGATGGAAATCTCATCGGCTTCGCCGACGCCGCCGGGCACGTCGCCCTGCCGGTCGCCGGTTCCCTGTCCGTCCGTCGTTGTGCCGCCGCATGCAAGAATGAGCATGAGCAGCATCGACAGCAGAATCATCCAAATGAATTGCTTTTTCTTCATACAGTTCATATCCTTCTTCATTGATGCTTTCATTTTACACACTTTTTTTGAAAATACCATCCTTTTTGAAAACCATTTACTAATAAGTTACATTTTGGGCACATCTTTTATACATAAAACCGCGGGAATGCCCGTTGAGGATCGCAATCCTTCCGTGCCCTCATAAAATAAGACGTGTGAACGGGGGAAAAGGTTGCGTTCCGAAAGCGGTTCTTTTCAGATTGAGAAAGATGTGGTATAATAAAACAAACTATGGACCGAGGTGCGGAACATGAACGGCAAGCCTTTGAAATCACTTTCTCCGATGGAATACGCGATGAAATATCTCGCGCTCAAGGATCGTTCCGTGGCGGATATGCAGGCGTATCTCGACGGCAAGGAGTTCGGCGAAGCGGACGTTGACGCGACGGTTGCAAGGCTTACGGAGCTCGGGCTTCTGAACGACGCGCGTTACGCGCAGCGGTTCGTCGAAACGCGGACTGCATCAAAGCCGATCAGCAGAAGACACCTGTATGAACAGCTGAAAAGCCACGGGATCGGCGACGCGGAGATCGAAGCGGCGCTCGAATCGGTCGGCGACGAAACGGAAGCCGAAAATGCAAAGGCCGTCGCCGAAAAGTTTCTGCGTCAGTTTCGCGATCTGGAACCGCAGAAGCGACGCGAGCGCGTGTTTTCGCGGCTGATTTCGCGCGGGTTTTCCTATGACGCCGCGCGGAAGGCGTATGAAGCGGCGCTTTCGGAGGAGGAAGCATGGAGCGAATCATAACCGGGGAACAGGCAAGAACAAAGGACCGCGCGGTCATCGCTTCCGGCGTGCCGTCGGTCGAACTGATGCGCATTGCCGCGGAAGGGATCGCGTGCGCCGTCAAAGCCCGGATGCGCGGCGCAGAAACCGTCACCGCGATCTCGGGAACCGGCAACAACGGCGGCGACGGGATCGCCGCGGCATGGCTTCTGCACCGGGACGGGATCAAAGCGCGGATCGTGCTCTCGGGAAGCGAAAGCGCCTGTACGCCGGATGCGGCGCATTATCTTTCAAAAGCGAAAGAGGCGGGCGTCCCGATCGACGCCGATTGGACGCCGGTCGGCAATGAGATCCTGATCGACGCGCTGTTCGGCGTCGGGCTGAATCGACCGGTCGAGGGAACGAAACGCACGCTGATAGAACGCATGAACGAAAGCGGAAAGCCGATCGTTTCCGCGGATCTGCCGTCGGGTCTGCACGCGGACAGCGGCGTGATCCTCGGCTGTGCCGTGAACGCGGCATGCACGGTGACGATGCAGGCAAAAAAAGCGGGTATGCTGCTGGGACAGGGCCGCGCGCTGTGCGGCGAGGTCGTTGTGCAGCCGCTGTATCCGGACGACACGGAACCGGATCTGTTTTTTGAGGATGAGCGCGACGTCGCCGCGCTGCTTCCGAAGCGTCCGTTCGATTCGCACAAGGGCATGAACGGTCATACGCTTTTGTGCGTGGGCTCTGCGGCGTATCCCGGCGCGGCGCTGCTTTCGGCGCGCGCGGCGCTGCGCGGCGGCACGGGTCTGTTGACCGTGTGCACGCCCGATCCGGTGCGTCCGTTCTTTGCGGCGGTTCCGGAGGCGATCACGGTTCCGACGGGAACGGACGACTGGTGCGAAGCGGCGGCGGAAAAGGCAATTGCCTGCATGGCAGGCAAACAGGCGATCGGGATCGGCAGCGGCGCGGGGAAGGGCAACCTCCTTCCGGTGATCGAAGCGGCGCTGGAGACCGGAACAAAGCTCGTGCTCGACGCGGACGCGCTGAATCAGATGGCGGCAGACCGTGCGCTGTTCTGCAGGCTGCATGAAAACGTCGTGCTGACGCCGCATGCGGGCGAGATGGCAAGGCTGCTTCAAACGACGGTATCGGACGTGCTTTCGGATCCGCTCGGCGCGGTAAAGCGCTTCCCATGCACGACGCTGTTGAAAGGCGCGACGACGCTGGTGCACGCAAACGGAAGAACGGCTTTTTTGACGTTCGGCAATCCGGGACTTGCGAAGGGCGGCAGCGGAGACGTGCTGACGGGACTTGTTGCGGCGCTGCTTGCGCAGGGACTCAAACCGTTCGACGCGGCGCGGGCAGGCGCGTATCTTTTGGGAACGGGCGCGGACCGCGCAATGAAGCTTTTGGGCGAGCGCGCGCTGCTTGCAAGCGACGTCATCGATATGGTACAATATTGATATGGAAGAAAAAAAGATTCACGGAAATGTTGCGGGCATCCGCGACACCATACTGAACGAAATGCAGGGGCTTTACGACGAAGCGCAGCCGAGCGGCGTGTTTGCTTCGGCGGAGCTTTTGCGCAGGCTTGCGGATTTCACCGACCGGATCGGGCGCGAGATCTCGGTCTATCTGTCGCGCAGCGGCGCGGTCAAAGACGTTTCGATCGGCGACGCGTCAACGGTCTCCATGCCGGATATGCGCCTTGTGCGCAACGCGGACCGGCTGGCAGGCGTGCGGTGCATCCATACGCATCCGAACGGCTCCGGTTATCTTTCCGACGTCGATCTCGGTACATTGAACTCCATGCGCCTCGACGCGATGGCGGCGGTCGGCGTGCGCGACGGAAAACCGACTTCGGTCTATGTCGCATTCGTCGGCGAGATGGAGGGCGAGGAACGCAAGCCGATCATCTACGGACCGATGCGTGCGGACAGTCTGCCGCAGGACGCGCTGCTGAACGCGCTGATCGAAGCGGACAACCGGCTGAAAGCGCCGGCGTACGCGGTCACGCAGGCGGAGCCGGAGCGCGCGGTGCTGGTCGGCATCGACGGCGACGACGGATACGATACGCTCGAAGAGCTCAAGGCGCTTGCGGATACCGCGGGCGTGAACGTCGTGCACATCGAACGGCAGCGCAAGCGCCCGGTCGACAACGGCACCTATGTCGGCTCCGGAAAAGCGGACGAGCTGCGGCTCATCGGCAGCGCGACCGAAGCGGACGTGTTTATCTTTGACGACGAGCTCACGGCGATCCAGATCCGGAACCTCGAAAGCATTCTCGGCACGCCGGTCATCGACCGGACGATGCTGATCCTCGATATCTTTGCGACACGCGCGACGACGCGTGAGGGCAAGCTGCAGGTCGAGCTTTCTCAGCTCAAGTACCGCCTGCCGCGGCTTTTGGGCGTCGGCGTCGCCATGTCCCGGCAGGGCGCTTCCGGCGTCGGCATGCGCGGTCCCGGCGAGAAAAAGCTGGAGATCGACCGCCGCCGCATCCGCAGGCGCATCTTTGAACTGGAACAGGAGCTCAAGGAGGTCGAAAAACAGCGCAGCGTGCGCCGTTCCGTACGCAAAAAAAGCGAAGTCCCGGTCGTTGCGCTCGTTGGCTACACGAACGCAGGCAAGAGCACGCTTCTGAACGTGCTTTCGGACAGCAGCGTGCTTGCCGAGGACAAGCTCTTTGCAACGCTTGATCCGGTCGTGCGCAGCATTACGCTTCCGAACGGAACGCCTTGTCTGCTGTCCGACACGGTCGGGTTCATCAACAAGCTTCCGCACGATCTCGTGCAGGCGTTCCGTTCCACGCTCGAAGAGGTGCGCGACGCCGACCTGATCCTGCATATCGTCGACGCCGCGTGTCCCTATTACGACGTGCAGATGCGCGTGACCGAACAGGTGCTCGAAAGCCTCGGCGCAGGCAACACGCCGTGCATCGAGGTTTACAACAAGTGCGACCTTCCCGAAGCGATCCCGTCGAAGCGAGGAAAGGCGGTCGCGATCAGCGCAAAGACCGGCGCGGGGATCCCGACGCTTCTCGAACGCATCGAATCGGAGCTGAACCGCACGCAGCGGCGTATCGAGCTCGTCATCCCGTACGACAGGTATGAGGCGATCCGTGTGCTGCATGAGATCGGCACCGTGATTTCCGAATCGCATGAGGCGGACGGCACGCACATCACGGCAATGCTCGAGGAGAGCAAGCTGTATCGCCTGAAAAATGTGCTTGACGGCAGAACGGACGGCTGAAATCGCCGTTTTCGGGATTTATTTACAATCGTCTTACATTTATTTTGCTTCGGAGCGGTCCGCATGCCTTTTCAAACGGCATGAACCGTGGTATACTGTATGCGTAGGAGTTTGATATGAAGCGCATCGTTTCGTTTTTTTTCGCGGCGATATTGCTGCTGGCGGTCCTTCCGCACGCGGCGATCGGCGAAGAAACACAATCGCATACGATAGACGCGGACCGTGTTCTGATCTATAACCCGCTTGCATACGATCCGGAAAACAAAGGTCTGTTTTCCGGCACGATCGCAAAACAGCAGGCGGATGCGGAACCGACCGGCGATCCGCTGTTCACGCCGGGACCGCACAAAACCGGCAGGGACCTTTCGCGCGGACGGAAGGAAGGCGGCACGCAGGACTTTTGGGTCTGCGCCGATCTCGTCACCTACCGCTACGACAAACGGACGTTCCGTATCGCCGCGGAGGGCGAGCATTGCCGCATCTGGACGCCGGAGGAGGACGGGATCCGCTTTACGGACGAGCAGACCGCCGCGATGCTCGAACAGTTCGAGACGGTTGTCTATCCGAGCGATACCGCGTATTTCGGCGGTTTTCGCGATCTTTCCGGCGACGGAAAGCTGGAGATTCTGACCTACGAGATGAACAGCACGTCGGTCTGCGGTTTCTTTGATTCCTACGACCTTTATACGCGTGAAGAGATCGCCGTGATCGATCCGGACGACGCGGGCAGCTATAACTGCCTGCCAATCATCAACGTCAATACGCGCATGGCAAACCGCGACGCCATCGTTTACGGGACGCTTGCGCATGAGTTTCAGCACCTGATCCTGCGAAGCGCGGTTCTGGCGTCCCCGGCAAACGCGGATCTGCTCGGCAGCGAAAGGACGATCGGCGTCTGGCTGAACGAGGGCTTTTCGATGGCGGCGGAGGAGCTGTGCTATCCGGGCTCGGTTGCGGAGCAAGGCTATATGGACGCGCTTGCGCGGTCCGATAAAATCCGCAGCGGCATGAGCTATCGGCATTTTGACGCGACCGCCACGGACGTCGGCGCATACGCGCTGTCGTTCCTGTTTACCGAATATCTGCGAAATCAGTTCGGCGACGGCGTTTTTCAAAAGATCCTCGGCTATTGGCGGGATGCGGAGCTTCCGGAAAGCCTGACGGAGGCGCAGGCGATCCGTACGCAGATGACCGAAGCGCAGATCGGATCGCTGCAGTCGCTTTGCACATACGGCGAAACGATCGATACGCAGCTCGGCTCGGATGAGGAGATTCTGCTTTCCAAGCTGGCGCTTGCGTTCCGGATCGCGATGCAGCTGAAACAGCCGGAAGGCTGGTATGCGATCGGCTCTTCGGAGCCGGACCTGCCCGCATATACCGGTTCGGGACGAAGCATCGAGGGCGGCGGCGCGCTGCTGATCGAATGCGGCGGAAGCTTTACGGTTCCCGCCGACGCAGACAGCGGGCTCGTTTTTGTCGGGCTTACGGACGGCGCCGTTTCGGAGATCTATACCGTACCGGAGCCGGAGGAAGGATTCTATATTATCGCGGCGGCGTATCAGGGCAAATGGTATGCGATCTCCGCTAAGCCCGCGGAGGATCGGATCCTGGAAGCCGTTCCGATCGTTCCGAATGCGGACGGCACGATCGATGCGGCGAACGCGAACGGCGCGATCTTCCGCGCGGTCCGGACGGAGAACGGATTCCGCTTTGAATGCCGCAATGCCGGCGGTACGCAGTATTTAAGCCGCAGTACCGACACCGGACAGGCGATGAGCGTTTCGGAGCGGGACGGCGTATTCCGATGGACACATTTTGCGGACGGTTCCGATCGGCTGCAGGCGGACGGGTTCTACGGACGCGCGATCCTGTACGGCGGGTATCAGCGCGGGTTCGGATACTTTGCGCCGGGCTTCTTTGAAAACGCGTCCTTTGCAAAGCCGCGTCTTTTGCGTGTGATCGTGATGCGCGGCGACGCGAATCTGGACGGAAAGCTGACGGCGGGCGACGCGGCGCTGGTTTTACGGACGGTCGTCGGACTGTCCAGCATGGACGGACCGATGTGCGCCGCAGGCGATGTGGACGGCGATGGAGAGATCACAGCGGCGGACGCCGCAAAGATCCTGCGTCTGGTGATACAATTGGAATTTTGATCGGAGGATCGAATATGCGATCTCAACCTTGGAAAAGAATTACAGCATTCATTTTACTCCTTTGCTTTGCGGTCCCGTTCGCGGGCTGCAATATGGGCGCTTCGGAGGCTTCAAAGGGCATCGTGATCAGCGAGGTCGTTTCAAGCAACCGGGAAAGCTATCGCCATGACCTGTACGGTTCGCCGGACTGGATCGAGCTGCACAACGAATCGGATCATCCGATCGACCTTTCGCTGTGGAGCATCACGGACAACGTCAAGAACACGGAAAAGGCGTTCACGTTGCCCGAGATCGTGCTTCCGGCGGACGGATATCTGCTGCTGCTTGCGACCAAACAGGAAAAGACCGATACGTTTACATGGGACGGCAAAAGCCCCATCTGCCTCGGCTTTTCGCTGAAGTCGGCGGGGGAGGACCTTGTGCTGATCAACGGGAATCTGCAGACGGTCTACGAGCTTGCGGTCCCCGCGCTGAACCGCGACATTTCCTACGCGCGCCGCGAGAACGGCACCTACGGCTACTGCGACGCGCCGACGCCGGGAACGGCGAACACGACGGCGATCACCGATACGCAGCCAGAGCCGAAGGAACCGGAACAGCCCGTGCCGGCAGAGGGCGTTGAGATCAGCGAGGTCTCCGCGCGCAATACGGTCCTGTCCTGCGGCGGCTGCCTGAAGTGCGACTGGATCGAGCTGCACAACACCACCGGAACGAATATTTCGCTGGAGGGCTTTACGCTGTGCGATAAGCCGAGCGACTACGATGACGCAAACCTTTCCGGGATCCTTCCCGCGAACGGATATCTGATCGTCTACTGCTGTGAAAAAGACTGCGAAACAAAGGATCAGCACGTTTGCGTCGATTTCGGAATCAGCAAAAGCGGCGAGACGCTGCTGCTGTTCGATCCGAACGGGTTTGAGATCGACAAGGTCGAGGTGCCGGAAACTCCATATAAGGATGTAACGTATGCGCGCCGCAGCAGCGGCACGTTCGGCTGGTGCGAAACGCCTACGCCGGGCGAAGCGAACATGGCGGAGATCACGGACGAACCGCCGTACCGCCCGGACGAAACGACGGAGCCGCAGAAGAGCGATCCAAACACCGAAACCGTTGATCCGACGGAGAATGCAACGCGTCCCACGGGACTGCGTATCAGCGAAGCGCTTGCGAACAACGCTTACAGCATCACGGACAGCACGGGCGAGCGCACGGACTGGGTTGAGCTCTTCAACACGACCGATCAGCCCATCACGCTTTCCGGCTGGTATCTTTCTGATAACCCGAAAAATCTGATGAAATGGGCGCTGCCGGAGAACATGGCGATCAACAGCAGGTCCTATCTCGTCATTTTCCTGTCCGGCAAGACGGACGTCACGGGCGAGCTGCATGCAAGCTTCTCGCTCGGCACCGGCGAAACGCTGTTCCTCTACAATTCCGAGACGGGCGAGCTCGACTGGGTGACGATCCCCGAGCTTCCCGAAAACGTCTCGGTCGGGCTCAACGACAGCAACGAACAGGTCTATTACCGCTATCCGACGCCGGGCGAACCGAACGGACATGCGGAAAAGACCGCGGAGGCGATCGGTTTTTTTCAACCTGACGGCGTATACATCTCCGAGGTATGCGCCATTCACGATCGGGGAAGCGACGAAAAGGACTGGATCGAGCTGTATAACGGCGGAGACAAGACGGTATCGCTCGAAGGCTGGTATCTGAGCGATTCGCTGAAGGATCTGAAGAAATACCGGATCACGTCGTTGAAGGTCGGCGCAAAAGACTATGCCGTGCTGGAGACGACGGGCTCGTATGCGGATCATGAAAACGGAGACGCAAACTTCGGAGTCAGTCCCGCAGGCGAGACGCTGTATCTGTCCGATGCGGGCGGCGTCGTGCGCGACGCGTTCCAGACCGGCGTACAGCGCAAGGGCATGTCGAGCGGACGCATCGAGGGCGACAACCATGTCCGCCGCGTTTTCTTCACGAATAAGACCAAGGGCGAAAAGAATAGCGAACAGCATTACCCGGGCTATGTGAGTCAGCCGACGTTTTCCGAAACGGCGCTGTATCATACGAACGCGTTTTCTCTGACGCTTTCGTGCATCGATCCGAATGCGGAGATCCGCTATACGACGGACGGCAGCGAGCCCTCGCAGGGAAGCAAGCTGTACACGGGACCGATCGACGTCAGTAAGAATGCCGTGATCCGTGCAGTCGCCTATCGGGACGGTCTGCTGCGCAGCGAGATCGTGACGTTCCATTACCTCTTTGAAGAACCGCATACACTTCCGGTGGTCTGCATCGCCATGTCGCCGGAGGATTTCAACGCGGTCTATAAGGTCAAGGAGCATAAGGACATCAAGGAGCGCAAGGGCTATGTGAACTACTACGAAGCCGACGGGCTGATGGGTACGGCGTTCCCGTGCGACATCAAGGCAAAGGGCAGAGGCACGCTGAAGTACATCTCGCAGAAATCCATGACGCTGACGCTTCGTGCAGAGTACGGCATGCGGTATGTGGATTATCCGTTCTTTCCGGACTACGCGTTTACGAAGTTTTCCTCCTTTGCGGTCAGACAGGCGGGGCAGGACTATGCCAATGCAAGGCTGACGGACGCGTTCGTTTCCCGCGCATGCGTCGGACTGAACGTCGATTGCGCAAACTCCCGCTTCTGCGTGATCTATGTCAACGGGCAATATTACGGGATCTACGATTTCAACGAGGATCTCAATTCCCGTTATCTGGAAACGCACTTCGGCGTCGATCCGGATACGGTCAATACCATCATGCGCAACGGCTCGACCGCAATGAAGGGTACGAATAAGGAATTTAAGAGCGTGTTCAACGCCGCAAAGAACGCAAATCTTTCCTCCGACGACGCATATCAGAAGTTCCTCGAAAAGGTCGATGCAGACGCGTTTATCGATTATGTCATCTGCAGACAGCTGTTCATCGACACCGACTGCTTCAACCAGAAATACTGGCGCACAAACGATTACCGCATCAAATGGCGTCCGATCCTGTATGATCTGGACCTTGCCCTGAGCAGCGGAGAAAACCGCAACGTCGCGTATCTGTACTTCAACAAGGGCGGCACGCCGTCGAACAACGGATCGCTGACCTACTTCTATTTCACGGTGGCGCTGAAGACCAATCCGGGCTGGCGGCAGAAATTCATCGAGCGCTATGTGGAGCTCGTCATGACGCACCTTTCGTCCGATCGGCTTACTGCGCTGCTCGATCAGATGACCAAGGAGCTGGAACCGGAAATGGAACGGCATATCGAACGGTGGAGATTTCCGAAGAGCATGTCGCAGTGGAGAAGCTCGATCGAAACGATGCGCAGAAAGCTGGAAAAACGTCCCGCCATCGCGCTGGAGCAGATCCGGAAGGAATTTAACATCAAGCAATCCGACATCGATGCGCTGATCGAAAAATACCAGACTCCGTAAATTGACTGCAAAACAGAAACCTCTTTTTCCGGTCCCGGATCAAAGAGGTTTCTGTTTTGTGCAAGAGAAAAGCACGGTGAAGCGCGGCTCGATCACGGCGCGTTGTTTCTAAAACAGTATAAAAGAGTATTGTCTGGATATATATTTATTATGTAAATCCGGATAAGAAAATAGAAGAATGAAGACTTAAGAATGAAGAATACAAAGCAAAAAGCCTGCCGCTGATGCGACAGGTTTTTTGCTTTGGCGGGGAGAGTCGCTTCTCGCTGCGGCTCGGTCACGGCGCGGCTCTGACGCCGCACTGCGGCGTCATTCACCCCGCGCTGGGTTCTCCTCCCCCCGCACAATTCTATAAAAGAAAACAAGGCATCAGCGATGCCTTGTTTTCTTTACTGTGTAAGAACGCCAAAAGTGTACCAAAGCATAGAAAGAACGCCGAAAAGTACACCAGAGGGATGCGGCCGGTTACATGCAAAACCGTTCTTTAAGGTATTCGGTCAATTGTATCAAATCACCCAAACGATAGGCATACTTCTTTTCCAACTCCCGAAGCGTATTGTATGCGCCGTCCACGTCATCCTGCGAGATAATGCCTTCGTTTCTTGCAGCAAGCAATTCGTCTTCATCCAGTATAATCTTTTCTCCGTCCGGCATAATCGTCATGTCCAGATACAGGTCGTCTTCAAACGGGATTCCGTTTTCTATGCCGATAGATTTTGCTATGTCAAAATACCACTCGATCAGGGTCCCTCTATCGTCAAACATGATGGTAAGCGCGTATTTGCCGTTATCAGGATAGGCTTCGATCAAAGAATAGCCGTTATCGATAATGCAAATCTTCTCCTTGCCGTGATCTATGTATTTTGGTTTTGCGACGTTCTGAAGCTTAACAATGCAGGCGACGCCCTTGAAAAAAGGCTCATCGACAGTGATTTGTTTGTATAGGTCTTCCGAATTATACGCAAAGCGTTTTCTCATGCCCACCGGATAACACTCCTTGCAAGTCGATATTTTTAAAGAAATTATACCATCATCACATGGAATAAAGCAAGAAAACCTCTTTTGCCCTGGCAGACAAAAGAGGTTTCTTTGATGGTGGAGGCGGGGGGAGTCGTTTCTCGCTGCGGCTCGGTCACGGCGCGGCTCTGACGCCGCACCGCGGCGTCATTCACCCCCGCGCCGGGTTCTCCTTCCCCCGCACAATTCTATAAAAGAAAACAAGGCGTCAGAAACGCCTTGTTATCTTTACTGTGAAAGAGCGCCAAAATGATACATATCCCATAGAAAGAGCGCCAAAATGTTACGTGCTTCACCTCAACAAACGGGAATTTGCCGTGCCGTTTATTCCACCCCGTAAACGACGTATTCGCGGCTGAATTCGTAGCCGAGCTTTTCCGCAAGCCGGATCGACATCTTGTTCGCCGCGTCCCATGCCGGATACAATCCTTCATCAAGACATTCGAGGATCAGCTTTGCGGCAACGGCTGAACCCAGCCCCTTGTGCCGCTCTTCCTTGACGGCGTCGATCTCGATATCGATCCCCTTCTTATAACGAGTGTAGGAGGATGCGGCGGCAACGACCCTACCGTCCTTCATAACGGCAAAACCTCTCCCGAGTTCGAGATACTTTTCCTTCGATCCGAATGCCGAAACGGCTTCCTCAAAGTTTTCATTCTTCAGACAGACGTCATAGAGCTCTCCGTCAATCCTGCGAAACGCGTATCCCTCCGGCAGCGCGTTTACCATTGCTTCAAGCTTTTTCCGATTGAATTTCGTATCCTTCCGGGTCGCATAGCGGATCCGTTTGAAAGCGGGGAAGTTGTTTTCGATCAGTTCCTCCCACGCTTCATTCTGCGGCACAACGACCAGCCATCGGTCCGGTCTGGCACGTACAAGCTCAATGTTCGGTTCCCCTGCGAAATAAGCAAAATCGCCGACTACAGCCATCGCAGCCTTCGGTCGTTCCGTATCATCCGCAAATATCTTTCCCATCACGTTGTCGAGACAGGCTGCGATACCGGCGTCCGCATCCTTCCAGTCCGCAAAAAGGGGAGCGGCTTTTGACGGGTCATTCAAATCGTAAATCATTTTTATTCTCCGTTTTGATTCAGTATTCGGTCTATAGTGGGTGTGCCTCCACAAATCCCGATTTGTCGACTTCTATTATTATAATCAAAAAGCATCGATTATTTTTTTACCACAAAACAACCGAATTTTCAAGATTTTCACGTAATTATATCATTACGTGACTGGATATTCTTAGTGAATAGTCGGTTCGACTCCCGCCTCCTACACCTTTTTGTTCTTTCTTTACAGAGCAAAGAAACGCAAAAAGTACACCAGCATTTTCGGGCTGTTCCTGCCTCTGAAAGCAAAAAATCGGGCTCCGAAGCAGCCAATCGACCGCATCGAAGCCCGATTTACCCATATTTAGCCCGTTTTTACCCCAAAATGCAAGAAAAAACCCCTTTTGCCGTGGTAGACAAAAGAGGTTTCTTTGATGGTGGAGGCGGGGGGAGTCGCTTCTCGCCTGCGGGCTCGGTCACGGCGCGGCTCTGACGCCGCACTGCGGCGTCATTCACCCCCGCGCCGGGTTCTCCTCCCCCCGCACAATTCTATAAAAGAAAACAAGGCATCAGCGATGCCTTGTTTTCTTTACTGGTGGAGGCGGGGGGAGTCGAACCCCCGTCCGAAAACCCGTTGGCAGGATTTTCTCCGAGCGCAGTCACTGTTTTGGGATTCCCCTCGCGCGGCGCCCGGTGACAGGCTCCGCGTTACGGTAGCTTCATAAAGTCCGGCCTGCGGCAAAGCTTACGCAGGTTCGTTCCCTACCCTAATGACGCCCGGTTCCGAAGCGGTAGGTTTCCTCGGGCGGACGCGTAGCTGCTTTATGCAGCTGCGAGCAGTTTGTGATTGTTGTCAGTTATTTTAGACAGTTCCCGTTTTTAACGAAGCACGGGGCTTCGGCTCGCTTATCCCGCTTCCGCGATCCCCGTCGAAACCATTTCGCCCCCAAGACCGTAAAGCGGTATGCTATAAGGTATGCCGACGGTTCGTCAGCGATACTGCTTTTTGATGTTCCGATCCATATCGCGATCGGCGTCGCGTTCCGCAATGCTCGCACGCTTGTCGTAGAGCTTTTTACCTTTTGCCACCGCCAGCTCGACCTTGACCTTGCCGTCCTTGAAATAGACGGACAGAGGAACGAGGGAGTAGCCGTCTGCCTGTGAAAGCGAGTTGAGCTTTTTAATCTCGCGTGCGTGCGCAAGAAGCTTCCGCGTGCGGAACGGATCGTGGTTATAGATGTTTCCCTGTTCGTACGGGCTCACATGCATGCCGATCAAAAACAGCTCGCCGTTCTTGACCTGCGCATAGCTGTCCTTGAGGTTCAAAGACCCCTTTCGGATCGACTTGACCTCGGTGCCTAAAAGAGCGATCCCGCATTCGTAGGTATCCTCTATAAAATAATCGTGACGCGCCTTGCGGTTCTGCGCGGCGATTTTGATTCCTTTATGTACCGGCATGGCACGTCTCCTTTCCTGAGAATCAAAACGGTGCATCCGAAGATGCACCGCTGCATGCGCTTGTATGTCCCGATCAGATCGATTTGCCGGCGAATCTGGCGATCAGCATAAGAGCGATTGCCATGACCGCGATCACGATCGCGAGAACAACGGTGATCTTCTGCAGCTTTGCTTCACGGCTTGCAGCCTTTCCGCGCTGCGAGAAAGAAACGGTGTCGCCGCCGTATGCCGCGCCGAGACCGGAAGACTTGGTCTGCTGAATCAGCACGACTACGCACATCAAGATCGACGAAACGACAAGAATGCCGGCAACAACCCACATTAAAATATCCATAACAGTTCCTCCAAAAATATCTGCGGGAATGATTATAACACGCACCTATCGAAAATGCAAGCATAAAACGAAAAAGATTCCGATGATTTGCAAGGATATATTCGTACCGCGCGGAACGGCCCGGCAAACGAAGCGACGCCGCATTGAAATGCACACGGGGAATGGACGCAGACAAATGCCTTTGCAAAAAGCAGGGGAGGTCGATTTCGACCTCCCGCATGTGCCGTTGCTTGATAATTCGCTTATCCTATCAGCGATTTGCCTGTCATTTCCGCCGGGATCGGAAGCCCCAGAAGCTCCAGAAGCGTCGGCGCAAGATCGCAGAGCCTGCCGCCTTCGCGAAGCTTCGCGTCCTTACGCGTGTCATCGATCAGCATGCACGGGACCGGCAGCGTGGTGTGCGCGGTGAACGGCGCGTTCTGCGCCTCGTCCCACATCAGCTCGCAGTTGCCATGGTCCGCCGTTACGATGCAGCGTCCGCCGGTCTTAAGGATCGCGTTTACGACGGTGTTCAGGCATTCGTCGACTGCGTGGACCGCTTTGACCGCCGCTTCCATGACGCCGGTGTGTCCGACCATATCCGGATTTGCGAAGTTCAGGATCATCACGTCGTACTTGCCGCTCTCGATCCGCGCCTTCGCTTCCGCGGCGACCTCATACGCGCTCATCTCGGGCTTCAGATCGTAGGTAGCGACCTTCGGCGAGGGGATGAGACAGCGATCCTCGTTGGCGTTCGGCGCTTCGACGCCGCCGTTGAAGAAGAACGTGACATGCGCGTATTTCTCGGTCTCTGCAATGCGAAGCTGGCAAAGTCCCTTGTCGGCGACATATGCGCCGAAGGTGTTCGCAAGCGACTGCGGCTTGAACGCAACGTGCAGCGCGTTCTCGAACGTCTTGTCGTACTGCGTCATCGAAACGTAATAGAGCGGGAAGAAGCCAAATCTACGCTCGAAGCCGTTGAAGTCCTCGAAGATGTACGCGCGGCTGATCTCTCTTGCACGGTCCGGACGGAAGTTGAAGAAGATCACGCTGTCGTTTGCGCCGATCGTTGCCGTCGGTTTGCCGTCGGTCAGGATCACGGTCGGCTGTACGAACTCGTCGGTGTCGCCGCGGTCGTAGCTATTCTGCATCGCTTCGGGACCGGAGGAGGCGGTAAAGCCTTCCCCGTACGTCAGCGCCGCGTACGCGCGTTCCACACGCTCGAAGCGGTTGTCGCGGTCCATCGCGTAGAATCTGCCCATGACCGTTGCGATCTTGCCGCAGCCGATCTCTTTGAGCTTTGCGTCAAGCTGTTCGAGATAGCCCTTGCCGGAGGACGGGGGGACGTCGCGGCCGTCCATGAAGCAATGGACGTAGACTTTCTTGAGCCCGTTCCGTTTCGCAAGCTCGACGAGTGCGTAGAGATGCTCGAGGTGGCTGTGCACGCCGCCGTCGGAGCAGAGCCCCATGAAATGCAGCGCGGAATCGTGCGCCTTGCAGTTTTCGATCGCGCCGAGGAACGCCGGATTCTCAAAGAAATCGCCGTCCTGGATCGCCTTAGTGATGCGGGTCAGCTCCTGATAGACGATGCGGCCCGCGCCGATGTTCGTATGACCGACCTCGGAGTTGCCCATCTGCCCGTCGGGAAGTCCGACGTCCATGCCGCTCGCGCCGATCAGCGTGTGCGGGTAGGCATTCCAAAGACGCATGAAGTTCACTGCGCCGTCGGTCAGGATCGCGTTATACTGTTTCTCCTCGCGATAGCCGAAGCCGTCGAGGATGATCAATGCGGTGATCGGCTTCATCAGAAATGGACCACCTTTGAGAAGTCTTCCGCCTTGAGGCTTGCGCCGCCGATCAGACCGCCGTCGATCTCCGGCATCGCCATGAGCTCGGACGCGTTTTTCGGATTCATGCTGCCGCCGTACTGAATGCGGACCTTGTTTGCCGTCGCTTCGCCGAACACGCCTGCGATCGCCTTGCGGATCACGCCGATGGTCGCGTTTGCGTCTTCCTTCGTCGCGGTCTTGCCGGTGCCGATCGCCCAGATGGGCTCGTATGCGATAACGAGGGATTCGACCTGTTCGTTCGTCATATCTTTGAGTGCCGCAACGGTCTGTCCGGAGACGAGCGTATCGGTCACGCCCGCTTCACGCTGCTCAAGCGATTCGCCGACGCAGATGATCGGGGTGATGCCCGCGTTCAGTGCCGCAAGCGCGCGCTTGTTGACGGTTTCATCCGTTTCGCCGAAGTACTGACGGCGCTCGGAGTGACCGACGATCGCGTATTCGACGCCGCGTGCCTTCAGCATGTCCGCGGAGATCTCGCCGGTGAACGCGCCCTTTTCCGCCCAGTGGATGTTCTGCGCACCGAGCTTGATGTTCGTGCCCTTGATCGCCTTGCCGACGCAGCACAGATCGACGTACGGCGGGCAGACGACGACTTCGCACTTCGCGTCCTTTACGAGCGGGATCAGCGCTTCGACAAGCTCCTTCGCTTCGTCGGGCGTCTTGTTCATCTTCCAGTTGCCGGCGATGATCGGACATCTGCCTTCCGGCTTGTCGTTCAGCACCGCCACGCCGGGAAGGATCTTGCCTTCGAGGAACTCAAGCGACGCGCCGCCGCCGGTGGAGATGTGCGTCATCTTCTTGGCAAAGCCGAGCTTTTTCACAGCGGAAGCGGAATCGCCGCCGCCGATGATCGTGGTGCCCTCGCAGTCAGCGCACGCCGCGGCGACCGCCTTGGTGCCTTCCGCAAACGCCGGGAACTCGAACACGCCCATCGGACCGTTCCAGATGACCGTCTTTGCTTCGAGGATCGTTTTACGGAACAGCTCGCGCGTCTTTTCACCGATGTCGAGACCCATCCAGCCCTCGGGGATGGCGTCGGAGGCGACGGTTTTGTGCTCCGCATCCGCGGCAAATTCCTTTGCGACGACGGTATCGACCGGGAGCAGCAGGTTCACGCCGCGCTCCTTGGCTTCCGCCATCAGATCCTTCGCAAGCTCGATGCTGTTTTCGTCGAGCAGGGAGGTGCCGATCTCATAGCCCATCGCCTTGAAGAACGTGTACGCCATGCCGCCGCCGATGATGAGACTGTCGCACTTTGCGAGAAGGTTTTTGATAACGCCGATCTTGTCCGCGACCTTTGCGCCGCCGAGAATCGCCACGAACGGACGCACCGGGTTTTCGAGCGCTTCACCCATAACGCCGAGCTCTTTGCCAATCAGGTAGCCCGCAACTGCCGGAATGTAATCCGCAACGCCCGCCGTGGAAGCATGCGCGCGATGCACGGTGCCGAACGCGTCGGACACGAACAGGTCTGCGAGCGACGCAAGCTGCTTTGCAAATTCCGGATCGTTCTTTTCCTCTTCCTTATAGAAGCGGGTGTTTTCGAGCAGGACGATCTCGCCCTCCTTCATGTCGGCGATCGCAGCCTTTGCGCTTTCGCCGATCGTGTCGGTCGCAAACCAGACGCGGGTATCGGGAAGCAGCTCCGCAAGACGCTGACCGACCGGTTCCAGAGAATACTTCGGATTGACTTCGCCTTTGGGTCTGCCGAGATGCGAGCAAAGGATGACCTTCGCCTTGTGGTCCAAAAGATACCGGATCGTCGGAAGCGCAGCAACGATGCGCTTATCGTCCGAAACGGTCCCGTCCTCTGCGAGCGGTACGTTGAAGTCCACACGAACGAGAACTCTCTTGCCTGCTACGTTGACATCTTCGATCGTCATTTTTGCCATAGTTTTATATTCCTTTCCTATAATGACTGTATCATGAAGCGGTTGCCCGCGTCATTTCAAATCTCATAAACGGCGCCTTCGACCGCGTACTGTGCGCGGCAGTCGTCGAGCGGCGGATACGGCGTTCCGTCCGGGAACAGATGGGTGAGGATCGCGGCTTTGCAGCCTGCCTGCCGGCGCAGCGCCTGGACCTGTGCAGCGGTCATATGATTTTTCAGAGCTTTTGCGTTCGATTCATCCCGAAGGCATGCGTCCGCAAGCAGCAGATCCGAACCGTCTGCGGCTTCGACGAGCCCGTCGAACCATCCGGTGTCCGCCGTATAGAACAGGGAGCGTCCGTCTGCGTCCGCAACGCGGACCGCCATCGTTTTGACCGCGTGCCGGACTTCCGTAAACCAAAGTGTCAGCGATCCGACCGCGGCACGCATGCCGTCAAACGTCTGCCTGAGGTCAAACACGGGGTACCGCAGCCGTTCGGGTTCCGGGCAAAACACCATCATCGGCGCTTTCAGCTGTCCGAATTCCAGCATGTAGCGGAACAGGTCGATCTCGCCCGCGTGATCCGCGTGCATGTGACTGAGCACGATCGCATCGAGCGAAAGCGCATCCGGATACAGGCTGCGAAGCCTTGAAAGTGCGCCGCTGCCGCAGTCCAGAAGGATCTTCGTATCGCCGTCCTCGACAAGGTACGAAGAGCATCCGCCGTTCGGCGCGGGAAACGGTCCGTTTGCGCCTAAGATGGTCAGCTTCATGCGTCGTCCTCCGTTGCGGCAAGGATCTCGTCGATGATCGCGTCGACGTCGGAATCCGTTTCGCCGTTTCCGCCGCCTGCGATCTTGTCGACCGTCCAAAGCTGATCGTCGCCGCTCTCGCGGCTCGGGCGGAAGTCCAGCGGATGCGATGCGTAATCCGGCATGTCCGGCATATCCGGGGCTTGTTCGGAGTCGGTCTCCGCCGTGTTCAGCGCGGCAAGGGGAGAGCCGTCCGCGCCCAGGAGCTTCGGAACCGATTCGTGCAGCGCGCGGGAAAGCTCCGCAAAGCGCTTTGCACCGTCCTGTGCGGCTTCCAGCTGTTCCTGCACCATCGTGTCGTAATGCGCCAGCAGCGCGGCGTACTGGTCGATCTGCCGCTGCAGCTCCGCGCGCTTTTTGGCGTTCTCGTCCTCAGCCTGACGAACGATCTCCCGCGCGCTGCGATAGGCGTCCTCTACAATGCGCTCCGCATTCTTGCGAAGCGTGTCGCATTCGGACTTCGTCTGATCCAGAATGACTTCTGCCTTGCGCTGCGCGTCGGTGATCATGTTGTCCGCCGCTGCCGTCGCTTCGTTCAGCGCGCGCCCGATGCCGCGCTCGCGCCGCTCGACGTCGATCACGCGGTCCTTCAGCCGCTTGTTGTCCGACGAAAGCGATTCCAGCTGCTGTTCGAGCGAACGGATCTGTTCCTCCTGCTGTATGATGAGGCGTTTCTTTTTGCCGAACATCCTATACCTCCAGACGGTCCTGCTGTACCGTGACCGGTACGGGGTAGTCCAAATGCCGGTACGCATCCGGCAGAACGATCCTGCCGCGCGTCGTACGCGCGATGAATCCGAGCTTCAAAAGGTACGGTTCATAGACGTCCTCGACCGTTCCCGCGTCCTCGCCGGTGTAAGCCGCGATCGTGTCGAGCCCCACGGGGCCGCCGCGGAAGATCTCGATCATGGCAATGAGCATCTTGCGGTCGACCGCATCGAGCCCGAGCTCGTCGATCTTGAGCATGTTCAGCGCGTCCTGCGCGGTCCGAAGGTCGATCACGCCGCTGCCGCGCACCTGCGAATAATCGCGCACGCGCCGAAGGAGCCGGTTTGCGATGCGCGGGGTTCCGCGCGAGCGGGAAGCGATCTCCAGTGCGCCTTCCTCGTCGATCTCAATGTGCAGAATGTCTGCGCTTCGCGTCACGATCTCTTTGAGGCTTTCCGGCGTGTAAAGTTCAAGCTGCTCCTTGATGCCGAAGCGATCCCGTAAGGGGGAGGAGAGCATGCCGAGCCGCGTCGTCGCGCCGATCAGCGTAAACCGCGGCAGATCGAGCCGGATGCTCCTTGCGCCGGGTCCCTTGCCGATGATGATGTCGAGCGCGAAATCCTCCATCGCGGGGTACAGGACCTCTTCGACGTTCGGATTCAGCCGATGGATCTCGTCGATGAACAGCACGTCGCCCGGGCTGAGGTTTGTGAGCAGCGCGGCAAGATCACCAGCGTGTGTGATGGCGGGACCGCTGGTCACGCGAAGACTCACGCCCATTTCGTTTGCGATGATGCCGGCGAGCGTCGTTTTGCCGAGACCCGGCGGTCCGTAAAGAAGCGAGTGGTCCAGCGATTCGCCGCGGGACTTTGCCGCTTCGATATAGATCTGCATATGCTCCTTGACACTCTCCTGACCGATGTATTCGGACAGGAAATGCGGGCGGATGCTGTATTCGTTTTTGGCGTCCTCTTCCTGAAGGGAGGAGGAGATCAGTCGATCGTCCTGCATGTCTTACCTCTTTGCCATGCTTCTCAGCGCCATGGTGATGAGCTCCTCGACGCTGTTCGCTTCCTTGATCTTTGCGACCGCGCGGGACGCGGTCAGTCCGTCATAGCCGAGCGACGTCAGCGCGGCGACCGCCTCGCTCTGCAGCGTCGGCAGGGAAGGCTTGACTTCCGCAGCTTTTGCGGGCGCTATGCTCTGCGATTCCTGACGGATCGATTCGCCGAGCTCCAGGATCACGCGCTGCGCGGTTTTTCTGCCCATGCCGACGACGCGGTCGAACGCCGCGGGATTGTCGGTCACGATCGCGGCGCGCACGTCGGAAGGCGTCATTGCGGAAAGCACGGAAAGCGCCACCTTCGGTCCGATGCGCGAAACATTCAGAAGCTTTCGGAACATATCGCGCTCCTCGGTATCCGCAAAGCCGTACAGCGCCTGCACGCCCTCCGCAAGATGCAGATGCGTCCACAGCTTGGCTTCCCGTCCGACGATCAGCGTTTTCAGCGTCATCGTGCTGCAGAACAGCTCGTAACCGACGCCGCCCGCTTCGACGATCGCGCGGTCCGCGCCCGCATCGTCCACGATCCCTTTGATATATGCGTACATGATTCTCTCCTATTTGATCCGGTATTCTTCCTGTGCAGGTCCCGCGTGAAACGCAAGGCACAAAGCCGCCGCAAGCGCGTCCGCTGCGTCGTCCGGCTTCGGCTCGGTCCGCAAGCCCAAAAGCACGCGGATCATCTGCTGGACCTGCTTTTTGTCCGCGTGACCGTTCCCGCAGACGGACTGCTTGATCTCCATCGGCGTGAACTCGTACATCGGGATCCCGCACTGCTGTACGCCGAGGATCGAAACGCCGCGTCCGGAGCCGACGGCGATCGCCGTCGTGATGTTGTGATAGAAAAACAGCTCCTCGAACGCCGCCATGTCCGGGCGATACAGCTCGCACAGCTGCCGCGTGCCGAGATACAGCTTTTCGAGCCGCTCGGGAAAGGGCAGGTTTTTATCCGTTTCCACAACGCCGAAATCGACCGGAACGACGGATTGGCCGTTTTTCTCGATCACGCCGTAGCCCATGATCGCATAGCCGGGATCGATCCCCAATATCCGCAAAGCCATACCTCCACATATATTTTCAACATATTATATCATAGCATAGAAACCGATGCAAGAAATCCGTGAAAAAAAGCAAACGATTTTTCCGATCGTACCCCTATGCACAAAAATGCCGGAAACAGAGATTTTTGTTGCAGACGATCCCGGCTTATGGTAAACTATATTTAATATATATACGAAACGGAGGACCTCCTCATGGATACAAAAAAGACCGGAAAAGCAAAGCGCCTTCTGCACCTTCTGTGGATCGTTCCGTTTCTGATCGTACTGATCTTTGCGTCGCTGATGTACGTTGTGCCGGCGCTCGAGACCGTCGACCGCACGCCGGTCGCGGGCTCCGCAGACTGGATGAAAGAACTTTCGGACGATCTGCCGCTTTCGGAGGTCGTTCTGCCCGGCACGCACGACTGCGCAACGAAGAACGTGCAGCTTGCGTACATCACAAGATGCCAGGCGCTCACGATCAAAGAGCAGCTCGAAGCGGGCTTCCGCTATCTCGATATCCGGCTCGGCGCAAGCGGGGAGCAGTTCAAGCTGATGCACGGCTTTACGACCTGCGCGACATCCGGCTGGCCGTGGGCGGGCACGCTGTATCTCGACGACGTGCTTTCCGACTGTTACGCGTTTTTAGAGACGCATCCGACCGAAACGATCGTCTTTGCAGTCAAGCAGGAGTACGGCACCGAAACGCCGGAGCAGTTTGAAGCGCTGCTTTCCGCATACGCTGCAAAGAACCCGGGCGCATGGCTGCTTTCCGATGCGATCCCGACGGTCGGCGAAGCGCGAGGGAAGATCTTTCTCGTGCGGCATTACGAGGACGCTTCCGCGCCGGTCCCGACGCTCGGACTTCCGTGCTACTGGCAGACGCAGAACGGACATGGCGACGTGACGCCGAACGCCGCCGCGCATGAAAACGGCAAGTATACGCTTACTGTGCAGGATCGCTACGAATACGACGCGCCGGACAAGCTGAACGCGTTCCGAAATGGGCTTAAAGCCGTGCAGACGGATGAAACACATCTTTCGATCAGCTTCCTGTCCACCAAGGGCAGCGGCGCGTTCGGACATCCGTATCGTCTCGCAAAGACGCTGAATCCCGAGCTGATGCAGCTTACCGATCCGCTGCAGGGATGGATCGTCACGGATTTCGGCTCACCGGCGATCGCGGCGCGTATCTATGAAACGAACTTCCATGAATAATCGATGAGACACGGAGAGATCATACCATGAAAACGAAAAAGGAATCTGCAAAAAAGCCGCTGAAAAAGGTTTTGAAGATCATCGGGATCGTTCTGCTTGCGCTGATCCTGCTCTTTGCCGGGTACGTCGCCTATGTGCTGATCAGCTATCACCGCATCGGCGATCAGCCGCTTCCGGTCGAGGGAACGGCGACCGGCACGCTGGAAACGGGAACGGAATACAAGGTCGTATCCTACAACATCGGTTTCGGCGCGTATGAAAGCGATTTCGGCTTCTTTATGGACGGCGGCGACCGCGTGCGGGCGTGGTCGAAGAGCCGTCTCGACAACAACCTCCGGAACATCGCGCGCGAATTGAAAGAATTGAACGCCGATCTGTATCTCGTTCAGGAGATCGACATCGGCTCGACGCGAAGCTATCAGGTCGACGAACGTCCGTACCTCATTGAAACGTTCCCGGAAACCGCGTATACCTTTGCGCAGAACTACGATTCGCCGTTCCTTGCCTATCCGGTCACGCAGCCGTTCGGCAAAGCGCGGTCGGGACTGATGACGTTCTCAACGGCGTCCATCACGTCTGCAGAACGGAAAGGCGTTCCGGTCGAAACCGGGTTCACGAAGTTCCTCGATCTCGACCGCTGCTACGCAAAGCACCGCATACCGCTGAAAAACGGCGGCGAGCTGGTGCTCTATAACCTGCATCTGTCCGCCTATACGTTCGACGGCAAGATCGCCTATGAGCAATTGGAGATCCTGTTAAGCGACATGCAGAGCGAGTATGAAAAGGGCAATCACTGCATCGCGGGCGGCGACTTCAACAAGGATCTGCTCGGCGATTCCTCGAAGTATTTCGGCAAATCGGATATCGAGTATACCTGGGCGCAGCCGATCCCGGACAGCATGTTCGAGGGGCGGAACATCGCGCTGATCGTCCCGATCGACGAGGCGAACCCGGTCCCGAGCTGCCGCAACGCCGACGGTCCGTATCACGAGGGACAGTATACGCTGACGATCGACGGTTTTCTGGTCACGGACAACGTCACGGTCGTTTCCGCGACGGTGCTCGATACCGGATTCGCGTATTCCGATCACAATCCGGTCGAGATGCGATTCATTCTGAACTGAAGGAGGATCATACGATGTCCAAACTTTTCCTTTATTACAGCCTTTCCGGAAACGGCGACGCGGTCGCCGCATGCCTCAAAGAAAAAGGGTACGAGATTCGCAAGGTCGAACCGTCGAAACTGCCGCCGAAGAAGTTCTTTTTCCAGATCCTGCAGTGCGGCTTCAACGCCGGTCGGCGTTACTGCGAACCGCTGAAAGACTACAACGCGGACGTTTCGGCGTTCGATACCGTCGTGATCGGCTCACCGGTCTGGAACGGCAGACTGTCCTGCCCGATCAATACCGTGCTCAAGACGACCGATCTCAAGGGCAAGCAGGTCACATTCGTTCTGTACTCCGGCAGCGGCGAAGCAAAGAAAGCCGAAGAGCAGATCCGCGTGGCCGTGCCCGACGCGGCGATCATCCATTTGAAGGAACCGAAGAAGAATCCGGAAACGCTCGGTCGGCTGTCCGAGGTGTAACATGGACCATATTGTCTGCAAAACACGGTATCCGCTGCTGCTGGTGCACGGCGCGGGCTTTCGGGACCTGAAAACCCCTGTATACTGGGGCAGGATCCCGAATGTGCTGCGCGGGCACGGCGCGACGGTTTTCTTCGGCGAGCAGGACTGCTGGGCGAGCACGGAAACGAACGCGCACGCGCTCTGCGAACGGATCGACGCGATCCTTTCGGAGACCGGCGCAAAGAAGGTCAACATCCTCGCGCATTCCAAGGGCGGGCTCGAGGCGCGCATGGCGGCTTCGTCGCTCGGGTACGGGGATAAGATCGCGAGCCTTACCACAATCGGCACGCCGCATCGCGGGTCAAAGACGTTCACGAAGTTTTTGCGCGCTCCGCGCGTGTTCTTCTCGGTCGCGGCGATCGCGGTCAACAACTGGATCCGGCTCGTCGGCGACCGGAAGCCGGATTTTCAGCGCGTCTGCGAGGAGTTTGCCGCTTCGCACATGGAGCGGTTCAACGCCGAGAATCCCGACGTGCCCGGCGTGTTCTATCAAAGCGTCGCGGGCGTGATGAAGCGTCCGTTCTCGGATATCAATCTGTCTACGGCGTGTTTTGTGCTGAACCGCATCGAGGGACCGAACGACGGACTGGTCTCGCTCGAATCGGCGGCGTGGGGCGAACGCTGCATCGAGCTTCACGGCAATACCTGCCGCGGCATCTCGCACCTTGACGAGATCGATCTGCGCCGTTCCGCGTTCTCGAAAAAGACGGGGAAGGGCGTGCGGGACATCACGGACTTCTACGTCGAGCTGGTCCACGATCTCAAAAACCGAGGCTTTTGAAAGAATAAGAGCGTTTTGAGAGCCGCTTTGAAAAAAAGATGTTTTCAAACCGGTGCACTTTTCGACCCTCCCTTGTCAGGGAGGGCGGCTCGCGAAGCGAGACGGGAGGGGAGTTTTACATGGACTGACCTTCAGTCACTTTCGGAAAAGCTTCAATCGACAGCTCCCCTGACAAGGGGAGCTCGATTTTTATCGAAAGTATGCTCTTTTGAATTGCCTTCTGTGACAAACGCCTTTTATTCGTAACGTGTGCTGAATCATAGTTCATTTGCCGAAAAGATATGCGCAGCCGTTCGCAAACCGACAGTGCTTTGCAGGAGCTCTTGAGAAATACACGCTTAACACCCTCTGCGCTTATGATCCGACGTGCAGATAGCTGCCGTCGATCGCATTGATCAGCATGATCCGTTCATGCAATTTCACCTTTTCGGACCGGCTGTCGCTGTAAACGACCGCCCACGCGGGAACGAGCGCTGCCTCGTCCGGATCGTCCGGGATGCGCTCGATCGCGCAGGAGAGGACGATCCTTTTCACATGAAGCTCGGTAATACCGCGATTGCCCTGATCCGTCCACGCATAGCTGAACCGGAGATCGTCGCGGATGCGGTTACGGATCTCGTCAAACGGCATCAGCACGACGTTTCCGTTTGCCTCGGTCACAAATTCGTTGGGATCGAACCAGCCGACGTATCCGACGCCGCTGTCCGACACATACAACTCCATCCAGTCCTGACACCATCTCTGCGCGTAGCTCTCTTCGGTCGGCTGTTCGTACAGCGCACCGTTTTGATCCTCCTCATACATGCCGCCGCCCTGCGGAAACGGCACATATCCGCCGCCGTTCCGGGAAACGCGGAGAATCAATCCCTCGGACAGAACTTCATAGTACGGCTCTTCGACGATCGCGCGTGCCAGACGCCCCTTTTCGACCAGACCGACGCCGAATTGATCGGACAATCCGGCGCGATCCAGTATGGCGTTGGCTGTTTTCTTCGCTGTTTCCTCCGAAACGGTGATATTGTCGAGCGTTCTGTGCCACGGTTCGCCGTAAAAGCCGCCGTTCCAAACCATCGTTTCATCCTGCACCTGCCCGTTTCGTGCGGTCGATACCGTAAGGGCGTTTTTCCGAAGGGTCAGATACAGCAGCGTTCCGTCGCCCGCACGGACCACATACGGCTCGCTGCGTAAATGCAGTTGTTCCGGATCGAGCGGGACGAACGTATCCTTTGCGGGGCATTGCGCCATTTGCTCGCGAAGCTCTGCCATCTCTTCCGGTTCCTCGTCCCACGGCGCCCATGTGACCTCGCCGGTCTCTTCATCGGAATCGACGACGTTGCCGCGCAGCAGCATCCGGATGTCTTCTTCGACCTCCGTCATGCTGTATCGGTTTTCCCGCAGTTCGAACGGACCCGCAAAGCACGCGTTCAGAAGGCTGATCGCATCATTGCTGGTAAAGGTGTGCCGCTTGATCGTCTGCAGCGGGTATCGGTCTGTTTCCGGCAGCACGACGTCCGCGTCGATGACGATTTTCAATTGCTTCATTTCTATCGTTTCGCTCCAATGCGTCGGCGCCTCGTACCGATAGGCTTCCGCATCCTCAGCGGAAAGCGTATCCTTGATCGAATGCTCGCCTTTGTTCACGACAGCCTCCTCGGTCGGCGTCGGCACGCAGGCTGCGAGCAGCAGCAGCGAAATCAGAATGATGCAGAACCGTTTCATTTCGTACCTCCGTTCAAAAACACAAGCTGCTCGGTTGGGAACGTGATCTCAAAGAGCGGGACCTTTTCCACGTCTTCGCTCATAAAGCGGTCCACATAGAACGGTTCGCCGTTTTTGAGATCGTATTCCTTGTCATGGAGATCGATCAGCTTCGGGAAGTATTCAAGAGAGAATTTGAAGGTCAGCTCCTTGACGGGGAACGGGTTTTCCGAAGAGAAGTTCTTTTGATCATAAACGCCGTATGTTTCCGACCCGACCGGCGTCTTATATTCCGGATATCCGCCGGAATGGATGGTGGACGCCCCTTTGAAGTAGGAACGCAGATGTCCTTCCTTTTCCGTCGGCTCACCGAACGGCTGCCCGTCTGCATACACCCGATAGTCGATGCGAATGTTTTGACGAATCTCCTGCGGCCATTCCTCCGGATAATCACAGCGCAGGACCATGAAGAAGCCATGCGCCCAATAGTAGAACCGTTCGATATGGATCTCAAACTTTGAGAAATCGACGGTAAAGTTTTGATATGTTCCGTAGATCGTGCCGGTTCCGTCCTTGATGCGGCCGTCGCTGCCGTAGTTTCCGGCTGCTTTGTTGCGTTCGACGTCCTCGGTCCAGACGGACACCTGCAGCATGCGCGGCTCCGGTTCGGGCGCAGGGGCGGCGTCGACGTGCTCGATCGGAAGCGTCAAAGTCAGCTCCTTCAGCTCGGTCACACCGATCTTCCCGGCCCAGTAGGCGTCCTCCGTGCCGTTGAACCGGCAGACGTCGCCTTTCATAAGATCAATGATCGAAGCGGGCTTGTCATTGTATTTGCTGCCGCCGAAGAAGATCCTATAGAGGTAAAACGGCACGATTGTCCATTCGTGCGCAGCGTGCATGACGGTTTCGGTCACGGTATCGCTTCGATAGGTCATGGTGAACGAATCACAGCGTTCCGTTGCGATCGCTTCCCCGAAAATGACGGACTGATCCTTAAGCCGGAAATCGTTCTGCGGCTTGCCGTCCAGATAAAACCGGAAGCCGAAAGACGGATTCATCGAAAGGCACTCGAGGTCGGTCCAGCTCTCCGGCAGGTTCAGCCGGATCGTAAACTGCGTACCGGTCTCATCCGAGCGGAAATCCTCGATCGTGTAGCGGAAATCCCGAAAATCCACGGTCTCGTTCCGGAACGTCGTATCGTAGGGCTTCCCGGCAGCGAGCAGATCCCAATTCACCTCGCGCACAGTGATCGCATACGGCAGCGGGGACGGGAGGGACGAGCTTTCGCAGCCGATATAGCAGATCTTGGGCGGCTCGCTCGGCGCTTCGGCTTCGACTGCGACCGGCTTTGGAGAAGATGTTTCGTTCGGGATCACGTCCGTTACGGTCAAGGGCGTGTCCGTTGCCGCGGCTGCTGCAGATTGCGCAGCGAGCGGGGCATCGGCTTCAACGGGGATTCTTGCGCAGCCGACGAGCAGCGCAATTAACAGCAAGGCAATGACGGTTCGTTTCATATGGTTCGGCTCCTTTTCGTTTTCTGTATAGACAGACGAATCAAAGCACCAATGTGTTACACGGGACATAAAAAAGACCCGCGAATCGCTCGCGGGTTTTTCTGCCGTTAAGAGGCGTTATTTCTTATTCACCTTGACATACTCGGCGTACATATAGCCCTTCTTGCCGTCGGGCGTCTTGACGTAATACCAGGTCTTGCCGTTGCTGTCCTTTTCGGACTTGATGATCGTGACGGCAGTGCCGTTCTCGTATTCCTTGATGCATTCGGACTTGCTGTCCGCAGACTTGCGCAGCGCGATCTTGGAAACGACGACTTTGCCGGTCTGATCACCGGTTGCGGCGCTCTCGGGCGCGGTGCCCTTGGAGATGTAGTCGCTCTTGATGTAGCCGTACTTGTCGCCGCACTTTAAGAACCACCAGCCCTCCTGCTGTACATAGAGCGTGACGGCGGTATTCTTTGCGATCTTCGACTTGACGAGCTTACCGGTTTTCGCGTTGGGCGTTGCGCGCATGTTGACGCTGTCCGCATTGACATAGCCCTTCTGCGCGTTCTTCTTCATCGCGCTGGTCGGCGAAGTGTAATACGGATTCGGCGTTGCAGTCGCAGTTGCGCCGGGGGCGAGGGAGGTCGTTGCGGAACCGGGGGTCGTGATCACGATCGGACCGGGGCCGTTCGTTTCGCCTGCGTTTGGCGTTGTATTCGGATCTGCCGTCTCGTCGGGATCTGCGGTATTGTCCGGATCTGCCGTCTCGTCGGGATCGGTCGTTTCAACCGGTTCCGGCGTCTCCGGCTCAGCCGTATCGATCGGCTCAAGCGTTGCCTCGGCGCTTTCTGTGGGCAGGTCGCCGGACTGCGGATTCTTTGTCGGATCGTCCGTTTTCTTGCAGCGGGAAATGCCGACAGCGGTGAGGATAATGATCGCGATCAACAGAACGCCGATCGCCGATAAGAACATAATACCGGCAGGAGTGGGTTTGAATTTCAGTTTCTTTGCCATATCGTTTCCCCTTCCTTTATAGTTACTCCATATGTGGTACACTTATCATACACGATTCTTTTGAAAAAAGAAAGTATGCAAATCAATTTTTTTGCTAAATTTTTGCGGAATTTTCATGAAGATTCCGGCATTTGCGACTTTTTATGCAAAAATATAGAAAAAGTTGTTGCAAAAAGATATGGAAATTGCGAAAAGTGTGTGCTATAATATTCGATGGTCAATAATCTCATCTTTTAAGGAGGATGTATGACGAACAAAATCACTGAGATCCCGTTCCGGGGAACGCCCGAACAGGAAGCACAACTGAAAGAAGTCATTGCGCAGCACAAGGGTCAGACCGACGCAATGATGCCTGTGCTCCAGAAAGCACAGGAGATCTACGGCTATCTGCCGATCGAAGTGCAGACGATGGTCGCCGAAGGGCTCGGCGTATCGCTGGAACAGGTTTACGGCGTTTCGACGTTCTATTCCTGGTTCACGCTTGAGCCGAAGGGCGAACACCTGATCCGCGTCTGCCTCGGTACCGCCTGCTACGTCAAGGGGTCTGCGGACATCCTTGCAGAGCTCGAACGTCAGCTCGGCATCAAGGCGGGTCACACCACGAACGACGGCAAGTTCACGCTCGAAGCAACGCGCTGCCTCGGCTGCTGCGGTCTTGCTCCGGTTATGACGATCGACGACGACGTTTTCGGAAGACTGATTCCCGCAGACGTCAAGGGTATCTTGGACAAATTCCGCGCATAATCGAAAGGAAACGAGTATGACAATCCGGGAGATCGCCGAACGGATCGACGCCGTCGTATATGCCGAGCCGGAACAGATGGACGAAGATCTGACCGGCGCGTTCGGCAGCGATATGATGAGCGATGTGCTTGCGTTTGCGGAGGATCGCGACGTCCTTCTGACGGGACTTCTGAATCCGCAGATCGTACGCACGGCGCATATGCTCGACATGAGCTGCATCATCATTGTCCGCGGAAAGACAGCAACCGAGGAGATCAAAAGGCTTGCCGCCGAAAATCAAATCGCGTTGCTTGAGACCAAGCTGACGATGTATGAAGCCAGCGGCAAATTGTACGAAGGCGGTCTGGGAAGATGACGGTAGACAGCAACGCACTCCATTTTCATTACGATGTGGACGGCAACAACTTTACGTCCGCGGGCGAAGCGTCCGTTCAGGTCAAGCGGATGCTGCGGCAGATGGGGTATCATCCCGATCTGATCCGCCGCATCTCCGTTGCGATGTACGAGGGCGAGATCAACATGGTCATCCACGCTAAGGGCGGGGACGCCGATGTGTATGTCACGCCGGACTGCATCACGGTGGTTCTGAAGGACGTCGGGCCCGGCATCAAGGACGTAGAGCTTGCCATGCAGGAAGGCTATTCCACCGCGCCGGACAACATCCGTTCGCTCGGCTTCGGCGCAGGCATGGGTCTGCCGAACATGAAGCGGTATTCGGATGAGCTCAAGATCGACTCCGTCGTCGGCGTCGGCACGACGATCGAGATGAAATTCAGATCCGCATAAGGAGGAACCATGATCGTATACAAGCATTCCGTTTCATTAGATGCGACCAAGTGCAAGGGGTGTACCACCTGCTTGCGCCGCTGCCCCACGCAGGCGATCCGCATCCGCGACGGTAAGGCTTGTATCAATCCGAACCTCTGCATCGACTGCGGCGAATGCATCCGTCATTGCCCCTATAAGGCAAAAAAGGCAAACTTCGACGAATGGGATTCGATCGATCACGGAAAGTACCTCATCGCGCTTCCCGCGCCGTCGATGTTCGGACAGTTCGCAAATCTTGACGACACCGATTACCTGCTGCAGGGGCTCAAAAACCTCGGCTTCAACGACGTATTCGAGGTCGCCAAGGCGGCGGAAATGGTCACGGACTATACCCGCACCTACATGCACCGCATGGGCATGTCGCACGCGCCGTTCATCAGTACGGCGTGTCCGGTCGTGGTCCGGCTGATTTCGCTGCGGTTCCCGTCTTTGAGAAGCAAGATGGTCCCGATCTGCCCGCCGATCGAGCTTGCAGGCAAGCTCGCAAAGGAGCGTGCGCTGAAGGATCATCCCGAGCTTTCGCCCGACGATGTGAAGACCGTTTTCATCTCGCCGTGTCCCGCAAAGGTCAGCTGGGTCAAGAACACGCCTGCGGACAAGGAATGCTATGTGGATTACGTCGTCTCAATGAGCGACATCTACTTCCGCGTCCTTTCCAAAATGGATCGGTCCAAGATCCCGGAGGTGACCTCCGAATCCGGCATGATCGGCATGAGCTGGTCGTCGTCCGGCGGGGAAGCGAGCGCGCTGATGAACGACCACTATCTTGCGGCGGACGGCATCGAAAACATCATCCGCGTGCTCGACGATATCGAGATGGGACATTTCCCGGATCTGAAATTCGTCGAGATGAACGCCTGCCCCGGCGGCTGCGTCGGCGGCGTGATGGCGGTTGAGAACCCGTATATCGCACGCGTGCGCATCCGTTCGCTGCAGCGGTATATGCCGGTCGCGCAGAACCATGTCATCCTGGGCGAAAATGATTCGATTCCGAGCGAGATCATGACGGTCGAACCCGGCGAATACAGTTCGGCGGAGCTTCTCGGTACAGACCGGATGCAGTCGTTCCGCATGATGGCGGAGATCGAACGCATCTATAAGCTTCTTCCCGGGATGGACTGCGGTTCCTGCGGCGCACCGACCTGCCGCGCACACGCGGAGGACGTCGTACGGGGCGAATCCCGTCTCGACGACTGCGTGATCCGCATGCGGGAGCACTTGAGAGAACTCGAACGCGACGACGGAAAGTGAGAGAGCTATGACGGTACGCGAGCTGATCGAAAAAACCGGATACGAACCCCTGCTTTTGTCCGAGGAGGATCGCGAGATCACCGGCGGATATGCGGGAGATCTTTTGAGCTGGGTCATGGGACGCGCCGAAAGCGGCGACTGCTGGGTCACGATCATGTCCAACGTGAACGTGGCGGCGGTCGGTCAGCTGACGGACTGTGCGTGCATCGTGTTTTCGGAGGGCGTTCGTCCCGACGAAGCCGCGGTCAACGCCGCAAGGCTGCACGGGCTGAACCTGCTGCTCACCGAGCGGTCCACATTTGAGGTCTGCACCGAAGTCGGTGCGCTGCTCAGATGAGGACGGTCGCATACGATCTGCATCTGCATTCATGTCTGTCTCCGTGCGGAGATATGGACATGACGCCCTGCAACATCGCGGGAATGGCGCATCTCAATGAGCTCGGCATCGTTGCCCTGACGGACCATAACACGGTCGACAACTGTCCTGCGTTCTTCGCAGCGTGTGAAGAGTACGGGATCGTGCCGATCGCGGGCATGGAGCTGACGACGGCGGAGGAGATCCATCTGCTTTGCATCTTTGAAACGCTCGACGAAGCGCTTGCGTTCGGCGCGGCGGTCAGGGAGCATCGGATGAAGATCAAAAACCGCGTCGAGATCTTCGGTGAACAGCCGATCCTGAACGAACGGGACGAAAAGATCGGAGAGGATCCGTATTTTCTCCCGGCGGCGACGGATCTGGATCTCGAATCGGCGGCGGCGCTCTGCAGAGCGCACAACGGGGTCTGCTGGCCGGCGCACATCGATCGTGACGCGAACGGACTGCTTGCCGTGCTCGGCACGTTTCCGCCGGAACCGGTTTTTCGGATCGCGGAGCTGAGGGATTCCGAAAACGCGAAGCTCGCCGAAGGACGCACGATCGTCGTGTGCTCGGACGCGCACCGGCTGTGGGAGATCGGGGAAGCGGGGGGAACGCTCGAACTCGACACCGAAGAGACTGAACCGGACGCCGTACGGCACGCGCTGTTTACGAAGCTGCGGGAGGGAAAGCTGTGAAGGAGCTCAGCCTGAACATACTCGATATTGCGCAAAACTCGATCCGCGCGGAAGCGACGCTGATCGAGATCCTGCTGGATGAAACGGAGACTTCTCTGAAGCTGACGATCAAAGACAACGGCTACGGCATGTCGGAAGACTTTCTGAAAACCGTCGTCGACCCGTTCTCCACGACGCGCACCACGCGCAAGGTGGGGATGGGGATCCCGCTTCTGAAGCTCGCCGCGGAGCAGACGGGGGGAACGCTTACGATCCGGTCCACGGAACGTGCGGTCGATCCCGAGCACTGCGGAACGGAGATCTCCGCGACGTTCGACAAGACGCACCTGGATTTTACGCCGCTCGGCGACGTGGTCACAACGGTCACGATGCTGATCCGCGGCAGCGCGAAAACGGATTTTCTTTTCCGGCACACCATGCCGGACCGCACGGTTGAGCTTGACACGCGTGAGGTCCGACAGGTACTCGGGGACGACGTACCGCTCGACGAATACGAAGTCCTCACTTGGATCCGGGATATGCTGACGGAGCAGTATGCTTCGGAGGCTTGAAGATATTCAGAAAAATCTACAAATGAAAGGATCAAACTCATGAAATCATTGAAAGAACTTGCAGAAATTCGTGAAAGAATGAAAAACAAGGTCGCTCTTCGGGAAGGCACCGGTGAGATCCGCGTCGTCGTCGGCATGGCGACCTGCGGCATCGCGGCAGGCGCACGCCCCGTGCTGAACGCCTTTGTGGAGCAGGTTGCGGAGAACAACCTCGGCGACCGCGTGACCGTCACGCAGACCGGCTGCATCGGCATGTGCCGCTATGAGCCGATCGTCGAAGTGTTCGAGGGCGACAAGGAACGCGTGACCTACGTCAAGGTCAAGCCCGAAATGGTTCCCGAGATCATCAAGCAGCATCTCATCGACGGCAAACCCGTCACAAAATATACCATCGGTGCGGTGGAAGGTTAACGGAGGAAAGACAGAATGATTCGTACGCATGTTTTGATTTGCGGCGGTACGGGTTGTACCTCTTCCGGCAGCGTCAAGATCGCGGAAGCGCTGGAAGAACAGATCGCATTGAACGGCCTTGCAGATGAAATCAAGGTCGTACGCACGGGCTGCTTCGGGCTTTGCGCATTGGGTCCGGTCATGATCGTGTACCCGGAGGGCACGTTCTACAGCCGCGTAAAGCTCGAAGACGTCCCAGAGATCGTTTCGGAGCACTTGCTGAAGGGTCGCGTCGTCGACCGTCTCGTGTATCGTGAGACCGAAGGCGAAGAAAAGGTCGAAGTCCCGTCGCTGCAGGAGACCGGCTTTTACAAGACGCAGATGCGTGTTGCGCTTCGCAACTGCGGCGTCATCAACCCGGAACAGATCGACGAGTACATCGCTATGGACGGCTATGCGGCGCTCGGCAAGGTCCTTACCGAAATGACCCCGGAAGAGGTCATCCAGGTCATGAAAGATTCCGGTCTTCGCGGCAGAGGCGGCGCAGGCTTCCCGACCGGCATGAAGTGGGACTTCGCAGCAAGAAATAAGGTCCCGCAGAAGTACGTCGTCTGCAACGCGGACGAGGGCGACCCCGGCGCGTTCATGGACCGTTCCGTCCTCGAAGGCGACCCGCACGCGGTCCTCGAAGCAATGGCGATCGCGGGCTATGCGATCGGCGCAAACAAGGGCTACATCTACGTCCGTGCTGAGTACCCGATCGCGGTTAAGCGTCTTGAGATCGCAATCGGTCAGGCGCGTGAATACAACCTGCTCGGCAAGGATATCTTCGGCACCGGCTTCGACTTCGACATCGAAGTTCGTCTCGGCGCAGGCGCGTTCGTCTGCGGCGAAGAGACCGCGCTTCTGACCTCCATCGAGGGCAACCGCGGCGAGCCGAGAAACAAGCCCCCGTTCCCGGCGAACAAGGGTCTGTTCGGTCAGCCGACGATCATCAACAACGTCGAAACGCTCGCGAATATCCCGCAGATCATCCTGAAGGGGGCAGAGTGGTTCGCATCCATGGGTACCGAGAAGAGCAAGGGCACCAAGGTCTTCGCGCTCGGCGGCAAGATCGTCAACACCGGTCTTGTGGAGATCCCGATGGGCACTACGCTCCGCGAGATCATCTACGACATCGGCGGCGGCATCCCGAACGGCAAGAAGTTCAAGGCAGTCCAGACCGGCGGTCCGTCCGGCGGCTGCATCCCGGCGCAGTACCTCGATCTCCCGATCGACTACGACAACCTGATCAAGATCGGCGCAATGATGGGTTCCGGCGGTATGATCGTCATGGACGAGACGACCTGTATGGTCGACGTCGCGCGCTTCTTCCTCGACTTCACGGTCGACGAGAGCTGCGGCAAGTGCACCCCGTGCCGCATCGGTACGAGACGCCTTCTCGAAATGCTCGACAAGATCACGTCCGGCAACGGCACGCTCGAAGACCTCGACAAGATGGAAGAGCTGTGCAACTACATCAAAGCGAACGCAATGTGCGCACTCGGTCAAACGGCGCCGAACCCGGTCCTCAGTACGCTGAAGTATTTCCGCGACGAGTACGAAGCGCACGTTGTCGAAAAGCGCTGCCCGGCGGGCGTCTGCAAGAACCTCATGCACTATGAGATCCAGCCCGACAAGTGCCGCGGCTGCACGCTGTGCGCACGCAAGTGCCCGGCAGGCGCGATCACCGGCAAGGTCAAGGAACCGCATGTCATCGATCAGTCGAAGTGCATCAAGTGCGGCGCCTGCATGGAAGGCTGTAAGTTCTCGGCCATCATCAAGAAATAAGGAGGGCGACCATGGATACAGTTAAAATGAAAATCAACGGAATGGAGATCGAAGTCCCCGCGGGTTCCACGATTCTGGAAGCGGCGGAGCTTGCCGGCATCCGGATTCCGACCCTTTGCTACATGAAGCAGATCAACGCGATCGGCGCATGCCGTATGTGCGTTGTCGAAGTCAAGGGCGCGCGCTCTAACCCCGTCGCGTGCTTAATGCAGGTCGCAGAAGGCATGGAGGTGCAGACCAACACGCCGGCGCTTCGCGCATCCCGCAAGATGACCCTCGAACTGATGCTTTCGAATCACCGTATGGACTGCCTGAGCTGCGTCAGAAGCGGCAAGTGCGAACTGCAGGCGCTTGCGCAGGAATACGGCTGCGACGCGCATAAGTTCGACGGCGCACCCACCGAGCCGGACATCGACGATTCCGCGATCCACCTCATCCGCGACAACTCGAAGTGCATCCTTTGCCGCCGCTGCGTAGCGGTCTGCAAATACAACCAGCACTGCAACGTCATCGGCGCAAACGAGCGCGGCTTCAAGACCCACATCGCGAGCGCGTTCGATCTGCCGCTGGCGACCACGTCCTGCGTCAACTGCGGTCAGTGCATCAGCGTCTGCCCGACCGGCGCGCTCACCGAGCGTGACGATACCGACAAGGTCTGGAAAGCGCTCTCCGATCCCGAAATGCATGTGGTCGTCGGTCCCGCACCGTCCGTCCGCGTACAGCTCGGCGAAGAATTTGACATGCCGATCGGCACGAACGTCGAAGGCAAGATGATCGCTGCGCTCCGTCGCCTCGGCTTCGACAAGGTGTTCGATGTCGACAACGCGGCTGACGTGACCATCATGGAAGAGGGCACCGAGCTGATCGGCCGTCTCAAGAACGGCGGCAAGCTCCCGCTGATCACGAGCTGTAGCCCCGGCTGGATCAAGTTCTGCGAGCACTACTATCCGGAGTTCATTCCGAACCTGTCCTCCTGCAAATCGCCGCAGGGCATGTTCGGCGCACTCGTCAAGTCCTACTATGCCGAGAAGATGGGCATCGACCCGAAGAAGATCTTCGTCGTCTCCATCATGCCCTGCACCGCGAAGAAGTTCGAGGTACAGCGTCCCGAGCTCGGTCAAGACGGCAGACCGGACGTCGACGTGTCGCTCACCACGCGTGAACTGGCGCGCATGATCCGTCGCGCGGGCATCAAATTTGCGGAGCTCCCCGACGAGGTCTGCGATCCGATGCTGGGCGTTGCTTCCGGCGCAGGTCACATCTTCGGCGCGACCGGCGGCGTTATGGAAGCCGCTCTGCGTACCGCGTACGAAGTCGTCACCGGCAAGACGCTTGAGAAGGTCGAGTTCCACGACGTCCGCGGCACCGCGGCGATCAAGGAAGCCGAATACGATCTGAACGGCGTCAAGGTGCGCGTTGCGGTCACCAGCGGTCTCGAAAATGCTTCCAAGCTCCTTGACATGATCAAGAGCGGCGAGAAGCAGTACGAGTTCGTCGAGGTCATGGCGTGCCCCGGCGGCTGCGTCAACGGCGGCGGTCAGCCGATCCAGCCCGGCGCGGTCCGCAACTTCGTGGATCTCCGCGCAAAGCGCGCGGCGGGCCTCTACGGCGAGGACGACAATATGCCGCTCCGCAAGAGCCACGAGAACCCCGAAGTCCAGCAGCTGTATCGTGACTATCTCGGCGAGCCGAACAGCCACAAGGCGCACGAGCTGCTGCATACGCACTACACCGAGCGCGGTCTGTACAAATAATCGATCCGACACAGAGGGCGGGAGAGCGATCTCCCGCCTTTTGCTGTGCCGAAAATGCCGTTTGAAAAATCATTCTATAATTTTCAAAAGAAAAAAAGGATTTTTTGGAGTTTTGGTGTATATATTTATAGAATACTTTTCGCGGAGGCGCGCATGGAACAGGGATCGGTTCGGAAAATGCGGGAAGAATGGGAGAAAGAGATGCTTTCGCCCTTTGCGACGCTTGTCGTCAACACGCGCGGACGCGAGGTCCCGATGGACCTTTGTCCCGTGCGGACCGAGTTTGTGCGCGACCGCGACCGCATCCTGCACAGCAAGTCCTTCCGCAGATTGAAGCATAAAACGCAGGTGTTTCTGGCGCCGAAGGGCGATCACTATCGCACGCGTCTGACGCATACGCTGGAGGTCACGCAGATCGCGCGGACGATCGCAAGGGCGCTTCGGCTCAACGAGGACCTTGCCGAAGCGATCGCGATGGGACACGACCTCGGACATACGCCGTTCGGACACGCCGGGGAAGAGGTGCTGAACGCGCTGCTGCCCGGCGGGTTCAAGCATAATGAACAAAGCCTGCGCGTCGTGGAAAAGCTCGAATACGACGGTAAGGGGCTCAATCTGACGTGGGAGGTCCGCGACGGCATCGTGAACCATACGAGCAGCGGACATCCGGCGACGGTCGAGGGCAAGGTCGTATCGCTGGCGGACCGCATCGCCTACATCAACCACGACATCGACGACGCGATGCGTGCCGGCGTGCTCACCGAAGAGGACTTGCCGCGCTCCTGCATCGAGCTGTTCGGTCCGACGCATTCCAAGCGCATCAACAGCCTGATCATCAACGTGATCGAGAACAGCCAGAACAGCGCGGACATCCGCTTTTCGCCGGATTACGCGGAGGAGTTCAAGGTCCTGCGCAAGTTCATGTTTGAACGGGTCTACCTGAATCCTCTCGCCAAAAGCGAGGAGGGCAAGGCAAAGGGCGTTGTGCGGGCGCTGTATGAGTATTATTTCGACCATCCGGAGATTTTGGATGATGAATATCAGCGGACGCTTGAGACGGAAGGCAAGGAACGCGCGGTCGCGGATTTCATCGCGGGCATGAGCGATATCTACGCGATCAGCACCTATGAGCATCTGTTCGTTCCGAAAAGCTGGAGCTGAGTTTTGACCAACAAATGGGGAAGGGAGGCACGCGATGGCGTTTCCGAGCGCATGGCTCGATGAGCTTCTGCACAAAAATGATATCGTTTCCGTCGTATCGGAATATGTCGAGCTGAAGCCGAAGGGCAGAAAGCTTTGGGCGTGCTGTCCGCTGCACGGCGAAAAAACGCCGTCGTTCTCCGTCTCGCCGGACAAGCAGCTGTTTTACTGCTTCGGCTGTCACGCGGGCGGAACGGTCATCCAGTTTATCATGGACATGGAACGGCTGACGTTCTATGAGGCGGTCCAGCAATTGGCAAACCGCGCGAACATGGAGCTGCCGAACGAGATCAACGACCGCGAGATGCAGCGTCAGCGCGCGTATAAAAAGCGCATGATCGAGGCGAATACCGAAGCGGCGCGGTTCTTCTCCAGATGCTTTCTGGATCCGAAGACCGGCAAGGACGCGCAGGCGTACGCCGCAAAGCGCGGACTGAACGCCGACATCGTCACGCGGTTCGGCATCGGATATGCGCCGGATACCTGGGATTCGCTTCTGAAGCTTCTGAAAGGGAAAGGGTACTCCGAAAAGGAGCTTGTCGACGCGGGACTTTTGGTGCACAACACCGAACGCAATACGGTCTACGACGCGTTCCGCGGACGGCTGATCTTCCCGATCCTCGGCGTAAACGGACAAGTTCTCGGCTTCGGCGCGCGCGTGATGGGCGACGAGAAGCCGAAGTACATCAACACGGGCGATACGCCGGTCTACAACAAGCGAAACAACCTGTACGGGCTGTACCTGCACAAAAACGAAAAGCTCGACGATCTCATCATGGTCGAGGGCTATATGGACGTGATCGGGCTCTATAAGGCGGGCGTGAAGAACGCCGTCGCAAGCCTTGGCACGGCGCTGACACAGCAGCAGGCGCGGCTTCTGAAACGGTACGTCGAGAAGGTCTACATCTGCTACGACGGCGACGCCGCGGGACAGAACGCAACGGTCCGCGGTCTTGACATTCTGAGAGCCGAAGGGCTGGAGGTCCGCGTCATCATGATCCCGGACGACCTCGATCCGGACGAATACGTTCAGATCTACGGCAAGGAAGGCTTCGACCGGCTCAAGGAAAACGCGCTTTCGCTGAACGCGTTCAAGCTCGAAGCGATGGCAAAGGGCTATGAGCTGAACGACGAGAACGGACGCGAGCGCTACGCCAAGGCGGCGTGCGCGTTTGTGGCGGGACTGCAGCCGATCGAGCAGGAACGGTATTATAAGCTGATCGCAAAAAAGACCGGCTATGCGCTGGAAGCGCTGGAAGCGCAGGGCGTACGGAGCGGCGGACTGCAGACGACGGAGGACCGGAGACCGATCCGCGGCGGATTCCGCAGACGCATCGAAACGGGCGAGGACCCGCGCGACGTGATGGAACGAACGCTCATCCTTGCCTGTCTGCATGACCGGCGCGCGCTTGCAAACGCGATTGCGGAGAACGCCGCAGAACTGATCAAGAACGACACGTTCAAAGCGATGTTCCTCGCCATGTGCGAACAGGGCAGCGCGTTTTCGACGGCAAAGTACATCGGCGAGCTCGATGAAAAGCAAGCCGAGACCGCTTCGGCGGTACTTCGCGAGGAGGACGCGATGGAAAACGCGCAGGAGACGGCTGCGGACTGTATCCGACGCATGCGGCGTGAGAACGCCGAGGACGAGATCGCGGCGCTGCGGACAAAGCTCAACAAACCGGATTTGACGGCGGAAGAACGAAACGCCGTTTTGAAAGAGATCACCGAACGCATACGGGCAAATAAATAAGGAGACGGGACATGGAAGAAAACAAAACCACAAAAAAGACCAAGAAGGTCAAGCAGGAAGAGATCACAGAGGTAACGGAACCGGTCGAAACGGAGGAAGCGCCGAAGAAGCCGGCAAAGCGCGCGTCGAAGCCGAAAAAGGCGGAACCGATCCCGGAGGAAACGCCGGTCGAAGCAGCGGCAGAACCCGTTGCGGAAGCGATCGAACCCGCGCCGGAAAAGCCGAAGAAGGCAAAGAAGAGCAAGAGCAAGCCGGAACCGAAGCCGGAGGAGACGCCGGCTGAGCCTGCACCGGAACCCGAACCGGAGCCCGCGCCGGAGCCCGAGCCGGAGCCTGTCCCCGAAGAGGACGAGCTGATGCCGGAGAAACCGAAAAAGGCTGCAAAGAACCGGAAGAAGATCGAACAGCCGGAGGAAGAACCGGAAGACGAATCCGACGAGGATGAGGACGAGCCAAAGCCCGTCAACGCCGAACAGCGCATCCGTGAGCTTTTGGAGAGCGGCAAGCAGAAGGGCATGCTGACGTTCAACGAGGTCATGGACACGCTGAATGAACTCGGCGTCGACGCGGATCAGATGGATAAGATCTACGGCGAGCTCGAAGAACTGAACATCGACATCGTCGAAGAAATCGAGGTTCCGGAGGACATCAACGAGGAGATCGCCGAGATCGAAACGATGCTTGCGCCGACCGAGGGCATCAACATCGACGACCCGGTCCGCATGTATCTCAAAGAGATCGGCAAGGTCCCGCTTCTGACCGCGCAGCAGGAGATCGAGATCGCGCAGCGCATGGCGGAGGGCGACCTCGACGCCAAGCATCAGCTTGCGGAAGCGAACCTTCGTCTGGTCGTTTCGATCGCAAAGCGTTACGTCGGTCGCGGTATGCTGTTCCTTGATCTGATTCAGGAGGGCAACCTCGGTCTCATCAAGGCGGTCGAAAAATTCGATTACCGCAAGGGCTATAAGTTCTCGACGTACGCGACCTGGTGGATCCGCCAGGCGATCACCCGCGCGATCGCGGACCAGGCGCGCACGATCCGTATCCCGGTCCACATGGTCGAGACGATCAACAAGCTGATACGCGTCAACCGTCAGCTCGTGCAGGAGCTCGGCAGGGATCCGCGCCCGGACGAGATCGCAAAGGAAATGGGCATCTCAGAGGATAAGGTCCGCGAGATCCTGAAGATCGCGCAGGAGCCGGTCTCCCTCGAAACGCCGATCGGCGAAGAGGACGATTCGCACCTCGGCGACTTCATTCCCGACGACGACGCGCCCGCGCCTGCGGACGCCGTGGCGGTCGCGCTTCTGAAGGAACAGCTCGTGGAGGTGTTGAACACGCTGACCCCGCGTGAAGCGAAGGTTCTGCGTCTCCGCTACGGTCTCGACGACGGCAAGGCAAGAACGCTCGAAGAGGTCGGCAAGGAGTTCAACGTCACGCGTGAGCGCATCCGTCAGATCGAGGCGAAGGCGCTTCGCAAGCTTCGCCATCCGTCCCGGAGCAAAAAGCTCAAGGATTTCCTCGAATAATACAATCGATCCCGGACCGTTCCGAATTTCGGAGCGGTCTTTTTTGCTATATATCGATTTTACAACTCTCTTACAACTCCGATACAACTCTCTTACAACTCGGACGCAATTTGGACGAATTTGGGTGTTACCATTAAAGCAGAAATGTGAGGAGGTCATCGTCATGAAACGAATCATAACACTGCTTTTGCCGCTTCTGATACTCATCGCCTGCGTGCCGACGCCGGATCACGACGCCGTCAAACAAAAGGACACAAACGTGCTGATCGACACGGTCATTGCGGAACAGAAGGAGAATCAGGAATCCGGCGAACAGCAGTCGGTTAAGGAACAATTTCCCGCGCGTTTTCAGTGCGATGAAACGACGGAAACGCGCCATGTTCGTATCGTTGCCGACGTGCCGATCGAGGTCCTGACAGACAGTGCTTTTCCCTTGGTGCGCGTGGAGCGATCAGCTCTCACCGATGAACAGCGCTTAACCGTATACAAGCGTTTGTTTCAAACAGACACGGTCTACCGTTTCCAGGAACATTTCACAAAGGAAAGCGTTTCGCAATGGATCGCGCTGCTGATTCAAGAACCGGAGAAAGAGACATGGATGCGGGAAACCGGCAGCACGGAAGAGGACTACGAGAAAGCGCAGGCGCACCGCTGGGAGGAGCTCAAGAAGTATCAGGACCTGTACAACTCACTGTCCGACGATGATGCAAAGGTTCCGCTGCTCGAATGGGACGGCTCGCTTCCACCTTTTGAGGAGCGGCAGCTGCAGGTGGTGGGCGATCCGTACAAGCAGGAGGGCATTTATCAGCTTCGGCATGCGGATGTGCGTTGGCTTACAGATGACGCGATCATCTTTGAACCGGCATATACGTTGGAGAGCGGTTCGATCGGCGCACAGGCATTTATCTATCCGCGCGAAGGCTTTATACGGTTCGATCCGGAACAGTACGATACCGTGCAGCCCGGCGCATCAATCACACCGCGCATGGCGGCGGAACGTGTGCTTTCCGTGATGCAAGGCGTCGCAGACGAGTATGAAATATTGGAGATCGACTGGTCGAACAACGCCGACACGGACGGAGAAGATAAAGGCGTTATTCATTCATACGGATATGGCGTGGTTCTGACGCCATGTTATGACGGTGCATGTGTGATTTCGACCGACTGGGCGATTGCAGAAGCACAGGACGGCGAACAAGCTGCGGGTACGTTTATGGCGACATGGGCATATCCGAGGGTCATCGCTTCTGTTTCGCCGGATGGAGAAATATGGGGATTCAAGTGGTTCGGACCGCTGAAAACCACGGAGACCTTATCCGAATCGACGCCTTTGCTTTCGCTTGACGAGATTCGAGGGATCCTTTTGCAGCAGTTGAACCGCGTGTATTCGATTGAAGCTGACGAGGAAGCCAAGGTCGGTGTTTCACGAGCCCAGCTCGGTCTGTTTCGTATTCGTGAAAAGAACAACATGAACAGCGGGCTGCTCGTGCCCGTATGGTGCTTCTCATGCGGGAAGCTTACAGGGGACCCGAACAATCCGGATGATGCAAATGTCGAAAGCGGCAGATTGCTTATCATAAACGCCGTCGACGGAAGCGTCATTGATCCATACAAGGGATATTAAGGAGGTCATCGTCATGAAACGAATCATAACACTGCTTTTGCCGCTTCTGATACTCATCGCCTGCGTTCCGACGCCGGATCACGACGCCGTCAAACAAAAGGACACAAACGTGCTGATCGACACGGTGTTGTCAGAAGAACAAAAAACGGATCGGTCCGATGCGTCGCTGCCGCCGGTCTCGGCGCAGTTTCCCGATCGGATGCAGGACGCGTTCACACTCACACAGCAGAATGTGCAGGTCACGATCGACGCACCGATCCGCGTCCGTACCGACGGCGCTGCATTTCCGCTGATCCGCGTGGAGCGGCGAACGCTTACAAACGAGGAGCGTCTGGAGCTCTGCCGCCGCCTGTTCGGAAAGGACACGTTCTATCGGTTTGAGCTTCGCTTCAACCGCGACGATCTGGTGCGCGAGATCAAGGATCTGATGCGTGAATGGACGCCGGAGGAAAAAGCAGAGTGGATGCGCGATACGGATTCCACCGAGGAGGATTGGGAAGCGGCGCAGGCGAGGCGAAAGGAGGAACTAAACAGATTGCAGGAGCAGTACCGCGCCATAGAGGACGGCGTAACGCTGCCGTTTACGGTCTGGGACGGTTCGCTGCTGCCCGATACGGTCGAATATTCTTCTCAGGACATTGTTGCCGATCCGGACGCGCCGAACGACATCACGCGCGTCGATCATGCGGCGATTTCAGGGGAACGGTACGACGAACCGATCGAATTTACTGCTGCAAACCCGAACGATCAGGGTACGTATACCACGGTGTTCTTCGACAAAGGCAACGGTGACATGGAAGCGTATCGCATCGCACTGTTCGACTATGCCGAACCGGTAAACGGCGCGCAGGTCTCCCCAATGCAGGCGGCGGAAATTGCACGAAAGCAGTTGGAGGGTTTCGGGGACTGGGCGATCTCCGATATCTACTGGTCAAACAATGCGACGAACGGCGGCGACGATGCATTTGTCATTCATGACCGCGCGTATCTTGTTCGCCTGACGCCGCGCTTTTCAAATGCCGACCTGCTCTATTGCGGAAATCCTGCATACGCGGATCAGGAGAGCGAAACGAACGTCGCGCCGACCTGGCCGTACAGCCATATCCTTGCGGTCGTGGACGGCGACGGAAACCTCTTAAGCCTTGACTGGCGCGGCGCACTGCAGGAAACGGAGGTGCTCTCAGAAACGACGGTGCTGCTGCCGTTTGCGGAGATCCAAGAGATTTTCAAGCAGCAGCTCGGCTATGCCTTTGCGAATGAGATCCACAAAAACGGCACGCTGACCGTGGACGACGTGCAGCTGGGACTGTTCCGTATCCGCGAAAAGAACGATATGGAGCATGGGCTGTTGGTGCCCTGCTGGATGTTCCGCGGAAAGCTTCTGTTCGATCCGGACCGTGTCACGCAGGGCTATCCGAGGGGAATTGACTACGATATGTTTCCGCTGATGATCATCAACGCGATCGACGGCAGCATCATCGACCCGATGAACGGATATTGAGGGAGAAATCAAAATGAAACGAATGATAGCAATTCTCTCGTCGCTGTTTCTGCTCATCGCCTGTGTTCCGACACCGACGGAGGAGTTCGTGGCAAACAAATCGGACGGCAGGCTGGAAGCGGCGATCACGGAGACGACGCCTGTGCCCGCGTATCAAACGCAGGGGACGGCGGAACCGTCCGAGCCGACCGGGACGGAGCCTGTCGAGACCCTCCAAAGCATGCTCGGCGTACCCGACCGGGTACAGGAGAGCTTTTCCGGAAAGGTGTTCGGCGGTTCGATCATGGTCACGATCGACGCGGCGCCGCAAGTACCGGACGTGTCGACGGTGCCGGTCGACGAAATCGCGATCCGGACGTATGCACCGGAGGATGCGGAACGGATCGCAAGGATGCTTTTGGGCAGCGGACCGTATTATTTGTATGACTTCGACCGGGCGCAAAGGGATGTGTTTTCTGCGCGTATCAAGCGGATCCCACTGCACATCGAGGCGTTTCAGAACAAGGTTTACGGCGATGGCTTCGCATATTACGACGATATGATCGCGCAGGAGCAGATGTATCTGGAAAATGATATTTCAATCCTGAACAGCATTCCGGAGCCCGGTCCGATGCAGCTGTGGACGGGCAGCTTTTCCGACGCGCAGTTCGATCTGGCAAACGCCGGCAACGACCGTCTGCGGTATGCGCACGGGACATTTGTGCTTGAAACACATGCCGAACCGCCGAAAGACACGGAGTTTGATCTCGATAAACAGATTGCGGACGCTGCGCTGCTGTTGAATGCATTCGGCAATGCGGCAACGGCGGAATATACTTATGGCGAGCACAATGACGAATCCCTGCGAAAACAGTACCATACCGCGCACGGGATCGACGATGACGAACTCGAGGCGACGTTCCTTCCGCTGTATCACGGCATTCCGGCATATGATTACACCACCTACTGCGGGACCGATACGGCAAAGGATGCAGCGGGCGTCAATACGGCTTATTCGCCGACGTATCCGATGGAGCGCATCCTTGTCAACTTCTCGAACGGAACGATCGCGCATTTGCAATGGGACAGCCCGACGGAAACGGTCGCAACGGTCAACGAAAACGTAGCCCTGCTGTCATTCGAGCAGATTATGCAGACGTTCCGTACGCAGATCCTGTATCATCACTACCTTGATCCGGCAAGACACGGCGCGCCGGACCCGGTCTATTCCATGGTCATTACGGATATTCTGTTCTCTTATCTGCGCGTCAAGCGGCAGGATACGGATACTTATTATCTCATTCCCGTATGGGATTTCATGGGCTACGGTTATGACGACGTGTTCCCGGACGATCCGAACAGCAGGGGATGGTACGCGCATCAGTCGTTTTTGACGATCAATGCGATCGACGGCAGCATCATTGACCGCAACGTCGGCTATTGACAAAGCGGGACACAAAAGGTGAAAAACGCGTCGGAATACCGGCGCGTTTTGTGTTACGCTTCGTATGCAAGCAGATTGCCGATCGGGATCGAAAAGCCGAGCGCGTTATACATCGGAAGATCGCAGTCTGCACAGCCGACGGCCATGGACGAAACGCCGCTGCTTTCGTATGCGAACCGCACAAGCCGTCTTGCAATGCCCTTGTGCCGGTATTCCTGCAGGATAAAGAAATCCTCAAAGATGCCGCAGGGACCGTATAGAAACGTCGAAAATGTGATCGAAACGGAGCAGCAGCCGACAAGAAGACCGTCAACGCGGCAGCCGAAAAACAGGATGCGTTCATCGTCGATTGCGCGTTTCAGCGCAGAGAGATCGCTCTCCTTTGGCGCGTCCTCAAGGATCGCCTTTTTATATGCGCAATGCAGCGGTACGAGCGCGTCAAAATCCGCGCCGGTCAAACGAAAGAATTCCATATTCTGCCTCCGTATCGGTATTCTATCATAAATTGCGGGTGATATCAAGAAAATCGGTATAGACGAACGGGTTCTTTTGCGCTATAATGGTACGCAATAAGAACCTTTGCGGAGGGAAATATGGAACAGAAAAACATCATTTTAACCGGCGACCGTCCGACCGGCAGGCTGCACCTCGGTCATTATGTCGGCTCTTTGAAGCGGCGCGTGGAACTGCAAAATTCCGGCAAGTTCGACGCGATCAACATTCTGATCGCAGACGACCAGGCGCTCACAGACAATGCGGACAACCCGGCGAAGATCCGCGACAACATCGTGCAGGTCGCGCTGGACTACCTTTCGGTCGGCATCGATCCCCAAAAGTCCACGATTTGCATCCAGTCCGCGTTGCCCGCGCTGCACGCGCTGACGTTCTACTATATGAATCTCGTGACGACCGCGCGGCTTTCCAGAAACCCCACCGTCAAGGCGGAGATCCAGATGCGCGGTTTTGCGGACGAGGGACTTCCCGCGGGCTTTTTCAGCTATCCGGTCTCACAGGCGGCGGACATCACCGCGTTCAACGCGACGGTCGTGCCGGTCGGCGAGGATCAGCTTCCGATGATCGAGCAGACGCGCGAGATCGTCGAGAAGTTCAACCGCATCTACGGCGAAACGCTCGTGTTCCCGAAGGCACTGATCCCCGAAAATGCGACGCAGCGCAGACTTCCCGGCGTCGACGGCAAGGCGAAGATGTCGAAATCGCTCAGCAACTGCATCTATCTGTCCGACGACGCAAAGACCGTCAAAAAGCAGGTCAACGGCAAGATGTTCACCGATCCCCAGCATCTTCGCATCGAGGATCCGGGGCATCTTGAGGGCAACGTGGTGTTCACCTACCTCGACGCGCTTGCGACCGACGCGCACTTTGCGGCGTTTTTGCCGGATTATGCAAACCTCGACGAGATGAAGGCGCACTATACCCGCGGAGGCTTGGGCGACGGCACCTGCAAGAAGTTCCTTATCAACGTGCTCGAAAGCGAGCTCGCGCCGATCCGCGCGAAGCGCGCAGAGCTGGAAGCGGACATCGACACGGTCTATGACGTACTTTTGGAGGGGACAAAGAAGGCAGTCGAGATCACGAACGAGACGCTTGCCCGCGTGCGCGCCGCGATGCGGATCAACTACTTCGACGACCGCGCGATCGTCAAAGAATGGGAAGCGCTCCTAAGAGCCGCGAAACAATAATGAAAACGGTTTTACTGATCGGCGCAGGCGGGGGAATGGGCTCTGCCTGCGCCCGTATGCTTTTATCGGACGGCGCGCGCGTGCTCGGCGTCGACTGCCCGGGTACGGCGATGCCGGAGGGGGTCACGCCGCTCTTTGCAGATCTATGTGATCCGGATGCGGTCGCGGCGGCGTTTGACGCAGCAAAGACGCTCACCGATTCGCTTGACGCGATCGTCTATATGGCGGGGATCTACGACGCGGATTCGCTCGTCGAGATCGACGAGGACCGGATGCGTCGTATCTTCGAGATCAACGTGTTCGACGCGTACCGCACAATCAAAACGTTTCTGCCGCTGCTTTCTTCCGGCGCCCGCGTCGTGCTCGTCACAAGCGAGCTTGCGGACCTCGATCCGCTGCCGTTTACGGGACTGTACGGGATCACCAAGGGGACGCTCGACAAATACGCGTTTTCGCTTGCGATGGAGCTGCAGCTTCTCGGCATTTCCGTTTCCGTCATCCGTCCCGGCGCAGTTCAGACGCCGCTTTTAGGCGGTTCGGTCAAAAGCATCAAGACGTTCACCTCGCGTACAAAACGGTACCCTGGTATTGCCGCGAAGTTCTTGAAAGTAACCAATACGGTCGAAGCAAAGGCGGTCCCGCCCGAACAGGTCGCAAATAAGGTCAAAAAAGTCCTGACTGCCAAGCATCCGCGTTTTGCGTACAGCCTGAACCGCAACCCGCTTCTGCGTCTGTACGGGATCCTCCCCAAAAGACTGAAACTCTTTGCGATCCGTGCAGTCCTCAAACAGCGATAAACGACTGTTCATACAAATTCCGCATTTCGTTCATTGCAATAACGCAACAATTTTGCATCTCCCTGCTATGCTGAAAGCATGATAAGGGAGGTGCATTGTTTTGAAAAAGGCCATACTGATTCTGCTGTCGCTGGTTCTTCTTGCCGCCTGTCAGCCGACGCCGGAGGAGGATACCGTGATCAACAAGACCGAGGGAAGACTCGAACAAACGATCGAGGGCAGCGGACCTGTTCCGGCGTATACGGAGGAAACGGCAGGCTCGCTTCGTGCATCGGTCGGTGCGCCGGAGCATGAAGCCGATAGCTTTTCCGGCAAGGTGTTCGGCGGCACGATGGACGTCACGGTGGACGCCGACGTGTTCGTCCCGAGTGTTTCGACGGTCCCAGTGTATCGGGTCGCGCTCGGCGGGTATTCGGCGGAGGAAAAGGAAAAGATGGTAAAGTCGCTGATCGGCGACGGGCCGTATTACCATTGCAACCGGAATGAACGGACGTATCTTGAAAACGAGCTGAACTATCTGCAGGCGTGGCTGAACGCACTTGATGAACAGCCGTACGGACCGAATGCGGACTATGCAGAGTATCGTGAGATCCTTGCGGATGACATAATGCACCGGCAGGAGAGCTATCAGACTGCCGAAGCAGAGGCGAAGACCTTTCCGTGCACCTGCCAATGGTCGGACAGCGACGGACACGTTTCAGATCGGGATGCTTCCTTTGACTGGTATGCGTCGAGCAGCAGATGGTGCAGTCTGAGTTATTATCATATCAACGATCCGTATTACATCGTGTCCGCCTATCACGCTTTACCGCGAAACGAAGAGGAGCAACAGGCGGTCGACGCCGCATCGGCTTTTCTTTCGATCCTCAACGATACGGATGTGCGCATGTGCGGGATCGCGGCGCACGATGAGGATTACCGGCAGTCGAACGGTGTGGAAACGGGATTCAACAACGGCGTATATCTTCTGGCGTTCCGACCGTATTATAACGGGATCCCGGTCTATGATTTTCGCACATTCCACGGCAGCGACAACGGACTTGCGGAAGCCGAGGTACACTATGACTACGATGCGCCGCAGGAGTCGATCTCTGTCGTCGTTGCAAACAACGAGGTACGTCGTGCAGACTGGCAGTGCCCGCTGCATATTTTAGGCGTCGACAACGAGAATGTGACGCTGCTGCCGTTTGACCGCATCATGGAGATCTGCCGGAAACAGCTTTTTATGAACATCTATATCGGGCATGATTGGGACGGAAACGATTCGCGTACCGATCTTCGTATTACACAAATCATTCTCTCTTATTTGCGTGTGAGAAAACCGAACGACGATACCTACTGGCTGCTGCCGGTCTGGGATTTTCGCGGCTATATTCAACGGGAGTACAACGGCGATTCGATTCCGGACTGGTTTGATCATTATACGCTACTGACGGTCAATGCCGTCGACGGCAGCATCATTGATCGCGATCTGGGATACTGATCGACGCTTTGCATACAAAAACGGGAGAGGGCATTTGCCTTCTCCCGCTTGTGCTTTTGGGAATTATTCCAGAACGATCGCGCCTTCGTCGGTGATGACGAGCGCGCTCTCATAGAATGCCTTTGCCGCGCGGACCATGTAGTCCGTGTCCTTGACGCCGCCGGTCTCGACCGCGGAGTGCATCGCAAACTGCGCAAGACCGATGTCGACCGTCTTTAAGGAAACGCGCGTGTTGCTGATGCTGCCTAAGGTACCGCCGCCCGCGACGTCGCTGCGGTTTGCAAAGTGCTGGACCGGTACGTCCGCGCGACGGCAGATCTCGGCAAACAGTGCTTCGGAAAGCGCATCGGTCGCATAGCGCTGGTTTGCGTTGTGCTTGATGACCACGCCGCCGTTCAGATGCGGGGCGTTCTTCGGGTCGGAAAGCTCCGGATGGTTCGGATGCAGCGCGTGTCCGTTGTCGCAGGAGAGCATGAAGGAGGCGGGGAGCATCTCGGACAGCGTGCGTCCGTAATGCGCCGCGATCCGCGTTGCGACGTCAAAGAGGAACGTGCTTGCGGCGCCCTGCTTCGTCTCGCTGCCGACCTCCTCGTTGTCAAACAGCGCGTAGACCGGGATCGCCTTCGGAACCTTTGCTTCGAGCAGCGCGGCAAGCGTCGTATAGGCGCACTGCAGGTCGTCGATGCGCGGCGCGCAGAAAAACGCATCGTCCGCGCCGAAGATCGAGCCGCGGGTGCGGTTGATGACAAAGAGATCCATGGACACGATCGCGTCCGGCTCAACGCCGAGCCGTTCCGCAACAAGCTGTTTTACGGCGCCCTTTTCGGTCGAGTTGGAAAGAAGCGGCAGGGTATCGACCGCCTTGTTGTACTTATAGCCGTTGTTGATTTCGCGGTTGAAGTGGATGCACACGTTCGGGATCAGGCACAGATCGCGGTCGAACGTGACGACGCGCGTCTCAAACGCCGCGCCGTTTTTCACGATCGCGCGACCGGCAAGGGACAGGGGACGGTCGAACCAGCTCGAGCAGATCATGCCGCCGTAGCCCTCGGTGTTCAGCTTGGTATAGTGATCGCACGCGGCGACTTCGCAATCGGTCTTGAGCTTAAAGCTCGGGGAATCGCTGTGGCTTGCGGCGATCATAAAGCCCTGCTGCGGGCTTTCGGGAACGACGAACGCGATCAGCGACGAGCAGTTGCGCGTCACATAGTACTTTCCGCCGGGCGTGAGGTTCCATTCGTTCTGGAACGATAAACGGACATAGCCGTTTTCCTCAAGCATCGACTGCGCCGTTTCAACGGCGGCAAAGCTGACGGGGGAGCGCTCGATAAAGTCGAGCAGCGCGTTGGTGCGGTCAAGATCGGACTGATTCATATTTACCTCCTGAAAGATGTTGATTGAGACGGCTGAACCTTCTGCGCTTTGCGGCGCGGACGCACCATGGCAAGCTGCAGAAGGACGCCGGATACGATACAAAGAAGCGGAACGACGAGATCGAGCGCGACAAACAGATTTTCGCGCGCGGGATCGTTCTCATCGGAAAGGGCGCGTCCGACGGTATAGATCGAGAAATCGCTCTTGTCCATCGCCTGTTTCAGGTACAGATCCTTTTGATCGGGCGAGGAAGGATCCGCCGCCTTTGCGCGGATCGTGCAGACGAGGAAGAAGATCAGAAACAGCACCGAGAGGATGAGCCCGATATGCGCAAGGACTGCAGCCGTTTTGCGGATCGTTTTGTTCATACAAGCCTCCTTACGGGTCCACCACGGCGAGGATATCGCTGTGCGTGCGGTCGTTGTGACCGAAGACCGTTTGGTTCCATACCATGCTCGAAGAGCCTCCGCCGTCCAGATTGTACGCCATGGCAAAGCCGAGGTCCTCGCAAAGCGCGGACAGCTCAACAAGCGTCATGCCGGGCGACTTGCCGTTCCCGAGATTTTTGCCGCGGTAATCGACCATGGTGCGCGTGCCGAGCACGACGACAAGCGCATAATGACCGGGTTCATAGTACCCTAAAACGGTGCGGGGATTGATCTTTCCGAGGTTGGAATTGAATTTCGTTTTTGCGGTCCCGTCGTCGTTCAGAAGCTTCGGACCGAAATAGAATGCCTGTCGCGGATAACGGCTCACGATCTCGTCATAATCGATCGTATCGAGCACACAGTCATAGACGCGCATGGAACCGTCGCTGAACAGCACGCACAGATCGCGCGTGAACTTCGTCTGTTTCGAGCCGTCCTCCGGGAAGAGCTGCGCGCCGTTTCGGATCACAAGTCCGTCTTCGATCTTGCCGGAATTGAAGTTATCGCCGTTTGCGGCAACGATCGCGTGGATCCCTTCGGCATACTGCTGCGTGATCATGTTGCGGTGATAGGAGAGACTGTAATTCGTTTTGAAGCAGTTCGCGTCGCGCACATAGACGTCCGCAACCTGGTATTGAAGCTTGCCTTTTTGATAATGATAGATATCGACCGCAGCGCTTTTGCCGCTGTAGGAATAGATCAGCGCCTTTTCGGTGCCGTCCGGCAGCGTTTCGATCGATTCGGTCCTGTCATATGACTGCTCGACCGGCGTGTCGGAGAACTTTGTCGGGAATTTCTCGGACAGCGGGATCGCGGGCGTCGGCACAGCGGTCGGCGCCGGGGTCTCAACGGGCGTGTCATCCGTGGCTTCCGGCGCGCCGTCCGTCGGCTCTGCCGCGTCGGACGAGGGTTCCGGCGTGGAAACGGGCGTTTCGATCGGCGTCGGAAGGGAGAATGCTTCGATGTTGTTGAGTTCTGAAAGCGATGTCGTGCAGGTTTTCAGATACAGTGTCAGCGAAAGTGCGGCAAACAGGATCAGATCGCAAAGAACGATCAGCCACATGCGGGCTTTGTTGAAATGCCGCTTTTTGAACGCGCCTATGATCCGGAGAAAATCGAACAGCAAAACGGACAGCACGAACAGGATCGGGATCGCGATCGGCAGCCACGGCATGTTCGCAAAAATAAAGGAATGCGGATTATAGTATTCCAGCAGGTGGAAAAGGATATAGACGCCCGAAAACACGATCCCGAGGTTCAGCAAAACAACGGCGATCAGGCGGATCACCGCGACGGCTGTTTTTGAAAGGACGGGACGCTGTTCGGACATGGCTTTACGCTTGCTCGGTATGCTTGCGGAAAACGATCGTGCGCTGCAGCAGGAAGGAGATCGGATAGCAGATCAGCTGCGACAGTATGTTCGCAAGCCATGCAGGTACGCCGAAACGCGTGAACAGCTCGATCAGAAGCCAGTTCAGGAGCAAGACGGAAACGGCGACCAGCGCGTATTTCAGAATGTTCCGGTCCTTCTTCGAGCCGTCAAACACGAAGCGGCGGTTCAGCAGATAGTTGCAGAGACCGGAGATCGTGCGCGCCAGAACGAGCGAGACCATGCGCAGCACGGAGCCGCCGCCGACAAAGACGATCGGATTCAGCGCAAGCAGCGTCTCCGCCCATTTTTGCGAGACTTCCCGCTGGAAGGAGAACATTTCCTTTGCAATGGCGAATCCGCCGAACGCGGCGATCGTGCCGTAAAAGATCAGACAAAAGCTTAAGAAGTCGATCAAAAAGCTCACGAACGAGGTCGACATGAACTTCAGAAACGTCGGACCGAGGAACTTGAAGATGACCTTATAGATCTTTGCGGAATCGCGCAGCGTATCGAAATGGGAGGAGCTGTTGTCGTCGATGTAGACGGTGTCGATCGGGACTTCCAGCACGCTGGTGCTCTTTGTGCAGCAATGCAGCAGCTGATGGATCTCGTACTCGTAGCGATCGCCCTTCAGCGCGAGCATTTCGGGAATGCGGTTTGCGGCAAAGGCTCTGAGACCCGTTTGGGTGTCGTAAACGCGCCTGCCGGTCGTGAGACGGAACACGCCGCGCGTGATACTGTTCCCGATCCGGCTGCGGAGCGGCACCTTGCCCTTGAATCGGCGTGAGCCGGTGATCAGGACGTTCGGATGCGCTTCATATGCGGCACAGACGTTCATGCAGTCGTGCAGCAGATGCTGACCGTCCGCGTCGACGGTCAGAATGCCCTCCGTATCGGGGAAGGCATCGGCAATATATGCGAATGCGGTTTTCAGCGCGGCGCCTTTGCCGCGGTTCTGCTCATGCGTCAGCAGGGTCACGCGCGAAAACTCCTTCACCGCGTCGAAAACCGGGCGGCAAGCATCGCTGCTGCCGTCGTTCACCACGACGATCGGGAAATCGGTTTGTTCGGTAAACTCTTTGAGTACGCCCAGAAGCTTTTCATCCGGTTCGTACGCAGGTATTACAATAATCATGTATATACCTCCATATTAATTCAATCTACAGTATAACACAAATCCGGTGAAAGGGAAGCTTTTTTTTCGGATTTTGCATCCGAAGCCGTAGAAACGCGGTATTATTTACAGAACGGTTCAGAAATGCGTTGTTTTTGTAAAATGTTCGTAACGAATCTTCATTAGCGTAGCATTTTTCAAAAAAGCAGAGTATGATTAAGAAAAAAGTTCCGAAAGGATTATCAGATATGACGACAAAGAAAAAGATCATTCTGTTTGCGTCGATCGCCGGATGCGCGGTGCTCATCGGCGTCATTGCTGCGTTGATCTTCAGTTCTATGGGAACGGGAAAAACCTTCCGCGGCGGAGCATCCTGTGCGGGAAAGCCGAGCGCGGACGCCGAGCTGACGGAACCCGACGATTCGGATATTCTGATCGTGGCGACAGACGAAGCGGGTTCGGAAGAATACGGCAGTACGCAGACGAATACGACGCCGCATCCCGACGCCACGCCGACGCCCGTACCGACGCCGACGACGGATCCGTATGAAGAGCTCCTCATGGGAGCGGACAAGACGATGATGAAGGACATCGTCAATATCCTTTTGGTCGGCATCGACTATTCCACCGAACGTGAAACATGGACGTTCAAGGATTTTCATTCCGACGTGATGATCGTTCTTGCGATCAATTTTGAAGAAAACCGCGCAGACCTCATTTCGCTCCCGCGCGATACCTATGCGAAGATCCCGGGCGTAAAGGGCATCTATAAGCTCAACGCGGCGCTGAACTGCGGCGGGAATCTCTATACGGACGACGGCAAGTTTAACCCGAAGGGACTTGAAAAGGTCTGTGAGGCGGCGGAATGGATGCTCGGCGGGATCCCGGTCGAATACTACTATGCCGTCACCATGAAGTCGCTGAAGGAGCTTGTCGACCTGTGCGGCGGACTTGAGTACGACATGGACATCAAGTTCCATATCCAGGGCAGATCCTATGAAAAAGGGCTTCAGCATATCAACGGTCAGGCATTTTTGGATTACTGCCGCGTGCGAAAGTCGGAAAACGGTCTGACGGCGGCGGAAACGAACGATTCCAGGCGCGTCGACCGACAGAAGCGGATGCTGATCGCCATGTTCAAACAGATGAAAGCGGACCGGCTGATCACGAAGATCCCCGAAATCGTCAGCACCTTCAACGGCGAGCTGTTTACCAACTGCACGCTTGCGCAGACCACATCGCTTGCCGCGTTTGCCTATAACCTCGATCCGAACAATATCGCCATGTATTCCATGAGCGGGACGATGACGTCGCTGTTCCAGTGGAATTTCTGTTTCACGGATCAGGCGAATCGAGTCGATATCATCAATAAGGTCTACCATCAGAAGGTCAGCCAGTATCCGCAGTATACGCTCAAATACGGGCGTTATCGCTGGTGCGACATGCTGTACGATCACTATAAAGAGCTGCTTGACCCGCTGACCAAATATGTGCAGAAGCTGATCGATGAGGACGACAAACTGCCGGAGTTCACCGACGCACCGGCAACCAAAACGCCGGCGCCCTCCGATCCGACGCCTGCGCCGACCAAAAAACCGACTGTGCCGCCGAGCGATCCGCCGACAGCACCGCCGACGACACCGTCGACAAAGCCGCCGACAGAGCCTCCGACAGAGCCTCCGACCGATCCGCCGACAGAGCCTCCGACCGATCCGCCGACAGCGCCGCCGACCGATCCGCCGACCGACCCGCCGATCGAGCCCATCACACCGCCGACGGGAGATCCGTCCGGAGACTCGAACGAGGGCGGTCCGGGTACGGACGCTTCAACCGCAACCCGCGGCTTCGTGCTTACCGTAAAGGCAGGGACGGGGGAAACGCGCAAGATTTCTTTGGAGGACCGCGCGCTGTTTGAGCAGTACAAGACCTGCGTCCAGGAGCTTGAGAAGCTGCATACCGAAGCGGACAAGGAAGCAAAGAAAGCCCGCAACGGGAAGAGCAATTCGCTCGGAAACGTCGGTCAGGAATATCTTGTGAAGCTTGCGGAGGTGCAGGATCTGGCGATCAAGGTCGCAAAGACATTCTCCTACACCAAGGTCAAGAACTTCACCACGCCCTTCGCACCGACTGCCTGCTACGGCGGCAATTCCCCATGGGCGATCAATTACTTCTATAAAAAGAGCTTTAACGAAGTCATCGTCGATTTCAATTAAAATTCCATATTGACAAACATCAAAACAGATGCTAAAATGATTTCGATGAATATCGAAATGAAAGGAGCCTCTGTTTTGATGGTTTTGGATAAGTACTACAGTATATTGAACGCAGAAGCGGAGCGCGAAACGGCGCTTGCTTCGGAAGCGGCAAAGAAGGACGACAAGCGTCGGCAGTCGATTCATCTGATGAAGGCGAGCATGCTCGGCGACATGCTGAAGGTTCTCGGACGCGTCGAGCACGAGGGAAAGCGCCCGAACGCGCTCGAAACGCTGATCGAATCCTTCTCGCAGGAGGCGGAACGGCAGCGGAAGCTCGGCGACTTCGATGCGTCGGACCGCGCGGAGCAGAAGGCGATCACGGTGCAGTTTGCACTGGATGCGCTGCGGGAGGCGGAGCATGGAGCGTGAAACGCTGAACCTGCTGAAGACGGTGGCCGATGAAACACGGATCCGGATCCTGCGAGCGCTCGGCGAAAAGGATTCCTATACGGAGCTTTTGGCGGAACGGCTCGGCATTTCTTCCGCAACGGTTTCCTTCCACATGAAGAAGCTGATCGAGGCGGGACTGGTCGACGCGCGGCGCGAGCAGTATTACACGGTCTATTCTTTGAAGCGGGACGTGTTTTCGCTTACGCTCGACGAGCTGATTTTGAACAACGACAGCGGCGCGGCGGCGGAAGCGCTTCGCGAGGAGCAGTACCGGCGCAAGGTCCTAAAGGCGTTTATGCCGAACGGATATTGTGAAACCATGCCCGCACAGCTCAAAAAGCGGATCATTGTATACCGCGAGATCTTCTCCCGGTTCGAGCCGGGACGTACCTACGCGGAAAAGGACGTGAACGCGATCATTTCGGAAATGCATGCGGACTACTGCACGGTGCGGAGGGGCTTTGTCGGTATGGGCTGGATGCACCGGAGCAACGGCATTTATACGGTCGATCCGCATCCGGATTTCGATCGCATGGAAGACATCAACGGCTGAGGGAGGGCAGAGCATGAACGTAACGACGGATTTCGGACTGCTGAACAGTCAGACCGACAAACGGTATGGCGACCGTCCGTACGGGCGGTTCGGCACCATCGCAAAGAACGGCTGCGGCATGATCGCGCTGTACAACATCGAACGCGCCGCCGACGAAACAACGCGCTTCGAGCCCTTCTATGCGGCGCGGAAACAGATCAAGACCAATTTCTTCGGACTGCTCGGAACGAGACCGTCCTCGATCGCAAAGAACCTGCGCAAGAAAGGCTATGAGGTCCGGATGTTTCGTCCGAAGCAGGCAGCGGATGCGGAGACGTTTGACGGCGTGATCGTGCTCGCCCTGTTCCGATTCGGCGCGCATTATGTTGCGGGCATCGCGTCGAAGGAGGGGACGTACACGTTTTATAACGAGTTCAGACAGCCGAAACCGATGACGCTCCCCGCATATTTAGAGTATCTGTCCGGAACAAAACAGCATCCGGTGCGGATCTGGGGCATACGATTTCCGAAAGCATCCTCCTGAAAAACACAAAACGCGGTCGCTGATGACCGCGTTTTTGCATAGGTAAGCTGTTATCCGCGAAGCGCTTTGATCATTTCCGCGGGATCCGGCGCGTGAAATACGGCGCTGCCGGCAACCAGCACATCGGCGCCTGCCTCAATGCACAGCTTTGCGGTGTCGGGATTTACGCCGCCGTCGATTTCGATCAGCGTATCCAGTCCGCGCGCGTCGATCTCACGCTTCAGCTCGCGAATCTTACGAAGCGTTTCCGGAATAAACGACTGTCCGCCGAAGCCGGGATTGACGCTCATCAGCAGCACAAGATCGCATTCCGGCAGCAGATGGACACATGTGCCGATCGGCGTTGCGGGATTCAGCACGACGCCCGCCTTCATGCCGGCGGCATGGATCGACTGGAGCGCGCGATGCAGATGCCGCTCGGAGGATTCCACATGGATCGTCAAAAGGTTCGCGCCGGCTTTTTTGAACGGCTCGATCCAATCGCTCGGATGCTCGACCATCAGATGCACGTCGATGGGAAGCGCGGTCAGCGGGCGGAGCGCTTTGCACATATCGGGACCGAAGGTGATATTGGGAACGAAATTGCCGTCCATCACGTCAAAGTGTACCCAATCGGCGCCCTGTTCCGAAAGCCTGGAAACGGCTTCGCCCATGGCGGCGAAGTTTGCGGAAAGGATCGAAGGTGCGATCTTAATCATAGCGGTGTTTCCTCCTCATTTGATACTCCAGCGCGATTTCGCGGTAACGTTCATATCTTCCTTTTGAAAGCGCTCCCGAAGCAAGCAGCGGCTTCACGCCGCAGTCCGGCTCGCTGATGTGCATGCAGCCGGGGAAGCGGCAGGGGGCGGCGTCGGCAAACTCCGGATAGCAGGCGTCAAGCTCGTCCTGTTCGAGACATTCCGTTTCAAACATGGAAAACCCGGGCGTGTCGAGCACGGCGCCGCTGCCGAACGGCCACAGCTCCGCATGCCGCGTGGTGTGCCGTCCGCGTTCCGTCTTTCTCGAAAGTCCGCCGGTCTCCAGACGGAGATTGGGGAACAGCGCGTTCAGCAGCGAGGATTTTCCGACGGCGGACTGCCCGGCAAAACAGCTGACCTTTCCGGTCAACTGCATCCGCAGCGCGTCCAGCCCTTCGCCGGTCTCGGCGCTGACCGTCAGCGTATGGAAAGCGCCGTATTCGGAACGGAACTGACCGACGATCGCATCGGATGCCGTGTCGATCTTGTTCAGCACTGGGATCGGGTCGACGCCCGTGCGCTTCGCCGCGATGATCAGACGGTCAACGAGCAGCCAGTCCGGCTCCGGCGCAGACGCGGAAACGACGATCAAAAGCTGATCGACATTCGCAACGGGCGGTCGTACCAGCAGATTCCTGCGCGGCAGGATCTCGGTCATCTGCGCATAGCCCTGTTCCTTGCGCTCGATCAGAACGCGGTCGCCGACGGTCGGAACAAGTCCTTCCCGGCGGAACGCGCCGCGCGCCTTGGAGGTCACAACCTCGCCCGATTCGGTCAGCACTTCATAGAAGCTGCCGATCCCTTTCAGAAGCAAACCCGGTTCCGTCATTTTACAAACGTCACCGACTGCGGTGCGGACTGCGCGATTCCGTTCACATACAGATACATATTGCGCGTTACCGGTTCGTACCAGTACAGCGTCGCAGCTTCGTTGAGCCCCGTCGTCTTTTCATTCTGCCGCAGCCGTGAAGACAGGACCACACGATAGGGGATCTCTTCAAACGTAGCCGTCTCAAAACCGATCTCAACGCGTCGGATCGGCGTGTCGTCGTCCTCCGGGAAGTTCAGGGTAAAGTTGATATCTACCTTGCAGGATCCGAGCGAACTCCGATACACCAGGAGCCGGATCTCGGTATGATACGGATATGTCTCCAGGGTCAGCGACGGTATGCGCGATGGCTCGGGCGTCGGCGTAACGTCGACGTCGTCCACGGGATACGGCGGCGGCGTCTCCGTTGCGACGGCAATGCTGTCGATCATCGGCGTTTCGGATTCTTCCGCAACGACCGTTTCCGTGTCGCCGGTCGGCGCAGGGGTAAACGTCGGTTCGGGCGTGATTTCCGGCGTCGATTCAACGGGCGTATTCTCCGGCGTTTCCGTCGGAACGGGCGTCGTCGATTCAAACAGCACCGTATCTTCGATTGACGGGATCAGGATCGCGACGACCGTGTTCGGACGCGTGTACAGCGGCGCGCTGTCGGTAAACGCAACGGACAGATTCGTCAGCCCGTAATCGCGGTACAGGAGACGAAGCGCGTCGTCCAGGGGATATCCGATCAGATCCGGAACGGGATAGCTTGCGGCAACGGAGTCCTCCCCGGAATCCGTCTCCGCCGGCGCGGGAAGCGCGGTCGAGGGGATCGACGTTTTTTCGGCGTTGGCTCCGCTCGAAGGCTGATTCCGGCACGAGGTGGCATAGATCAGCACAAAGATCCCGATCAGCAGGATCGGAAGAAAAACGCACATGGCGATCAGCACATAGACCGACGGTCGGGGACTGTCCTTCAAGCCCTTGTCGTTCGGATCGTTGACAAACCCGCCGTTCGGATCGGACAGCGAACGGACCAGATCCGAGCGCATCGCGCGCGCCGTCTGATACCGGTTTTCCGGTTCTTTTTCGAGCGCTTTCAGAACGATATCGTTCAGCGAGCGCGGCAGGTCCGGAACAAGCTGGATCGGCGGCACGGGCTTTTCCTGAATGTGCATCAGCGCGACGGTAACGGTGGAATCGGCTTCAAACGGCACGGTCCCGGTCAGCATCTCATAGAGGCAGACGCCGACGGAATACAGATCGCTCTGCTCGGTCGCGATCGTGCCCTTCGCCTGCTCCGGCGAGATATAATGCACAGAGCCGAGGACCTTGTTGCCGGAAAACGTCACGGTCGAAGCCTTCGCTTCCCGCGCAATCCCGAAGTCCGCAAGCTTGACGCGTCCCTTGTCGGTGACGATCACGTTCTGCGGCTTGACGTCGCGGTGAATGATGCCGTGCGCATGCGCGGCATGCAGCGCATCGAGGATCTGACAGGTGATGCCGATCGCCGTACGCGCCGGCAGCGCGCCGTTTTTCGAGATCAGATCTTTGAGCGTGTGCCCCTCGACGTATTCCATAACGAGATAGGGCAGACCGTTGTGCGTGCCGGAATCGTACGCGCGTACGATGTTCTCATGAGAAAGCGTCAGTATGGCGTTCGCCTCGCGGGAAAAGCGACGCAAAAACTCCGCGTCGTCCCGATACTCGTCTTTCAGGATCTTCACGGCGAACGTTTTGCGATTGCCCATGTTGATCGCTTTATAAACCTGCGCCATGCCGCCGCTGCCGATCAGCTCGACGATCCGGTATTTTCGGTCGAGGATCGTTCCGATCATGCTTCGCCTCCGTCGTTTACGGCAAGAACGACCGTAATATTGTCGCGGCTTCCGCGGGACAGCGCCTGCTGAATGAGCGCAGAGCAGGTCGCGTCGAGATCGGTGCAGTGGCGAAGATACGCCGCCATTTCGTCTTCATCCAATACGCCGCACAGTCCGTCGGAGCACAGCAGGAGCATGTCGCCCTTTTTCCAGTCGCAGACGAAGATGTCGGCGGAAACGCGTCCCTCCGTGCCGATTGCGCGCGTGATCAGGTTGCGGCGCGGATGCGTTTTGGCTTCCTCGGGCGTGATGGCGCCGCGGCGCACAAGCTCCGCCACGAACGAATGGTCGTGCGTGATCTGCCGAAGCTGCTTCCCGTCAAAATGGTAAAGCCGGGAATCGCCGACGTTCGCGGCGATAAACCGGTCGGGCTCCAGAATCGCGGCGACAAGCGTACAGCCCATGCCGTACATGGCGTCGTTCAGGGAAGCGTGCTCGTGCACGATGCGGTTCGCTTCGAGGAAGGCGGAGGAGAGCGCCGCTTCCGGATCGAAGCGTCCGTCCGAAAGCATCCGTCCCAAGGTTTCAACCGAGAGCCTGCTTGCGATCTCGCCCGCCTGATGCCCGCCCATGCCGTCGGAGACGGCGACGGCATCCAGCGTATCCGTGTGCAGCAGCAGAAAACTGTCTTCGTTCTGCGGTCTCAGTCCGGTTTCCGTTTTACCCGCGCATTTCATTGAGAACCCTCCTTCGTAATTGTCCGCAGGCGCCTTCGATATCGGCGCCCATTTCTCTTCGTACCGTCGCGGAGATATGCCGCGCTTCAAGCCATTCACGGAATTGCTGCGCATGCGCGCGCGTCACGCCGTCCAGTCCGCGTTCCCTGACCGGGTTCAGCGGGATCAGATTGACGTGACACAAAAGCCCTTTCAGCCGGCTTGCCAGCGCGTCCGCGTCCGCTTCGGAATCGTTCTTCCCGCCGATCAGGGCGTATTCAAACACCACGCGCCGTCCGGTCCGGTCGGCATACGCCTTCGCCGCTTCCAGGACCTGCTCGATCGGATACGCTTTGTTGATCGGCATCAGCTCGGAGCGGACCTCATTGCTGTGCGCGTGCAGCGAGATCGACAGCGTCACATGCGGCGCGTCGTCGATCAGCCGATAGATCTTCGGCACGATCCCGCAGGTCGACAGCGAAATGTTCCGCACGGAAATGTTCGGTCCCTGTTCACTCGTGACGCGACGCAAAAACATCACGACGTTGTCATAGTTGTCCAGCGGTTCGCCGCTGCCCATCAAAACGATATTCGTCACCGTGCGCGGCTTGCCCTCCGCGGGCGGTTCGTCGCGTTCGATCTCCGCAAGGAACGAGAGCATTTCACCCGGACGAAGCGAGCGGACGCAGCCCTCCAGCGTGCTTGCGCAGAACCTGCATCCCATGTTGCAGCCGACCTGCGTGGACAGGCAGACCGTATTGCCGTAGGAATAGCGCATGAGAACGCCTTCCACAAGGTTCCCGTCCTCGAGAGCGAACAGATATTTGACCGTGCCGTCCTTCGGCGAGACGCGCTTATCGAAGATCACGGCGCCGCCGAAGGGGATCGCGTCGAGTTTTGCGCGGAGGTCCTTCGGGAGATTCGTCATATCCTTCGGACGCACGCCCTTACGGAGCCATTCCCGAACCTGCGCGACGCGGAATTTCGGCACGCCGAAGCTTATAACGGCGTCCGCGATCTCGTTATCGGTCATATCCATCCAGTACATCGGTTCAGTTCCTCAAAAGTCTTGCATAGTAAAATCCGTCCGTGCCGTCGCGCGTCGGCAGAAGCTGTCGCTCGGCTTCCAGCGTGTAATCGGGATGCGTCGAAAGAAACGCGCGGACCCGTTCGCCGTTCTCGCGCTTTACGATCGTGCAGGTCGCATAGACGAGCACGCCGCCCGGTTTCACATACCGGCAGCAGGCGGCAAGCAGCGCGTCCTGCGTCTCTGTAAGCGCGTTGACGGCGTTTTCATCCTTGTGCAGACGAACGTCCGGCTTTTCGGAAAGCAAGCCGAATCCGCTGCAGGGGACGTCCAAAAGTACAGCGTCGAACGTCTCTTCATACGCCGGATCAAAGATCGCGGCGTCACGGCAAGCCGTTTCCGCATGTACGCCGAGACGGACAAACGCCTTGTCCATCAGCTCTTTGCGATGCGGATGCAGCTCCCATGCCGAAAGCAAAGCCGTGTTTTCGGACAGCGACGCGATATACGCGGTTTTTCCGCCGGGCGCGGCGCAGGCGTCCAGCACGCGCTTTCCGCGCACATCGCCCAGGGCGCGGCAGATCAGCATGGCGCCTTCGCCCTGCACGGCAAGCTTGCCGGAAACAAACAGCGGATCGCGCGCAAGATCAAACCCGACAGAAAGCTTCAATCCGTTCGGATCGAGGGAGCAGGGGACGAAGGGCGCGGGCAAAGCCGCTTTCAATTCCTCCGTCGAAAACGGATACTGCGCGCGTACAACGGTTCCGATCGGCGGATGCGAAAGAAGCGCTTCCGCTTCCGATTCGCCATATGCCGCGATCCACTCCGAAACGAGGAACGCCGGTACGCCGTAGCGGATCGACAGCCGTTCGACCGGATCCTCGGGCAGAGGGGGCAGCGCGACGCGTTCGCGGTCGAGCCGCCGCAGCACCGCGTTCAAAAGTCCGCAGCTGTCCCGTTTTCCGATCGAGCGGCAAAGCTTCACAGCTTCGTCGATCGCCGCGTGCGCGGGCGTATCGAGATACAAAAGCTCGGTTCCCGCCATGCGCAGCAGGTTCCGCACCGCGCGCTTCTGCCGCTTGCAGAAATGTGCGAAAACATAATCAAGGTACGAGGCGCGCGCAATGGTTTCGTTGACAAGCGCATAGAGAAACGGCACGTCCTTCGGCTCGACCGAGGATGCAGCTTCCTTCAGCGCAAGGTTTGCATATGCGCCGTCCTCCAGGATCCGGACGAGCGTTTCGAGCGCGACGCGCCGTACGCTCAGCATACCGTCTTCCCATCCAGCGGACAGCCGCGCAGAAACGTTTTCGCGTCCATACGCTTTTTGCCGCTTGCCTGCAGCGAAACGATCTCGACCGCGCCGTCCGCGCAGATCAGGTAGAGCCTTCCGCCGCGTTCGCGCAGCGTGCCGGGCGCGTCGGAGAAGCGTTCCGCGCTGCGGCGCGTCTCAAAGATCTTCACCGCCTGTCCGTCCGAAATCACGAACGCGCAGGGCCACGGATTTGTGCCGCGGACGAGGTCGTGCACCGCCTTTGCGGGCTTTGTGCAGTCGATATGTCCGTCCTCCTTGGTCAGCATATGGCAGACGGTCGCTTCCGCGGGATCCTGCGGGACGCGCACGAGCGTTCCGGCTTCGAGCTGTTCAAGCGTCTGCAGAAGCAGCTCTGCGCCGAGCGCTGCAAGCCGTTCCGAAAGCTGTTCATAGGTCTCGTCCGGACCGATCGGCGTTGCCTCCTTTAAGAGCATATCGCCGGTGTCCATGCCGATATCGGTCATCATGGTCGTGACGCCGGTTTCGGCTTCGCCCGCGATGATCGCGCTCTGGATCGGCGAGGCGCCGCGATACTTCGGCAGAAGCGAGCCGTGCACGTTGATCGTGCCGAGCCGCGGGATCGCAAGGTTCTTTGCGGACAAAAGCTGTCCGAACGCCGCCGTCACCATGAGATCCGGCGCGAACGCTTCGAGCGCCTCGCGACCCTCTGCGGAACGGATGCGTTCAAACTGAAAAACGGGGATCCCGTGCTCTTGCGTGAGCACCTTGACCGGCGGCGGGGTCAGGACCGCTTTGCGTCCGACCGGACGGTCCGGCTGCGTAAAGACCGCAAGCGTATCCCCGCGGTCGATCAGAGCCTGCAGAGACGGAAGCGCGAACTCCGGCGTGCCCAAAAAAGCGATACGCATGCGTTACTCCTTAAAATCGGCGGGCGGCTCCGTAACAAGGCGCAGATACACCTTGCCGTCCAGATGGTCCGTCTCGTGGAAAACGGCGCGGGCAAAGAGCCCTTCGCCTTCGTATTCGTAAAGATCGCCGTGTCGGTCGTACGCTTCTACCTTGACATGGTTCGGGCGCACGACATAGCCGCTTTCACCGGGGAAGGAGAGACAGCCCTCCATGCCGCCCTGCTCGCCGGAGGATTCGAGGATGACCGGATTGACAAGCTCAACGGGACCTTCGCCGACGTCGATGACGCAAACGCGGCGCAGAACGCCGATCTGCGGCGCGGCAAGCCCGACGCCGTCCGCGTCGTTCATCGTTTCGATCATGTCGTCGATCAGCTCCGAAAGCCGGGCGTCGAATTTTTTAACTTCCTTACACATTTTATACAGTGCAGAATCGTCATTCTTGCGGATGATTCGTAAAGCCATACATAACCTCCATTTCAAATATTTATTATACATTTTTTATTGACCTTTGTCTATAAAATCGGTAAAATAACATTGAAAACGGACGATTCAACCGCGGGTGTACAGTGAAAACGACCGATTCAACCGGATGTAGAGAGACAAAACGGGTAACTCAACCGACAGGGTAGAGAGATTTTTCGAAATTCAACCGACGGTAGGTGGAAAATGAAACCGGCAGATGCTATGATTCAGCCATCGAAAGAAGGAGGAAACTTTCATGGAAAACAAAGAAACGCTCGGCAAGCGCATTGCCATGTTGAGAAAAGAAAAGGGACTCACACAGGAACAGCTCGCCGAAAAGGTCGGCGTCTCCGCGCAGGCGGTCAGCAAATGGGAAAACGAGATCAGCTGCCCGGACATCACGCTTCTGCCGCTGCTTGCGGACATTCTCGGGGTCACGGTCGACGAGCTTTTAGGCGTCAAGCCGATCGAGCCGCACGTCATTATCTTAGATAAGGATGAAACGCCCAAGGACGAAGCAAAGAAGAACCGCCCGTTTACATGGGAATGGAACAAGCATAAAAAGAGCGCGAGATGGGGAACCATTGCGTTCTGCATCGGCGCGATCCTCGTTTGCCTGCTCTTCATTCTGCGCAGCTTTCCGCAGCTCGGTCTGTTCCAGAACTATGACGACGTGAACGCGTGGGATTACGTCTGGCCGATACTGATCTTTACCGTCGGTTTGATCAGCGTACGCGATCATGCCATCTTCGGTTCGCTCTTCATGCTGTGGGGCGTTTACGAATTCCTGTGCAGCACGATCCCGGCACTCGGCGCCTATCAGATCAAATGGTATGTGGTGCTTCTCGTGATCGCCGTGATCATGCTTGTCAAAACGATCATCGGCAAGAAGCGCATCATCTTCAAAGTGAAAAAGGACGACGAAAATGTGGACCGCACGCCGCAGCTCGAGGTCTCGCAGGACGATAACTATCTCGACGCGGAGATGAGCTTCGGTTCCGGCGTCATCACCTATGACGGCGATACGCTGCGCGGCGGCAGCATTGACATGAACTTCGGCGATTACAAAGTCGATTTCCGCAACGTCAGAACGTTCGAAAATGACTGCCTTCTGAAGATCGATCAAAACTTCGGAAGCCTGACGATCTATCTGCCGAGCAACGTCCGTCTCGTCAAGAGCTCCGACACATCCTTCGGTTCCTTCGCAACATACGGCGAACCGAGCCCGGACGCATATCAGACAATCATCATCCGTGCAGACGTCAACTTCGGCACGCTGCAGGTCAAGTACGAATAATCGGGCACACAAAAACCGGTCGGGAGATTCTCCCGGCCGGTTTTTGACTTTTGACCGTGGTGAAAATTATGAAAAATGCGCAGAAAAGCGTTGAGAGCACGATGATGTAAATATGTCAAATCCGGCGACATGCGCGTCGGATTTGACACCTTGCAGAATCGCCGCCCGGAAATGCACAGCATTTTAGGCGATTCTGAAAACCAGTCTGCAGAAATTGTTTCTGCAGACTGAATTCATTTCAGCGCTTCCTGCATCGCGTCCTCTCGGTACTGGTGCATATAGAGGTCGTGATAGTAGCCGCGCTTTTCGAGCAGCGTCTCATGATTGCCCTCCTCAACGATCGCGCCGCCGCGGATCACGAGGATCCGGTCCGCGTTGCGGATCGTGGAGAGACGGTGCGCCACGACGATGCTTGTACGCCCCTTGAGGACCTCGGTGATCGCGCTTTGGATCAGATGTTCGGTCTCTGCGTCGATCGAGCTTGTCGCTTCATCCAGCACGAAGATCTGCGGATCGGCAAGGATGACGCGCGCGAACGAGATCAGCTGCTTTTGCCCGGTGGACAAACGTACGCCGCCTTCGCCGACCTCGGTGTCGTACCCTTTCGGCTGCCGTTCGATGAATTCGTCCGCGTGGACCATCGCCGCGGCGCATTTGACGCTTTCCTCGTCCGCATCCGGTCTGCCGAAGCGGATGTTGTCGCGGATCGTGCCGGAGAACAGATGCGGGCTCTGCAGCACATAGCCGAGCGACGACTGCAGCCAAAGCTGCGAGCGTTCGCGGTAGTCCTTTCCGTCGATCAGGATCCGGCCCTTTTTCGGCTCGTAGAAGCGGCAGATCAGGTTCACGATCGTGGATTTGCCCGCGCCGGTCTCGCCGACAAGCGCGACGGTCTCGCCCGCGCGGATGTGCAGGTTGAAATCGCGGAGAAGCGGTTCGGATTCCTTATAGAAGAAATCCACATGATCGAATGTGATATCGCCTTCGATCGGTTCCCAGTTCTTACGCTTCGGATCCATCGACGAGCCGTACTTTGCTTCCACCTCCGGCGTATCGCGGACTTCGGATTCGGTATCGATCAGAGACAGCACGCGTTCGGCGCTCGCCTGCGCGCCCTGCATATCGGCAAAGATGCCCGCAAGCTGCTGGATCGGATCGAACAGACTGGACGCGTAATTGATGAACGATACGAGCGTACCGGCGGTGATGACGCCGAGGAAGGTCTCCGTGCCGCCGAGCGTCGCCTGGACGCCCGCGCCGCCGAAGATCAGCGCGAACGACGTACCGACTGCGCCGAGCGAGATCACGAGCGGGAAGAAGGTCGCGGAAAGGACGGACGCCTTGATGCTCGCCTTTCGCATGTCCTCGGTGATCGTCTCGAATTCCGTCGCGTTCTGCGATTCACGCACGAGCGTTTTCGTCGTCATCGCGCCCATGATGCCTTCGTTGAACGCGCTTGTAATGCGGGAATTGTGCTTTCTTGCGACGCGCTGGTAGCGAAGGATCCGCTTCTGGATGTACAGGCTGACGATCGCAAGCGGCGGGATGACAGCAAGAACGATCAGCGCCAGCTTCCAGTTGAACCAGAACATCGCGCCGAAGCAGAACAGCATGTAGAATCCGCACCACATAAAGTCCGTGATGCTCCACGCGATCATATCGGAAAGCCGCGCGACGTCGCTGACCATGCGCGCCATCAGGTATCCGGCGGATGTCTTGTCGTAGAACGAGAACGACAGCGTCTGCAGCTTCAGATACGCCTCCTGGCGGATCGCGTAGGAGATCGCCATCTCCATTTCGCCGGACCGGCCGATGAAGCGCATCGTGCAGAAGCCCTGCAATACGACGAGCGCGGCGTAAATACCGAAGAACAGCCAGATGCCGTCGGTGGTCGGCGCGGCGTCCGGACGGACGAACCGGTCGATCGCGTACCGCGTCAGAATGGGGTAGAGCGCGTCGATGATCGCCACGATCAGCATGCTGATGAGAATGCGGACGAACAGCGCGCGGTTGCGCATTGCGTAGCCGAACAGACGCTTCCACAGCTTGGAATCCATCTTTTCTTCCCGATTGAATTCCACTTCGTTTTCGTAACTCACGCCTGTTCACCTCCTTCCGCGCGGTAATCCTGGATCTCGGCGATACGCCGGTAAAGACCCTCTTCGCAAATCAGTTCATCGTGTGTGCCCTGCTGCACGAGCCTGCCGTGGTCGAGCACAAGGATCTTGTCCGCTTCTCTGAGCGTCGTGATGCGGTGCGAGATGATGAACAGGATCCCGCTGCCGTGGTGATGCCGCAGCGCGCTGCGGATCTTTGCGTCGGTCTCGGTATCGACCGCGCTCATGGAATCGTCGAAGATCATGATCGGCGCCTTCTGCATCAGCGCGCGTGCGATCGCAACGCGCTGCTGCTGCCCGCCCGAGAGCGTGACACCGCGCTCGCCGACTACGGTTTCATAGCCATCCGCGAACTTTTCGATGACGTCGTGCACCGCCGCCTCCCGTGCCGCTTCAAAGAGCTCGGCTTCGGTCGCTTCCGGCGCGGTCAGCATGATGTTCTCCCGGATCGAGCGCGAGTACAGGAACGGCTCCTGCAGCACGATCGCGATGTTCTTTCGCAACAGCGCATGGTCGATATCGTTGATCGGCGTACCGTTGATCTGAATCTCGCCGCCGGTGACGGGGTAGAGCCGCTGCAGAAGCTGCACAAGCGAGCTTTTGCCGCTGCCGGTGCTGCCGAGGATGCCGATCGTCTGACCGGCTTTTGCGGTAAAGCTGATGCCGTCAAGCACATCGTTCGGCTTGTCGTAGCCGAAGGTCACGTCGGTGAACGTGATGTCGCCGACGAGGTCACAGTCGGTCAGTGCCCTGCCGGGCTCGGTTTCGTTTTCGGCGTTCATGATCTCGTTCAGTCGGTCGAGCGAAACCGTCGCCTTACCCATGTCGGCAAGCACACGGCCGAGCTGACGCACGGGCCAGGTGAGGCGGCTCGTCAGCGCAAGGAACAGATAAATGTCGCCGAGCGAGAAACCGCCGTCCGTTTTTACATAGAACAATACGCCGAACACCAGCGACAGCGCGATCTGCAGATATCCGACGGCATCGGACGAACCCCAGTAAAAGCCGAGCAGATTGACGAGCTTGATGTTCTTTTGACGGAAGTCCCGGTTCAGCCGCGTGAACTGATCGTATTCCGCGCGCTGTTGTCCGAACGCGCGCACCACGCGCACGCCGGTCAGGTTCTCCTGCACCGCGGTCGAAAGCGCGCCTTCGGCTTCGTCGACCTCGGCGAAGTATTTCCGGACATAGCGGAAATAGAGAAAGCTCGACACCGTCAAAATCGGCATGACCGACATCGAGATCAGCGCCATCTCCCAGCGGATCGCAAACATCAGCGCCGCGGCAACGACAAACATGACCGCGATCCGGACGATTTCGATCAGCTGATTCGTCACGAACTGACGGACCGTATCGACGTCGGAGGTACAGCGCTGTACGAGATCGCCGGTCGAAACGTGCTTGTGATAGTCGTACGGAACGGCGTTCAGCTTGCGGTAGAGCCTGTCGCGCATGGACTTTGCCATGTGTTCCGCGCCCTTCGCGATATGCGTGCGTCTGAGCAGCGTAAACAATCCGTTCAGAACCGTGAACAGAAGGAACGCAAGACCGCACATCCAATAGCTGCGTCCGAGCGGGCCGAGCGATTTCAGCCATTGGAAGAGCGGTTCCGGGATCGAAGGGCTTTTGCCGAGAAGCACCCAGTCCAGCGTATAGCTTGTCACGAGCGAAGCGCAGTAAAGCGCTACGATCGCAAGAACGACCTCGATCGCGCTGAGTATGAAATAGCCGCCCGCGCCCTTCAGAGCGGGCAGGAACAAAGGTTTATATCGATCGTTTTTCTTCATAATCAAAACATCTCCTGCGGGTTGATCTCAAGCTGCGCTTCCGCGCAGACGCCGCGGTGCGTGTCATGGAACGCCGAAACGGTCCGAACCGCATCCTTCAAACGCTTTGTGCGCAGCAGCTTGATCAAGATCTGGTATCGTGTGTAACCCGAGATCCGCGCGACCGGCGCTTCCGCCGCAACGAGCAGCAGGAGATCCTGACTGCCTTCCTCGCCGAGCACGGCGTGCAGCTCCGTCTCAAGCGCTTTCGCGTAGTCGAGACAGGCGCGTTCCGCGATCCGTTCGTCACGGTCTGCAAAGACCACGCGAAGGAAGAGCGAGAACGGGGGATAGAGCATCTTTTTGCGCTCTGCGATCTCGTAATGGAAGAAGCCGACGTAATCCTGCGCCTTCGCAAAACGGATGATCGGGTGGTTCGGTTCATAGGTCTGCAGAACGACGCGCCCGGGCAGATTGTCGCGTCCGGCGCGTCCCGCTACCTGCGTAAGGAGCTGGAACGTGCGTTCCGGCGCACGGTAGTCCGGCAGGTTCAGGGTCGTGTCCGCGGCAACGACGCCGACCAGCGTGACGTTCGGGAAATCGTGTCCCTTTGCGATCATCTGCGTGCCGATCAGCACCTGCGCTTCTCCGCGGTGGAACGCGGATAGAAGCTTTTCATAGCTGCCTTTTTCGCGCATCGTATCCGTATCCATGCGAAGCGTGCGAACGGCGGGGAAGAGGCGGTGCATCGCTTCTTCGACCTGCTCCGTGCCGATGCCGAATTGCTTGATGAACGGCTTTTTGCAGTTCGGACATTCCTTCGGCAGCGGTTTCACGGCGCCGCAGTAGTGACAGCGCGTGCGCGATTCCGTCTTGTGATACGTCATCGAGATGTCGCAGTTATCGCATTTTAAGACGTATCCGCAGCTGCGGCAGCTCACGAACGTCGCGTATCCGCGGCGGTTGATGAACAGCATTGCCTGCTGCCCCAAGGCAAGGCATTCGGAAAGCCGTTCGACAAGCTTGTCCGAAAAGATGCTGTTGTTGCCCATCAGCAGCTCGTCGCGCATGTTGACGATCTCGACGGTCGGCAGCGGTCTTCCCGCCACGCGGTCGGGCAGCGTCAGCAGCTTGTATTTGCCGCTCAGCGCCCGCGAATAGCTCATCAGCGACGGCGTCGCGCTGCCGAGCACAAGCGCCCCGCCCGACGCTTTCACGCGCCTTGCGGCGATCTCGCCCGCAAGGTAGCGCGGCTGCGTTTCGCTCTGATAGCTCGATTCGTGTTCCTCGTCAATGATGATCAGCCCGAGCCGTTCCGCCGGCGCGAACACCGCGCTGCGCGCGCCGATGACGATATCGGCAAGTCCGAGCCGGATGCGCCGCCACTCGTCGAAGCGTTCGCCTGCGGAAAGCCTTGAATGCAGCACGGCGATCCGGTCGCCGAACCGGTCCGTAAAGCGCCCGACGGTCTGCGGCGTCAGAGAGATCTCCGGCACCAGCACGATCGCCTGTTTTCCGAGCGCAAGACAGTCCGCGATCGCCCGGAGGTAGACCTCCGTTTTGCCGCTGCCGGTCACGCCGTGCAGCAGAAGGACTTCGCCTTCGCCGTGCTCAGCCGCCGCTTTGATCTCGTCCGCCGCGCGTTCCTGCGCTTCGGTCAGCGTGTAAGAGGGCGTATGCATCGAAAGCTTGCCCGGACGGCGGAACACCGTTTCGCTCTGCTCGGAAAGATACCCCTTTTTGATCAGCGCGTTGATCGCGGGCGTGCTGCCGGGATAGAACGCGTTGATGTCCGGGACCGACGCTTCCGCGCCGAGCTTTGCGACGAGCTCGAACACGCGCTTCTGCGCCGGCGCGCCTTTCAGCGCTTCCGAAACCGCTTCCGGATCGACGCCCTCCGCGAGCGTGACCGTGCGGACTTTTTTTTCCTTGATCCGCATGCCGCGCATCTGCGCCGGGATCATCAGCCGCAGCGCGTCGACGAACAGGCAGTGATACGCGTCCTTCATCCATTCCGCGAGCGCGATCTGATCCGGCAGCAGCACGGGATAGCGTTCGATGACCTTTGCGATATCCTTGATCTCCGGATAGTCCGCCGAATCCTTGAGCGCGACGACAAAGCCTTCCTTTTTGTGATCTCCCTGTCCGAACGGCACCAGCACATGGTGTCCGACGGAAACGGGCAGATCCTCGGGAATGCGGTAGGTGAACCTTCTGTCCACCGCGGTATGCGCAATGTCGACGATCACTTCGGCAAACATACTGTTAAAAAAAGGCCCGTGCGCGAACGCAGCGGGCGGAAAGATGGCTTTTATGCGTCTTTCGGTGCGTTCAGAATCAGTTTATCGTGGTACAGTTCGTCCACGGCCATCGAAACGGGCTTGTTGGTACCGAGCTTCTCCGGGTGATCCTGGAGCTGTCTCGCACGGTTTGCAACGGCGGTGACCAGCATATAGCGGCAGCCCGCTTTCTCCACCAGCTCGTTCAGAGAAGGATAATTCATCATATCGTTTCGCCTCCATTCAGTTTCGTGATCAGTTCTGTATTTCTTCCGGTGCGGAGAAGCTCTGCGGAAAGGATCGCTTCCATCTCGCCGACCGCTTCCTCCACAACGTCGTTTATAACCATGTAGTCGTATTCCGGCAGCGCCTTGAGCTCTTCGAGCGCCGTTGCGGTGCGGACGTCGATTGATTCCTGCGTTTCGGTCCCGCGTCCCACAAGACGCGCCTTCAGGATCGAAAGCGACGGGGGAGCGATGAACACCAGCACAGCGTCGGGACA
>JAEEGJ010002192.1_pt1 | contig 123678 bp, 101 predicted proteins | sample 8958761 | NCBI WGS metagenome assembly JAEEGJ01 (sample SAMN16246546, study PRJNA631951) | gut metagenome | biome: gut microbiome; feature: rumen; material: RS-attached | host: Bos | place: Iran: Karaj | collected 2018-10
CACTCTATATACCTTCTGACATGATACAGGGGTTTCGTTCGCTTCGCTCACTTCACCGCCTGCCTAAATTCCTACGCCCCTCTGGGGCTCACTTCCTCTCAATAGGTCAACTCCTATATCATTGCCTAAAAGATTGACGTTGATTGACGTAGGATATCGCCCTCCTCTGCATTCTTAGCAAAGATAAAGGCAAAAAAATAAAATGTTTTTCAAAATTGACTTCATACTACACTGTAACTGCCTGATAATCAGCAATGGCTTATTTTTGGTGCCCAAATCCGCCCTTTTTCTATGCCCTTTGTGCCCAGGGATGAAGGGTAATTCGGGGATAAATTGAAGTGAAGGCAAAGTGGAGGCTACGGGACCAGCCTCCACTGGGTGTAATATGCAGTGATATAATCGGTTAGCTGGCAAAAACAGGCAAAAAGTGGAAGCAAGGGTGATATTCATAATATTTTTATGCAATTATACCCTTGATAGTGGCCTCTAAAAAACGCCACCATTGAAAATCAGTCACTTACAGTGTAGTGTGAAGTCAATTTTGAAAAACATTTTATTTTTCGGCTTCCCATTCAGTTCTCGTTCAGTAATTTGTCAATGTTCTCGGCATAGTCGAGCGAGTCGTCGACGAAGAACTTGAGTTCGGGGATTATGCGCAGCTGATGACGTGTGCGCGTGCCCAGTTCGTAGCGTATTTTTGCCGCATTGGCATTGATATTACCGCATATCTCCTCAGCCCGCTCGCTGGGGAAGATGCTGAGGTAGCCGCGGCACACGCTCATGTCGGGGCTGATACGGCAGGCGCTGACGCTGACGAGCACGCCCTGCATGGCTTGCGTCTGGCGCTGGAAGATATCGCTGAGTTCTTTCTGAATCAATCGAGCTACTTTATTTTGTCTTGTTGTTTCCATATTTTAAGGCCATTGGCCACTTGTTAATGTGTTAAGTTTCGCTTATTCATTTACTATTTTACTATTTACTATTTACGATTTATTGACTATTTGATTATTTGGCTATTTTGCCTCGGATGTCGCACGAAGAATAAATCGAAAAATTGTAAATAAATGGTATATTGTAAATCGTTAAATTGTAAATATATAGCAACTTAGAAAGTTGCGTTAATCTGTTAATTTGTTAACCTGTTGAAACGCGAGTGCATACATTTTCATCTGTTTGAGCATGGCCATGAGTCCGTTGCTGCGAGTTGGCGAGAGGTGTTCGCGCAGGCCGATGCGGTCGATGAAATAGAGGTCGGCGTCGAGGATGTCCTGAGGGGTGTGGTCGCTGAGGACACGTATGAGCAGGGTGACGATGCCCTTGACGATGAGGGCATCGCTCTCGGCTTCGAAATGTACGAGACCGTCGGGCGTGAGGTCTGCCGTGAGCCATACGCGGCTCTGGCAGCCGTCGATGAGGTTCTGCTCGTTCTTGTCGCTCTCGGGTAGCGGCTGCTGCTCATTGCCCAGGTCTATGAGCAGTTGGTAACGGTCCATCCAATCATCGAAGTCGCTGAACTCCTCGATGATTTCGTCTTGTATTTGATTAATTGTAGTCATATAGTGTCTTTAAACGCTAAACGTTATACGTGGAACGAACGATTAGTTGTCGTTGTAGATGAGTTGCAGGAGAGTCTGCCCTACGGCTTGCATCACTGCGGGGTCGATATTCTCTGGGGTGTCGGACGTGGTGTGCCAGGTGGGCCCGAACGATGAGTCGGCCCCTTCTTGGTGGGCAATGATGTCGATAGCCGGGATGTGGGCTATGGTGTTCACGGGCAGGTGGTCGTCGGTGACGTAGCCGGCCTCGGTGAGTGGGAAGTATTCTCCGTAGCCAAGCTGATGTGCCAGATGCCATACGAGGCCTACGAGTGTGCTGGCATAGCGGCGCGAGAAGCCTTCCATGGCAAAGCGTCCGCCACGGCCGCCCACCATGTCGAGGTTGATGCCGTAGCGTGCCTGGTAGCCAATGGCGAAGGCCTGCTCAGCCCAGCTCTTGGAGCCGAGACACCAGAAATCGTCGTCGGCACCGCTCACTGCCCATTCGGGTGTGCCTTGGTCTTCGGCGTCAAAGCATACGAAGTCCACGCCATAGCTCAAGCCGGCAGCAGCTATGGAGCGTGCCACCTCGAGCATCACGGCTACACCTGAAGCGCCGTCGTTGGCAGCCATGACGGGAGTGCGGTGGTTGGCGGCGTCAGCGTCGTGGTCGGCCCAGGCGCGGCTGTCCCAGTGGGCAGTGAGAAGTATGCGGTCGGCGGCATCGGGGTTGAGGCGTGCCTGTATGTTGCGACAGGGCATGTTGGTTCCATCATAGCCCACAACGGTGGTGTTGAGTTCTATGACCTGACACCCGAAGCTCTGGAACTTGGCTGCTATCCAATCGCCGCAGGCTTTATGTGCTGCAGAACTTGGCACGCGCGGTCCGAAGGCGCACTGTGCCTCGATGTAGGCCATGGCCGAGTCAACGGCGAAGGCCGGTGCCGGTGCGAGTGCTATGGTATCGGCTTCGGCGCTTCGTTTTGTCTTGCCGTTGCAGGAGAAAAGAGTGAAAAGTGAAAGAGTGAAAAGTGAAAGATATAATACACTTTTCGCTTTTGCTTTCCACTGCTTTTCAATATGTCCGTTGGTTGTTCTATAGATTATGTTTTGCATCCTATTATTTTTCACTTTTAGCTTTGCTGACTTTCGTCACGACTCGGCAATTCAAGCAAGCTTGATTGCTCTCGCTGCTCCGAAAGTTCATTTTTCACTTCTCATTTTTCACTTCTCATTTTTCACTTTTCACTTTTCACTCTTATCATACTTTCTGTATTTGTTGCATTACGCGCAGGAAGTTGGCGCCCCAGAGGAGTTTGAGGTCGGCCTCACTGAATTGTTTCGACAACAGTCGGCGCGTAAGGTTTATCATCTCAGAAGCAGATGCCAGGCCTGGCACGCCGCCGTCGCCGTCGAAATCAGAGCCTATACCCACGTGCTCTATGCCTGCCACATCGACCATGTGGCGGATATGTGCCACGGCATCGAGAATGGTGGCCTCAGAGGTGTTGCTGAGGAACCCGTTGTAGAAGGTGGCTTGTGCTACACCGCCCTGTCGGGCAAGAGCCCGCAACTGGTCGTCGGTGAGGTTGCGTGGATGGTTGCAGAGAGCGCGGCTGGAGGAGTGAGAGCACACTATGGGCTGTGAGCTTATGTCCAAGGCATCGTAGAAACTGCGCTCGCTGGCGTGCGAGAGGTCCACCATGATGCCCAGTTGGTTCATGCGCCCGATGACTTCTGCTCCGAAAGGCGTGATGCCCATGAGCTGTTCGCCTTCGCGTGGACGTGCTGAGCCGCAGATATCGTTGTTGCCATTGTGGCAGAGGGTGATGTACACCACGCCCTGAGTGGCGAAATGGTCGAGCAGACTGATGTCGCGACCTATGGCATAGCCGTTCTCGATGCCCAGCATGATGGCATGACGCCCTTCGCCTTTCAGGCGATAGAGGTCGGCGGGTGTGCATGCTATGGCGAGCGCGTCGGCATTGTCTGAAGCCAGTTTCCGCACGCGTGTCAGGCGGTCGTCGGCATATTCCTTGGCGTGGGCGTAGCCTTCGGGAGTGAGCTCGCCCTGCGGCAGGTAGGCAACCATGATGCAGGCATCGAGCCCGCCTTCGTGCATCTTATGCAAGTCCATGAGAATGCGCGGATCGCGACGCTCGAAATGGATGTCCTGATCGAAGAACATGGGCGTGTCGCAATGGCTGTCGAGGGTGAGGATGTGGCCGTGCAGGCGGCGTGCCTGACGATAACTCTTAGCCTCGCCTACGAGCCAGCGGAAGAGAGGCTGCATAGATGTGTCGCCGCGCAGGCAGAAACACTCAGGGTGCCACTGCACTCCGATGATGCTCTTCATCTCTGTGGATTCCACGGCTTCGCAGACACCGTCGGGGGCGGTGGCTACGATGCGAAGGTGAGGACCGGCCTCGCGCACAGCCTGATGATGGAAGGAATTGACGGCGAGTGGCTGCGCGCCGAAGATATTATGAAGCACGGAATCCTCGGCAATGCTGACGAAGTGTGAGGCGTAGCTGCGCTCAAGGTCCTGAGAGTGCTTGATACCGGGCGAGGGTATGTCCTGCCAGACGGAGCCGTCGAGGGCTGCTGCCAGCACCTGACAGCCGCGGCAGATGCCGAGCATGGGTATCTGTCTGTCGAAGGCGAGGCGTGTGAGCATGAGTTCGCACAGGTCGCGCCGTGGGTTGATGCCGTGGAGCGCGGGTATAGGCTCCTCGCCTAAGTATAGCGGATTGATATCTCCACCGCCCGAGAGGATGAGGGCATCGACGCTGTCGAGCATCGAGCATAGGGTGTCGAGGTCGTCGGTAGGAGGCAGCACCACAGGTGTTGCACCTGCTTCAATGACGCTTCTATAGTAGCCTTCGGCCAACTCGCAACCCTTGTCGCCGAAATTGCCCGTGATGCCTATCACGGGCTGCGGCTTCGAAGCGGGGAAGGTGCTGTGAGCGCCGTCGTAGATGCTTTTCCAATCGAAAGTGTCAGTCATCGGCATTGTCTGTTACAAGTGCGTTTTTGCGTGCCATCAGTGCTTCTATGGCTGCTTTGTCTTCGTCGGAGAGTCCGATGGGCACTTCTTTCTTTATGCTTTGGTTGAGCGAGATGAGCGTCTCGGTGGCTATCACGCCTTCGATTTCCTGCAGGCGGTTGTTGAGGAGCTCCATGAGGTGTGCGTTGTCGCGGGCATAGAGCTTGATAATCATAGTGTAAGGTCCGGTGGTGAAGTGGCATTCCACTATCTCGGGAATGTTCTCGAACTCTTTCACTACGTGCTTGTACATGGAGCCGCGCTCAAGTGTGATGCCCACATAGGTACAGGTGTTGTAGCCCAGGCTTGCGGGATTCACGTGGTAGCCGGAGCCAGTGATGACGCCAATGTCGGCGAGGCGTTGCACACGCTGGTGGATGGCTGCCCTTGACACTCCGCACTCAGCTGCCACTTCCTTGAAGGGAATGCGTGCGTTGTGGGTTATTATTTCCAGAATTTTCTTGTCGAGGCTGTCAATCTTTTCCATAAGTTAAGGTGTTTGTTAATCATTTTGCAATGCAAAGGTAGGTCTTTTCTCGACAAGTGCAAGCAAAAGTGCATAAAAAAATGACACCAAACGCATTATTTGGTGTCATTTTGTGTTTTTTGTATGTTTTTACTGTACTATCTCCAATAGCTCAACTGTAAAGATGAGTGTAGAGAAAGGAGGTATCTTGCCGGCTTCGCGAGCGCCGTAACCGAGCTGCTGAGGGATGTAGACTTCCCACTTGGAGCCAACGGGCATCATGGTGAGAGCCTCGGTCCAACCTTTGATAACCTGATTGCAGGCGAAAGTGGCGGGTTGCTTGCGCTTGTATGAGCTGTCGAACTCGGTGCCGTCGATGAGGTGACCTTCGTAGTTCACCTTTACCTTCTGTGTGGCTGTGGGCACAGCACCGGTGCCGGCGGTAAGGATCTTGTACTGCAGGCCGCTGGGTGTGGTCTTCACGCTGTCCTTCTTGGCGTTGGCAGCGAGGAAGGCTTCGCCATCGCGACGGTTCTGACCGTACTTGGCCTCCATCTTCACCTCGGTGTAGTAGTCCAGCTGCTTTGTGCTGACGGCCTGTGCGCTGTCGCTGGTGAGGGTGGCGTTGCCGGCAATGGCAGCACGGAATCCCTCTACGAAGCGCTCGCGGTTGAGGAGGTCGAGGCTATCGTTGATCTGACGGTTGACCTGGGGAATGATCTGCTCCTCCACCTGCTTGCGGATTTCCTTTCCGACGGTGAAGGCCTTCATCTGCTTGGTCTTCTCATCGATAGTGGGATCGTCAAAGCCGCTGAGGAAGTAGCTCACATAAGCGGTGTCAACGCCCATGCGCTGCACGAGGTAGTTCATCAGACCGTTGGTCTGGGCGATGCCATAGGCATAGCTGAAGTCGGCCATGGGAATGGTGTCGACTTTCGCTACCTCAGCCTGTTTCTTGCTTTTCTTCGCTTTCTTGGCAGCGCTGGTGCTTACGCACACCAGCAAGCCAAGAACGAGAGCGATGTACTTTAGTCCTTTCATCGTGGATTATTACTTCTCAATACCGAGCAGGTCGATAGTGAAGACGAGGGCGCTGAAGGGCTTGATGTTGCCCATGTCGTTGCTGCCATAAGCCTGGTCCTGAGGAATGTAAACCTTCCACTTGGAACCAACGGGCATGGTGGTGAGGGCAGCCTTGAAGCCGGGGATAACCTGGCTTGCACCGAATACGGTGGGCTCGCTTTCGAGGTTGCTGTCGAATACAGTACCGTCGATGAGAGTGCCTTCGTAGTGAACCTTGACGCGGCTTGTGTCAGCGGCTACTTCGCCGTTGCCTTCCTTCAGCACTTCGTAGTACACGCCGTTGCCGAGGCTCTTGATGCCTTCCTTCTTGGCAATCTTTGCCATGAACTCTTCACCCTTCTTCTTGTTCTCGCCGAAGCTCTTCTCGCGAGCAGCGCTGCGAACGGCTTCCATCTTGGTCTGAACGTAAGAATTAGCAGAGTCGATGCTCATGATGTCCTCCTTGCCTGCTACAGCAGCCATGAAGCCAGCGTAAACGTTGTTCTCGTTGATGGTCTGAGTGCTGTCCTCGCCGAAGATCATCTGGTTGATGTTCTTGACCATACCAGTGCTAACCTGCTGACCGATCTGGATACCAGCATAGTAAGCGGCCTTCTTCTTATCCTCGCCAGCCTTTACGCTCTCGTAGAAGCCCTTAAGGAATTCGTCAACACATGTGGTGTCGACATTCATTCGCATTGAGAGATACTCCTTCAGGCCCTGGGTCTGGCTCATGCCGATGGCGTAGCTCAGGGTGTCGATGTCAGACTTCAGGTTGGCATTGGGTGCCGACTGGTTGCAGGAAGCCATAACAGCTGCAATGGCTACTGCTGTGATGATTGTAATCTTTTTCATTTTTGCTTTTTAATTTATTTGGGGTTAATAGTTAAATGTTCGGTTTGACGGATTCACTTGTTACAGCGTAATCTCAGAGTGTTTACAGCACTTTCACCAACTCTACATCGAAGATGAGGGTGGAGTAGGGAGGTATGCTGCTGCCTGCGCCGCGCTCGCCGTAGCCGAGGAGGTAGGGGATAAAGAAACGGTACTTGGCACCTTCCTTCATCAGCTGCACACCTTCGGTCCAGCCGGGGATGACGCCGTTGAGGGGGAAGTCGGCAGGTTCGCCGCGGCGGTAGCTGCTGTCGAACACGGTGCCGTCGATAAGTGTTCCCTCGTAGTGGCAACGCACCTTATCGGTAGCTTTGGGGCTGCGGCCGGTGCCTTCGCGGAGCACCTGATACTGCAGGCCGCTCTTTGTCACGGTGACGCCTTCCTTCTTGGCATTCGCCTCGAGGAATACCTTGCCTTCGGCGATAGCGCCTTCAGCCTGCTTACGGGCCTGACGGTTGAAGTACTCGTTCAGAAGAGTCTGTGCCTCGCGGTGTGAGATGGCAGGTTCAGCACCTGTGAGCACATCGCAGATGCTCTGGGTGAAGTCCTGCACGTTGAAGTTTTCTATGTTCATGCTCTTCAGCTGCTGGCCAATGCCGAGTCCGAGAGCGTAGCTTATCTTGTCCATTTGTTCTTCGTTATACATTAATAAAAATACGCACGCACACACGTGCGACGCGAAAATCGTGCGCAAAGGTAGTGCTTTTCTTTTATCTTTTGCATACTTAACGATATTTTTTAGTTTTTTTATCTTTGTTATTGCTTCTTGTCGCTGTTTTTTTGCTAATTTTGTCGCGGTAAAGCATTTAAACTATGAAAAAAATAGTAATTCTGACTGGTGCAGGTATGTCGGCTGAAAGCGGCATCAGCACCTTCCGCGACTCAGGCGGACTGTGGGAGCAGCACCGCGTGGAGGATGTGGCAACGATAGAAGGTTATATCCGTAATCCGAAACTGGTGCTCGACTTCTACAATCAGCGTCGGCGCCAGCTGCTCACCGTGAAGCCCTGCCGTGGGCACGAACTGGTGGCAGAACTGGAGAAGAACTTCGATGTGACGGTAGTCACCCAAAACGTGGATGACCTGCACGAACGTGCCGGCTCAACGAAAGTCATTCACTTGCATGGCGAACTGATGAAAGCTACGTCGAGCAATAACCCAAATGACCCGAGGCAGATTGTGACACTCGATGCCGATCACGTGGATATTCACATTGGCGACAAGGCCGCCGACGGCAGTCAGCTGCGCCCATTCATAGTGTGGTTTGGCGAGGCCGTGCCCGAGATAGAGCGTGCTGCCGAAGAGACTTCCAAGGCTGATGTCTTTGTGGTCATCGGCACAAGCCTGAATGTGTATCCTGCAGCCGGACTGATTCAGTTTGCGCCGCCCGAGGCTCCCATCTACCTCATCGACCCCAAGGATGTGCCCTGGAACAGCGTTCACCGCTTCCGTCACATCAAGAAAGGAGCTACGGAAGGCATGGAAGAACTCATCACGCTCCTCAACCCATAGACTTATAACCCATAATCTCCCAAAATCACAGATACACATGACAAAGCTTGAAGCCGTAATGGCGGAAAACCGCCGCTGGCAAGAGATAGTGAAACTGAAGACAGTCGCCGACCTGAACAAGGCCGTGCGTTTGGGCTATGCCACTGATATCATCAACGTTACCGAAGCCTTGCAGGAGCGACGCATAGCCAAAGTAGCCGACGAGATAGAGGATTGTGGCAGCAAGCTTGTGCTGCTGGCGGGACCTTCGAGCAGCGGCAAGACAACCACCTGCAAACGCCTTGCCGTGCAGCTTGGAGCCTGCGGTTTACGTCCCCGAATGATATCTATGGACAACTATTTCGTAAACCGCGACCAGACGCCGCGTGACGAAAATGGCGAGTACGACTTCGAATGTCTGGGAGCTCTCGATGTGCCATTCTTCAATGAGCAACTCTCGGCCCTGCTCAGCGGTCAGGAAGTGGAACTGCCCCGTTTCGATTTCCAGACAGGCACCAGGCAGAGCGGTGGCGAGAGAATGAAACTGCAGGAAGGCGATGTGCTAATCATCGAAGGTATCCATGCCTTGAATCCCGACCTCACACCTGCCATCCCCGACAGCTTGAAGTATCGTCTCTACGTGTCGGCCCTCACCACCATACAGCTCGACGAGGAACGCCGTATCTCCACGTCAGACAATCGTCTGCTGCGCCGTATCATTCGTGACCATAAGTTCCGCGGCTATTCAGCCAGCGATACCATTCACCGCTGGCCCAGTGTGCGTGCCGGCGAGGAGAAATGGATATTCCCCTTCCAGGAGAATGCAGACCGCATGATCAACAGTGCCTTGTTGTATGAGCTTGCCGTGCTGCGCAACTATGTTATGCCGCTGCTTGAGGAGGTGCCTACAGACAGTGCTGAATACGGCGAGGCATTGCGTCTGCGCCAGCTCGTAGGCTTCTTTGAGCCCATTTCCACCAAACAGATTCCTCCTGTTTCGCTGCTTCGCGAGTTCCTGGGAGGTTCAAGTTTCAAGTATTAGTATGGAGGCAGCCTCATTGCTCGAAGCTCGTGGTGTGAAACCTACATCCACGCGCCTCCTCGTGGTACGTGCATTGGACAAGCATCGGCATCCTATGTCGCTGCGCGAGCTCGATGATGTCCTCGACACCGTGGACCGTTCCACCATCTTTCGCACGCTGACGCTGCTGCTCGAGCACCATCTCATTCATGTCATCGAAGGCGGCTCAGGCATGGCTCTCTATGAGTTGTGCCATGGTCATGACCACTGTTCGCTCGACGATCAGCATGCTCATTTCTACTGCACTCGCTGCCAACGTACCTTCTGTTTTCATAGCCTCCACGTGCCTGAGCCCGAGCTCCCCGAAGGCTTCGCCGCCACGGCTGTCAACTACCTCGTGAAAGGCCTCTGCCCCGACTGCGCCCGTCTTGTGCCGCAGGGCGATTAACTTCCAAGCGAGCAGAGCTGGCGAAAATTAAATCACCTTACACTTGAAAATATGTATACAGCTAATCCTACTCGTTACGCTCAGATGCAATATCGCCGCTGTGGTCGTTCGGGCGTGCTGCTGCCGGCAATCTCTCTTGGGTTTTGGCACAACTTCGGGCGTGTGACACCTGAAGAGCAGAGCCGCGCCATAGTGCGTGCTGCTTTTGATGCCGGTATAACGCACTTTGACCTTGCCAACAACTACGGCCCTGACCCTGGAGCTGCAGAGATGCGCTTGGGCAAGTTCCTCCACGACGATTTTCAGGCATACCGCGATGAGCTCTTTATCGCTACCAAAGCAGCCTATGATATGTGGGACGGCCCTTATGGCTCATGGGCTTCGCGCAAGCATCTTATGTCGAGCCTCGACCAGAGTCTGCAGCGTCTGCGATTGGACTATGTAGACCTTTTCTACTGTCATCGTTATGACCCATCTACGCCGCTGGAAGAAACATTGCAGACTCTCGTGGACATAGTGCGTCAGGGCAAGGCGCTCTATATCGGTATCTCGCGCTGGCCGCAGGAGGCGTCACGCATCGGTTATGAATACCTCAGGCAGCACGATGTGCCATGCCTCATCTACCAAGGGCGTTTGAACCTGTTTGACTTTGCTCCCAAGGAGGATGGTACGCTTCAGGCCGCTGCCGAAGCAGGTGCCGGCTTCATCGCGTTCTCACCCCTGGCACAGGGACTGCTCACAGACCGCTACCTCAACGGCATCCCTTCAGATAGCCGCATGGCTCACGATCCCCGTTTCCTGAAACCAGATGCCCTGACGCCGCAGACATTGGAGCGCATACGCCGATACAACGACTTGGCAGCCCAACGCGGCGAGTCGCTCGCTTCCATGGCTCTGGCGTGGATTCTCCACCACAAGGAGGTGGCGAGTGTCATCATTGGTGCCAGTTCGCCTGAGCAGTTGCGCAAGAATCTTGCCTGTCTCGACAGCCCTGAATTCACTGCCGAGGAGCTGCAGATATTGGAAAAATATTAAATGCTTGTTGTCAACGTTTCCTATTGAAGGAGGATTGTGTATGAAACGTGCGTTTCCGTTATTCATCATTCTCAGTTTATTGTGTGTCGGCGTTGAAGTCAATGCTCAGCTTCGCGTTGCTAACCTTACGGTGGAGCATATGACCAACCCTACGGTGGTTGACACCCCTCAGCCGCGGTTCTCTTGGGTTAATGAGCCGAAGAATGAAAAAGTGACTGGCGAGCGGCAGACAGCCTACCGTATCGTGGTGGCTTCATCAGAGCAAAACCTAAAGCGAGGGCATTATGACCTGTGGGACAGCGGACGTGTGACATCTGAAGCCTCTGTGTTAGTGCCTTACAAGGGGCAGCCATTGGCGTCGGGTCAGGACTGCTTTTGGAGCGTGCAGACGTGGGATGTTGAAGGCAAGCCATCGCGCTGGAGTCCCATAGGGCGCTGGAGCATGGGTCTGCTGAAAAAGTCTGATTGGAAAGCCCAATGGATAACAGCCAGGCAAGCCAAGGGCGCACCTCTATTCCGCAAGGCTTTCACGCTTTCACGCAAGGTGCGTCGGGCCAAGGCTTATGTAACGTCAGGCGGTTTCTTCGAGCTCTATGTCAACGGTCAGCGTGTGGGCAATGACTATTTCGTGCCCAATATAACCAACTTCACCGAGCGTCCGGGCCTTGCCAAGGGGAGCATAGCGCTGGACAACAAGTTCACTGCCTACCGCATTCTGTACCTCTCTTACGATGTCACCGATATGCTTCGCAAGGGCGATAATGCTGTAGGCGCCATGCTGGGCGACGGCTTCTACCGCTCTACCAGCAATCACGTCATGTCCTTCGGCGAGCCATGTCTGCTGTGTCAGTTGGATATTACCTACGACGACGGCTCACATGAGGTAGTGGCTACCGACACCTCGTGGCTTACGCACCCCTCGGCAATCACCTTGACGGGCGTGTATGACGGCGAGGTCTATGATGCTCGCTGCGAGACGCCTCGTTGGGCTGAAGCCGGCTGCGACGAGAGTGGATGGCGGAGGGCTGAAAAGGCTGAGGCGCCCATCGGACAGCTGACAGCTCACACCTCGCCCACTGACCGCATAACATCAGTGCTGCAGCCTGTGAACATAGAACGTCGTGACAGCGTCATCGTGGTAAGTTTCGAGAAGGAAGTGGCAGGCTGGGTGCGTTTGAAAAACATCAAAGGCAAAGCCGGACAGAGCATCAACGTGAAATACATCAGCGAATCGCCGTTGGGAGTGCAGCAGTATATATGCAAAGGTACGGGCGCTGAGAGCTATGCGCCACGTTTCACGTGGTATGTGTTCTCGCAGGTTGAGGTGAGCGGTTTGGACGAGCTCAGCGCATCGCAGATACAGGCTGAGGCAGTGAACACCGATGTGCCTGTCAGTGCCGAGTTCCGCACCAGCAACACGCTTGTCAACAGGATTTACGATATGTGGATACGTTCGCAGCTGGACAATATGCATGGTTGCATAGCCAGTGACTGCCCCCACCGCGAACGCCTGCCCTATACAGGCGACGGACAGATAGCTGCCGCCATGGTGATGCTCAACTTCGATGCTGCCGCCTTCTATCAGAAGTGGGTGCGCGATATGCGTGATGCGCAGAATCCCGAGAGCGGATACGTGCCCAACGGTGCTCCCTGGCAACCTACCTGCGGAGGCGGTGTGGCCTGGGGTGCTGCGTTGAACACCATGTCGTGGGAGTACTATCTGCAGTATGGTGATCGCCAGTTGCTTGAAAAAGCCTATCGGCCGATGCGTGCACAACTGCGCAATATGCTCACATGGCTGACGCCCGACAGCACTATGTTCCAACAGATGCGCGACCCCAATACAGGCGCTTTGAGCTACTGGCTGAACCTCGGTGACTGGGTGCCGCCCTACGGCATGCCTTCAGACGAGATTGTACACACGTTCTACCTCTGGCTCTGCGCCTCCAACGCTGCACGCACGGCTCAGGTGCTGGGCGACAAGGCGGGTCAGGCCGAATGTCAGGCTCTTGCCGATTGCACTTGGCGCGCTTTCCATCGTAAGTTCTACGATGCCGACAACCACACCTACGGCGATTTCGGACCTAACGTACTGGCTCTGTACATGGGAGTGCCTGCCGAGCGCAAGGCGGCAGTCATAGCCTCGCTGCGAAAAGAGATTATGGACACGCACGGCGGACATATCAACACAGGCTTCGTCACCTCGAAGTTCTTCTTCGAGACACTTTCCGACTGCGGCCTGCACGATGTGGCCACTACGGCGATGCTCAAGACCGACTACCCCAGCTACGGGCTTTGGCTGGCGCTGGGGGCTACGGTGACGTGGGAACAGTGGAACGGCATGAACTCGCACAACCATCCTATGTTCGGAGGCGCCCTCACATGGTTCATGCGGAGGCTGGCAGGCATCAACGCGATGCCCTTCGGTGCCGATGGCAACCCCTCGTCCGTAGGAGCTGGCTATCGCCATTTCGAGGTGCGGCCTTACCCAACGGTGGGTGTGGACAGCGTGTACTACAGCCTTATGACTCCTCAAGGCAGGCTCACCTCGCGCGTCATCAGCAATGCAGGTCAGCTGTGTCGTCTGGAACTGCGCGTGCCCGTAGGCAGCACAGCCACCGTGCATCTGCCTCGCGAGACGCGTCAGCTCGGGCAGGGCTTCCATGTCCTCACGTGTCAGTAAGTTTAGACTCGCTTCGCTCGTTAGGAGTTAAAGGAGTTAAAGAAGTTAAAGGAGTTAAAGACGAATGTCTTGGCTTTAGCTTTCACTTCGGTAACAGCCCCCTATAATCCCCCATGAGCGAAAAACGGGAACTATTCTTGAAACTATCGTCTTAACTCCTTTAACTCCTTAACTTCTTTAACTCCCCAAAAACAACAACTTCTTTAACTTCTCAAAAACAACTTCTTTAACTTCCAAAAAAACATCTTCCCCAAAAACAATACAACCAACCTATTTTCAAATACTTAAAAACCTTACAGACATGAAACAAGTGATTAGCACCCCTCAGGCACCCGCCGCTATCGGTCCTTACAGCCAGGCAATATGTGTCGGCAATCTGGTATACACCTCCGGCCAACTGCCTATTGACCCCACCACAGGGGCTTTCCCTGAAGGAGGCATTAAGGAGCAGACGCGGCAGTCGCTGCTCAACGTGAAGGCTATTCTTGAGGAAGCCGGGCTGACGATGGACAGCGTAGTGAAGACAACCGTCTTCCTAGCCGACATGGGCGATTTTGCCGACATGAACGCCGTGTATGCTGAATTCTTCGCCGAGCCTTATCCTGCCAGATCGGCTGTTGCCGTGAAGACGCTGCCCAAGGGAGCGTTGGTTGAGATAGAGGTCGTTGCAGGGAAATGAGACGCATCACGCAGGATTAACGTGCCAAGGCGTTTTCCCCCTCAGAACGCAAAGAACTGATAAGACATGAAACACGCAAAAATATGGCTGGCGCAAGCGTTGGTCGTGGCTGCTATGCTGCTCACGGCTACGAGCGTCAGTGCTGCCAACTGGTTGTTTCGCCACGGCAAGAGCAGCTATCAGATTGTAGTATCCGCCGACGCTTCTACCTCCGAACAGACGGCAGCACGCGAGTTGCAGGATTACCTCTTTCAGATCAGCGGTGTGCAGCTGCCTATCGTAGCTACGGCCGACAACCGCAGCCGTCATATCTTCGTGGGTTACTCACCGCGCGTCGAAGCCTTGACAGGGCAGCCGTGCCCAGCAGCCGACGACGAGAGCTTCACCTATCGCAGCGTAGGACGTGACCTGCTCATCTGGGGCGGTTCTAAGCGCGGTACGATGTACGGCGTCTTCACTTTCCTGGAACGTGAACTGGGTGTGCATTGGCTGACGCCCGACTGCACCATAGTGCCGCAGCAGGTGCAATGGCAACTGCCTAAGCTCAATCATAGCGAGCGGCCTGCCATAGGCTATCGCTACAACAACTATCGTTGCACGCGGGGGCAGCTGGTGTGGAGCGCTCATGTCAAGGAGAACATGCAGGATGCCGCCGTCAACGAATACGGCAATCAGGAGGGCTACTGGAATTGTCACACCATGGGGCAGCTTGTGCCTACGCGTGAGTTCTACTCCTCGCATCCGGAATACTTCAGCCTGCGCGATGGCAAACGCCTGTCGTGGAACGAGCAGCTGTGCCTCTCCAACCCCGATGTGCTCGCTTTGTGCAAGCAGCGTCTGGCTAAGGTCATGCGCGAGAACCCCGGCTTCCGCATCTACAGCCTCTCTCAGAACGACAACTTCAACTTCTGCCAATGCCCCGAATGCGCAGCCATCGAAGCGCAGTATGGCGGCCATTCAGGCATCATCGTATGGTTCGTGAATCAGGTCGCCGATGCCGTGCGCGAGGAGTTTCCGGATAAATACGTCGGCACCTTCGCCTATCAGTATTCGCGCAAGCCGCCAGTGGGCATTGTGCCGCGCGAGAATGTCGTAATACGCCTCTGCAGCATCGAGTGCTGCTTTGCTCACCCGCTCACGGCAGGCTGCCAGCAGAACGAGGCGTTCATGAGTGATATGCGCGCCTGGGCTGCTATAGCGCCTCACCTGTTCATCTGGGACTACATCGTCGACTATGCCCAGTACGTGGCGCCGTGGCCTAACTTCCAGGTGCTGGCGCCGAACATACGCGCTTTCCGCGACAACAAGGCCATCGGCGTGTTCGAGGAGGCTGAGTACCAATCGCTGGGCGCTGAGTTCGAGGAGATGAAGTCGTGGGTGGTGAACCAACTGCTGTGGAACCCCGAGCAGGACACTGATTCGTTGGTAGCCGTCTTCGCCGACGGTTTCTACGGCAAGGCAGCTCCGCGCATCATGGACTACTACCGCCTTTGTCAGTCGCTGGTGAAGCCCGACCTGCATTTTGGCATATATATCCGCGAGAACCACGAAATCTACAACGACGACTTCGTGCGTCAGGCCTTCGCCCTGCTCGACGAGGCACGCCTTCAGGCCGAGAGCGACATCATCCGCCAGCGTGTGGAGCGTGTGCGCATGCAACCCCTCTTCCTGCATAGTATGCGTCATCGCGAGCAGGCCCGGCAGGACGGCACCTGGGACGAGCTCGTGCGCCTGATGCGCAAGTACAACACCCGTCCGCGCGAGAACCAGTCGCTCGAGGATTTCTTAAAATAACCAGTCGCCTATGGCAAGCAACCCCGATTTCGTACAATTCATCGCTGACCAGTGCTCCGGAGCAGGCGACATTCTTGCAAAGAAGATGTTCGGCGACTACGGCATCTACTGCGACGGCAAGATATTCGGCCTCATTTGCGACGACAGCCTCTACCTGAAACCCACCGATGCTGTGCTACCGCTCTTGAGAGCCGTTGACCTGCGCCCGCCCTATCCCGGAGCCAAGGATTATTTCTACATTGCCGACGTCGATGACCGCGACTACCTCGCCCTGCTTGTGCGCGAGACATGCAAGGCATTGCCCGAACCTAAACCCAAGAAAGGGAAACCGCTATGAAGGCCGATGAAGTGATTACATACATGGAATCGTTGCGCAACGATAGGCAACGGCGCGAGCTCATGCGCTTCTTCAAGACGGGGCCCGGCGAATACGGCGAGGGCGATGAGTTCCTCGGCCTGAAGGTACCGCAGACGCGCGAGGTGGTGAAGGTTGTGTGGAAGGACTTTCCCCTGAGCGAGGTGCATGAACTGCTCATGTCGCGGTGGCACGAGGTGCGGCTCTGCGGGCTGCTCATCCTCGTGGCTAAGTTCGAGCAAATGGCCACCAAACGCTTAGCTTCCGATGAGCAGGCCATCCGAGTCCGCGACGAGATACTCACGCTTTACCTCAACCACGCCGAACAAGCCAACAACTGGGACCTCGTAGACCTCTCGGTGCATAAGATTCTCGGCCACTGGCTGCTGCTGCCTACCCATGTGCCGACGCCCAAACAGCAAGTCATGGACCGCCTGGCACACAGCACATGCCTCTGGGAGCAGCGCATGAGCATGGTGTGCACGTGGAAGACCACTCAAGCCGGTGACCCCTCGTGGTGCCTGCGCTATGCCGAGATACACCTGCATCACCCTCATGACCTGATGCAGAAAGCCGTAGGCTGGATGCTGCGCGAGATGGGCAAACGCATCTCCATGGACCTGCTGCGCGACTTCCTGCGTCAGCACGCCCGCACCATGCCGCGCACAGCCCTGCGCTATGCCATCGAGAAGATGAGCGACGACGAACGCCACTACTGGATGCATCTATGACATCGTACCTGAACGCCGAAAACATAGCCCGAAGCCGCGATGGCGTAGAGTATCACCCGCTTCGGCCCTTCCTGCCCGAGAACGCCCGCGTGCTCTTCCTCGGCAGCTTCCCGCCCCAGCGCAAGCGGTGGTGCATGGATTTCTATTACCCCAACTACATCAACGACCACTGGCGTATTGAGGGGCAGGTGTTCTTCGGCGACAGGAACCGCTTCGTAGACACAGATGCCAAGCGTTTCCGTTTGGACGATATCGTGGCGTTCTGCCGCGAACGGGGCCTCGCATTCTTCGACACCTCAACCGCCATCCGCCGCCTGCAGGACAACGCCTCTGACAAGTTCCTCGAAGTGGTGGAGCCTACCGATATCAGCGCCCTGCTGCGCCAGCTGCCCCATTGCCGGGCGGTAGTCACCACGGGCGAGAAGGCCACAGAAACCATCTGCGCAGCACTCGGTATCGCCGATATCCCTAAAGTCAACAACGCCGTCGCGGTACCGGAACAGTACAATCGCGACGGCGTGCAAATCATTCTCTATCGCCTGCCTTCATCCTCGCGCGCCTACCCCTTGTCGTTCGACAGGAAAGTGGAGGCGTACAGGAAGATGTTCGTTGCGGTAGGCTTCGTTCAATAGTTCTCGGCCTTGATTTGGAAGTAGCTCTGCGGGTGGTTGCATGCAGGGCACACCTCGGGCGCCTTCTTGCCTATCACTATGTGTCCGCAGTTGGCGCACTGCCAGATGACATCGCCTTCGCGCGAGAAGACTACGGCATCCTCGATATTCTTCAGCAACTTGCGATAGCGCTCCTCGTGGTGACGCTCTATCGCGCCCACCAGCTCAAACTTCTCGGCTATCTCATCGAAGCCCTCCTCGCGGGCCTCCTGAGCCATGCGCGCATACATGTCGGTCCATTCGAAGTTCTCGCCTGCTGCCGCGTCGGCCAGGTTCGTCACAGTATCGCTTACGCTGCCGCCGTTGAGGTATTTGTACCACAGCTTGGCGTGCTCCTTCTCGTTGGCAGCCGTCTCCTCGAAGATGGCGGCAATCTGAACGTAGCCGTCCTTCTTGGCGCGTGATGCGAAATACGAGTATTTGTTGCGAGCCATGCTCTCGCCGGCAAAAGCCTCCTTGAGGTTCTGCTCGGTCTTTGTCCCTTTCAGTTCTTTCATATTTTTTTTAGGAGTTAAAGAAGTTAAGGAGTTAAAGAAGTTAAGGAGTTAAAGGAGTTAAGGAGTTAAAGGAGTTAAGACGATAGTTTCAAGAACTGTTATCATTCTCTGGCTTGTCAAGGAGCATAGAAGTGGAAGCTAAAGCCCAGACATTCGTCTTAACTCCTTTAACTCCTTAACTTCTTTAACTCCCCAAAAACAACAACTTCTTTAACTCCCCACGAGCGGAGCGAGTCTACTCCCACTCGATGGTGCCCGTTGGTTTCGGCGTCAGGTCATAGAGCACACGGTTCACGCCCGGCACCTCGGTGATGATGCGCTGGGTGATGTGGTGCAGCAGGGGGTAGGGGATTTCCTCGATGGTGGCGGTCATGGCATCGCGCGTGTTCACGGCACGTATGATGACAGGCCAGTCCCAGCTGCGCTTATCGTCCTTCACGCCCGTCGACTTATAGTCCGGCACGATGGTGAAGTACTGCCACACCTTGCCCTCGAGGCCGTTCTTGGCAAACTCCTCGCGCAGGATGGCATCGCTCTCGCGCAGCGCTTCCAGACGGTCTCGGGTGATGGCACCTGTGCAACGCACGCCCAGACCGGGACCTGGGAACGGCTGGCGGAACACCATGTTGTCGGGCAGTCCCAGCTGCTTGCCCACCACGCGCACCTCGTCCTTGAACAGCAGCTTGATGGGCTCCACCAATTCAAACTGAAGGTCATCGGGCAGACCGCCCACGTTGTGGTGCGACTTCACGGGCCCTGACTCCACGATGTCGGGATAGATAGTGCCCTGAGCCAGGAAGCTGATGCCCTCCTGCTTGCGCGCTTCCTCCTCGAACACGCGTATGAATTCAGCACCTATGATCTTGCGCTTCTGCTCGGGGTCGGCCACGCCGGCCAGCTTGTCCAGGAAACGGTCCGTGGCATCCACGTAAACCAGGTTAGCGTCAAGCTCATCGCGGAACACGCGGACCACCTGCTCGGGCTCACCCTTGCGCAGCAGTCCGTGATTCACATGCACCGACACCAGCTGCTTGCCCACAGCCTTGATCAGCAGTGCGGCAACAACCGACGAGTCCACGCCGCCGGAGAGAGCCAGCAGCACCTTCTTGTCGCCTATCTGAGCGCGAAGCTCCTTAATCTGTTCGTCAATGAATTGTTGTGCCAGAGCAGGAGTCGTGATGCGCTCCATGTCGGCAGGGCGTACATTACCTTGAGCCATAATAATCTGTGTGTTATGTGATTAATAATTTGTAGCCTGTTATCTCTTCTTGGTTTGTGCTGCAAAGATAAGGAAAAAGCGCAAAACACATGCTACAAAGACCTACATACTTCTCAGTAATTATGTTTTTTTTACTTTTTGCCAAACATTAACCCCGCCTCACAGAAAGCCCCGCCGCATCATCACGACGCAGCAGGGCCAGTGTGCCTATAGGTCTTTCATTTACTAACTAATTGCTTTATTGAAATCAAGTAATCAGTCATCTACCTGAATAATCAGGCTACTTGAAGAAGTTCTGCTTCATGAGCTTCTCCATTTCTTCGGGCGTGTTCTTCATCTTGCAGCACTCAATGATGTAGCGGGTCAGTTTCTCTGGCATTGCCGTCTGCTTCTTCCAGATATCGTGGCGCTTCATCCATGTTCCCTTTGTAGTTGTCTTGTCAATCCAGGTGATGGCATCCTTGATGGCGGGGCGTCCCATCTCGGAATACCAACCGTCCTTGAGGGAATAGGTGCCATACTCATGAGGCATCACGACGCATTTCCCGTCCTTAGTGAGCGCAATCTCGGCGCATGCATACTCGCCATCAGCACCATAGAACTTGAATTGCGTGTAACCGCTGGTCTTGCCGCAGAGCACCTTCTTCTCTCCCTCCCATTGCGTTGACTCCAAAATCCAAACCCCTACAATCTCTTTGTCTGAGATTTTGTTGGTTTGTGCTGTAAGCTGTGCCACGCACACCAACACCAAGGCCATTGAAAATAAAATCTTTTTCATAAATCAAATGAGTTTTTAAAGATTAAACATTGTACGACGGAATGTTTCGCACTTCATGAATTATCGCCTGCAAAGGTACTGGCATTCCGGTGCCTCAGCAAGAATCTTAGTTTGCATTTGTTTTGCATTCGAGATGCGAAGAGTTTGCCACTGCTTTCAGGTTCCTATAGAGAGGATGAAATCGTCCCATTCGCGAGTGCTCCCTTTTCGCCCGAACACCTTTCGGTAGAGGCGACTACGCACGGTGCTTATGGTGCTCGTTTCGCGACTGAGCACGCCAGCGATGTCCGTGGGTGCGATGCGTAGCTTGATGAGCAGGCAGGTTTGGAATTCCAGTTCCGACATTGGATATATCGAATGCAGCTGACTTACGAAGCCTGGATATACCTTCTTGAGATGTTCCTCAATCTCGCTCCAATCTTCTTCCTTCAATCGTTTGCCCGTGGCGATGCGGCGTTGCAGAGCCAAGTATTCATCGGAGGCGAAAAAACTATTCTCTACGCACTCAATGGCGTGGCGAATGGCTTGTGGACGCTCGTCGTGCTCCTCACGAATCTGTTGCAGTAGGAGTTGTAGGCGAACGCTTTCCTTACGATTACTCACGGCGACGTGTGCAATAAGCAGAATCAAGAATAGACATGCGATGGTGGAAAAGATCAGAACGTGGATGATATTGGACTGCGTCCGCTCCTTGGCAGAGAGCACGAATCGTTGTACACCATAGCCCTCTCCATCTTGGCTATTATCAATAATGATTCTGCTTATCTCTTCTCCCCACTCTTGGGCTATCTCGTCAGCGCGATGCCACGTGAAGAGGATGCCGTTGCGCTGTATCGTCACCGTCGTATCATCCACCACGTATAGCGGTCGTGGCTCGCGGTCTTCCAAATAGAGATACTCGCCGCCGCCTTTGTCTATGAGAGTTATGCCGCTTCTTAGGTATGGCTGGTGGATGACTATTCCCGATGCCGTCTGCGTCAGGCCACATTGCAACATTACGCTGTCACCTTCATAGATGCGAAGAGGCCTCATGTCTTGAATAGGAAAGGTCTCTATGCCGCCTATCGGATATTCCACCTTCGACAGCACCCATGCCCCTTGCAGCGGACTCTCGCATTGCGGTTTCTGAGGGGAACTGCAGGCTGCTAATATCAGGATTATCAATAAACAAATGTGTATCTTCATCGTTCTTAGTATTGTTTTGCGTCTGCAAAGATAATTGTATTTCTCTTTACATGGATAAAAAATGTATTTGCAAAGTGTTTGCATTAGACAAAAGCCCCGCCGCATCATACGATGCAGCGGGGCGGCTGTTGGTGTGTCAGGGTGAAATGGGTTATCTACTACCTGTTGCTACTTTTTTCCCTCGATGGATATATACACCGGGCTGCAGGGGTTTGCGTGGTAGCTTGATGCCCTGCAACGTCCACCAGTCATCGTCGTCGTCAAGATTGTCGATGGCTATGGTGCCGATGCCGACATGATTGATGATGTCGATGACGTAGGGCTCCCACGATGTGCCGATGTTGTCGTCGCTGACGAACTGCTGTGTGTCGTCGATGGTGATGATTTCGCCGTCGATGCAGGTGCGGATAGTCATGGGCTGCCCTGACCCCTCGTGACGAGGCGGGGCTTTGCTTGGTTGAACAAGGGAAGAGTGACTTGCGGGGTTACCGCAGTCTGAAGGAGATGGGAAGGGAGAAACGAACATCGACGGGCTTGCCGTCCTTCTTGCCTGGTTTCCAACGCGGCATAGCTTTGATCATCTTGACCGCTTCTGTCTTCAAGCTTTCAAGTGCATTGTTCTGAGCGTCAACGGCTTTGATTTCCTCATCGGTCATATCTTTCTTATACCTTATGATGGCTATTTCCGTTAGGCCGTTTGCCGAAAGGACTTTATCGGTTTGAACGTCAGCTATCTGGCCATCGGCCTGCACGACAAACTGAACGATCACTTTACCCTGTGCACCAATCTCCTGTGCAATGGCAGGATATTTAACGTGCTCTATGAGGAAACGATACAACGCTTCCTCTCCACCGGGAAATTCCGGCATCTCATCAACCTTGTCGTAAATCACACGGCTGTCGGCGTTGTCTTTTTCAGCGTTCTTTGTTGTAATATTGATTACGCCATTGGCGCCGCGCGAACCCCAGAGGGATGTGGCTGCCTCGCCCTTGAGCACCGTGATGCTCTCGATGTTGTTTTCCAAGTTGAGTTTGGCGGCCTCTTCCGGGGTAGCTATGCGTTGGTCTATAATCCATAGGGCATTGTCATCGATGCGTTCAAGTGTGGGCTGGGAAGTCTTGGGCGCGGCCTTCGCGGTGTCGCTGGCTGGAGCCGGCTTCACGAGTTCTTCGGCCGTCGTTTCCGTCTGTACGGCGATGTGCTCTTCTGCTGCAGGCAGCACTTCTTCGACGACCGGGGCAATCGTTTGCGGGCTGGTCAGCGCTTGTTCGATATGGGCTATAGGTTTCATATTCTTTATGTTGCGTGCCAGGCTATCGATATTCGACAAGAAAAGCAGCGCGGCAGCAACGGGCACAAAGAGGATGTATTTCAGCATCCCCGTGCGATGGGTTCTGCGTAAGTTCATCATAATGATTCTACGTTTTAGGGGTAAGACATTGAAGTTATTTGCAATCGTAGCTACGTTCGTTTGAGTGGAGAAACCGAGGAGGTGGTATTGATATGCTTTGATTAATGAAGAATGAAGATTGAAGGATGAAGAATAAGAATTACTGTCATCTAATTTGAATTCTTCATTCCGAGCGAAGCGAGATTCTTCACTCTTCATTTCCATCAGGTAGTCCGCCACTGCCTTATCGGCAATGAATTCGAGGTTGAGGCGCACCTCGCGGCGCAGCACCCAGACGGCGGGATTCCACCAGAAGAGGATGCAGAAGAGCTGGGAAAAGATGATGTCTAAGGTATGCCAGCCGCGTACATGAGCCTGCTCGTGGATGAGCACCTCGCGCAACGTCTGTTCGTCCATGCCCTCGGGATGTATAAAGATCCATGAACCGAAGGAGAAGGGACTGCAAGGGCGGGGGAAAAGAAATAATGAATAATGATGAGTGAAGAATGAAGAATTACCCTCAGGACTTGCAGATAACTTGAATTCTTCATTCCGAGCGAAGCGAGATTCTTCATTCTTCATTCCTATAGGCTTGCACGTACACCGTAAATATATAATGTATGCAACCTGCCACAGCAGTTTCATTGTCATCCACACCACGGGGATGATGTAGATGATTGCCCAGAGAGCCATCATGCCCACGAACCACATTCCGCAGCCAGGCTCGCTCTGCTCAATGCCCAACGATGTGACGCGCATAGCGGTAATCTCAAGCGTAGGCAGTACATACGTGGCATAGTCAGATGTCAGATGCATCGCCAGCGTGTGATCCTGCAGCCACAGCTGCATATCCCACAAGGGCAATAGAACGGCGGTGGCGTAGATGCCCCAGAGCATAGCACGCCGCACACCGAAAAACGTGTCCCTGTGCATCAGCACCTGAAACAGCAGGCACAGGAGTGCGAGGATGAGGTTGAGTTTGATGACGTATAGCATAGCAGTATAAGAGAATCCCTCCCTCACAGGGTGCCAGGAAGAAAGAACTAAATGTTCTTTCTGGACTGGTTTGAGGGGTGGTTCTGTTCTATCTCATTGATAATCTCTCTTAGCTCTTCCGCGCTCAATTTCTGTTCGCGGGCGAAGAAAGTGACGAGGTCCTTGACAGAGCCGTCGAGGAAACGATCCACCAACGACCCGAGCTTTGACTTGCCGTAGGAGTTTTTCTCCACGATAGGTTCGTAGAGATAGCCACGGCCCTGCTGGCGATGGCTGAGGTAGCCCTTGCGCTCTAAGGACTGGAACGTGTTCTGGATGCCGTTCAGCAGCGGACGGGGTTCATCGTAGAGCATGTACACCTCGCGCGGAGTGCATTCACCGAGCTTCCAGATGAGCTCCATCACCTCTTCTTCCTTTGCACTGAGTTTAATCATAGTTGTGATGCCTTAGATGTGTTATCTATTATATTGAGGTCTTAGAAGTGTTGTCTTTCACTTCTTTTCTTCAATCGCCCGTTCAATGACCTCCATCAGTGAGTCAGCCTTCAGGCGAAGTTCATCGTCCACACTCTTTTTACAAGCTTTCAGGAAGTCCTTGGCTGCGAATGGATCACCGGCGGCTAATGTGTCCTGGGCGCAATAGTAATAGCTCCATGCGATAGTCTGGGGCGTATCGCAAGATGTGATTGATGTAATCGTGAGGCTGAGAGCGCAGGCGATAACCAAAGTGCCAAGCCGCTGAATCCGTTTATCTTTTTGCATAGCAGATATGTTTAAGTTTGTCCTTACATAAGTCTTTAGCTCGTCCTTGAATAGGTCTTTAGTTTGTCCTTGAATAAGTCTTTAGTTCGTCCTTGCAGATGTCATTAAGTCTATTCCGACGCTGCAAAGGAACAAACAATATTTCAACCGTGCAACACCTTCGCCATTAAATTAAACATTCTTAAATGTTGAATTGATTGTGTTAAGGAAATGACTACAAAAAAAAGTGGTGTAACCACTTGGATTACACCACTCAAACGTGTGCCGTTAAGCTTTATGTCTTACAGGAAGATTTATTTCACCTCCTCGAAAACGACTTTAACTGACTATCAATGCGTTAGCACCGGATGTTGCACACATGTCGCAAAAACGGAAATGACCATTGATAATCAACATGTTACAAAATCACTGCAAAGGTATAAATTTCTCCCCAAACAACCAAAAGAAAACACGGAAAAAATCACATCCTTGCAACATTTTCTTGATTTGGATTGGTTATGGAATGCGGAAATGGCAAAAATGCGTCATGCCATTTATGCGTTTTAAAAAAGTGAGACGTATCTCACAAATCTGCTTTCCGAACCACATGCCTATTATATAATAGATGAGTGAATTTGTCATATCAACATCAAATACTTGATAAAATAATCAAATTTTCGCCACGAACAATAAAAATTAAGTGCATTCTTCTGAATTATGAATAAATTTTTGTATCTTTGCCCACAAACAAGAGAAAACTATCATGGCAAAATTAAATCGGATAAGAATCGTTCTAGCTGAACACGACCTGAACAACAAGTGGTTGGCAGATAAGTTGGGAAAGGATCAGGCAACTATTTCCAAATGGGTCACCAATACCACCCAGCCTAGCCTTGAAGCCCTCATTGCAATAGCAAATGCGCTTGAAGTGCCTGTGCAGGAGTTGGTAAGACAAGAAGAATTCAATCAAGAGAAATAAATCAAATGATAACAAAAGACGAGATACAAGAACTGCTGCATAGCACAGAAACCTACCGTGTGGAGCGAACCACGTCAACTGGCGATATGGATAAGTTCCAGGAGGCCATCTGTGCCTTTGCCAACGACTTGCCCAATTCGCGCAAGAAGGGCTACCTGATATTGGGTGCTTATGACAACGGCACATTGTCGGGGCTGAAGGTTACCGATGACCTGCTGAAGAAGATTGCTGCCATACGTAGCAACGGAAACATTCTGCCCATACCTGTAATGAGTGTTGACAGATTCACATTTCCAGAAGGTGATTTATTGGTGGCTGAGGTCAGTCCGTCCGACCTGCCTCCTGTTCGATATCGTGGACGTACTTTTATACGTATTGGTCCCCGTCGTGACATAGCAACGGAAGCAGAAGAGCGCATCCTTGCAGAACGAAGGATGTCATTCATGGCCACCTTCGATACCATGCCTTGTTTGGCTGCCAAACTGAATGATATCAATACGGACTTGCTGCGCACAAAGTATCTGATACCGCTATTAGGTAATGAGTTAGTAGAATCTGATACTCGTCCCATCGAGGAACAGATGGCCGCTGTGGGTATGTATGACACGGAACATCAATGCCCCACATACGCAGCAGTCGTTCTATTTGGCTACAAGCCACGCCGTTTTATGCCAGGTCTTTATGTGCAGTATGTTCGTTTCAAGGGCGAAGACGTGACCAGTGAGGTGGAGAACGAAATGCAATTGGAAGGCAATTATTGTGAACTGCTACCACGTCTGGAATCACTTTTGGAGTTGTCTGTCATCAAGAAGAAACCCGTTTTCGTTTCTATTCTACGCGAGGAAATGGTCAGCAACTACCCCTATCAGGCTATCCGAGAACTTCTTCTCAACGCCTGTATGCACCGCGATATGCAGAGTAATACCCCACTTCGCTTCTATGAGTTTGCCAGCCATCTGGAGATTCTGAATGCTGGTGGCTTGTATGGAAATGCCCGTCCTGAGAATTTCCCAAGTGTGAACGACTATCGCAATCCACTTGTAGCCAGTGCCATGAAGACGCTGGGCTATGTCAATATGTTCAATCGAGGTGTAGGCCAAGTCCAGACTGACCTGAAGGAAAATGGCAACCAACCCGCAGAGTTCAACGTCAATCTTATCACGGCATTCAAGGTTGATGTGAGAGTCTCACAGAGTTATACCAAAGAGGATGGCGGTAAAACTGGCGGTAAAGTTGGCGGTGATGTGGCGCTAATAGAAATGACTGATATTCAGAAGAGTATAATAGATTTGATTGGGGCTGACGCTTCAATTTCTATCGACCTAATGGCGGTAAAGATGGCGGTAAAGAAACGCACGTTGGAGAGAGAAATTGCTAAAATGAAACAGAAAGGCTATATCTCTCGAACAGGTTCCCCTCGTTCTGGCAAATGGGAGGTTATTATCCCTTACAATTGCGTTATTGAGATTGTGTAGCTATATCGAACTGAGGGTGAGAAGTAAACAAGAATAAAAAGAAGAAAGAATAATTGTAATGAACGTGATATCATTCTTTGCTGGTTGCGGAGGTCTTGACCTTGGTTTTGAAAAGGCTGGATTCCGTGTGGTTTGGGCTAATGAGTTCGAACCAGGCGTTCATGCGACCTATGAAAAGAATCATCCTAATACGATTCTCTGCAAAGAAGATATAATTAGTGTTGACCCCAAAGATGTGCCAGATTGTGACGGTTTCATTGGTGGTCCTCCTTGTCAGTCTTGGAGCGTAGCAGGTAAGCAACAGGGACTTGATGATAAGCGAGGCCAGTTGTTTCTCACCTACATCGGCATGATTAGGGCAAAGATGCCCAAGTTCTTTGTAATTGAGAATGTCAAGGGATTGCTCGATGAAAAGTTCAAGGATGTCTTTGAAACCTTCCTTGCTCAACTGGACGAGATTGGTTATGATGTGACATATCGTTTGCTCGATGCCGTTGACTATGAGGTTCCCCAGAATCGTGAACGTGTGTTCTTAATTGGTTTCCGTCACGACTTGGGAATTGACTACCATTTCCCTCAGCCTTCAACTAATAAGCCATTAACACTAAAGGATGCAATAGGCGACATAACAATAAAACCTACACCATGTAATGAAGACGAACAGATGACTGATAGCAACAGCTACTACTGTGGCAAGTTTGGACCACATTATTATCGCGGCAATCGCCGTCGCAGTTGGGATAAGCCATCATTTACTATCCACGCAACAGGATACAACATACCCTTGCATCCATCCTCTCCAAGCATGATTTATAATGCTCACGAGGATTGGTCGTTTATCAAGGGGAAGTATCATGAATACAGACGTTTGACTGTACGCGAATGTGCCAGAATTCAGACTTTCCCAGATTCCTTTGAGATAGATTGTCCCAACATCATTGATGCCTACAAGATGATAGGCAATGCTGTGCCTGTAAGGATGGCAGAGATTCTGGCTACTTCCATCAAAGATGCCATTGAGAAAGCTACCTCTGAACGTAAACAGAAACGTGGCGACATAAAACCTGAGGATCGCGTGTTGGTTGGTTTCTACAAGGGCTATCACCATTGGAAGATTATCACCCACCAAGGTTTCTATTACGTTAGAGCTGATGGTCGCAAAGGTGCCATGAGCATCGAAGATTTGCTGCCCCTGCCCAGATTACTGCTGCTTCATTCTAACGACAGGATGCAACTATATGAGATGACAGACGTCGAGCCACGTTATTATGGCAAAGACTACATCCAGCGTCTTGGTTTTGAGCCGTCTGGAGAAACTTACATTGGAGTTGGTTTCGATGCTTCATCTAAGTACAAGTTGAAAGATGTACACATCGATAAAGACAAGATAAATTATAAAGAGCGTTTTGCGCCTTACATAACTACATATAAAGAATTGATAAGTACGAAATAATATGCCGCTAAGATTTATAGATCTGTTTGCCGGTTTAGGAGGATTTCATTCTGCTCTTAGAGAAATGGGCCATGAATGTGTTTTTGCCTCCGAATTGCGTAGTGATTTGAGGAAACTCTACGCAATAAACTATCCTGGCACCAGAATAGAAGGAGATATAACAAAAATCAAGCCTGAAGATATACCCGATCATGATATTCTTTGTGCAGGTTTTCCTTGCCAGCCTTTTAGTCAGGCCGGAAATCAGATGGGGTTTGAAGATGAAGGTAGGGGAAATATGTTTTATGTGATACGGGATATTCTTTGTGAGAAATCTCCACAGTATTTGTTCTTGGAAAACGTCGCGAATCTAAAAGGACATGATAATGGACGTACATGGGGAATCATAGAACAAGAACTACACGATGTAGGTTATGATATTGATGAAATAATACTCTCACCACATCAATTCGGTATTCCCCAGCATCGTAAGCGTATTTATATAGTAGGTATTCGCCAAGACATGGGTGGGCTGAACAACTTCCATTTCCCTGAACCAACAAATACTCCTTGTGACATACATGATATAATTGATGAGAATGATAACGAGTATATCCCATTGAAAAAAGATACACGTCATTACATGGAAATATGGAGCGAATTTGTACGGCTTGCTGCAGAGAATCATTGCAAACTACCTGGTTTCCCCATTTGGGCAATGGAATTTGGAGCTACGTATGATTATGAGGATGTACCACCATGCCACCAGAGACCAAAGCAATTAAAAGGCAAACGAGGAAAATTGGGACGTTTGATAGTGGGCAAGAGCCATAAACAAATGATGGCTCAACTTCCTGTATATGCACAAGATATTAGAAAAGAAGGAGAGAAATTCCAAGATTGGAAGATACGATATATAAGACAAAATAGAGAATTCTATGCTGCGAATAAAAGTTGGATAGATACTTGGATTCATAACATTCAAAATTTACAAAATAGTCACATGAAATTTGAGTGGAATTGTGGTAGCAATGCTTCAATGACACTTGATGACAAAATAATCCAGTTTCGTGCATCTGGAGTAAGAGTGAAGATGCCTACTTTTTCACCTGCACTGAATCTAGTTGGCACTCAAATTCCTATTTTTCCATGGGTTCATGTGCCAGATTCAGATTTGTTAGGGAGATATATGACGATAAAGGAAGCTGCTAGAATTCAGGGGATGGAAGACTTGCGTTTCGAAGATGATAATTTCCAGATGACTCCAACCAGATGTTTTGAAGCCCTTGGCAACGCAGTTAATGTGGAAGTAGTGAGAAAAATTGCAAAAGAATTAATAAGATAACCAGTTGTAGAATTATGAATAACGAAGTTGAGATACAAGAGTTAAACATTCAGCCACAAGCTGGTGTCATTGGAGTATTTTCTCGCTTAAACTATAAAGCGTGGTACGCAATTGCTGAGTTTGTTGACAACTCGACTCAGTCATTCTATTCCCATCAGCAAGAATTATCTGCTCACGGAATAAATGAGGTAGATATTTCTATTAACTACGACTCAGACAACGATGTTCTTACCATTACGGACACTGCTTTTGGAATGGAAATTGATGATTTTGCAAGAGCAGTTAAAGTTGATTCACCTCCTGAAGACAAAACTGGTCGTAATGAGTTTGGTATGGGATTGAAAACTGCGGCTTCATGGTTTGGCAATGTCTGGTCGGTGAAGTCAACTCAACTAGGGTCTAATATTGAATATTATACTGAGATTAATATCCCCGAGATGCGAGAGAAGAATATTAATACCGTTTCCATCAGGAAATCATTAGTTGCCCCATCCTCACACGGAACTACGATTATTATTCGCGAGGTAACGAAGAAAATCGGTTCATCTCGTACGAAAGGTAAAATAGTGGAATTGCTTAAGAGTATGTATCGTCGGGACCTAAACAGTGGCTATGTTCATATTGATTATGATGAAGAATCATTGTTTTATGACGGATATGAATGCCTTTCATTTAGGAATAAAGTGTGGCGTAAAGAACTGGATTTTACTTTTGATTTCGATGGAATTACTCATAAGGTAAAAGGATATGTAGGTATTTTGGCAAATGGTGGTTTCGGAAGAGCTGGTTTCGCACTTTTCCGTAGAAACCGTGTTGTGATAGGAGGTGATGAATTCAACTTTAAGCCAGATGAAATATTCGGCCAAGCACAAAGTCCCATTGCCCATAAATTATTTGGAGAACTGGATTTAGATGATTTCCCAATAAATCAAGCTAAAGACGGTTTTGTATGGGATGATGGATTAGAAGAAAATTTCGTGAAAGAATTGAAATCGCAAATCCAAGAATATATCAATATTGCGAAATTAACGAAAAAGGAAAGAGAAAGCGAGGAAGCCACTTCTCAACGTGTATCAGATAATGTTCAAACCCAAGTACAAAATACTATTGATACCCATTCGGCATGGAAACAAACTTCTGATTCCGAGCAACTTGTTTTGCAACCAATTATTGAATCCGAAGGACAACCTGAACTTGATTTGTTTAAAGAATACCAAGCAGAACAAGAAAAACTTCCTGAAGAGGTTGATATAAAAGTCCGCAAATATACAATTCCTTTGGATGGAGCTAGTAAATGTACTATCTCGGTTCAATGGACTATTGGTAATTCATCAACGTGGATAAAGGTAGATCCTGCAGAAGATGGGAGTAGTGCTGCAATTCAGTTGAACATAAACCATCCTTTCTTTAAACCTTTTTCGGAAAAGGAGGATTTCAAAATGGTATTGGAGAAATTTGCCATTGCTTTTGCTTTGGCAGAGATACGTGCAAGAAAGAATGCGAACCCTGAAGGTATGATAAGTCCTAATGCGTTTAGAACACATATTAATAATTTCTTACGAGAATTAACTGACGAAGATTAATGGAACAGTACATTATCAATAGAGACAAATGGACCTCTTCAATTGTTGAAGGGAAATATTTCTATCGCATTCATCAGAAGCACGTTGAAGCGTATGGAGAAAAAGGGGCTAATAATATAGTTCAAAATGTTCGTGCAACATATTATAAACTGATGCAGCAACTTTATACCGATCAAGATGAGAATCATAATTCTCTTTTGGTTGGCAAGGTACAGTCAGGAAAAACTTCCAACTTGGAATTGTTAACAGCATTAGCTTTTGATAATGGTTACAATTTTCTAATCATTTTTGGTGGCTACGATAAAGAATTGCTTCGTCAAAGTACAGAACGTTTTGGTAGCACATTTGAAACCGTAGGAGGTGAAGATGTGTTAGACTCAGAAAATCCGGTGTTATTTACGACCAATGAGTTGACTAATAGATCTCTATCAATAAACAGTTTGGATCCAGAATTCGCCAAGCAGTTTCTCGAAGAAGAAAGACCCATTATCATAACGTGTCTTAAACGGCCACCGGCAATGAAGGCTGCATTAAAAGTAATCTCTATGGTGCAAGAATCTGTATCCGGAATTGTCCCATTCATAATAGACGATGAAGGAGACCAAGCCAGTTTGAATACAGCAAAAGACAAAGCGCGTAATTCAACTCCTACTTATAAAAACATTGTAAGACTTAAGCAGGAATTACAGAACCCACTATATCTCTCAGTTACAGCTACGCCTCAAGCAAATATTTTTCAAGAGGATATAAGTGCATTAAATCCTGCGTCTATTCATACCGTTCAGCCAGGGCTTGGATACGATGGCGCAAGTATTTATCATTTATCGGAGAATAATATCGTCGAAACGATACAAGATGAAGAATCCCCTTTGTATGTTTCGGAATCACTAAAGGAGGCTATCTATTACTTCTTTATAGCAAGCGCTATAAAACGTATGAGAGCGACAAGTAAGAAAGAAATGCGGTCTGATATGATTATTCATGTCGATAGAACTGTTGTTGCACATAATAGTATCTATTCGTCAATACATGATATGTTGGAAGAGATAAAGCAGGCATTCGCCAATGAGGACTCAATAGACTTTTATGTAAGAAAATTGGAGAAGAGTTATGACAAATTCATCGTCGAAGAAGTAAAAAGTCAGTATCCTTTCAATAATGTTCTTATAAAGGAAATTTCCAAAGCAATTCAGTCAACAGGAGCAATTTTGCAAAACGGAATAGGAAAGCATACAAAAGAAAAGGAATTGACGAAATTGCATAAGATTTATATTGGAGGAGATCTTCTCCAACGTGGACTGACATTCTCAAATTTGGTTGTATCATATTTTACACGTTTTGCAAAAAGTGGTGGCAATATGGACACAACACTCCAACGAGCACGTTGGTTTGGCTATCGCAGTAAATATCTTGATTTGTGCAAAATCTTCACAACTAATGATATTGCTAAAGAGTTTACTGTATTGGCAGAAGTGGAGGATGATTTGTGGGAACAATTTGATGACTTGGAAAACGGTAATCTGGAGATTAAAGACATTATCATCCAAGCAGAAAATACGAAACAAAAGCCAACTGCAAAAAACAAGGCAAAGTTTAAAAAAGTCACATTTAAAAATCGTTGGATTAAACAGAAGTTTATTGTAATTGATGATGATGAAATCTCGGCTAACAATGCGCGAATACAGGAGTTGATTTCTTCTATTCCCTCATGGACACCAACAACAGCGGGTAGTACAAATGAAACACAAACCGCTAAATATGCTGTATTCACGGCAGAACAACTTATAGCCCTAATTCAGTCAATTGATACGGCTTTTGATAGAGAACCCTTCTATAAGAGGCCTCTGGTTGAACTTGTAGGGTCATCAGATATTCCAGTAATACTAATGTGGTCTGATGATAATAATAAAATGCGTTATCGTTCTATTTACAATGATGATGCACATGATAGAATTAAGGCTCTTCATCAAGGTGCTAATACAACAGATATTGAGCGACAAACCTATCTGGGTGACCAAAAAGTAATAGTTGATCCAGAAAAAGTCAATATTCAGATTCATTATGTGTCCCCCGGATTATCTAAAACTATGCGTTTGGGTAAAGATCAATATATGTTTGCAATATACATACCTAAAAATAAAATATATTTCGTAAAAGATGATGATAGATATTAGCAACATATTAAGTCAGATTCATGTTATTCCGCAAGATAGCACTCTCTATTTAATAGAGAGACTCCCTAGTGGAACAGGCCTTTTTGTATCAAATGGGAATGTTCTCTATTTGGTTCCGAATCAGGAGGGTTGTGCTTCGCTGAGTATAAAAACAGAGTTCTTGCATCTCGAAACAAATGTTTTTGTGTCGGCCTTTAATGCTTCTGTTTCATCTTTTGAAAACGGTTATTATAATACCGTGGAATTACAGATGTCTGATTCAAATGAAACGGAAGGAAATCTAAGCGCTTTTGTCAATCTGTGTTTCTCGCATGCCTCTTATATGCAGGGGCAAGAGTTTATGCAGTTTTTTGACTCATTGGTTGCTCTCTTTCAACTACCCAAAGAACAGCATTATAAAAATCTCGTTGGATTGGTGGGTGAGTTGATGCTGATAGAATATATATTTATCAATAACAGTTGGGATTTATCACCATATTGGCATACTGATGGTTCTGCGTCTCGTTTAGATTTTGTATGTCCCTTTGCTAATCTTGAGGTAAAAACTACGGCAAGCAATTCAATGCGTTTTAAAATTAAGCATGACCAGTTATTTTCAGTTGCAGAAAAGAATTACTTGATTGCAATTGTATTAGAAGAAAATAATGCAGGCCGTACACTTGAAGAGATTATTACCGGTTTGTTAGATTCTCCTGACTATTGTAATGGTCTGCAATTCTCAATCAATCTGGAAAAAGAGAAAAGACGCGTGTCTCCGATTGATGCTAAACACAAACGCTTTGTTTTGAGGAAAGTATATGCATATCCTGCAAGCAATATAAACCCCTTTGGAGATATTCCAGACTGTGTGGAAGACTTGTCGTATAAAATAGACCTGCTTCCATTCAAAGATATCCCAATTGCAGATATTTTACCCTAACTAAAGTTATAAAAACGAAAAATATGGCAGCACAAAGATATTATTACTCTGACTCCATTACTGATCTCCTGTCTCGTAACACAAACGAGATAGTGGGAGATTTGACTCTGGCTTCGCAGCACGACATTAACGACGAGACGTCGAAGTCGTGGGTGGAGGAGATTGAGACGATGCGCGAAGTACTGGCACCGTATGAAGGAAGGGGAAGTGTGTACTTTGAATACAATATTCCACGAATGGGTAGGCGCGTAGATGTGATTGCCGTTATCGATGGTATCATTTTTGTGCTGGAGTATAAGACTGCAGAACGGAAGTTCTCGCGTGAGGCGCTTGTGCAAGTGTGGGACTATGCTATTGACTTGAAGAATTTTCAAGAAGGTAGTTTGGAGAGAATATTGATTCCGATTCTGGTGGTTCCTTCGGAGAAAGGTTCTCGTTGCCAGACAGATTTGAAGCATTTCGGGGACTATGTGTATGAGCCGCTGCAGGTGAATACAAAGCGGCTGGCAGAGGCTATCGAAATGGTTCTTAGCACTGTTCACTATGATGTGATTCCTTCGCAAACCGATGACCAATGGGCCAAGAGCGGTTATTCGCCTACGCCTACTATCATAGAGGCGGCCATTGCGCTATATGAGGAGAATACGGTTGAGGACATCACGAAACATGGCGGGGATATCGACAAGGCATCTGTTGAACTTTGCAAGATTATAGACCATTGTAGGACAAACAACAGGAAAGCTATCTGTTTTATTACTGGCGTTCCTGGAGCAGGCAAGACACTCATTGGTCTCAATACGGCTATAGACCAGTTTAATCGTGGCGAGAAAGCTGTGTATCTATCAGGCAACTTCCCTTTGGTAGAAGTGTTACAGGAAGCGTTGACTCGCGACTATGTGCGTCGGGACAAGAAACGTGCTAAGGATGAAGGCCGCAAGGCATGCACCAAAGCGGAGGCAAAGAGTAAAGTGAAGGCCTTCATCCAGATGATTCATCATTACCGTGACTTGTATCTGGAAGGGACTGAGGTGAAAGGAAAGAAGATAGTGCCCATAGAAGGATATTTCCAAAGTCATACGGACAAGGCTTATATTCCCGTGGAACATGTTGCCATATTTGACGAGGCGCAACGGGCCTGGACGAAGGAGGAGTTGCAGCGGTTTATGCGCGAGAAGAAGGGCATTCGCAATTTCCCATATTCGGAGCCTGAATATCTGATTTCGTGTATGGACAGACAGACGGACTGGGGACTTGTGGTGTGTCTGGTTGGTAATGGACAGGCTATCAACAAGGGTGAAGCTGGATTGACGGAATGGATAGAGTCTGTTCACAGGAGTTATCCCGCTTGGGATGTCTATATGTCGGACTATCTGATTGAATCGAAGGATATATCTGCGGAAGAGTTGTCGTTGATTAGCAAGCAACTTATTCCGAAGGAGGACCTGCACCTGAAAATGTCGATGCGGTCGTTCCGGTCTGAGAAGGTGAGCATCTTTGTCAATCAGTTGCTGGCACTTCAGAAAGATGAGGCTGCGGCCACATTGAAAGAACTGGAGAAATATCCTATCTTCCTGACACGCAATCTTGATGCTGCAAAGCAATGGCTTCGCGAACAAGCAAGAGGAAGTGAGAGGATGGGACTGTTGGCTAGCAGCAAGGCCGAGCGACTGAAGGCTATTGGTATCAATGTGCGGTATCAGCCGAACTTTGTTCATTGGTTCTTGGAAGACGACACGGACATCAGAAGCAGTAACTGTCTAGAAGATACATTGACAGAATTCAAAGTGCAGGGGCTTGAGATCGACTGGGCTTGTGTGACGTGGGATGCTGACCTGCGACTGAAGGAAGACTGGTCGTCGTGGCAGCATTTCCAACTGCGGAGTGGTACCAAGTGGCAGAGAATCAATAAGGGCATCAACAAGGAATATCAGATAAACGCATACCGAGTATTACTGACCAGGGCCCGTCAAGGTATGATAATTGTCGTTCCTAATGGGGACGATAGCATTCCGCCAGACGAGACACGCAAACCTGAGTGGTACGATGGAATATATAATTACCTGAAGTCAATTGGGATTAAGGAGCTATGAAACATATAGAAGTCGTGGCAGCGATCATTCGCAAAGGAGGTAAGATATTCGCCACACAGCGGGGATATGGCGAATGGAAAGACTGGTGGGAGTTCCCTGGAGGAAAGATGGAAGTAGGGGAGACACCAGAAGAAGCGCTCGTGAGGGAGATTCGCGAGGAGCTATCTGCAGAGATCAGCGTGGATGAGTTTCTTTATACGGTGGAGTATGATTATCCAGCCTTTCACTTAAAGATGCATTGCTATCTGTGTTCGCTGGTGACTGAGGCGTTGCATCTGAATGAGCATGAGGCAGCAAGATGGCTCACTAAGGATGAGTTGAATAGTGTAAAGTGGCTGCCTGCAGATGCGAAATTGATATCACATTTAAGATGTCTGAAGGAAGAGAGAAGATGCTGAATTGAGCAATAGAACAGAAATCAAAAGCGTTATAAGAATATAAGGCAAAAAAGCAAGAAGAAAGAGGACGAAACTATAAAGGTTGTCGTAAATCGCGAGCCCCCAAGAAACCTCTCTCAGTCAATATGATATTGAGAAGCTGATTGTTACAGTAAGAATCGATATATGCTGATTGGGTATAAGAATGACGAGAACGACACCCATACAAGTACCCGTACAAGTACCCATGCAAGTTCAATCGACATACAACCTTCTTCTGAGAATGTAACGCGTTTGGTATTGGCAATCGGTAAAGAAGAAATGAGTGTGAAGAGCATGATGGAGGCTGTAGGTTTGAAGAATCGCCCGAACTTTATGGATTATTCTCTCACACCAGCAATAAGAGATGGATTTGTGTGTTTGAAGTATCCTGCCAATCCCCATCATCCTCGTCAACGTTATTTGCTGACGATAAAAGGTTTGATGTTGTTGGACGGAAATAATAGTTAAGAATCATAGTCTCTGTTTTTGGTAAGAGTTCCCTAAGTGCAATTCAAAGTGCAAAAAATGCACTTTGAAAGAATTGGCCACAAGAAAGCGAAATAACATTTGTCCGACACTATCCCAAAAATTTGGTGAGACTCGGACAAATGCTCTAACAAAAACTAAAGCAGGTGCCTCTATTCTTGGAGCACCTGCTCTTATTATAATATTCGCATGCGCGCGAGGACTATTTGCTCAGAGACCTTAACCTATTACCAGGATAATTAGACCTGCGCTTAGCACAACTTTCCAACGGAAATCGTTGCGGTCATCAATGAATGTATCCTCTGCCATTGCCTTTGCCTCGGGTATTTCTCGACATTTTTTGGACACGTCATATAAAACATGAGCCTATAAAAAGTAAATGGCGTGTAACTCACCAGAGCTACACGCCATTTGATAGTGTTTTGTTATGTCTTTACTTATCAGTCTTATTTGACTTCTTCGAAGTCGGCATCCTGGATGGTGTCGTCGGAGTTGCCGCTCTGCTGCTGACCACCGGCCTGCTGGCCGCCGTTGAAACCGGCACCGGGACCTGCCTGCTGACCACCAGCCTGACTGTACATCTTCTGAGAGGCAGCCTGCATCACGGTGTTCAGGTTGGCCATGGCGCTGTCGATGGCTGCCAAGTCCTGATTCTTGTGAGCATCCTTCAGCTGCTGTACGGCGGCCTCTACGTTGGCCTTGTCGGCACCGAGCTTGTCGCCGTTCTCATTGAGGAAGGTTTCGGTCTGGAAGATCATGGAGTCGGCCTGATTGAGCTTGTCAATCTTCTCGCGCTCCTTCTTGTCGGCCTCGGCGTTGGCTTCGGCTTCTGCCTTCATGCGGTCGATTTCTTCCTGAGAGAGACCTGAAGAGGCTTCGATGCGGATGGCCTGCTCCTTACCGGTGGCCTTATCCTTGGCGCTTACCTTCACGATACCGTTGGCATCGATGTCGAAGGTTACCTCAATCTGAGGAACACCACGACGGGCAGGGGCAATACCGGTGAGGTTGAACTGTCCGAGGCTCTTGTTCTGGGCTGCCATTGGGCGCTCACCCTGCAGCACGTGGATGGTTACCTCGGTCTGGTTGTCGGCTGCGGTAGAGAAGGTCTCGCTCTTCTTGCAAGGAATGGTTGAGTTGGCATCAATCAGCTTGGTCATCACGCCTCCGAGGGTCTCGATACCCAGTGTCAGCGGAGTCACGTCGAGCAACACGATGTCGCCTACGCCACCTTCCTTATTCAGGATAGCACCCTGGATAGATGCGCCAACGGCTACCACTTCGTCGGGGTTCACGCCCTTCGAAGGCTCCTTGCCGAAGTAGTTCTTCACCAGTTCCTGTACGGCTGGGATACGGCTTGAACCACCCACCAGGATTACTTCGTCGATGTCGGCATTGGTCAACTTGGCATCTGCCATAGCTTTCTGACAAGGTGTCAGACAAGCCTGGATGAGGTTGTGGGCCAGCTGCTCGAACTTAGCACGGGTCAGGGTCTTCACCAGGTGCTTAGGTACACCGCCTACGGGCATGATGTAGGGAAGGTTGATTTCTGTAGAGGTAGAACTTGACAGTTCAATCTTTGCCTTTTCGGCAGCCTCCTTCAGACGCTGCATAGCCATCGGATCTTGTGACAGATCGGCACCTTCGTCGTTCTTGAACTCCTGTACGAGCCAGTCGATGATGACCTGGTCGAAATCGTCACCGCCAAGGTGGGTGTCACCATTGGTGGAAAGCACTTCGAACACACCACCGCCGAACTCCAGGATGGAGATATCGAATGTACCACCACCGAGGTCGAACACGGCAATCTTCATGTCCTTATTAGCCTTGTCAACACCGTAAGCCAGTGCAGCAGCAGTAGGCTCGTTGACGATACGCTTCACTTCGAGGCCGGCAATCTGTCCGGCTTCCTTCGTGGCCTGACGCTGAGAGTCGGAGAAGTAGGCAGGAACCGTGATGACGGCTTCCTTCACTTCCTCGCCCAGATAGTCCTCGGCGGTCTTCTTCATCTTCTGCAGAATCATGGCCGAGATTTCCTGCGGCGTATATTTGCGGCCCTCAATCTCTACGCGGGGATAGCCTCCCTCGTTTACAACTGTATAAGGAACGCGTGAGATTTCCTTCTCGGTCTGCTGCCAGTTCTCACCCATGAAACGCTTGATGCTGTAAACTGTGTTCTTCGGGTTCGTGATGGCCTGACGCTTGGCGGGATCACCCACCTTACGCTCACCGTCCTTTACAAAACCCACCACTGAAGGAGTGGTTCGCTTACCTTCGCTGTTAGCGATCACTACGGGCTCGTTGCCCTCAAATACTGCGACACAACTGTTAGTTGTACCCAGGTCAATACCAATAATCTTTCCCATAATTGTATCTTTTTATTTGTTTATAATTCATGTTCCTGAGTTCGTATGCTCCAAGGTTTATGAGTCGATTGGACGCTTGTGAACTCGATTAACATCTTACAAATCGTGTGCCATGCTGTCATTTCGCGTTGAAATGTGACAGCATGGCAGAACTTGGTTGATTATTGGCTGAATGACAACCGTGGTTTACAGGGGATACTCGTCGAAGGCATAGAGCACGGTGGAGAGGTAGCGCTCACCCGTGTCGGGGAGCAGGGCTACAATCTTCTTGCCCTTGTTCTCGGGACGCTTGGCAATCTCGGAGGCTGCAAAGGCGGCTGCTCCGCTGCTGATGCCGACGAGGAGTCCTTCCTGCTGGGCGAGTTGGCGGCCGGTGAGGATGGCGGCATCGTTCTCAACGGGCAGTATCTCGTCGATGTATTCACCTGCATAGGTCTTGGGCACGAAACCTGCACCGATGCCTTGAATCTTGTGGGGACCGCTCGGATTGCCGCTCAATACGGCGGAAGAGGCTGGCTCTACGGCCACGATCTTCACGTTGGGATTCTTCTCCTTGAGGGCGCGTGCCACGCCGGAGATGGTTCCGCCGGTACCTACGCCAGCCACGAAGATGTCGATCTTGCCGTCGGTCTGGTTCCAGATTTCCTGACCGGTGGTCTCATAGTGGCGCTGAGGGTTGGCAGGATTCTCAAACTGCTGCAGGATGACGGAGCCGGGAATGGAGTCGCGCAGTTCGTTTGCGGCCTTGATGGCTCCAGCCATACCGTCCTTGCCGGGGGTGAGTCGCACTTCAGCGCCATAGGCTTTCACGAGGTTGCGGCGCTCGATGCTCATCGTTTCGGGCATCGTGAGGATGAGGTGATAGCCACGGACGGCTGACACGAGGGCCAGTCCTACGCCGGTGTTGCCGCTGGTGGGCTCAATGATGGTGGCTCCGGGCTTGAGGATGCCTTTCTTTTCGGCATCTTCAATCATAGCCAGGGCGATACGGTCTTTCACACTTCCGCCCGGGTTGAAGAATTCCACTTTGGCGGTGATGGGGGTCTCAAGACCTTTGAAGGCTGAGAATTTCTGGAGTTCCAGAAGTGGGGTATTACCGATGAGTTCGGTGAGTTGTTTTGCAATAGCCATAATTAACAGCCCTCCTCATATCCCCCCAAAGGGGGGAGGCCATACACGAGGGCAATGGGCCTTGGTTTTTATTCTTTGTTTTCTTAATGATTTATACTGCTTGGAAAGCTTCGTCGAGGGCATCGATGAGGTCGTCGATATGCTCGATGCCGATGCTCAGGCGAATCGTGGAGGGATAGATGTGGGCCTGTTCCAGTTCCTCGGGGCTCATCTGCGAATGAGTGGTAGAGGCGGGGTGGATGACAAGGCTCTTCACGTCGGCCACATTGGCCAGCAGGGAGAAGATGCGCAGATGGTCGATGAAGCGCCAAGCCTCGTCTTGTCCTCCCTTGATCTCGAAGGTGAAGATGCTTCCTGCTCCGTTGGGGAAAAGTTTCTCATAGAGCGCATGGTCTGGATGTCCGGGCAGAGAGGGATGGTTCACCTTGGCCACCTTGGGATGCTTGGAGAGATAGTCCACGATCTTCAGCGTGTTCTCCACGTGGCGCTCTACGCGGAGGCTCAGCGTCTCCAGGCTCTGCAGCAGAATCCATGCAGAGATGGGGGCTATGGTAGCACCGGTATCACGGAGAATGACGGCACGTATGCGGGTGACGAAGGCTGCTGCTCCGGCCACGTCGGCGAAGATCGCGCCATGATAGGAGGGATCGGGCTTGGCCAGCGTGGGATATTTGTCGGCATTGGCCTTGAAGTCGAACTTTCCGCCGTCAATGATGACACCACCGAGCGTGGAACCATGACCGCCGATGAACTTGGTAGCGGAGTGCACCACCACATCAGCCCCGTGCTCCAGCGGACGGAAAGAATAAGGAGTGGCAAAAGTGTTGTCCACGATGACGAGGGTGTTGTGGCGGTGGGCTATCTCGCTGATGCGGTCCACATCGGTCACCGAAGCGTTGGGATTGCCGAAGGTCTCGATGATGATGGCCTTCGTGTTCGGACGGAACGCCTTCTCCACGGCTTCGAAGTCGCTGGGATCTACGATGGTGGAAGCAACGCCTTGCGTAGAGAGCGTGTGCTCGATGAGGTTGAACGTGCCGCCATAGAGGTTGTCGGCAGCGATGATGTGGTCGCCGTTTTGTGCGATGTTCTGCAGGGCATAGGTAATGGCTGCTGCACCGGAGGCCACGGCCAGTCCTGCCACACCTCCCTCAAGGGCAGCTACGCGGTCTTCGAAAACACCCTGAGTGGTGTTGGTCAGACGGCCATAGATGTTGCCAGCATCGCGCAGTCCGAAACGGTCGGCGGCATGCTGTGCGTTATGGAACACATAACTGGTGGTTTGGTAGATGGGCACGGCGCGTGAATCGGTCACGGGGTCAGCCTGCTCTTGTCCTACGTGGAGTTGCAAAGTCTCGAAATGAAGTTTCTTTTCGTTGCTCATAATCTTATTGTTTTAACCGTTAATAATCTTTGTTGTGCCAATTGTTTGTTTGACGTTGCAAAGTTACGGCGATTTCGGCTGCAAAAATATCGCACATTTGGTGGATTTGCCATACCACAAACATGGTATTTCGCTGAAAAACGCCTCGGGAATGGCTGTTTTATACGTGATTTATACATTTTCGGGGGCCGTCGTGGTATCTGAAAGCAAGGTGCGAGCGCCCCATTATCCTGTTTTTTCGGAAGTGGATGTAAATTATTTGGTAAATGATAAATGAAAAGTGACAATTATTTTATATCTTTGTAGCGAAAATCTACAGGCTTATGAAGTACGCGGACTATATAGAACAGATTGAGATTGACTCCCTGTGGAGCGGCAAGCGCCACGTGATATGGGACTTGGACCGCCAGGTGAACATCCTGAGTGGTATCAACGGCGTGGGAAAGAGTACTATATTAAATAAGGTGGTGAAGAGCGTTGACAACAAGGGCGACATCCTGAACCATCTGCTCAAGGGGGTGCATATCAAGACGGTACCTGCCGACGCCACGCATATCCGTTTCGACGTGATTCGCTCGTTCGACCGTCCGCTGGTCAATTCCGATACCATCAGCCGCATGGATATGAGTCTGGCCACGGAATTGGATTGGCAGTTGTATAAGCTGCAGCGGAAATATCTGGATTATCAGGTGAACATCGGCAACCTGATCATCGAGGAACTGCAGAAAGGCAACCTGGAGGCTGCTCAGGAGTTCTCGGCTGCCAAGACGAAGTTTCAGGACATTATCGACGACCTGTTCAAGGATACGGGCAAGAAGATTGTGCGTACGGAGAATGAAATCCGCTTCTCGCAGATTGGCGAGACGCTGGTGCCTTACCAACTCTCGAGCGGTGAAAAGCAGATGCTGGTTATCCTGCTGACCGTGCTGGTGGAGAATAACCTGCCCTACGTGCTGTTCATGGATGAACCGGAAGTGAGCCTTCACATCGAATGGCAGCAGCGGCTCATAGACACCATTCTCGACCTGAATCCCAATGTTCAGATAATCCTGACCACCCATAGCCCGGCCGTCATCATGAACGGATGGTTGGACCATGTGACAGAGGTGTCGGATATCACGGATTAGGTAGATTTCAAGTTTAAGGCATGGCTAAGCGACTGACAGGCAACATATCATCCCAGTACATGGAGGCGGCCAACAGGCTGCGCCCCAAGAATGCGCGCAAGCGAATCGTGGCCTATGTGGAGAGTTATGATGATATCCTGTTCTGGCGCACCGTGCTTTCTCCCTATGAGAATGAGAAGCGCTATTTCGAAGTGATGCTGCCTTCCCATAAGACTCTGGAGCGCGGCAAAAAGTCGGTGCTGATGAATCTCGTGTTCAAGGGGAGAGAGGAGAAAGATATCCTGGGGCCTTCGATGATTGCCTGTGTGGATGCCGACTACGACTATCTGATTAAGGGCGCCACGGAGACTTCCCGCAAGATTTGGCAGAGCCCTTACGTGCTTCATACCTATGCCTATTCCATCGAGAACCTGCAATGCTATGCCCCGTCGTTGCATAACGTGGCCGTCATGGTGACACTCAACGACCGTCGCATCTTCGATTTCGAAGAGTGGCTCAGGCTTTACTCCGAAGCCATCTTCCCGCTCTTCGTGTGGAGCATCTGGCACTACCGGCGCTCTATCTATGGCCAGTTCACGATTACCGACTTCAACCGCACCATCGAACTGGGTGGTTTCACGCTGACCAACCCGATGGGGGCGATACAGAACATTCGGAATAAGGTTTATAAGAAGGTGGGCTGGCTGCAACGCCAGAACCCTGATGCCAAAGAAAGCTATCTGGCCCTGAAGCGTGAACTGCAGGAAGAATTGGGCGTGACGCCGCAGACTACCTATTTATATATACAGGGACATCATCTGTTTGACAAGGTCGTGCTGCCTGTGATGCAGAAAGTTTGTGGAAAACTGGTGCACGACCGCGAACAGGAGATTCGCCATCAGAGTCGGCATACGACCCAGATGCGCAACGAACTTTCGTGCTACAACCATAGCACGCAGGACATAACCCAGATGCTCAAGAAGAACATGGGCTATGTCCAGTGTGATGCTTTCCGCCGCATCCAGCAGGATGCAGAACAGTTGCTAAACGTAGGTCTCGAGAAACTTGACGGTCCCGCTGACGCTGAGGGTCTCGGTAGTGGCGGGGATCAATAAGGTGTCGCCCGTCTTGATGCTCACCTCGTTGCCTTCATTGTCGGTGATTTTTCCTTCACCTTTCAGACCAATCAGAATCACAAAAGAATCGAGCTCCGAATAGTCGAGTGTCATCGGCTCGTTGAGGTCATATACTGCCGTGCAGAAATAAGGGCATTGCACCAGGGAGACGCCTCTGTTCTGGCGCTCCACGTAATGCGTGCGGTAGTCGTCTTCCACCTGATAGTTGATGCTTTCGGCAGCCAGCTTGGTGTGCAGCTCGCGATAGTTGCCGTTCTTGTCCTTGCGATTGAAGTCGTAGATGCGGTAGGTCACATCTGAGGTCTGCTGGATTTCAGCCAGGAAGCATCCGGCACCGATGGCATGGATGCGGCCTGCGGGCAGGAAGAAGCAATCGCCTTCCTTCACCTCATACTGGGCCAGGGCTTCGCAGATGGTATCGTCTTCCACCATTTCCTTGTATTGTTCGGGCGTGATCTGCTTTTTCAGTCCGCTGTAGAGCTTGGCGCCTGGCGCAGACTCCATCAGATACCACATCTCCGTCTTGCCGCGGGGTTTGCCTTGCTTGTGGGCAATCTCGTCGGTGGGGTGTACCTGTATGGACAGATCCTGACGTGCATCGATAAACTTGATGAGCAGCGGGAACTCATCGCCGAAGCGCTTGTAGTTAGCTTGGCCCACGAGCTTTTCCTTCAGTTCGGCAACGGCTTCGTTGAGGCTTTTCCCTTTCAGCGGACCTTCTTTCACGATAGTCTCATTGTCCTTCACTCCAGAGATTTCCCAGCTTTCTCCCACGTTCTCCAGCTGCGAGTCGAGGTGCTTGAACGGCACAATCTTGTCGCCGCCCCAAAGCGTCTGTTTGAGCAGGGGTTCAAATTTGATAGGTTGCATATTATTATATAGTTATCGTTAAAGTTATCGTCACCGTTATTGTTTTCGTCGTCATTAATTGTCACGCCAGAACGACGGTGTGAAAAGCACCACTACGCTGAATATCTCAAGACGTCCCATCAGCATCAGCAACGAAAGCAGCCACTTCACAACGGCGGGCAGAACGTCCCACGACATCGTGGGGCCGATTTCCAGTCCCAGCGTCGGACCTACGTTGCTGGCGCAGCTCAAGGCAATGGAGAAAGAGTTCGTGCTATCTACACCAGCCAGGATCATAATGAAATACGACACGAGTGCCAATATGAAATAGGCGGCAAAGAAAGCCATCAGCGTCATCTGCTGACCATAGGCCACGCTCGTGCCGTTCACTTTCACGGGCAGCACGGCCTTGGGGTGGAGAATATGTTTCAGCTCGTTCTGCACAATCTTTATGACCATCACACCGCGCACACATTTGAAGCCGCCCGCCGTACTGCCGGCACATCCGCCGAAGAACATGCAGACACAGAGCACCACCCATGTGATATGATGCCATTGGGCAGCGTCGTCGTTGAAGACACCCGTCGTAGTGATGAATGAAACCACTTGGAACAACGCGTTCTTCACGGCCTCGCTCAGCGTGTAGTCGTTGTATCGGAGCAGGAAGTAGGCTATCACCGTGGTGGCCACGATGATCAGCACACAGTAGAGTTTCAGCTCCGTATTCTTGAAGAATTGCTTGATGCGCCCCTTGAAGATCATCGCATAGAGCATCGTGAAACTGATGCCGGAAAGGAACATGAAGATAATGGCCGTATAGTCGATGAAGGCGCTATGGTAGAATCCCGTGGATTCGCTGTGGGTGGTGAAGCCGCCTGTGGCGGTGACGGTCATCGAGTAGTTCAGGCTGTCGAAGATGCCCATGCCGCCGAGATAGAACATCACGCTGCAACCGATGGTCAGCGTGAGATAGATGCTCCAGATCCATTTGGCCGTCGTGCTGAGGCGCGGGTGCATCTTTGCGCGTATGGGGCCCGTGGCCTCTGCCGCAAACACCTTCACCGTTCCGCCTACCATCGAGGGCAGGATGGCGATGGTGAAGAACACGATTCCTAATCCGCCTATCCATTGCGTCATCGAGCGCCAGAAGAGCAGTCCGTGGGGCAGCACCTCCACTTCGTCGATGATGGATGCTCCTGTCGTGGTGAAGCCCGAAATCGTTTCGAAGAAGGCATTCGTGAAATTCGGAATGTAGCCGCTGATGACAAAGGGGAAACTGCCGAAGAGACTGAAAATCACCCACGTGAGTGTCACCAGCAGATAGGCATCACGCCGCCCAAGGGAATTGTCGGCATTACGTCCCATAAACCGCAGCACGATGGCCCCGATGAACATAATGACCAGCGTGATGGCGAAAGCCATGATGTCATCCTCATGATAGAAGAGCGACACGCCGATACACACCAGGATGAACATGGCCTCCAGCAGAAGCAATGATCCCAGCACCTTGTATAGCAGTTTGTAGTTAATCACGTCGCGTCACTTTTATCACTTAAAGAATTTCTCTATCTTCTCCATGCTCAGGTCGTGGCAGAACACCACCACGATGTCGCCGGCTTCAATCTGCGTGCCGCCGCTGACGAGCAGTCCTTGTCCGTGGCGTACCAGTCCGCCGATGGTGGCTCCCTTCGGCAGCCCCAGTTCGAACACTTTCTTCTTGGTTACCTTCGAACCCTGCTGGGCGGTGAATTCGGCTACGTCGGCGTTGGCAGTCATCAGGAATCGGATGTTGTGCACGTCTTCGTCGAGCATCATCTGATAGATGGCACTCGCCGCCATGGCCTTCTTGTTGACGATGGTTCCGATGTCCAGGCTCTCGGCCATGGCCACGTAGTCCATGTTCTCCACCATCGCCACGGTCTTTCTTACGCCCATGCGCTTGGCCGTCAGACAAGCCAGGATGTTGGTCTCGGCATTACCCGTCAGGGCCACGAAGGCCTGCGTGTTCTTCACGCCTTCCTCCATCAGCAGCTGCATGTCGCGGCCGTCACCGTTGATCACCATCACGCGGTCGGTATCCACCAGGTCGTTCAGCTTCTGGCAGCGCTGCTCGTCCATCTCCAGGATTTTGCAGTCCATGTACTCGGGCATCATGGCCACGGCCCTCACCGCCGTTTCTCCGCCGCCCATCATCATTACGTTCTTCACGTCCACATAGTGTTCCTTGCCCACAATCTTGCGGATGTAGGGTATGTAGTTGCGGGTGGTCATGAAGTAGGCCAGGTCGTAGATTTTCAGTTCGTCATCGCCTCGCGGAATAATGGTCTCGTCACCTCGTTTGATGGCCACGATATGGTAGGGCGACTCCGGTTTGCAGAGGTCCTTGAGCGGTTCGTTCAGTATTTCGCATGTCTCGCGGAGCTTGATGCCGAGCATCACGAGCGCCCCGTCGTGTACGTCCCATCGCTGTCGTACCCACGACATTTTCAGTCCGTTGGCAATCTCTTTGGCCGCCAGGTTTTCGGGATAGATGAGCGATGTGATGCCGATGCGCTCGAAGAATCCGTCGAGCTTCGGGTCGATGTATTCATAGTTGTCCACCTTGGCCACCGTGCGCTTGGCCCCCATGGCCTTGGCCATGATGCAAGTGTTCAGGTTCAGGCTCTGGTCGGGCGTCACGGCAATATAGAGGTCGGCATTCTTCACGCCCGCCTCTTCCATCGTGGAGATGCTCGACGGGTCATCGTTGATCGTGAGCAGGTCATAGTCGCTCGACACGTTCAGCAGCCGCTCCTCGTCGTCGTCAATCAGCACGGTGTCCTGATTGTTACGGGAGAGCAGTTTGGCCAGATGCGTTCCGATGGCATAGGCGCCTGAAATAACTATTTTCATAATCCTATATTATTAATGGAATGATGAATTCTTCACTCTTCACTCTTCACTTCCAAGAGGATGGCCTCCTTGTCGATGCCCACGATGTGATGGAGCTGCTTCACGGTGCCGTGCTCCACAAACTCGTCGGGCAGTCCCAGCCTCTTCACTTGGGGATGGTATCCGTGGTCGTTCATCCATTCCAGCACGGCAGAGCCTAGTCCGCCGTTCCTGACGCCGTCTTCCACGGTGATGATGCGGCTGAACCGTTCGCCCACCTCCTTCAGTATCCCTTCGTCGAGGGGTTTCAGGAAGCGCATGTCGTAGTGGGCTGGTCCTGCGGTTCCGGAATCCTCCGAGAGTTCCTGGATAGCCTCCTCCACGGTATTGCCGATGGGACCTATCGAGAGGATGGCCACGTCCTGACCGTCGCGGATTTTCCTTCCGGTGCCCACCTCGATTTCCTCCAGCGGGCAGCGCCAGTCCACCTTCACGCCCTTGCCTCGAGGATAGCGTATTACGAACGTTCCCTTTCCCGGCAGTTGGGCCGTGTACATCAGTCGGCGCAGCTCGTGCTCGTCCATCGGCGATGCAATGGTTAGATGGGGGATAGGGCGCAGCGCAGCCAGGTCGAATGCCCCGTGGTGGGTGGCTCCGTCTTCGCCTACCAGTCCAGCACGGTCCAGACAGATCACTACGGGCAGGTTCAGGATGGCCACGTCGTGGATGATGTTGTCGTAGGCCCGCTGGGCAAAAGCGCTGTAGATGTTGCAGAAAGGCTGCAGCCCGTCCTTGGCCATTCCGCCAGAGAACGTCACGGCATGCCCCTCGGCAATTCCCACGTCGAAGCAGCGGTTGGGCATCTTCTCCATCATGATGTTCATCGAGCAGCCCGTAGGCATGGCCGGTGTCACGCCCACGATGCGCGGATTCCTTTCGGCCAGTTCGAGCAGTGTCTCGCCGAACACCTTCTGGAATTTCGGCGGCTGGTTGTCGCCCTCTTCGCAGATGCGTTCGCCGGTATCCACGTCAAACTTCCCCGGTGCATGCCAGATGGTCGCCTCGTTCTCCGCAGGCTTGTAGCCGTGGCCCTTTTGCGTGTGCAGATGGAGCATCTTCGGCCCCTTCATGTCCTTCAGTTGGCGCAGCAGTCTCACAAGTTCCTTCACGTCGTGCCCGTTGAACGGTCCGAAGTATCGGATGTTCATGCCCTCAAAGATGTTCTGCTGGTGCGAGATTGCACTCTTCAGGGCGTTGCTCAGTCGGATAAGTCCCTTGCGGCGCTCGTCTTCCAGATACCCCTTGCGGTTGAGCCATCTGGAGGCTTTGTAGCGCAGCCGGTTGTAGGTCTCGTTGGTGTTCAGGTTGATGAGGTATTCCTTCATGCCGCCCACCGAACGGTCTATCGACATGTTGTTGTCGTTGAGGATGATGAGCAGGTCGTTGGGCGACGACGATACGTTGTTGAGCCCTTCGAATGCCAGTCCGCCGCTCATCGCGCCGTCGCCAATTACGGCCACCACCTTTCTTCGCGCTGAGCCCTTGGCCGTTGACTGCTGGCTCGCTACTGCCATTCCCAAAGCCGCCGAGATGCTGTTTGAGGCATGCCCGCAGGTGAACGTGTCGTACGCGCTCTCCTTCGGCGAGGGGAAGGGCATGATGCCGTGCAGCTTGCGGTTCGTCTTAAACTGCTCCCGCCTTCCCGTCAGTATCTTGTGGCCGTAGGCCTGATGCCCCACGTCCCATACGATGCGGTCTTCGGGCGTGTTGAACACGTAGTGCAGCGCCACCGTGATTTCCACCACGCCGAGGCTCGAAGCCAGGTGGCCGGGGTTCACCGAAAGCTCCTGCACGATGTCCTCGCGCAGCTCCCTGCATAGCTCCGGCAGTTCGTCCACCGTCAGTTTCCGCAGGTCCTCAGGGTCTTTGATTTTGTTAAGTATATTGAATTTCTTTTCTTCCACTTTTTGTAAATATCTGCCTACAAAGGTAATTAAAAATTAAATATGTACCAAGCAAAAACTCTTTTTTCTCCTTTCTTGTTGCGTAAACCAAATAAAATTGCTATCTTTGGCGAGCAAAATATAAACATTACCCATGAAGAAAACATTTTATCTCATCGCGGCTATGGCCTTTGCCCTTACCGCCACCGCTCAGCAGAAGAACGGAGGCATCTCCCAGCAGATGCTCAGCGAGATTGTCAATGCCCAGCCTCAAGGGGCTGCCACCAAGGCCCTGGCCAACGCCATCGCCAACAACAATATCGACGAACTGGCTCGCACGCGGCAGAGCCTCTATGCCATCGACAAGCATTTCTCTATCGAAACCCCGAAGCAGAGCATCACTAACCAGAAGTCGTCAGGACGCTGCTGGATGTTCAGCGGACTCAATGTGCTGCGCGCCGACTTCGCCCGCCGCCATAAAGACTCTCTGCGCGTCAGCTTCTCCCAAGACTACCTCTTCTTCTACGACCAGCTGGAGAAAGCCAACCTCTTCCTCCAGGGCATCATCGACACCGGCAAGAAGCCCGTCGATGACCAGCGCGTGCGCTTCTTCCTGCAGAGTCCCATCGGCGACGGCGGCACCTTCTGCGGCGTAGCCGACCTCACCGAGAAATACGGACTCGTACCTACCGAAGTCTGCCCAGAGACCTATTCTGCCGAGAACACTGCCAAGATGCGCACCGTCGTCAAGAGCAAGCTCCGCGAACAGGCCCTCCAGCTCCGCGCCATGGTGCAGAAAGGCAGCTCCCAGCAGGCCCTCCTGAAGACCAAGACCACCATGCTCGCCGAAATCTACCGCATGCTCACGCTCACCCTCGGCGAACCCGTCAAGGAGTTCAGCTATGCCTTCCGCAACAAAGACGACAAGCCCGTGACCGAGGCTCGCACCTATACCCCGCAGACGTTCTATAAAGAAGTAGTAGGGGAGAGTCTCAACGGCACCTTCATCATGGTGATGAACGATCCCCGCCGCCCTTACCACAAGACCTACGAAGTGGAATACGACCGCCACACCTACGACGGCCACAACTGGAAATACCTCAACCTCCCCATGGACGAGATAGAGCAGCTCGCCATCGCCCAGCTCAAGGACGGCCGCAAACTCTATAGCTCCTACGACGTGGGCAAGCAGCTCGACCGCAAGCGCGGCTACCTCGACCTCGACAACTTCGACTACGCATCTCTCTTCTCCACCACCTTCACCATGGACAAGGCCCAGCGCATAGAGACCTTCGACAGCGGCTCCACCCATGCCATGACCCTCACCGCCGTAGATCTCGACGCCCAGGGCAAGGCCCGTAAGTGGAAAGTGGAAAACTCATGGGGTGCCGACAGCGGCGTAGGCGGCTACCTCATCATGACCGACCGTTGGTTCCGCGAATACATGTTCCGCCTCGTGGTCGATAAGCAGTACGTCCCCGCCGCCCTGCTCAAGGAATACGAGCAGAAGCCTCTCATGGTCATGCCCGAAGATCCCCTTTTCTCCGCAGATGAGTAAAAATCCTGACAAACATAGTATGTTTAACCTTTTAAAAAATCAAAGTTATGAGTAACTACAAGATTATCGACGTTGAGGGCATTGGCCCCGTTTATGGTGAAAAACTCCAGGCAGCTGGCATCAAGGACACCGACGCCCTGCTCGAAAAGTGTGCAAAACCCGCTGGCCGCAAGGCACTCGAGGAAGAGACCGGCATCAGCGGCAAGCTGATTCTGACGTGGACCAACCACTGCGACCTGATGCGTATCAACGGCGTAGGCCCCCAGTTCTCAGAGCTGCTCGAGGCTGCAGGCGTAGATACCGTGAAGGAACTCAAGCACCGCGTTCCCGCCAATCTGCAGGCCAAGCTCGAAGAAGTCAATGCTGAGAAAAATCTTGTCAACCGCGTTCCCGCCGTTGCCGAGGTAGAGAAGATGATAGCCCAGGCCAAGGAGCTCCCCGCCGTGATGGAGTACTAATTATTGCATCTGAAATAACAGCGTCCTGCCCTCATTCCGAGAGCAGGACGTATTTTATGTTTTTCTATATAGGATTTTTTCGTTTTGAGGGTGCACGGGTGCCACATCGCCTTTGTATAAAGGCCGTGCACCCTCCTTGGAAGGGTGCCACGGGTGCCACAAGGGTGCCACAGGAGACCCACCCCTGCCCTCCCTGTTTAGGGAGGGAGTTTTAGAAAAAAACATCTGAACCCCCTTTGGGGGATTCAATATTCAGATTATGGTTATGGTTATCGTTTGTGTCAGATTTTTGAAGATTTTTGTTTAAATGACCTTTGAGGTTATAATAACCTTTGTGACGTTGTGTCTTTCTTGAGACCCTTCGGGAACAAACGAACAAGTTCAAGCAGTGTTTGCTTGTAATAAATTCTCTAGAGAATTTGTTGCTTCCGATGATAGATTGCATCGCTTCCGATGATAGATTGCATCGCTTCCGATGATAGATTGCAGAAAATTCTCTAGAGAATTTAGAGACCCTCCCCAGCCCTCCCTGAATAGGGAGGGAGCAAATACATCTTCAGTAGCGATTATAACAATTCTCAAAAGTAATAGCTCCCTCCCTAAACAGGGAGGGCAGGGGTGGGTCTCCTGTAGCACCCTTGTGGCACCCGTGACACCCATCTGAGGAGGGTGCCAGCCCTGTGTTTATCGGCGATGTGGCACCCGTGCACCCTTAAATTGAGAAAACTATATGAAAACTATCATCTAATTTTGAGGAAAGGCTTTCTTCATTTAGTTTCCACCCGTTGGAAACCGTGTGAAGGGTATAGAGTGCAGGGTGTGTAGGCTGTTTTCGCAACATTTATAAAATACAACATACAATAAAAAGTTCTCGCACGTACAAAAGTTATAGAAAAAACTTACACACCCTACACCTCTACACCCAAAGTGTCATCCATAGAAAGGAGAGGTTCAATTCACCAATTATCTTCATTTGACCCTTGATTAAATAAGATAGAATTGATAATACTATTCATATTGTCTTCTGTATGTTTTTGGTGTTTTTTTGACTTTTCCTTAAGTTCTCCTTTTTTAAACCAACTCTTCAAGTAAGATGAAAAGGGGGCTGCTTTTTGCGAATTGGTCATATTGGTTAATTCTTCATCAATCAAAGGTGCTGAAACTCTAACCCGTCCATCTCTTATTTGAAAGACTAGATTATAATAACCTCCTAGCCAGATATGCATTCCAAGCATTGCATTTGTAGAAGATACTTTTTCATCATAAGCTCTAATACTAATGGAGGTGTCGTCAACCAAAGACATAACTTTTTGAGGATTCTTATACAGACCGTTTATATTAGAGCATAATGATTGGAAAATATCATGAGCACTCTTCCCCTCAAATGGTACAACAATATAATCTTTTCCATCATTTGAACAGAAGCCTGTTTGGGTAAGCTTAAATGAAATGTGATCTTGTCCTTTTACAATAAAGGCAAAAAAAAGGAAAGATAAAAACAATATTCTTCTCATAATAATGAATAAAAAGGCGGAACCATTCGATACTCATTTAAAACTCTGGTTACCGCCAAGTGACCATGCACACAAACAAGTATGAATGGCCCGCGCCTTATAAGCGCGAACCTTCACGACCTGTTCTCGTGTGCAAATATTGGCGGTATTTGAGTTTTGAGAACAAGAGCAAAAGCTCAATATCTAAATAATAAGTACGAACAGAAACGCTATTCTGTAAGTTAATAATATGTGTTATTAAATTCTTTGTGGCCTTGTGGGGCTGAGCCTCATCTGCGGGCCTATAGCGTTCGTTCTGTTTTTTACTTCATTGGCAATTTCGGTTTAAAGGGTTAAACAATATTTCGTCAATATCTTAAATTCCAATTTTCCATTTGCAAAAATAATGGTTTTCGCTGGAAGTTCCAAAACAATCAGTTGCTTTTTTCTTTTTTGCATAAAGAAAGTTAAAAGAGATGCCACTTGCTTGCTTTATAATAAGATTATAATTATCTTTGCATAAAGTTGTAACAAGTTAAATTTCAGCATCCTATGGCTATAATAAACCCGTTTGTTACCCAAGGCTACTTGTCGCCACACTACTTCTGTGATCGTGTAGAAGAGACTAATTATCTAACGAACCTCATTGTCAATGGCAATAATGTTGCGCTTATCTCACCGCGTCGTCTTGGGAAAACGGGGCTAATACACCATTGTTTTGAACAACAGAGCATCAAGGACGATTACTACACTTTCATCGTAGATATCTATGCCACCAAAAATCTGCAGGAACTGGTGTTCTGTTTGGGCAAGAGCATCTTGGGGGCATTAAAGCCACAAGGTCGTAAGGTGTGGGAGCGGTTCGTAAATGCGCTCGGCTCTTTGAGAGGAAGTATATCGTTTGATATCAATGGGTTGCCGGAATGGGGGCTTGGCGTGGGGGATGTTAAAGTGCCACAAACCACGTTAGATGAGATTTTCATGTATCTTGAACAAGCAGACAAGCCATGTATTGTTGCTATCGATGAGTTTCAAGTGGTGGCAGGCTACCCGGAAGGTAATGTTGAAGCGATTCTCCGCACACATATCCAGCGGTGCAAGAACACGAGATTCATTTATGCCGGGTCACAACGGCACATGATGGCAGAGATATTCGCCACACCCTCGCGTCCTTTCTACCAGAGCACCAGCCTGATGACTTTAGCCCCTATTAATGTCGATCGTTACGTAGAGTTTGCTCAAAGCCTGTTCAGGGAGTATCAAAAAGACATTGCTGAAGAAACTGTTCGGGAGGCATATCAACGCTACGATGGTGTCACATGGTACGTGCAGACAATACTTAATGCCCTGTTTTCCATGACGGAGTCTGGCGGTAAATGTAAGCCAGAATCTATAGATACAGCCATTCAGCAAGTTGTTACCCAGCAGAGTTTTACCTATAGTGCACTGCTCTTTCAACTGCCTTCGAAACAGAAAGAGGTTCTTATGGCTATTTGCAGGGAGGGAAAGGCTACAAACATTACCTCTCGTCCGTTCCTTCAGCGGCATCATCTTACAGCCAGCACTGTTCAGGGAGCGGTCAAAGGGTTGTTGGAAAAAGATTTTATTACCCAGGATTTAGGGACCTATAGCGTTTATGACAAGTTCTTCGCTATATGGCTTTTACAACAATAATAAAAAATCCGCTTTTCAGCTGAAAGGCGGATTTTTTTTATTGCTTTTTTACGAAGGGAATTCTTACACGAGGTGCTCCACGAGGTCGGTGCGGTCGCCGGGGAGCATGTCGATGACGGGAATCTCAATCATGGTGTAGCAGCCGGGCTGCTGGCGCATGGAGGCGCGGGCTACGTTGACGAGTACCTGACCGGTGAGGGCGGGGTTGTTGATGCTCATGTTGAACTCCAGACGCTGGTTCTGGGTCTTGCCGCTGACGCCTTTGCGCACGAGGTTGACACCGTGGCCCATGTCGCGGACGGCATCTACGCTCTCTACGGCAAAAACGTGGGTCTCGTCGTTGGCGAAGTAGGGGTCGGCCTTGATGGAGGCGGTGACGTCTTCGAGCTTGGCGCCGTCTTCGAGCTCTACATAGACCATGCGGCGATGAATGCCTTCACCGAGGGGGATGGTCATGGAGAGGGCGTTCTTGACACCGGCCTTGGAGCGCACGCAGACGCTGTGGCCCATCGACATGCCGGGGCCGAAGTTGGTGTAGCTGAGGCCTTTGGGCGCGAGGCTCTGCATGAGGGTGCGCACGATGGAGTCGGAGCCTGGGTCCCATCCGGCGGCAATGACGCTGACGGTGCCGGTCTGCTTGTTGAGCTGCATGAGGCGCTCGCGGTAGCCGCGAATCTGTGTATGGATGTCGAAGGAGTCAACGGTGTTGATGCCCAGGGGCAGGATCTGGTTGGCATATTCCTCGCAGGAGCGGGTGGGGGTGGCCAGGATGGCTACATCGACGTCCTGGAGTTCGCGGATGTCTTTGACTACGGCGTAGGGGGCCAGTTCGGCGGGTTTGTTCTCGTCGCCGTTGCGGCGCACGATGCCAGCCACCTCGAAATCTTCGGATGCTTCGAGGGCCTGGAGGGTGTACTTTCCGATGTTGCCGTAACCTACGACGGCTGCTCTGATTTTCTTCATATTATATTACGTTTTAATGAGTGTTTGTCGCTTGTCGGGTGCAAAAATACACAAAATGATTGAAACGGCAAGCATTTTGCGTGATTTTTTAATGGTTTGCTTGCTTTTTGACTGAATTGGGCTGGGGCGTGCTTGGGTTATTTGGTTCTTGCGGATTGTTAATTTTGGGCAGGATGCAATAAAAGAGGGTGCGCGTGCGTTAATTAAGTTGTATATATACGATTTAGTTGACTGTTTATAGTAGAAGAAGATGATAGAATACGTGAAGGGTGAAGTGGTGGAACTCACCCCGGCTTATGCTGTGATAGAGGCCCACGGAGTGGGCTACGGACTGAATATCTCGCTCAATACCTACTCTGCCGTGCAGGGCAGGAAGGAGGCGCGGCTGTGGGTGGCTGAATCGATCCGCGAGGATGCCTACGTGCTCTTCGGATTTGCCACGAAGCAGGAGCGCGACATGTTCCTGCTGCTCATCACGGTGAGCGGTGTGGGTGCCGGTACGGCGCGGATGATTCTCTCGTCGCTCTCGGTGCAGGAGCTTTGCAACGTGATATCGACTGGCGACGAGCGGGTGCTGAAGGGTGTGAAGGGTATCGGCTTGCGAACGGCCCAACGCATCATCGTGGACCTGAAGGATAAGATCGTGAGCAGCGGCCTGGCTCAGGAACTGCCTGCCACGGCGGGACGTGCTACCCAGTTGGTGAGCTCGCCGGTGAAGGACGAGGCTATGAGTGCGCTGACGATGCTGGGCTTCTCGCCCGCTCCGACGGCGAAGGTGGTGAACGCCATCCTGCTGAAGGACCCGACGCTGCCCGTGGAGCAGGTGGTGAAGCTGGCGCTGAAGCAGATAAAATAAAAGACCCACCTAAATCCTCCCTGTTTAGGGAGGACTTGCGGAGCGTTCAAACTTAAAACTTGAATTTTTCGATTAAGCGAGAGCCATGATGCTTGCATCAATGGCCGAGCGTGAGAAAAATCATCAACGAAGTTGATAAACCTGGAACCTGAAACTTGAAACCTGAAACATGGTATGGGAAGACTGAAGTGGATATTGATGGTGATGGTGCTGGTGAGCATGAATGTGCTGGCCTGGACCAGTGCGCCCTGGCTTCAGGATGATCCCAGAAGGCGGCAGCAGAGGACGACCCTTCCACAGGAAGGAAGAGCCCCCCTAAATCCCCCCCAAGGGGGGACTCTCGGGAAGGGAAGGGGAGAGAAGAAGGATTCTTCACTCTTCACTCTTCACTCTTCACTTCTTATCGACGACGAGGAGATACCCGACTCGCTGCTCAATCCGCGATGGAAGATTCAGCGCACGCAGCCCATCACGCAGGAAGACCTCAAGCGCGGGGCTGCCGACTTGATGATGCCGCAGAACATTGAGCAGAAGGTGGAGTACAACGACACGCTGGACGGCTACCTGATCGGTTCGAAGATGGGTAACCAGTATCTAGGTGCACCGGTGCTGATGACGGCTGAGGAGTTTGGCGAGTGGTGCAACGCCCAGCTGCGGCGCGACTTCTACCGCAAGAAGAACAATGAAATCTATCAGGCTAAGGGCAAGGAGAAATTCGATTTCACCGACATGCATTTCGAACTGGGACCGGCTGAGAAGATCTTCGGCCCCGGCGGCGTACGCGTGAAGACGCAGGGAACGGCCGAGCTGAAACTCGGTGCCACGATGAAAAACGTGGACAACCCCTCGCTGCCCATCCGCAACCGCAAGACCACGACGATGAACTTCGACGAGAAGATTAACCTGTCGGTCAATGGAAAGGTGGGTGACAAGGTGAACATGAACCTGAACTACAACACCGATGCCACGTTCGACTATGATGCCCAGAACATGAAACTGAAATATGAGGGCAAGGAAGACGAAATCGTGAAGCTCGTGGAGGGCGGCAACGTGTCTTTCCCCAGCAATTCCACGCTCATACGCGGAGCGTCGAGCCTCTTCGGTATCCGCACAGACCTGCAGTTCGGCAAGCTGAAACTCCAGACGGTGGTGTCGCAGAAGAAATCATCGTCGAAGAGCGTTTCGAGCAAGGGTGGCGTGCAGACCACACCGTTTGAGCTGGACGTGGCCGACTATGAGGAGAACCGCCACTTCTTCCTCTCTGCCTTCTTCCGTGAGAAATATAACGCCTCGATGAAGAAACTGCCCAACCTGACCACCGGTATCACCATCAACCGTGTGGAGGTGTGGGTGACCAACAAGACCGGTACGACGACCAACACCCGAAACATCGTGGCCTTCAACGACCTCGGCGATGGTCCCGTGGCAACCGTTCCGGCGCAGAACAGCGCCAACGGTCTTTACGCGCAGCTGACCAGCACCTATGCCGATGCGCGCAATATCGACCAGACTACCTCGGTGCTCGACGGCCACGACGGGCTGGAAGGCGGCACTACCTACGAGAAACTGGAGAGTGCACGGCTGCTCAATTCGTCGGAATATACGCTCAACAGCGCGATGGGCTACATCTCGCTGAAGACGGCGCTACAGACCGACCAGGTGCTAGCCGTGGCCTATGAATATACGTACAACAGCCAGACCTACCAGGTGGGAGAATTTGCCTCTGACGTCACCGGCAATACCACCAACGCCCTTTACGTGAAATCGCTCAAGAACACGAGCCAGTCGCCGAAGATGTCGAACTGGAAGCTGATGATGCGCAACGTGTATTACCTGGCATCGACGGTGGAGCGCGACAAGTTCCGGCTCGACGTGAAATACCAGAGCGATACCACGGGCGTGTACCTCTCGTATATTCCAGAGGCGCAAGTGAAAGACCTGCCCATCATCAAGCTGATCGGTGCCGACCGCCTGGATAACAACAACAAGGCCCACTCGAATGGTTATTTCGACTACGTGAGCGGCTACACGGTGAGCAACGGGCGCGTGTTCTTCCCCTGCGTGGAGCCTTTCGGCAAGGACCTTCAGGACTATCTGCAGAGCTATGGCGTCCCGGCAACAGTGGCCGGGAAGTATGCCTTCACGGAACTCTATGACACCACGAAGACTGCCGCCAAGCAGGTGGCCGAGAAAGACAAATACCTGCTCGTGGGACAGTTTCGCGGTTCGAATGCCAGCGTGATTTCGCTGGGTGCCTACAACGTGCCTCCGGGTTCCGTGGTGGTGACAGCCGGCGGTCAGGAACTGCACGAAGGCTCCGACTATTCGGTGGATTACAATGCCGGCGAGGTGACCATCCTGAACCAGAGCATCATTGATGCCGGAACGGCGGTGAACGTGTCGCTGGAGAGCCTCACCGACTACGGCCAGATGAGGAAGACGATGTTCGGCCTGAACTGGGAGTACGACTTCTCGAAGAATTTCCAGATGAGCGGTACCGTGCAGCACCTCTCCGAACAGGCTCTGACCACGAAGGTGTCGATGGGTGCCGAACCGCTCAACAACACCCTCTGGGGCGTGAACCTCAATTGGAAGAAGGAGAGCCAATGGCTCACCAACATGCTCGACAAACTGCCAGGACTACATCTCACACAGCCCTCGCAGATATCGCTGACGGGAGAGTTCGCACAACTCATCAGCGGAAAAGCCCAGGGCACACAGGACAATGCTTCCTACCTCGACGATTTCGAGAACACGAAAAACACCATCGACGTGTCGTCGCCGCACTCGTGGATTATTTCCAGCGTGCCCAGCACGATAGCCGGCTATAACGACAAGACATCCGTGCAGAGCGGCTACAACCGTGCGCTGCTGTCATGGTACAACATCGACCCGCTCTTCACCCGCCAGAGCAGTTCGCTGACACCCGGACATATCCGCAGTGACCTGGAACAGCTTTCCAACCATTATGTGCGTGAAGTGCCTGTGAGAGAGCTTTATCCGAACCGCGACCAGAGCAGTTATAACGGTGCCACGGCGACACTGCCGATTCTGAATCTGGCCTATTATCCGCAGGAGCGTGGTCCCTATAACCTGGATCCCAATCTGAATGCCGACGGCACACTGCCCAATCCGCAGCAGCGATGGGGCGGCATGATGCGCAAGCTCGACACCAACGACTTCGAGACGGCCAATATCGAGTACATAGAATTCTGGATGATGGACCCCTTTGCCTATACCGGCAGCGACCGTTCGTATGGCGGTGAACTCTACATCGACCTGGGCGAGGTGAGCGAGGACGTGCTGCGCGACGGAAAGAAATTCTATGAGAGCGGCATGCCCGTTGACGGCAGCAGTGCCTTCACGACCACACAGTGGGGTAAGATTCCGACCTCATCGACCGTGACCTATGCCTTTGCCACGACTTCCGGTTCAAGGGCTTTGCAGGATGTGGGCTACAACGGACTGACTGACGAGGAGGAACGCTCGTTTGGCGACTACCAGACCTTCCTGCAGAACATCCGTGGAGCCGTGAGCGATTCTGCCTATCAGGCTATCAGCGCAGACCCTGCCAACGACAACTACCACTACTTCCGCGGCAGTGACTTCGACCGCAATGAGACCAGTATCCTGGACCGCTACAAGCGTATCAACATGCCTCAGGGCAACTCGCCCGACAGTGACTCACGCACAGAGAGCTATGACACTTCCTACAAGACGACGCCCGACGTGGAGGATATCAACCAGGACTACACGCTGAATGAATATGAGAAGTATTTCCACTATCACGTGTCGCTCCACCCCGGCGATACCATCCTGGGGCAGAACTTCATCGTCGATAAGCGCATAGGCCGGCCTAATCTGCGCAACGGCAAGCAGGGCTACGTCACGTGGTATCAGTATCGCATACCGCTCGACCGTTGGGAAGAGAAGTTCGGCTCGATCAGCGACTTCTCGAGCATCCGATTCATGCGTATGTATCTCACGGGTTTCGAGAAGCCCATCGTGCTCCGTTTCGGAAGTCTTGACCTGGTGCGCGGCGAATGGCGCTTCTATGAGCAGTCGCTCAATACGGGAGCCTCAGAGGGTGGCAGCATGGCCGTCAGTGCGGTGAACATTGAGGAAAACAATGACAAGAAGCCCGTCAACTACGTGCTGCCTCCAGGCATCCGCAGAGAGCAGGACCCCACGCAGCCGCAGCTGGTGGAAAGCAATGAGCAGGCCCTGAATATGGTGGTGGAGAATCTGGGCAACGGCGAGTCGAAGGCCGTCTATAAGAATTCCACGCTCGACCTCAGGCAGTACAAACGTCTGGAGATGTTTGTGCATGCCAATGCCATGGAGCAGAACATCACTAACCTGAAAGACAAGGAGCTGGCCATCTTCATCCGCTTGGGAAGCGACTACAAGAACAACTACTACGAATACCTCATCCCGCTCGACCTTACCCCCGCAGGCCATTATGACCGCTATTCACCTGCCGACTGTCGTGCCGTCTGGCCAGAGAACAATATGCTCAACATTCCGCTTGAGATCTTCACGCAGGTGAAGAAGATGCGCAACAGGGCCAAGAGTGAGAACCCATCGCTCTACAGCTTCTCTGTGCCCTACACCTATACTGACCCCGATCATCCCAACAATGTGGTCACCGTGCTGGGTAATCCTTCGCTTGGCGAGGTGAAGACGATGATGATCGGTGTGCGCAATATGGTGCCGCAGCCGAAGTCGGGAGAAGTCTGGGTGAACGAACTCCGCCTGAAAGAATACAACAACAATGGCGGTTGTGCCGCACAGGGAACTCTCAATGTGCAGATGTCAGACTTTGGCGTGGTGAACGTCAGCGGCAAGTATCAGTCAGAAGGCTTCGGCGGGCTGGAGGATGGCGTGTCGAACCGTTCCACCAACGATCATGGTGCCTATAGCGTCACCACGAATTTAGAGCTCGGCAAGTTCTTCCCCGATAAGGCCAAGGTGTCGGCACCGCTCTATTATTCAGTCACGAAGGAGAAAAAGAAGCCCAAGTATAATCCCCTCGACACCGACATGCTTCTCAAGGACGCCCTTGAAGCCACAGCCGACAAAGCAGAAAAAGACTCTATAGAGCGTATCGCCGTGACACGCAACACCTCCACCAACTTCGCGCTCAACAACTGGCGTGTGGGTATTGCCACCAAGCGTCATCCGATGCCTTACGACCCGGCTAACTTCTCTTTCTCCTACAGTCATTCGCACAACCATTCGCAAGGTGAGACCACGGTTTATGAAAACGAAGACCAGTGGCGCGGTTCGCTGAACTACAGCTACACTCCTGTCTATAAAGCCTGGGAACCTTTCAAGAAACCCTTTGCCAAGAACAAGTCGAAATGGCTCGACATCCTGAAGCGTTTCGGACTTAACTGGCTACCGCAGAACATATCCTTCAATACGGACATGACACGCTACTACCACGAACTGCAGGAACGTGACATGGAAGATGTCGGCGGCTCACAGCTGCCCGTGAGCTTCTCCTCGCAGTTCCTCTGGAACCGTGAGTTCTCCATCCGATGGGATCTCACCAAGAACCTGCACATGAACTTCTCAAGCGGCACTCATGCTGAGATTGAGGAACCATACTTCCAGATTAATAAGGATCTTTATCCCACGGAGTATGCCGCCTGGAAAGATTCGGTATGGACCAGTATCAAGCACTTGGGAACGCCGCTCGACTACGGGCAGAACTTCACCGCTTCCTATCAGCTGCCGCTCAATCTCATTCCCATCTTCGACTGGGTCAATGCTGATGCTTCCTTCAAATCCTCTTACAAGTGGCTCAGGGGAACGGCCGACGAGGATGGCAAGTCGTATGGCAACACCATCACCAACGACCGCCATCTGACCATCAACGGTACCTTCTCGCTGGAGAGGCTTTACAACCACATTCCCTTCCTGAAGAAGGCCAACGACCGTTTCAATAAGACTCCGAGCAGAACCACCAACAACAGGAAGACCCCGAACCGGAACAACCGAAATAACAACAAGAAAGACGACAAGGACAGCAAGGCCGAGGCCAAGACGCTGCCTAAGAACAAACGTGCGTTCGAGAAGGAAATCACACTGCTGCCCGACACTTCGATTACCGTTTCGCACGGCAAGAACAGCAAGCGTCTGATGGTATCGGCCAAGACGAAGGACGGCAAGTCGTTTAAGTTGAAATACAAGGTGGTTGACCAGAATAAGATAAAGATTACCTCGAAGGTGGACACCTCAACGGCCATCAAAATAGCCGTCACAGCCAAGGAACCGCTTGACGACCAGAAGTGGTACAAGACCGCTCAGGTGCTGGCCCGTGGATTGATGATGGTGCGCAACGTGTCTTTCACTTACAACAATCAGTATGGTATGGCTCTCCCGGGCTTCCTGCCTAATGTGGGCAATGCCTTCGGACAGTATAATGGCAATGTGCTCGCACCGGGACTCGACTTCGCTTTCGGTATGGCCGGTGACAGCTATATCAATAAGGCCGTTGACAACAAATGGCTGCTGATGGACGACGGCATATCTACGCCCGCTACCTCTAGTGCCATGGAGGACCTCCAGTTGAGAATGACCTTGGAGCCCGTGAAGAATTTGAAGATTGACCTCAATGCGGCCCACACGCAGAATAAGGCCCGCAGCGTGCAGTATATGTATAGCGGCATGCCCACGATGCAGAGTGGATCATTATCCATGACCACCATTTCCATCAAGTCGGCCCTTGAGGGAATGGGCAATGCCAACAATGGCTATCACAGCAAGTCGTTTGAGAAATTCTGCCAGTCGATTGGCGGCTATCGCGAGAAGGTTCAGGCCCAGTATGCCGATGCCGTTTATCCCTCGACTATGGGGGGCTATGGCGGACGTCAGTATGATGCAGCTAATGGCGAAGTGCAGAAGTATAGCGGCGACGTGCTTATACCGGCCTTCCTCAACAGCTATACCGCAATGTCGTCAGGTCTCGACATCTTCCCCGGACTTTTCCGGATGCTGCCTAACTGGACACTGAGATACAGTGGCCTCGGACAGCTGCCTTGGTTCCGTGACCACTTCAAGAGCGTCAATATCAACCACTCCTACAAGAGCATCTATTCGGTAGGCTCCTATAGCAGTTATAGCACGTGGCAGGAATATATGAACGGTCTCGGATTCATCAAGGATGCCACTACGGGCAATCCCGTTCCTTCATCGATGTTCAATGTTTCCACCGTGAGCATCAACGAATCTTTTGCTCCACTCTTGGGAGTCGATGTGACGCTGCTGAACAACCTCACCTGCAAACTCGAATACCGTACCACCCGCGTGCTTACGCTCTCGATGACCTCCGTGCAGATCAATGAGGCTCTCTCCAAGGACTGGGTCGTAGGCATGGGCTACAAGATTAGCGATTTCAATTTCTTCGGACTTGCCGGTAACGGCAATTCCCACAAGGTGAAGGGCAAGGGCAAGAACAAGCAAAACGAGGAAAAGAAATCCTCCACGACATCAAAGAAGAGCGGCGTGAACCATGACCTCAACCTGCGTCTCGATTTCAGTCTCCGTAATCAGGCTTCACTCAGTCGCGACATTGCTACGATGACCAGTGCAGCATCCAGCGGAAACCGAGCCTTGAAGTTCTCCTTCAGTGCCGACTACACACTCTCCCGAATGCTCACGATGAGTTTCTTCTACGACCAGCAGACCAACACCCCGTTGCTCTCATCGTCGAGCTATCCTACCACGACGCGCGACTTTGGACTCTCCGTGAAGTTCTCGCTGACAAGGTGATTATTAATTGAAAATGTTAAAATAACGATTATGAGAAAAAGAAATTTATTGACCATGCTTTTCCTTTGCGCAATGACGCTCCCTTCCATGGCGCGGGCTGTAGGTGAAATCCGTCCGAAACTGGTGGTGGGCATCGCCGTTGACCAGATGCGCTGGGATTATCTTTACCGTTTCTATGATGAGTATGTGGATGGTGGATTCCGCCGCATGCTCCGCGATGGCTATTCCTTTGAGAACTGCCAGATCAACTACATCCCTTCTGTGACAGCCATTGGCCATACCTCTTTATATACAGGATCGGTGCCAAGCATCCATGGTATTGCCGGCAACAATTTCCTTAAAAATGGCAAGATGGTCTATTGCTGCAGAGATACCACCGTGCAGACAGTTGGCTCCAATACCAAGGCTGGTCAGATGTCGCCCCTCAACCTTCAGGTGACCACTATCGGCGACGAACTGAAGACCGCCACCTCCTGGAAGTCGAAGGTCGTCGGCATTTCGTTCAAGGACCGTGCGGCTATCCTTCCTGCAGGCCATAGTGCTGATGCAGCCTATTGGTTCGACAAGGATGCCAAGTGCTTCATCAGTAGCACCTATTACATGGAGAAATTGCCTCAGTGGGTGAATGCTTACAATGAGAAGATCAACAAGAAACTTCCCATCGACGACATCCAGTATCAGCCCTATGGCAACCAGATCGTGATGGAGATGGCGAAGGCCGCCATTAAAGGTGAGCGTCTTGGTCTGCGTGATGAGACCGACATGATCTGCGTCAGTTTCTCTTGTCCTGACATCACCGGCCATCAGTATGGCACCCACCATGAACTGACCCACAAACAGTATATCGGGCTCGACAAGCAGCTGGCCGAATTCTTTACATATCTCGACCGTACGGTAGGGCAGGGGCAGTGGCTTGCTTTCCTCAGTGCCGATCATGGAGCAGCCAACAGCATTAAGCAAAATCTGGAGCACAAGATTCCGGCTGGCAATTTCTCGAACGGCAAGACGCGCGATGCACTCAACGCAATGCTTGCCTCAAAGTTCTCTACCTCGGAAAAAATGATTCCCGAACTCTTTGACTACAAGGTGGAGCTCGACCGCGAGGCAATAGCCCGTGCCGGACTGAAGACCTGCGACGTGAAACAGGCCATCAAGGAATACCTTGAGAAAGACACCATGGTGATGTATGTCGTTGACATGGAACATGCTGCTGAGGCTCCTGTTCCTGCCGCCATACGCGAAAAGATTATTAATGGCTATAACCGTGAGCGCAGCGGCGATATTCAGATTGTTCTCAAGCCTCAGTTCCTGAGTGGATGGCGCAACATGGGATACGGCACTTCCCATGGCCTGTGGAATCCCTACGACTGTCACATCCCCTTTGTGCTTTTGGGATGGGGTGTTGAGCATGGTGCATATCATCACGAAGTCCATATTACGGATATTGCGCCTACCGTCTGCTCCCTCATCCACGTCCAGATGCCCAGCGGCTGTATCGGTCAGGGGGTTTATGAAGAGAATTAAGAATTAAGAGTTAAGAATTAAGAATTATTGCCTACGGCAATTAATAATTTTCAATTAAGAATTGGGAGTGAAACCAAGCGGCCTCACTCCCTATTTTTTTAATTCTTAAATTATAATTGATAATCGACGAAGTCGACAATTCTAAAATCTAAATTCTTAACTCTTAATTCTTTTTATCATACGCATGTACGGGATAGTCGGTGGTGAAGTGGAGCCCTCGGCACTCTTTGCGCTCAATGGCCCAGCGAGTGATGAGGTAGCCCACGTTGATCATGTTTCTGAGCTCGCAGATATCCTTTGAAGCCTTTACTCGCTTGAAGAGATTCTCCGTCTCTTCGTAGAGCATGTCCAGACGGTCCCAGGCACGCTTCAGACGAAGGTCGCTGCGCACGATGCCCACGTAGTTGGACATAATCTGATTCACTTCCTTGATGCTCTGCGTGATGAGCACTTTCTCCTCGTTGGTCATCGTGCCCTCGTCGTTCCATTCGGGCACTTTCTCATTGAAGTCGTATTCATCTACGTGTGCCAGCGAGTGCTTGGCGGCAGCATCGGCATAAACCACGGCCTCGATGAGTGAGTTGGAGGCCAGACGGTTGCCGCCGTGGAGTCCTGTGCAGGAGCATTCTCCGAGGGCGTAAAGACGGTCTATGGATGAGCATCCGTTCAAATCTACCTTGATACCGCCGCACATATAGTGGGCAGCGGGGCGCACGGGTATATAGTCGCTGGTGATGTCGATGCCAATCGAGAGACACTTCTGGTAGATGTTGGGGAAGTGGTGGCGTGTCTCGGCAGGGTCCTTATGGGTGATGTCGAGGCAAACGTGGTCAATGCCGTGAATCTTCATTTCCTTGTCGATGGCGCGGGCCACGATGTCGCGAGGAGCCAGCGAGAGGCGCTCGTCGTATTTCTCCATGAAACTCTCGCCGTTGGGCAGTCGTAGAATGCCACCATAGCCGCGCATGGCCTCGGTGATGAGATAGGCGGGATGCGTCTCATTGGGATTATGCAGCACGGTGGGATGAAACTGTACGAACTCCATGTCGGCCACCGTTCCCTTGGCACGATATACCATGGCAATACCGTCGCCCGTGGCAATGACAGGGTTGGAAGTGGTCAGATAGACGGCTCCGCATCCACCCGTGCACATCACGGTGACCTTTGACAGATAGGTGTCCACCTTCTGCGTCTCGGGATTAAGCACGTAGGCTCCGTAGCAGTTAATGTAGGGAGTGCGGCGTGTCACGCGGGCACCCAGATGGTGCTGCGTGATGATTTCCACGGCGAAGTGGTTTTCCTTGATTTCGATGTTGGGATTGTTGCGCACGGCCTCCATCAGTCCGCGCTGTATCTCGGCTCCCGTATCGTCGGCATGGTGCAGGATGCGGAATTCAGAATGTCCTCCCTCGCGGTGCAGGTCAAATGAGCCGTCTTCCTTCCGGTCAAAGTTAACGCCCCACTTGACGAGTTCCTCTATCTGTGATGGCGCTTTACGGACCACCTGTTCCACGGCAGCACGGTCTGAGATATAGTCGCCGGCAATCATCGTGTCCTCGATATGCTTTTCAAAATTATCAACCAGAAGGTTGGTGACCGAGGCCACGCCTCCTTGTGCAAACGACGTGTTTGCCTCTTCGAGGCTGGTCTTGCAGATCATGCAAATCTTACCTTTTTTCTCCCTAGCCACTTTCAGGGCATAGCTCATACCGGCCACTCCGGCACCGATGATGAGGAAATCGTATTTGTGTACCATATATTTGTTTTGGTTTTCAAGGGGCAAAGATAATAAAAAAAGAAGAATAATTAATGAATAAAGAAGTTTTTTTGCTATAATGCCGTTCATAAATACCTTAAACGGGAGAAAGGGATTCCCAATTTCCCATTTTCCCAATTTCCCATTTTTGGTTTTTCCGGGTAAGGGGAAAGGCAAAGAGAGAGAAATATATTAACATATATTATAGACATATATATTTATATATAAATATATATGTCTATCTATTTTCTCACCATCTATCTCGAATCATCAAAAATGGGAAAATGGGAAAATGGGAATTTTTCTTGAGGGTGCCTAAAACTCGCCTAGATAGTGCACCATGCGATTCACCTGGCGGGGTGAGGCTCCTTTTTTTGCATCGTTTCCGTTGGGTGGAAGCATCGTTTCCGTTGGGTGGAAGCAGGGCTTCTGATGGACGGAAGCGGTGTTTCCACTTGGTGGAAGCAACGCAGGCGGTTGCTAAGTGCCCATAAGTCACCAAAAGGGGATATAATTCGCTTTAAGTCGCCGTAAGTCGCCTTAACGGCTCTTTGCTTCATGGATAAGTTGTATCTTTGCAATGCATTAATTAAAATAAAAACGCGGTTTTATTTTGTATTGTTCTCATTTATTCGTAACTTTGCAATATTAAATGAAGTATATGAAAAAAGTTATTTTGATAGCCGCTCTCATGGTGGCAGCGATGCCTTCGATGGCACAGGGATTAAAATATTTGGTCAACGGAACCTATACTGGTGAAGGCAAGAAAATCTATCTCATGGACCAACTGACGGAAAAAGCCATCGACAGCATGGTCGTAGCCGGTGGCAAGTTCTCATTCAGCGGCACAGCCCCGAAAGATGCCCTTATGGCTGTCAGGGCTGAGGGCAAGACTTGGCAGACGCCATTCTTCAACGACGGCACCCCCGTGGCCATCAATGTCAACGACAGTACGCTGACGGGCTCTCCGATGAATGAGCGTCTGACGAGGTACGACATAGAGTCAAACATCCCCAGCCGTGCTTTCTATGAGAAGGTTTCAAAGATGACCGAAGAGCAACTGCAGGCCCATCTGGAGGAACTCTCTGAGGAGAACAACAAGGTGATGACCGCACAGATTGCCTTTGCCAACAAGATATTCAAGGAGGAACGCCAGTCGCTTATACCGTTGGCTTTCGCCCAGTTGTATTTCTTCGACAATGGCATCGAGGCCTACGATGAGCTCGTCAAGGAGCAGGTGCCCTTTGCCAGCCATCCTTATCTGAAGAAGGCAAAAGACGAGATAGCTGAACTGTTGAAGCAAAATGGCAGCCCGAAGATGGATTTCGTAGGCCAGCAGTTTACTGACCTTGAGATGGCCGATCCCGACGGCAAGATGCATAAAATCAGCGAGCTGGTAGGTTCGGGCAAGTGGGTGCTCGTGGATTTCTGGGCTTCGTGGTGTGGCCCTTGCCGTGCTGAGATGCCTAACGTGTTGGATGCTTATAACAAGTATCATGACAAAGGTTTCGAGGTCATAGGTGTGTCCTTCGACGAAAAGAAACCGGCATGGGTAAGAGCCATCTCACAGCTTCAAATGCCGTGGCTGCAGATTTCCGACCTGAAGGGCTGGAACTGTGCTGCTGCTCCTGCCTACAAGATTGATGCCATCCCCGACAATATCCTCATTGATCCCCAGGGGAAAATCATCGGTCGTGCCCTCCGTGGAAAGGCTCTACAAAACTGCTTGCAGAAGATATTTGAGTAGTATTATTTTGCAGCAGCATAAGACTGACAACAAATGAAAAAACTTCTTTTGATATATTCAATGTTGATGCTGACCCTATCTGCTGCTTTTGCGCAGCAGACGGGTGGAAGCAATCTTCTGGACGTGTCCGTAGGGGAGCATGTGGACGGCTCTATGCCTACCGATTCCCTAACAACGGACTCGCTGGCCGCCGACACACTTGCCTTGGACACCATTGCCGAACCCGTGGCGCTGCCCTGGCCGCAGAACGTGCAGGCCCGCCTCGATGCCATCCTGAAGAGCCGTCAGTTTCAGACAACGCAGATCGCACTTCAGGTGTATGACCTGACCGCCGACTCCGTGATTTATCAGTACAATGAGCGGCAGCAGATGCGTCCGGCTTCCACGATGAAGATGATCAACGCCGTGACTTCACTCGATCGGCTGGGGGGCAGCTATCAGTTCAAGACGCGGCTCTATTACACGGGCAAGGTGGATTCCTGCGTGTTGCGTGGCAATCTGTATTGCAAGGGCGGTATGGACCCGGCCTTCAACGTGGATGACCTGAATGCCTTCGTGGAGAGCGTGAAAAAACTGGGGGTGGATACTATCCGTGGCAATATCTATGCCGACCTCTCAATGAAGGACAGCGATCGCTGGGGCGAAGGCTGGTGCTGGGATGACGACAACCCTTCACTCTCACCACTGTTGGTGGGTAAGAAAGACCGCTTCATGAGCCGATTCGTGAAAGAACTCCGAGATGCCCGTATCGTTTTCATCGGCGACACGCTTCGCGCCACTACACCTGCGGGAGCTACCGAACTGTGTGCCCGCTTCCACACCATGGATCAGATACTGATGCGGATGATGAAGAACTCCGACAATCTCTATGCCGAGTCGATGTTCTATCAACTGGCTGCCTTGGGCAACCGCAAGGCTACAGCCAAGACGGGCCGCGAGCATGTGAACCGCTTGATCCAGAAAGTGGGGCTCAATCCTGGCAACTACTATATAGCCGATGGTTCCGGACTATCACTCTATAACTACGTGTCGGCGGAGTTGGAGGTGGCCTTCCTGCGCTATGCCTACCGCAACAACAATATCTACACCCCGCTGCTGACCTCGATGCCCATTGCAGGAGTGGATGGCACGCTGGAGAACCGCATGCGTACGGGCTTTGCCCGTGGCAATGTCAAGGCAAAGACAGGTACGGTGACGGGAGTCTCTGCCTTGGCGGGCTACCTGACGGCAGCCAATGGCCACCGCCTCTGTTTCTCGATGATCAATCAAGGTCAGCGTAAGGCCACGACCGTGCGTCCCTATCAGGATCGCATCTGTGAAGCGTTGTGCAAACCGTAGGTGTGCTGGAAGAGTGTTTTACGTCATTACGTTATAGCGTCATAACGAAATTTTTAAAGTCATGGAATCAATAAAAATATACGTTGAAGACTTGCTTTCGATGACCGGACTCACGGGAACCATTATTCCCGTGTTGCGCCATGTGTCAATGGTCCTGATGGCCGTACTGCTGGCATGGCTTAGTGACTGGCTCTGCCGTAGGCTGTTTGTACCCTTGGTCCTGAAACTCACGGCCAAGACTGAGTTTGACTGGGATGACAAACTGTTCAACCGCAGCGTGCTCGTGTCGGCCTGCCATATCGTGCCCGCCATTGTCATCTGGCAGTTGCTCCCCCTGGTGTTCTATCAGTATCCCGTCGTGTTCGACATACTGAAACGCCTTACAGGTATCTATATCACCGTGATGACTACACGCACGCTGGTCTGCTTCATCAATGCCTTTCAGGGTTTTGAGAGCGAAGGCCGGCGCAGCAATATGGAGCAGTATGCGCGTTCGTTCTCCAGTGTGGTGAAAATCATCTTGCTGTTTCTGGCAACCATCGTCGTTATAGCCATTATTTTCAACAAGAATCCGCTGACGCTCATAGCCGGACTGGGAGCCATGTCGGCTGTCCTCTTGCTGGTCTTTCAGGACAGCATCACGGGACTGGTGGCTGGCATCCGTCTCACATCCAACGATATGCTCCGCAAGGGCGACTGGATAACGGTGGAGAAGGCTGGTGTGAACGGCAATGTGGAAGATATGACACTCACCACCGTGAAGGTGCGCAACTTTGACAACACCATCGTCACCATTTCGCCCAAGACGCTCATCAACGAGTCTTTCCAGAATTGGAAGGGAATGCAGGAGAGTGAAGGACGGAGGGTGAATCGCCGAGTGTCTTACGATGTGCATTCGGTGAGGATCATCGACGAAGTCCTGCGCCAGCATCTGATCAGCAAAGGCTATTTCAAGGAAACTGAACTGGAGGGACGTGAAGTAAACCTCACGCTCTTCCGCCGTTATATGGAACGCTACATTGCGTCCCGCGAGGACGTGAATGAGCAGATGACTCATTTTGTCACAGAGGATGAGGCCGGAGCTAATGGCATCCCCGTGGAGTTCTATTTCTTCCTGAAGAATAAGAAGTGGGAAGATTATGAGCACCACATGAGCGACATTTTCGACATCATCTACGCCACCTCGAACGAGTTCGGACTTTCTGTCCATCAGTATTTCCCGAAAAACTGAAACCTGTCATCGTTTTCTCCAGAAAACGCTTTCAGCAAATATGAATGAAAGAAACCTGAAACCTGAAACTTGAAACCTGAAACCTTCTCTCATAATCTTTTGGAATGGTTTCGTGAGAACGGCCGATCGCTGCCATGGCGCGAAACCACCGATCCTTATGCCATCTGGCTTTCGGAAATCATCCTCCAGCAGACGCGCATAGAGCAAGGCCGACCTTATTGGGAGCGGTTCATGAGTCGCTGGCCACGGGTGGAAGACCTGGCAGCCGCCACGGAGGATGAAGTGCTGCGCGAGTGGCAGGGGCTGGGCTATTACAGCCGTGCCCGCAATCTTCACCATGCAGCCAGACAGGTGGTGGCTCTTGGCAGGTTTCCCGATACGCTGGAAGAAATCAAACGGTTGAAAGGTGTAGGCGACTATACGGCCGCAGCCATTGCTTCCTTTGCCTTCGGCATTCCCGCCGCCGTGGTTGATGGCAATGTGTATCGTGTGCTTTCCCGTTATTACGGTATCGAGACACCCATTAACTCCACGGAGGGTAAGAAGGAATTTGCCGCTTTGGCTGATAGTATCTTCCCTAAGGAGGGAGGTACGACGGGAGCTTCCTTCAATCAGGCCATCATGGATTTCGGTGCCATCCAGTGTACGCCTCAGTCTCCGCGATGTCTTGTCTGTCCGCTGATGGAGGGATGTGAAGCGCTTCGCACGGGCAGGGTAGGACTGTTGCCCGTCAAGTTGAAGACCGTGAAGATCCGTGAGCGTCGTCTGTTCTATACCTATATTAGATGTAAAGGCTGTATAGCAATTCACCGCCGCGGTGCCGGTGACATCTGGCAAGGATTGTGGGAACCCTTTGTGAATGAAATTACGGGGGAGCCCTCAATGAGTAATCATAACTCTACAATCTCAATTCTACATTCTACATTAATAAAACGGAACGTCCGCCACGTACTCACCCATCAGGTGATTCTGGCCGATTTCTATCTGCTGGAGACCGAAGAGCGCCCTGTGCTTCCTGAAGACTATATCTGGATTCAGGAGTCCGATTTCGAAGACTATGCCAAACCTCGGCTCGTGGAAATCTTGCTGGAGTTGCTGCCTTGATGGAAAAAAGAGTGGATTCAAGTCTTTGGGCTGACATATTTTTTGTAATTTTGCATGCGAAAAAGACAAAGATATGAAAAAGATATGCGATTTCATTTCCCGTTGGATGGGGGCACTGGTGCTCCTGACAGCGGTGTTTGCGTTGTTGTTTCCCGAAGTTTTTGGGGCGTTGAAGCCCACACTGATCAACCCGCTTTTGGGCGTGGTGATGTTCGGCATGGGACTGACTTTGAAGCTGGAGGATTTCAAGGTTGTGTTTAGTCGTCCTAAGGATGTTATCATTGGCTGTCTGGCTCAATTCATCGTGATGCCTCTGCTGGCGTGGTTGCTGGCCCGGGGTTTTTCGCTGAGTGATGAACTGGCGCTGGGTGTGGTTCTGGTGGGGTGTTGTCCTGGTGGTACGGCCTCTAACGTGATTACCTATCTGGCCAAGGGCGACCTGGCTTTGTCAGTTGGCATGACGGGTGTTTCTACGCTGTTGGCTCCGCTGCTCACGCCGTTCCTTACGTGGCTGCTTGTGGGTCAACATGTCAACGTGGATATGGTAAGCATGTTCCTGAGTATTCTTTGGGTGGTCATTCTGCCCATTGTGGCAGGTCTGCTCTTCCGCAGCCTGCTGCCTAAGTTCACCGAGTCGGCGGTGGCCTATCTTCCAGCCTTGTCGTCGCTGGCCATCGCGTTTATTGTGGCCATCATCGTCTCAGCCAATTCGGCCAAGCTGATGGTGGGCGGCTGGCTCATCATCCTGGTGGTGATGCTGCATAATCTGTGCGGTCTCCTCTTAGGCTATGGCGTTGCCCGGATGCTTGGACTCGAACTAAAGAAACGTGTGGCCATCTCGATAGAGGTGGGCATGCAGAATTCCGGCCTCGCATCGAGTCTGGCCACGCTTCATTTTGCGGCTTATCCGATGGCCACGATTCCCGGAGCGCTGTTCAGCGTGTGGCACAACATCTCGGGAGCTGTCATGGCTAAGGTTTATTCAGCAGTTCAGCAACGCGCGAAAGTTGATTAGGAATACGTATTTGCTGCGGACATTTGGGTAGGCATTCCTCGCAGTCCATACACTTTGTAGCCCAGGCTTCGGTCTTCAGTGTCTGCTCATAGCCCTGTTGGTATTTCAGTAGCCGTCCGGCATAGTCGGGCGATGACTTTGAGGGCAATGGCAGCAGTTTCTCGGTGACGGCATTGTTGTAGTAACCGAAGTTGCCGGGAATGTCCACACCGTAGGGGCAAGGCATACAATAGCCGCAGGCCGTGCAGGGCACCACGGGGAATCCCGCCATCTGGTCGGCAATGCGTTCGAGCATTTCTTTCTCTTTCTCGGAACAGGGATCAAGGGGCGAGAAGGTCTTCACGTTTTCTTCGAGCACTTCCATGGTGGTCATGCCGCTGAGGGCGACGAGAATGTTGGGCAACGTGCCCACCCATCGGAAAGCCCACGAGGCGGGAGTGGCCTCTGGCCGTTCGGCCTTTAGCTGCTCGGCAATCTCTTCGGGCACTTTGGCCAGTCGTCCGCCCAGCAGCGGTTCCATCACCACGGCCTGAATACCCAGTTTCTCCAGTTTGTTGTAGAGATATTCGGCATCGGCGTCGTGGCGGCGTCCGCCCTTCGTTGAGGCGTGGCGCCAGTCCAGATAGTTCAGTTCTATCTGCACGAAGTCCCACTGATATTCGTCGTTGTGGTCGAGCAGCCAGTCGAAGGGCTCCACGTCACCGTGGTAGGAGAATCCCAGGTTGCGTATGCGCCCGGCCTTTCGCTCGGCGAGTAGGAAGTCGAGCAGTCCGTTGTCGAGGAATCGTCCGCGCAGCGTGTCCATTCCTCCTCCGCCGATGGAGTGTAGCAGATAGTAGTCGATGTAATCTACCTGCAGTTTCTTGAACGAAGTCTCATACATCTCCTTGGCCTTGTCGAAGTCCCAGAGCCGTTGGTTTTGGTTAGACATCTTGGTGGCAATCATATATTTATCGCGCGGATGACGGCTCAGGGCGATGCCGGTGGCCACTTCCGACTGTCCACGACCATACACCGGGGCGGTGTCGAAATAGTTGATGCCGTGGGCGATGGCGTAATCCACTTCCTGATTCACCATCTCCTGGTCTATCTGTCCGTCTTTCTGTGGTAGTCGCATCATGCCGTAGCCTAAAAGAGAGACCTTGTCACCGCTGTGGCGGTTGATGCGATAAGTCATACGGTTATCGACATTGCCAGGAACCTGTGGCTTATCTTCCATTTTGCGTGCAAAGGAGGTGAGAGGTTCCAGTCCCATCAATGCTGCCGCTGAGAAAGTGCCGATGCCGAGACGCTTGAGAAATTCTCGTCTTGAGAGTTCGTTGTCTTTCTTATCCATAATATTTTGAGTTTGTGAGTTTATGAGATGTTGAGCCGCCGCCATAGCCAACGGGGGATGAGTCGCCACATGGGAGTGAGGATGCGATAACGCCAGTCGAGCACGTGAACGTGCTTTTTCCGAAGAACAGCTTTCACGATTTCCTGTGCTGCTCGCTCAGTTTCCATCAACATCGGGTAGTGAGGTTGTTCGCCGAGCAGTGGAGTGGCCACGAATCCTGGTCGTATGTCGGTGATGCGGATATTGAGGTGGCGCATGGCCGATTGCTGTTCCAAAGCCTCCAGGTAGCAGTTCTGGAAAGCCTTCGTGGCACTATACGACGGAGCTGCTCCGAGTCCCTTCGTGCCGGCAATGCTGCTGATGGCGGCAATGTGTCCACCACCGTTCGCGGCCATGTAGTTATACATGGTAGTGATGCAGCGGGTGAACCCTGTGCCGTTGGTTTCCACGGTGTTCATCTCGATATCTTGCTGCAACTCCAAGTTCTGTTTGCCGATGCCTGAAACGTGGAAATAGAGGTCGATGCCACCCATTTGCTCTACCAATTGCAATAGCTGTTCACCGGCCTTTGCGTCGTTCACGTCGATGCTGCCCGTGACCACCTGTCCGGGATATTTCTCCTTCAGGGGAATCAGTAGCTTTTCTCTGCGTGCAGCAACGCCGAGCATCCATCCCTTCTCCAAAAGGATTTCAGCAATACGATGGCCTAAGCCCGACGAGGCTCCCATAATGATTCCGCGCTTTGTTTTCATGATGTTATGGGTGGTTTGATACTTCCGTGGCCAAAGTTACGAATTTTAAATGACACGGCAATGCTATTTGTGAGGATTTTTTTCTCTATTTTACGGTTTATTCGGTTTTTTGCCTTATCTTTGTATTCCAGATTTAAAAGATGCGGAAATAGAGAAAACAAGATGGAAGTAAAAGATATTTTTGAACTGAGGAAACAAGGTAGGATAGAAGAGGCCTACGAGGCCATCCGTCCGATGTATGCCGCCCATCAGGGACACTACACCACGATAGCCATGTTCTGGACTGCGAGCGATGTGCTGAAACTGCGCGTCAGCCAGAACCGTGTGGACGAGGCGGCGAAGATTTTCCAGGCTTTGTGCAGGTTGTATCCCAACTTAGACGACAAGGACAGGCGTGGCAATTCGGCCATGCTGCGGCATGCGCTAAGATTAAAGCGTGGAATGGGTGACGGATTTTCAATGATTGATTTTCTGTCATCATGGGGATTTGATACGCTTTCACCAGCCGACTGGATGGTAGAAAAGAATGAGGAACGGGTGTTCCCATCTACGGCCCAACGGCTTTTGGATAGTGTGGTCTATGAGTTGAAACAGCAACCTTCTCCCGAACAGGCTTTGAAGGTTGTGCCCATTCTGAGAGCCGCTTTGGCACATGATGCACAGGATGTCCGGCACTTGCAGTTGAAGGAACTGGTCAGTAAAATCGGGAAAGGTTAATCTATCGGAGGCTCCCAAAGATTACGCTGCATGTCCACATGGCCGTTGGCTTTGAAGGTGACGCCCTCGGCTTCTAATAGTTCGCGCTGCCGGAGCCATCCGGGAGCCGTGCGGCCTGCGGCATTCACCACGCGGTGGCAGGGCAGGGATGCACATTCGGGCGTATAACGGAGCGTGCGGCCTACCATCCGCGAATGACTTGGCCATCCGGCCAGGGTGGCAATAAGTCCGTAAGTGGTGACTTTCCCGCAGGGAATCTGGCCGACGATATTCACCACGGCCTCGCGGAACAGTCGCGCCTCCTCGGCATTCATCTTGTCAACATAGTCTTTCATGGTCGGAATTCATAGACGGTGGTGGAACGCCAGGTCTCTCCGGGACGGAGCGTGGTGGAAGGAAACTCCGGATGGTTGGGACTGTCGGCCAGATGCATGGCCTCAAAACAGATGGCGGAACGTCGGGGATAAGCAATGCCCTGTTTGCCCTTTTGGTTGCCTTTCAGTCCGTTGGCCGTATAGATATGGAGCGCAGGCTCGGTGGTATAGACGAGCATCTGGCGACCAGCCTCGTGGTCGGTGAGCGTGGCTTGCCGCAGGAGTTTTCCTTTGCGGTTTTTCAGGACGAAGGAATGGTCGTAGCCCTTGGTGATGTTCAGCTGTTCGTCGTCCTGGTCTATATCCTGTCCGATGGTTTTAGGCATCCTGAAATCGAAGGGCGTTCCCTTCACCTTGCGGAATCCTCCGTCGAGATTCTTCTGCTTGTCGAAGGTGGCAATCTTCTTGCTGTTCACCATCAGTTCTTCGTGAAGTATGTCTTTTTCGGGATGGCCGGAAATATTGAAGAACGAATGGTTGGAGATGTTCAGCACCGTGGGCTTGTCGGTGGTGGCTTCGTAGCTGAGCTTGAGGGTGTTTGCTGCTGTTAGGGTGTAGGTGAGGTTTACCGTGAGGTTGCCCGGGAAGCCAGCTTCGCCGTCGGGCGAGAGATAGCGCAGGGTGAGCGACGAGTCGGTCTGGCTCACTACGTCCCATACCACATTGGCAAAGCCGGGCTTGCCGCCGTGGGAGATGTTACCCTTGCCGAAGCCCTGTAGCTGGTGTTCCTTGCCGTCGAGCACAAAGCGTGCTCCTTTTATCCGTCCGATATATCGGCCCACGGTGGCTCCGAAGTTCTGCTTCAGCGATATGTAGTCGTTGATGTTGTCGAAACCCAGCACCACATCCTCCATTCCCCGCTTTCCGGGAGCCATCAGCGAGACGAGCCTTGCGCCGAAGTTGGTGATGCAGGCTTCCATGCCGTTCGGGTTGGTAATGGTGTAAAGGGCGGTCTGCTTGCCGTTGACGTCAGCCACGAAAGCCTCCGGTGAAAGTCCCGACTTCGTTTGTGCGGCCATAGGCATACCGACAAGCAGCATCAGGATATGGATGATAAAAGTCTTCTTTGCCATAACAGATTGTATTTGTGCGCAAAGATATGGATTTTTCTTGAATAAAGACAAGCGTTTTGGATTTTTATGATTAATTTTGCAGTATCATTTAAGCAGACAGTCATGGAATTATTGAAAGCGCGTATCATGCAGGATGGCAAGTGCTATCCCGGCGGTATCCTGAAAGTGGACAGTTTTATCAATCATCAGATGGACTCCGACCTGATGATGGAGATTGCCAAGGAGTTTATCCGTCTTTTCAAGGATAAACCCATCAACAAGGTGGTTACGATCGAGGCATCGGGAATTGCTCCTGCCATCTTCGTGGGCTACCTGATGCATCTGCCCGTGGTGTTTGTCAAGAAGAAACAGCCCAAGACGATGGACAAGATGCTGGCCACGACGGTTCATTCGTTTACCAAGGACCGCGACTATTCGGTGTGTATTTCTGCGGACTATCTGATGAAAGACGACCACGTGCTGTTTATCGACGACTTCCTTGCCTATGGCAATGCCGCCAAGGGTGTGATAGACCTTTGCCGGCAGGCTGGTGCCACCATCGAGGGGATGGGCTTCATCATCGAGAAGGCTTTCCAGCACGGTGGTGATTTCCTCCGTTCGCAGGGCATCTGTTATGAGGCTTTGGCCACGGTGGAAAGTTTGGATAACTGTGAAATCAAGTTGAGAGATTAATACCTTGTGGGAGACATTATCCTCTGTTGATTTAATATGCAACGACTTGTTTCCTCAAAATAGTCCCATTAGGGGCCACACCCTCCAATGTGATAAGGTAGCGTTTAGATAAGTCTGAGGCATAGAATTTGATGGATGCTTTGCCGGAACTGTCGGTGCAGACTTTGGGGTTCCAATAGAGCGTGGTACGGTGGTCTGGTCGGGTAGGGCTGCCGTTTCTTGTGTATTGTGGGGAAAAGAAATTCATCTCTGGTTTCCATCCTTGCTGTTTGATGGTGGCCATAGAGAGTGGTTTGCCCTTGAAATGGTAGGCAGCCTTCAAATGGACTTGTATCAAACCGCAAGCTGGAGCATTCATATCGAAAACCGTCAGGCGTGAGTCGCCACCCTTGAACACCTCTATCGACTCTATGTTGTAGGGCTGTAGCGACATCAGTTCTTCCCAGTCAGAACGAAAATCATCGATGTAGATGACTGGAGGTGCAGCCGAGAGTGTACGAACCAAATGATTGTTTACGGCATAGTTACCATCTGCATCCCGATATGCTTTCACTCCGAAATAACCGAGTAGGATTTCCATCGTGGCATACTTGTTAAGCATAGAATTATCTGCATATAAGGCTTTGTATGGTTCTATTTTCTTTCGGTTCACGGGTTTGTGCAGCCGTTTACCTTCTTTGATCACATCGGGCAGTTCAATATAGTGGTCAATGCTGCCATACATCACTTGCTCTTGAGCCTGTTTTGCAAACCCTTTTGGTAGCGGCATGCGTTGCGTCTTCTCAATGGCTGGTATATGAAGCACAGGGTTATCTAATGGATATATCTCCAATTGGACCAAACGTGTAGAACCATTTTGCCGCATACCTTCCAGCAGGTAGGTTGTACCGTCCGCAAAATCAAGACCCTTCAGTGTGAACCGTGAGCTGTCTCCCAGTTCATATACGCTGCGTTGCCCAGTATCGGGACGCACCAACATCAATTTGGGATGTTTGACCTCATTGAACAGAGTTCCTTTCAAACTTCCCGAAATGGTTTGGGACGTCTGGAAATTGTAACGGATATGAGCATATTGTTTTTGCAACATCCGATTGATGGGATATCGGGCTGGAATTTCAGATTGGTGCTGCAGATATTGAACGATGTCAGGTTGCAAGGTGTCACGCTTCACGACATCGTAGTCGGTCACTGAAAGTGAGAAGTTTCCACAAAGTGGAGTGCCATCATCGTTTTTTACATCTATGTTTATTTCAATTGGCTCATTTCGTTCGCCAGTTTTACTTGTGATGCTGATATCCGGATGGCGACCGTTGTTAACAAAAACGGTTCGCTCTGCAAGAACATGTCCAGACTGGCGTTCCAGCAAGACCACGCAGACATTACCCGTTTTCAAGCTGGCTGTCTCTATGCGTAAAGGTTTTGCCGGGATTTGTTCTATTGTAATGATATTCCCGCTGCCATAAACTACACAACAAAGTTGGGCTCTGCTCATCCCTTGGGGAGCCCTGGGTTGAATAAGCACATAGTCCTTGCGGCAGTTCACCTGTAGCAGACTGTCTGCTGGCATACCTGACTCTTGAGAAATAGCAGACGGTACAAGCCAAACTTCGTCTCCACTATCCACAACGCTAATCTGTTTATAAAAGAAATGCTCTGCGCTGAAATTCCGCATCCATTGTGTATATGCTGCCAGCGTATAGGTTCCACGATGCAAGTTCCTTGGGAGGATGAGTGCATTGGCAAACACCCCATCACTGTCACATCTGATGATAGCTCGTTGCACAAGCGTATCTGTAGCATTGTCGAGCAGTTCCATATTGATATAGCGTGAGCGGCTGATGGGCGTATGTGTTACAGCATCCACCAGATGGGCGCGGAACCAGAGTGTATCTCCTGCAACGTAGTAGGGCTTGTCGGTATGCACATAGATTTTCTCTTGTGGTACCTTCTCGTAATAATCCAGAATACGCGTCTCGATGTCGAGACTGTCGCTTTTTTCTCTCAGCACTTGTAAAGCACGCTCCAAGAGCATTCGCTGTTCCGTGTCTGTAGTGAGGACCTTCATTTCGTCCACTTCGCTGGTGATGCTCTTGAATTGTTGGACTGTCAGCCGACCGTGAAAATCACTACACAGCTTTTGGATCACCAAGGCAGCAGCCTGATTATTGGACGTGGCATGGCCTGTATATTTTTCTTTCACATAGAGCATCTTGGCTCTCAGATCCCGATAATTGTCTGTCTGTTGGGCTAATCCAGTGACTGATACCAGTAACCAGCAGAACACAGTCAGTAAATATCTCATAGTCCCTCCTCCTTCTTTTCTTTCGTGTCCACTACTTCAGCAGACTGTTCTCCTTTATTGATTTCTCCGATCATGATGCGCTGGACAAGACGCTGCAGGCGCACGTCTGCCTTGATGATCTGTTCTGCCTGAGTTGCATAGTCGCTATCACTCACTTCATCGAGCTCTTTCTCCAAACGGGCAATATAGATTTGCAGACTGTCCACCGTTTTGACCTGTGACGGCTTTTCTTTAACTGGTGTAGTTGTTTTAGTCATACGGACAGGCTGCTGAGGCTCTGTGTCGCGGACAGTATCTGGCATAATCGCAGCTGTAGCGGGTTCTTCGTCTGCAGGATTTGTATAATTGACCTTTGCGACAGTACTTTCGACAGTATCTTGAGGCCACAATAGGGTAGCTCCTGCTACTACCGCCATAACCAATATAGCAGCGGCTGCCCAACGTACTAATCTTCGCCGATGACGTTGTGACACAATCCGTTCATAGGTGTCTGTTTCATCCTCTTCTATCCAGGCATCAATGTCAGGTTCCTGTCGTAACATATTGGCAAGGCGATGCTCCTCTACGGGAGTTGTCTGCTCATTCAGGAATTTATCAATCAAATCATTCATTATCTATCTCCTTTCGTCATTAATATTTCTTTCAGTTTTCGTTTCGAAACACTCAGCATAACGCTGATGCTTCGAGGTGTAATGCCCGTGACAGCATTGATTTCAGCGATGTCCATCTCGAGTTCGTACCGCATGCGAAACAAACGACGTTCTGCAGGTTTTAACTGAGCAACCGCCCTTCGAAGCTGAAGGATGGATTCGTCTGTTACCATCTGACTGTCAACCTGTTTGCTTTCAGCTGTCTCCTGCTGGATTTCCACGATCTGGAGTTTCTGACGTTGTCGCCATTCACTCACACAGAGGTTTCTGGCCATTTTCATGGCTAACGCTTCTGTTCCTATGCGCGTATCAATCCGCTGGCGAATCACCCAAAGCCGCATGAGCGTTTCTTGGGCGATGTCTTCTGCCATGTCATTATCTCCGAAAAATCTGCGTCCTACATCTAGCAGACGCGGACGCAACTTTATGGCGATATGTTCAAAGTCAGAAACGGTCATCATACCTATTATACGCGAAATTGAGCTGGATGTTAAGTAGAATAGGCAAAAAAGATAAGAAAAATACCAGCCTGATTGATGGCATTGCCTCTAACGATAATGACCGTTACGGCGGTGAAGACAAGCAACACACTGAAGTCATGATTACTTCTTTTCCACTAACTCAATCTGCGGGTTTATGGAAAGTAAGTGTTGGATGAATTCTTCCTTACGTCGGGGAGAAATGACTACTTCATCATATTTGTTGTAAGAAATGCGCAAACGGTCTAAAGAGCTGGCTGGCGCACTGAGAATGGTGTGGCTGGGCTCGATGCTTTTGATGGTGTTGATGTCGATGGTCATCTTGCCTATTGTCTGGTGAATGATGAGTTGCGAATCGTTGATTTCGTACTTGATGCTGAGCATCAGATATAGCAAAATGGCGTAAACTAACAGATCGATAAAGAATGGAATCCACTTGCTGTTGATTATAAGTGGGATGAGGGTACAGCCCACGATGATGCTGATAATCAAGACAAGCGTGACGGATACCTTTGTGGGATAGACAGTTTTCATAATGGATAGGATGATTAGTGGATTTGAAAAAATGGAATGCGCAGAAACCTGCGCATTCCATTTTCGTATGCTGTTGATTTTAAGCTTCGGCGCTCTCGGCAGCCTTGAAAGCCTCAAGGTCTTCCACGCGGAAGTTCTTGATGTAGGCTGACTTGCCGCAAACGTCTTCTTCGGTCATGCGAACATATACGTTGGCACTCTTCTCGAAGAGTTCGGGACACTTGGCGGCGTCGCGGATGATGAGCAGCGACATCACCAGCTCGGCAGTCATATCGTAGAGACGACGGGCCAGGAAGTCGAAGGCGTCCTGAGAGTCGAGACCCTTGGCGTAGTTGAGCGCATCCTCGTAGATAGGGATGAGCTTCTCCACGCGAGCTTTCAGCGCAGCATTGGCCTCTGCGGGCAGGGCAGCGAGCATCTCCTTGATGTTGTTGAGCATGGTGCCGTTCGAGATGTAGCGGATGGCAGCCACCACCTGCAGCTGGGTTGTTCCCTCATAGATGGAGAAGATGCGGGCGTCGCGATAGAGGCGCTGGCTCTTGTATTCCATGATGAAGCCCGAACCTCCATGAACGCTGATGGCATCGTAGGCATTCTGGTTGGCATACTCAGAGTTCATACCCTTGGCCAGCGGTGTGAAGGCATCGGCCAGACGCTGATACTTCTTCATCTCCTGCTTCTCTTCGGGTGTGAGCTTGCGGTCGCGCTCGATGTCCTCGAGGCACTTATAGATGTCCACGTAGGCGGCTGTCTCGTAGAGCAATGAACGACCAGCATCGAGCTTGGCCTTCATGCGGCTGAGCATGTCATACACGGCGGGGAAGTTGATAATCTTTTCGCCGAATTGAGCGCGCTCCTTGGCGTAGGCCAATGCCTCGTTGTAAGCTTCCTGCTCCACACCTACCGACTGTGCGGCAATGCCCAGACGGGCACCGTTCATCAGGGCCATCACATACTTGATAAGTCCCAGACGGGTTGAGCCGCAGAGTTGTGCCTTGGCATTCTTGTAAGTCAGCTCACAGGTGGGTGAACCGTGGATACCGAGTTTGTGCTCAATGTGACGGACGTTCACACCGCCGTCGCGCTTGTCGTAGATGAACATTGACAGACCGCGGCCGTCGTGAGTTCCTTCTTCTGAACGGGCCAGCACGAGGTGGATGTCAGAATCACCGTTGGTGATGAAACGCTTCACGCCATTCAGACGCCAGCAGTTCTCCTTCTCATCGAAGGTAGCCTTCAGCATCACGCGCTGCAAGTCGGAACCGGCATCGGGCTCGGTGAGGTCCATTGACATGCCTTCGCCAGCACAAACGCGGGGAATGAACTGCTGGCGCTGCTCCTCGCTACCGAACTCATAGAGTGTATCGATACAGCTCTGCAACGACCAGATGTTCTGGAAACCGGCATCGGCAGCCGAAATCATCTCGCTGAGCATGGAGAACACTGCGTTAGGCAGATTCAGACCGCCGTAGCGGCGAGGCATGGAGACACCCCACAAGCCAGCCTTGCGGGTGGCATCGAGGTTCTCATAAGTCTTAGAGGCATAAATCATGCGGCCGTTCTCGAGGTGCGGACCTTCCAGGTCAACGTCCTCAGCGTTGGGCGCAATGATGTTGGCAGCCACGTCGCCGGTGATGTCGAGAATCTGCTTGTAGTTCTCGATGGCATCGCCCAGGTCAACGGGAGCGTAGTCGTATTCTTTCGCATCAGCGAAACCCTTTTCTTTCAGCTCTACGATTCGAGCCATCAGGGGGTGGTTCAAGTAGAACCCGATCTCAGGATGATCGCTATAATAGTTTGCCATATTATCTTATTTGTTTTCTTGATTCTTCTTATAAATTCTTGCTCCTATTCTTGTGCCTCCAATACCACCGCACACTAAAGCACAGAGGTTTACTAAAGCTGCAAGTTCATAATTACCTTTCGTATTAAGGAGATAGGATACACCGAGCAGTGCAATAGCACAGATAAACAGGAAATAATCTAATGCTTTCATCTTACTTCGAGTTCTGCTTGTAGTACTTGATCAGCTTGGGCACGACCTCTTCCACAGTACCAACAATCACGTAGTCAGCGATGCGGTTGATAGGTGCATCGGGATCACTGTTGATAGAGATGATGATACCCGAGTCCTGCATACCAGCGATGTGCTGAATCTGTCCGGAGATACCACAAGCGATGTAAACCTTCGGATGAACGGTGACACCCGTCTGACCAATCTGACGGTCGTGATCCAACCATCCAGCATCCACGGCGGCGCGGCTTCCGCCTACCTCACCATGAAGCACCTTGGCCAACTGGAACAACTGGTCGAAACCTTCCTTCGAACCAACGCCATAACCACCGGCAACCACGATGGGCGCACCCTTCAAGTTGTGCTTGGCAGCCTGTACGTGGTGGTCGAGCACCTTTACCACGCCGGCAACAGCCATATCCACATATTTGGCAACCTCGGGATAAACCACTTCCTTCTTGCATTCGCCGTCGTAGATAGCCTTCTGCATCACGCCTGAGCGGACGGTTGCCATCTGGGGACGATGCTCGGGATTCACGATCGTTGCCACGATGTTACCACCGAAGGCGGGACGAATCTGATAGAGCAGGTTGTCAAACACCTTGTTGTTCTTCTTGTCCTCGTAGGAGCCAATCTCCAGTTCGGTGCAGTCAGCAGTCAGACCGCTGGTGAGCGAAGAACTTACACGGGGACCGAGGTCACGGCCGATGACCGTTGCACCCATCAGACAGATCTGCGGCTGCTCCTCCTTGAAGAGGTTTACGATAATATCGGTGTGGGGAGCCGATGTGTAGGGGAACAGTCCTTCGCCGTCGAAAACAAACAGTTTGTCAACGCCGTAGGGCAGAATCTGGTCCTCCACCTTACCCTTGATGTCCGTGCCGATGACCACGGCATGGAGTTCCACATTCAATTGATTGGCCAACTTGCGGCCCTTGGTCAACAGTTCCTGGGAAACCTCCTGAACCTGTGTACCTTCAATCTCGCAATATACAAATACGTTGTTCATATTTTCGTTTATTAGCCAATAATCTTTTCTTCGAGTAATTCCTTAATCATACCCTCCACGTCGGCATCGCTGGCGGTGAGCGTCTTCGACTCCTTGGCCTGGAACACAATGTTCTTCACGGCCTTCACCTTCGTGGGCGAACCGGCCAGACCGCACTGGTTGGCATCACCGTCAACATCGGCCACCGACCACTGGTTGAGTGTCAGATAGGGGCGCTCTTCGTAGAGATTGTCGTAGGGCGTGCCTTCAGCCGGACGTTCCATCGGGCAGGTGGCGCGCTTGTACTTCATCACGAGCTTGGCGTTTTGCGGACGGCAGGGAGCAGCGCTTCCGTTAACCGTCACGACCACGGGCATGGGAGCCTCCACGGTCTCCACACCACCGTCGATCATGCGGCGGATAGCGAGTTTGCCGTCTTCGCATTTCAGGATTTCTTCTGCGTAGGTCACCTGGTTGAGACCCAGTTTCTGAGCCACCTGCGGACCCACCTGAGCCGTATCACCATCGATAGCCTGGCGACCGCCGATAACGATATCCACATCACCAATCTTCTTGATGGCTGTGGCCAGGGCGTAAGACGTAGCGAGTGTATCAGCACCGGCAAAGAGACGGTCGGTCAGCAGCCAACCCGTATCGGCACCGCGGTAGAGACCTTGGCGGATGATTTCACCGGCACGGGGAGGGCCCATCGTGAGGATTCCAACGGTAGAACCAGGATTCTGCTCTTTCAGTCGAAGAGCTTGCTCCAATGCATTCAAGTCTTCTGGATTGAAGATAGCAGGAAGGGCAGCACGATTCACCGTGCCCTCAGCCGTCATGGCGTCCTTTCCCACATTTCTTGTGTCAGGAACTTGCTTGGCAAGTACAACGATTTTTAATTTCATATAATATAATAATGTGATAATTATCCTTGATTTGCAAAATCGGGTGCAAAGGTACGGTTTTTCGTTCACCTACCCAAATAAATAAGACAAAAAGTGCACAATTCGCCATGTTATGTGCACATTTTAGGCTTTTTGTGCAACTTATATTTGCTGTTTTCAAAGGAATAATGTAATTTTGTACCATTAAAGATGATAGACAAGGCGACGATAGGCCGGATTATGGACGCTGCCAACATTGTGGAGGTGGTGTCGGAGTTTGTGACGCTTCGCAGGAGCGGTGCAAACTATAAAGGTCTGTGCCCTTTCCACAACGAGAAGACACCGTCGTTTATTGTCACTCCCTCGCGCAACACCTGCCATTGCTTCGGATGCGGCAAGGGTGGCAATCCTGTGAACTTCATCATGGAGCATGAGCAGATGACCTATCCCGAGGCCCTGCGGTGGCTTGCCAACAAATATCATATTGAGATTCAGGAGCGCGAACTCTCGAAGGAGGAACGTGAGGCCGAGAACGACCGCGAGTCGATGTTTATCGTCAACGAGCGGGCAGCCAAGTATTTTGAGGATATTCTTCACAACAACGTTGACGGCCTGGCCATTGGCATGCAGTATCTGCGCAGCCGCGGTTTCCGCGATGACATCATTCGCAAGTTCCGTCTGGGTTACGACCTGGCGCAGGCGGATGCCCTGCCCAATCAGTTGCTGAAGGAGGGATTCAAGGAGAAATATCTGCTGCAAAACCCTGATACGGGTGTGGGCGTGGGACTCTGTTACAAGAGCGAGCGCGACGGCAAACTCATCGACCGCTTTGCCGGGCGTGTGGTGTTCCCTTGGTTCTCGCTGAGTGGAAAGGTGGTGGGTTTCAATGCCCGCAAACTGGATTCTGCCACGAAAGGCGTACAGCAGAAGTATGTCAATTCGCCAGCTTCCGCCATTTACCAGAAAGAGCGTGAGCTCTATGGCATTCATCTGGCCAAGAAGGCCATGACCCAGGAGAACAATGTCTTTGTGGTGGAAGGTCAGACGGATGTCATCTCCATGCACCAATGCGGCATCGAGAATGTGGTGGCAGGCTCGGGAACGGCTTTCAGCGTGCATCAGACGCGCACGCTGCGGCGTTTCACCAGCAATATCACGCTGATTTATGATAACGACCGCGCCGGCAAGCACGCCGCCATGGAGCGTATCGACATGATGCTGCCAGAGGGTATCAACGTGCGTTTGCTCTTCCTGCCCGAAGGCGAGGACCCCGACAGTTTTGCCCGAAACCATACTGCGGCCGACTTCAAGAAGTATATCGAGGAGAACCAGAAAGACTGCATCCAGTTCAAGACAGACTATCTGCTCCAGGGTGTCACCGACCCCGTGAAGCGTTCGGAGGCTATCAACAGCATCATCCGTTCGCTGAGTCTGATACCCGACAATGTGGTGCGTGCCACTTATATCCACGATACGGCCTACCGTCTGGGAATGAGCGAACAGGTCATCATCGACCAGATGAACAAGATGATCAGGGCAGGGAAGGAGAAAGGTACTACTACATCACAGGGGGATACTCCCGGAAATACGCCTGCTCAGCAGCCGCCACTGCAGCCCGCCACGCCGATTCAGCGTGCCAGCATGGTGGAGAAAATGCTTGTGCAGATGATTATTCGGCACGGCGACGAAGTGATCTACCGCGACCTGGAAACCGACGATGGCAACACCATCAACTTCAACGTGGCACAATATATTGCTTACGACCTCGGACAAGACAACCTGTCGTTCAGCAATCCGCTCTTCAATCGCATCCTCGATGAGGCCGTACGCCATTCGGATGATCAGGGCTTCAAGGCTGAGTCTTTCTTCCTGAACCATGAAGACGTGGAAATCAGCAAGGTGGCCAATATGCTGTCGGTAGATCGGGTGCAGCTGAGCAAGAGTCTGCAACTGTCGAAGGATGACGATGGACTCCGCGAGCAAGTGATTCATTTGATTCTTGACTTCCGCATGGACTATGTGGAGGAACATCTGAAGGAATTGAAAGCGAAATTCAGGAATACTGCAGACATCACAGAACAGATGAACATCATGCAGGAAATCAAGGACATGCAGGAAATCCGCAATGCCTTGGCAAAACGTCTGGGAAAGAATATAGTTGTATAACATATAGGTGTTCACCGACCATCATTAACAAAAGGAAAGTATGTATTACGTAAAGAAAACAATGGAGATCTCCGCGGCTCACCAGCTGGCGCTTGACTATGAAAGCAAGTGTACCCAGCTGCATGGGCACAACTGGCTTATCACGGTCTGTTGCAAGGCGGAAGAGTTGAATGCCAATGGCATGGTAGTGGATTTCACTCTTATCAAGCAGATGATCAAAGACCGTCTGGATCATCGGGTGCTCAATGATGTGCTGCCCTGTAATCCGACGGCAGAGAATATAGCCCGCTGGATTTGCGAACAGGTTCCCCACTGCTACAGAGTAGAGGTGCAGGAAAGCCGTGGCAACGTGGCGGCCTATGAGAAATGAGAAATTGAAAGAATGAGAAAATGAGAAATTTCGTGCAAATGAAGGCAGAGCCAAGCTAGCTTGAGCTATGCTGAATGCAGCCGAAATTCACAAACGAAGTTTGTAAATTGAGAAAATGAGCAATTATCGGGTCAACGATATCTTCTATTCGCTGCAGGGCGAGGGACGCAACACGGGGCGTGCGGCGGTGTTCGTGCGTTTCAGCGGGTGCAATCTGCGCTGCTCGTTCTGCGATACCGACTTCTCCGCTTTCCGTGAGATGACGGGGGATGAGATTGTACATGAAATATCGGCATTTCCAGCCCGCTTCGTCGTGCTTACGGGTGGCGAACCCACGCTTCAGGTCACGGAGGAGTTTGTGGATCAGCTCCATCAGGCTGGCTTTGAAGTGGCCATTGAGACCAATGGCACGCTCCCTGTTCCCGCGAATATCGATTGGGTGACTGTGTCGCCGAAGAAAAGGAGCCCCCTCCCAACCTCCCCCTTGGGGGAGGAGTTTATTGGCCGCCACCCCGATGAAATCAAAGTGATTTTCGATGGAAAGACCAACCCCGAAGACTTCTTGCCTTCCCCCCAGGGGGGGATGAGAGGGGGGCTTTACCTCCAGCCTTGCGATGTGGGCGATCCGCAGCAGAACAAGGCCATCACCGATGCTTGTGTGGAATACATCAAGCAGCATCCCCAGTGGCGTCTTTCCTTACAAACCCATAAGTTAGTAGGATTCCCATGATAGAATTCATCATCATATCCGTTTATGTCGTCGTCACCTTGGCAGCCATGGTGGCAGTGCTGATGGATAATGGTCAGCCTGCTAAGACGATGGCGTGGATTATGGTGCTGATATTCCTGCCTGTAGTGGGGTTTGTGCTTTATTTCTTTTTCGGCAGGAACACGCGCAAGGAGCGTATGATTTCCCAGCGCTCGCTCGACCAGCTGACCAAGCGCTCGATGTTGGAGTTCGCTGAGCAGAAAGACTTGAAGATTCCTGATGAGCAGGAGGCTCTCGTCAAACTGTTCACCAATCAGAACTGGGCCCTGCCGTTTAAGGACAACGAGGTGGATATCTTCACCAACGGCTATGACTTTTTCCATTCGCTTCTTCGCGATATCGGCAAGGCCAAACACCACGTTCATATCGACAGCTATATCTTCAACGATGATGCCTTGGGCTATATGGTGGCCGATGAACTCATTGAGAAAGCCCAGCAGGGTGTGGAGGTACGTGTCATCTACGATGACGTGGGCTGTTGGAACGTGAAGAGCGATTTCTTTGAGCGGATGCGCGAGGCTGGTATTGAGGTGCATGCCTTCATGCCCGTGAAGTTTCCGGCCTTTACGGGAAAAGTGAACTATCGCAATCACCGCAAGCTTTGTGTGGTTGACGGCAAGACCGGATATATAGGCGGTATGAACATAGCCACACGCTATATCCAAGGAAGGAGCGGACAGGCTTGGCGCGATACCCATCTGCGTATCCGTGGCGGAGCCGTCTATGGCATCCAGCGGGCATTCCTGGTTGACTGGTATTTCGTGGATCGCACGCTCATCAGCAACCGCCGTTTCTATCCTGACGTGAGTGAGAAGATCAGTAACGACTGCTTGATTCAGATCGTGACCAGCAGCCCTATCTCCCCGTGGCCTGATATCATGCAGGGCTATGTGCGTATCCTTCTGCAGGCCAAGCATTATGTCTATATGGAGACTCCCTATTTCCTGCCCACGGAGCCTGTGATGTTTGCCATGCGAACGGCAGCCTTGGCCGGTGTGGATGTGCGGCTGATGATACCTTATAAGACGGATGCTAAACTGGTGGAGTGGGCGAGCCGTTCGTATGTCACGCAGACGGTGGAGAGCGGCGTGAAGGTATATCTCTACAAAGCCGGTTTCAATCACTCCAAGCTCCTGGTGAGCGATGATGCCCTTTGCACGGTTGGTTCCACCAATATCGACTTCCGTTCGTTTGAAAACAATTTTGAGTCAAACGCATTTATCTACGACGTTCAGATGGCGCGCCGCCTGAAAGAGGTGTTCCTTCAGGATGTCAGGGAGAGTGTGCTTCTGGAAGATGTCAAGGATTTAGGCCATCAGACCTTTATCCAGCATTTATGGGAGAGTCTGGTGCGACTGGTTTCGCCTTTGCTGTAAAGATACTGAAGTTCACGCTTCCGTATTGGCGGTGTTCCACGAAGTTGGGATGCGCTGAGAAGTCGTTCTGCTTTCCGTGCTCGAAGACGAACACGCCATCTTCTTTCAGCAGTTCTTTCTCGAAGATCAAATCCGGAATCTTGGGCAATTGCTCAAGGGCGTATGGAGGATCCGCAAAGATGAAATCAAATTGCAGATGGCATGATTTCACGAATCGGAAAACGTCACCGCGAATCACCTGACAGGTATGCTGGCCGTCGCCGAGAAGCTTCTTCATACATTCCGAAATGAATCGGTGATGGTCGCGGTCCATTTCCACACTCACCACTTGGCTGCATCCCCGTGAGAGCAGTTCCAGCGAGATGCTGCCCGTACCCGCGAAAAGGTCGAGAGCAGTGGCATCTTCAAAGTCAATGTACCCGTTGAGTACGTTGAAGATGTTCTCCTTGGCGAAGTCGGTGGTTGGCCGCGCCTTGAACGAGCGCGGAATGTCGAAATGACGTCCTTTATATTTTCCTGTAATGATTCTCATTTCAGATAATGCGTAATCAGGTCGTATGGAATGCCTTTGATCTGCGTGATGGGAGCGCGGTTGTATTCGCCGGCCGGATTGATGATGAATACGTTCTTCAGGTATTTCTTCAGTTCTGCCTGCAGTTGCTCCTTCTCGGGCAGCAAACCGGCCAGGTGCAGTTCGTCGCGCCGCTGATCCAGTCCTAGCAGTTTCCAGATGTAGAGCAGGAAATACACCGCGTCGAGATAACGCTGCACGGGATAACTGTTCTGGAATTTGAAACGGTTCTGCTGGAAGGCAAAGATCTCCAGTTGCTTGTCGTGGAAATAGCCGAAGAGTTTCTTGCGGCTGCCAATGAAGTTGCGGCGGTGCAGATGATTCCATACCGATGCGCACACGTGGGCATATTTCACATCGTCGAAATGGTCGTCGATGACGGTTTTCAGGTCTTTGTTGATACAAAACAAAGCCACGGCACTAAGCTGTGGCAGCACCATATCGAGCACGATGTCGTTGTCGTGGCCTGATACCGCATGATGATAGAATGCATCATTCGTTTCTTCTGCATATTCCTCCAGGGGAACCATCAGTACGGGAGTGTCGAGTATCACTTGTACCCTTTGCCAATCACCGGCCAGCAAGTCGTTGCTGCGGAAAGCCTCACGCAGGTTGGCGGCTTGTGAGATACCGCTCTTTGTGGTGTAGGGTTCATAGATAATCTGATTCTCCGACTGGTTGTCGGCAACGGAGAAGGACATGCCTTGTTGGCTGATACGGAGTGTCAGTCGCGGGCGTCTGGTAATGATGCTGTTCTCATTCATGGTTGCAAAGATAATTAAAAATGAAGAATGATGAATGAAGAATAGGGAATTTTTTCTTTATTTTTATTAAAACTGAGTGTCGCTGCTACGCGGTGAACGTTTTTTTTTGTATTTTTGCGCTATGATAAGCAGCGAACTGGATTATAGAATACGGCAGTGTTTCCGTTTTGAGCCTACTCGCGAGCAGGCTTCGGCTATCGATGTGTTCTGCCAGTTCATGACCAGCCGTGATGCCCACTCGGTGATGATACTCCGTGGTTCGGCAGGAACCGGCAAGACCTCGTTGGCCAGCGCTATCGTGCGGACGATGTTGGACCTTAAGCAGAAAGTCATGCTGATGGCACCGACGGGGCGTGCCGCCAAGGTCTTTTCGCTCAGCAGCGGCCATCCTGCTTTCACCATCCATCGTAAGATATACCGGCAGAAATCTTTTACCGGCGACTTCGGGGTGTTCAACCTGAACGACAACCTGCACCGCGACACGCTGTTTATGGTCGATGAGGCATCGATGATAGCCAATGCGGGGTTTTCTGACTCGCCATTCGGTCAGGGACTGTTGCTCGACGATCTGGTCAGCTATGTCTATCAGGGACAGAACTGTCGGCTGATGCTCGTCGGCGACAAGGCGCAGTTACCTCCTGTGGGTGAGGAAGATTCGCCGGCCTTGATGGCATCCGTTCTTTCCCGTTACGGCCTGAAGGTATTCGAATGCGATTTGAATGAGGTGCTCCGCCAGTCTCAGGAGTCGGGTATTCTCTGGAATGCCACGATGATCAGGCAGATGATTACTCACGATGAGATGACGCAGTTGCCTCAGATTCGTTTCCAAGGCTTCGCCGATATCCAGGTTGTTCCCGGCAATGAACTCATTGAGCAGCTCAACTCCAGCTTCTCCCGTGTGGGCAATGATGAGACGATTGTCATCACGCGCAGCAACAAGCGGGCCAACATCTACAATATGGGTATCCGCAATTCCATTCTCGACCGTGAGGAACTCCTTTGTACGGGCGACCAGCTCATGGTGGTGAAGAATAACTACTTCTGGGGAACCCCCTCCCAGGGAGCCCCCTCCCAACCTCCCCCGAAGGAGGAGGCTTATAGAATTCCCCTCCCTACGGGGGAGGGGCAGGGGGAGAGGCTTTCCTTCATCGCCAATGGTGACCGTTGCCGCGTGCTGAAAGTGCGCAATGTACGTGAACTCTACGGGTTTCACTTCGCTGACGCCACGCTGCTCTTTCCGGACTATGATGACTATGAACTGACGGCTACGGTGCTGCTCGATACCCTGACCGCTGAGGCTCCTGCCCTGACGCATGAGCAAAGCGACGAACTCTTCCGGAAGATAGAAGAAGACTATGCAGACGTTCCGCTGAAGGCCGACCGTATGAAGGCCATCAAGAATGACATTTACTATAATGCCCTGCAAATCAAGTTTGCATACGCCGTCACCTGCCATAAGGCGCAGGGCGGACAATGGGCTCACGTCTATATCGACCAGGGATACATGACCGACGATATGCTCACTCCCGACTATATCCACTGGCTCTATACGGCCTTTACACGAGCTACGGAGCAACTCTACCTCGTGAACTGGCCTTCCACCCAAATATATTCAGAAACTTACAACGAATCTTAACCTAATAGGAACACTACTATGCAAAAGAGCAAATATCTGGTGGCTAATGAGCGCGATGCACGCTGGGGACTCACCGTCAGTACGGTGGGCTACGACGAAGTGCATGCCGATGAGCCTTATCCTACGCCGAACCACCCCGACGGCTATTATTTCGACACAGCCAAGGGCCGTATTCTGAATGAGTATCAGTTGCTCTATCTCGTAGAAGGGGAGGGACTTTTCACTTCCGACCATCAACCTGCTACCAAAATCAAGTCGGGTGATTTCTTCCTACTCTTTCCCGGTGAATGGCATACTTATCATCCGCTGCCAGGAAAGAAGTGGAAAAGCTTCTGGATAGGTTATAGGGGGCGCAATATGGACGACCGCGTGCGCGCTGGTTTCATGTCGCCTGAAAAGCCTATCTACCACGTGGGCTATAGTGCCGATATCGTCAATCTCTACCGTTCTGCCTTGAAGGCTTCCTTGGAGGAAGCGGCTTTCGTGCAGCAGACTTTGGCTGGTATCGTGAACCACCTCATCGGACTGATGTACTCTTTGGAGCGAAACATCATCTTCAACAAGGACAGCGAGCGTGTGGAAATGATCAACCGTGCCCGCCAGCGCATCCGCGAAGCCTTGGAGAGTCCGCTCAGCATCCAGCAGATAGCCAGCGAGATGAGCGTCAGCTACAGCAATTTCCGCAAACTCTTCAAGGAATACACGGGCATTTCACCCGCCCTTTATCAGCAAGACCTGAAGCTGCAGCGCGCCAAGGAACTGCTTTCCACCACCGATATGAGTATCAAGGAAATAGCCTATCAGCTCAACTTTGAGAGTCCCGACTATTTCTCTTCAAAGTTCAAGACCAAGACCGGCCTTAAACCCAGCGACTTCCGTCAGCAGACGAAGTGATAGTTTATAGTTTAAGGTTTATAGTTTAAAGTTTATTGTTTAGGCATAAAGATTTCACCCCCTCCCTATAGGGAGGGAAGGGGTGGGTCTTTTTTTTTATTTCATCACATCATGGCATTTCACGATCTCGGCCTTAGCCTTGAACTTCACCGTCTGACGGATGTCCTCGGCTGAGGCGGCAAACTTGGCGGTGTATTCGCCGCCGTCGGTCACCCATGCCTGCTGGTCGGTATCATAGGAAGCCAGGTCGTATCCACTGAACGTGAGCAGCAACTGCTGACTTTCGCCGGGTTTCAGCTCGCGGGTCTTACCGAAGGCTTTCAGTTCGATGGCGGGCTTGTGGAGCTTGCTCTTCGGAGCCGTGATGTAGAGCTGAACGGCCTCTTTGCCGGCCACGCTGCCCGTGTTCTTCACGGTGATGGCAGCCACATATTCCTTGCCTTTCTTGCTCACCTTGGGCTTCGAGTATTCAAACGTGGTGTAGCTAAGTCCGTAGCCGAAGGGATAGCTCACGCTCTTGCCTTCGGTCTGGTAGTAGCGGTAGCCCACGTTCAGCCCTTCCTCGTAGCGGGTCTCGGCCACGTTGGGCGTAGCCTTCTTCATCTCGTCGTTCATCTTGAACTCATCCCAGAACGTGATGTCGCGCGGGAAGTTCTTATTGGCTGGCACGTCCTCAATGTCGCAGGGGAAGGTGACGGTCAGCTTTCCGCTCGGATTAGCCTTGCCCGTCAGCACGTCGGCAATCGAGTTTCCGGCTTCCATTCCAGGCTGCCAGGCCAGCAGGATGGCATCGGCGAAGGGCTTCACGTCCTCTGTGTTCACCGCTCCTCCCACGTTCAGGATTACCACCACGGGTTTCCCCTGCTGGTGGAAAGCTTCGTAAGTGTTCTTCAGCATGGCCTCTTCGTCATCGTTGATGTCGAAGTCTTCGAAGGTGCGGTCGCCGCCTTCACCGCTGCTACGGCCTACGGTCACGATGGCCAGGTCGTTGTTTTGTGCGGCAAACATATAGGTGTTCTTGCCCAGCTGGGGTTCTTTCACCCTCGGGCGGGGGAAGAACGAGTTGGTGCTCAGGTAGCCCATCTCGGCCTCGGCTTCGAGCAGGGCAAACTCCTTGTATTTCTGATAGACGCCGCGCAGGGTGTCGTTGATCACGAATCCTGCATTCTCCAGACCTTTCACCAGGTCTATCACGTAGGGCTTGTTCACGTCGCCCGAACCTGTTCCGCCGCCATACAGGTTATAAGAGGTGATGCCGAAGAGGGCTGTCTTCTTTCCGCTTTCCAGTGGCAGCGTCTTGTTCTCGTTCTTCAGCAGCACCATTCCCTCGGGAGCAGCCTCGCGGGTCAGCTTGGCATGTGCCTGAATGTCGGGTTTGTTGGAGTATTTGTAGCCCTTGAAGTGGGGTGTCTTCACCACGTATTCCAGTATTCGGCGCACGTTGCGGTCGATATCTTCCATCTTGATGGTGCCGTCCTTTGCACCCTTGATGATGTCCTGTATCTGTTCGGCGTTGCCCGGAGTGAGCAGGTCGTTGCCGGCAGCCACCTGGCGGTCGGTATGGCGCGTGCCTGTCCAGTCGGTCATCACGATACCCTTGAATCCCCATTCGTCGCGCAGGATGGTGGTGAGCAGTTCTTTGTTCTCCTGTGTCCACGGACCGTTCAGGAAGTTATATGAACTCATGATGGTCCAGGGCTGGCTCTTGCGCACGGCAATCTCGAAACCCTTCAGGTAGATTTCCCTCAGCGTGCGCTGGTCCACCACCGAGTTGTTATGCAGTCGGTTGGTCTCCTGGTTGTTGCCTGCAAAGTGCTTGGCGCTCACGCCTATGCCCTGACTCTGTATGCCGTTGATCATGGCCGCACCGATAAGACCTGTCACGAACGGGTCTTCCGAATAGTATTCGAAGTTGCGGCCGCAGAGCGGAGAGCGCATGATGTTCATGCCCGGCCCCAGAATGACGTCGCAACCGTATTCCAGCGCCTCGTTACCCATGGCCTCGCCCACGCGCGTCACCAGTTCGGTGTTCCATGTCGATGCCAGCAGCGTGCCGATAGGGAAGCCCGTGCAGTAGTAGGTGTTCGGATCGTTGGGGCGCTTTTCAGAGATATGCACGCCCGCAGGACCGTCGGTGAGCACCGTGTGGGGGATGCCCAGCCTTTCAATCTTGGCCGTGTTTCCAGCCGCGCCGAGCACGATGGCCCCGGCGTTTGGGTCAGGATTCGTGGGAAGTCCGAAATAAGTGTTGCCGAATGAGTAGCCCACCAGCAGGTTGGCTTTCTCCTCGATGGTCATATTCTTGACCACCTGGTCGATGTTCTGGGGCGTCAGTCGTGGCTGCGCCGTAGCCGTAGTTGCCATCATAGCCGTAGCGATAATAAGTTTTGTTTTCATACAGTTTTCTATAGATTAATACTAACTGACGGCAAAAATACATCTTTTTTCCCGGATGGCAAAGAATTTGTCCGTTTTTCTGCATCCGAACTCATTTCACGATTCCTTTGATGGTTGCATACGACGGTTTCTTCCTGAACACCTCTACGTCGCTGAAGCCTGCTTGCTCCAGCATGCCTTTCAGCTGCTCGGGCGGATAGACGGTCATGCCGTCAACGACAGTTGTCCAGACGGGCACACTGTGAGAAAAAAACCTTGAAAAAACCTTTCATACCTTAATCGTATTTAGTTGATAATTTTGTTGATGCAAAGATACTTAGTTTGCTGCATACAGACAATACCCATTAATCGGTAAATCTGACATCCGGCTATCCCCATAACTGATGATGCTCACCCAGAAGTTGTTTTTCGTGAAAAATATCCGTATCATGTTCGCTTTGACTAAGAAATTCTCGATTTAAGGGTGCACGGGTGCCACATCGCCTTTGTATAAAGGGCTGGCACCCTGTCGGGGAGGGTGCCACGGGTGCCACAAGGGTGCTACATCAGAAGAAGACCCACCCCAACCCTCCCTGAATAGGGAGGGAGTTATTACTTTTGAGAATTGATATAATCGCTACTGAAGATGTATTTGTTCCCTCCCTTAAGAGGGAGGGCTGGGGAGGGTCTATAAATTCTCTAGAGAATTTGTTGCAAAGTATCATCGGAAGCCCAGCAAACTATCATCGGACGAAATAAATTCTCTAGAGAATTACACACCTTTTATAATTGCCTTAACCCAATAGAAAGATATATTCCTCACGCGGAGTGAATGGAGTACGCGGAGTACGCGGAGAATAATCTATAAACTCCCTCCCTATGCAGGGAGGGCTGGGGTGGGTCTCCTCTTCCTGATGTGGCACCCTTGTGGCACCCGTGACACCCTCGTGAAAAGGGTGCCAGCCCTTTATACAAAGACGATGTGGCACCCGTGCACCCTCAAAACGAAAAATCCCCTGTATGTGAATTGACAAAAAGGACCGGATACATGCTTCTCGCACTTCCGGTCCTCGATCCTCAGGGGAACAAAAATCTTCAAAAATCTGCCAAAAATAACCCTGCGCCTCTTTTTACTATGTTTATAGTTAACTGGTTAAAGGTTAAAGTTATTTTTGTGAGATTTTTGAAGATTTTTGTCCTTTATTAATGAATAGAAAATTATTGTCTTTTAATTATAAGCTATGTGCTTTAGAAGATGAAGGTTCTTTCTAACCAATAGACGAGGATGCCGGCGAGATAGCCCACGAAGGCAATCCACGTGATTTTCTTCATGTACCAGCCGAAGGTGATCTTCTCCAGACCCATTACGACTACACCGGCAGCAGAACCGATGATGAGCATCGAACCGCCCACACCGGCACAGTAGGCCAAGAGCTGCCAGAAGATGCCATCGACGGCCATGTCGCCAGTGGGCTGAACGGGATACATACCCATACATCCGGCCACGAGGGGCACGTTGTCAACGATGGACGAGAGTACGCCGATGATGCCGGTGACGAGATAATGGTTGCCGTTGAAGGTCTCGTTGAGGCCCTCGCCCAGACGGGTGAGTACGCCAATCTCCTGCAATACGGCCACGGCCATGAGGATGCCGAGGAAGAACATGATGGTGGAGAGGTCGATGCGGGAGAGCAAATCGCTTACGCGCTTGGCCATGGTGTCGTCTTCGGATGTGTTGTGATGGAAGATTTCGGTGACCGTCCAGAGGATACCCAGCACGAGCAGGATGCCCATAAACGGAGGCAGATGGGTGATGGTCTTGAAGATAGGTACAAAGACGAGGCCGCCCACGCCGAGCCAGAAGATGATGTCGCGCTGCACTTTGGTGAACTGCGTCACTTCGGCTTTAGGCAGATTCTGGCTTTTGTCGAACTTTCCTTTGAGCGAATACTGCAGGATGAAGGCCGGGATGACCATCGATACGAGCGACGGAATGAAGATTTCGGTGAGCACGCCCTGCGTGGTGATGACGCCCTTGATCCAGAGCATGATGGTGGTGACGTCGCCGATGGGCGAGAAGGCACCGCCGGAGTTGGCTGCGATGACAATCAGGGCTGCATAGATAAGCCTTTCGCTGCGGCTCTGCACGAGTTTGCGCAGCACCATGATCATGACAATCGAGGTGGTGAGGTTGTCGAGGATGGCCGAGAGGAAGAAGGTCATAAAGGCCACGCGCCACATCAGCTTGCGCTTGGAGCGCGTCTTGAGGGCATCGCGCACGAAGTTGAAACCTCCGTTGGAATCCACGATTTCCACAATGGTCATGGCTCCCATGAGGAAGAAGAGCGTTCCGGCAGCATCGCCGAGATGGTGCTCAATGACCTCGCTGATATGGCCGATAAGGCCGTCGGGGGCCACAGTGGGGTAGAATGATCCGGGAGCCATCATGAGCAGCGTCCAGCAGAAGACGCACATGAGCAGGGCAATGGCTGCCTTGTTGATTTTTAACAGACTTTCGGTGGCGATACAGATGTAGCCGACCACGAAAACGGTGATGATTACTAATGTTAGTGTGGACATTGTTTGATGTTAGATTTTGTCGTTTATTTGATTTTCGCGACAAAGGTAATAAAAAAAGTGAAGAGTGAAAAGTGAAGAGTGAATTATTTAAACGCAAACGATTCCAGTTTCAAAAATTGCAGTTCAAAAATCAAATTGTTGTGGTGGATTTTTCCTTTTTTTCCTACTTTTGCAGCATTCAAACTACAAAGCAAACAAAAAGATGGACACTAATAAGTATTTTTTTGCGGTGGACCTGGGAGCCACAAGTGGAAGAACAATCATCGGAAGTCTGAAAGATGAGAAGATCGTGCTGGAAGAGGTGACGCGTTTCCCCAACAATCTGATAGAGCAGGGCGGTCATTTCTACTGGGATATCTATGCACTATATTTTGAAGTGATTCGCGGACTGAAGGAAGTGGCCCGCCGTGGACTGGAGATTACCTCGATAGGTATCGACACCTGGGGCGTGGATTTCGTCTTCATCGGTGAGGACGGAGCTATCCTGAGGAATCCGCGCGCCTATCGCGACCCTATCACGTTTGATGCAATGAAGGATTATCTGGAGCATGTCATCTCGCGCCGCGAGGTGTATGACGTGACGGGTATCCAGCTGATGAACTTCAACTCCATCTTCCAGCTCTACGCCATGCGCCGCGAGCAGAACTCGGCGCTGGCACATGCCCAGAAGATTCTCTTCGTGCCCGATGCCCTTTCATGGATGCTGACGGGCAACGAAGTCTGCGAATATACCATTGCCTCTACATCGGAACTCCTTGACCCGCGCACCAAGCAACTCGACGAACGGCTGTTGCAGTCGGTTGGTCTCAGTCGCGGCAAGTTCGGCAAGATGGTGAATCCCGGCACGATGATCGGCACTCTGACCGACGAAGTGCAGCAGATGACCGGTCTGGGAGCCATTCCCGTCTATGCCGTGGGAGGTCACGACACGGCTTCTGCCGTGGCTGCCGTGCCTGCCAAGGATGAGAAGTTTGCCTATCTTTCGAGCGGCACCTGGTCGCTGATGGGTATTGAGACCAAAGATGCCATCATCAACGAGCTTTCGTATGAGCGCAACTTCACCAACGAAGGCGGTATCGAGGGCGCCACACGTTTCCTGAAGAACATCTGTGGCATGTGGCTCTATGAGCGTTGCCGCAAGGAATGGCCTGAAGAGGTGCAGAAGATGTCGCATCCCGAACTGCAGGGCTCGGCCATGCAGGTGGAGGCTTTCCGCTCGCTGATCAATCCCGACGATGCGCTCTTTGCCAATCCTTCGTCGATGATTGAGGCCATCCGGCAGTATTGCAAGGACACAGACCAGTATGTGCCCGAGACGCCGGCGGAGATTTGCCGTTGCATCTTCGATTCGCTGGCCCTGCGCTATAAGCAGGTGTTTGGTTATCTGGTGGAGATGGCTTCGTTCCCCATCGAGGTGCTCCATATCATCGGTGGCGGTTCGCTGAACAAATACCTGAACCAGTTTACGGCTAATGCCACGGGCGTGACGGTTCTGGCTGGTCCGCAGGAAGGCACGGCCCTGGGTAACATCATGGTGCAGGCCAAAGCCGTAGGTGCCGTGAAGGACATCTGGGATATGCGTCGCATCATTGCCAATTCCCTGGAACTCGTCAAGTATGAGCCTCAGGACAAGGCCGTCTGGGATGCCGCCTACAAGAAGTATCTGGAGATCGTGGCCAAGAAAGGTTGAACAAAGATTATTATCAATAACTAAAAACATAAAAGAAAAATGAGCAAACCATTAGTTGAAACCAAAGCAAGGGTGGGCGTGTTCTCCATTGCACTCGGAGCATACCTGCCGCAGTTCCCACAACTCGTACCTGAGTTTGAGGCTCAGTATGCAGCATTCAAGAAGACATTGCCCTCGACCATCGAGATTATCGACGGTGGAATGGTGACCACGAAGGAACAGTCTATGGAGGCCGGCGACAAGTTCCGTGCGGCCGACGTGGATCTCGTCATCCTGCAGATGCTGACCTATTGCACCTCTTATAATATGTTGCCTGCCGTGCGCGACTTGGATGTGCCAGTGGTCATCGTTAACGTGCAGAAGAAACTGGCTCCCGATTACGCAAAGACGGACATTCCCATCTGGCTGGGCGAGCTCTATGCCTGCGGTGCCATTGGTGAGATGGTGGCCGACCTGAATCGTGCCGGTAAGCGTTCGGCTGTGATTACGGGTGTCGTAGAAGGTGGCGACCCTCAGGTTCAGGCAGAGATTGAGGACTGGTGCCGTGCTGCTCAGGTGCGCCGTCGTTTCCGCGATACCAATATCGCACAGATTGGCCGTCCCTATCCCGGCATGATGGACCTCTATATCGACGAGACCAACCTCTATCACCGTATGTTTGTCTATACCAAGCAGTTCGACTGGGAACAGATGTGGGCCATCGCTGACAATATCACCGACGAAGAGGCTATCCGCGCCAAGGCTCAGGATATCCTCGACACCTTCGAGATTGAAGGTGGCGGCACCATCGAAAAGGTTTGGGACATGGCCAAATATGTGGTGGCTTTCGAGCAGTGGGTTAAGGACGAGAAACTCGGTATGATTGCTTCTCACTATGCTGGCTTTGCCCAGGGCGTGGCCGGAAAACTCGACTCCATGCTGATTCCTGCCTTCTCCATGCTGATCAAGCAGCACACGGCCTGCGCCGTTGAGGGCGACATGAAGGTGGCTATGGCTATGTCGATCCTGAAGACCATCTCAGGAACTGGCACATTGGCTGAGATGTACTCCATCGACTTCCCGAAGGATATCTGCATTATCGGCCACTCTGGTTCGGGCGACTTCGATATCTCTCAGGCCCACAAGCCCACTATGAAGATTGTGCCCGTGTTCCACGGCAAGACCGGCGGCGGTTATCTGACTCAGTTCTATCCTCCCACGGGCGACGTGACCTATCTGGCTATCACGCAGGACAAGAACGGCGTGTTCAAGTTTGTGGTGGCCGAGGGTGTCAATGAGGAAGGCCCCATCTTCATGTTCGGTGATACCAACATGCGCACAAAGTTCTCGCTGCCATGCCGCGAATTTGTGAACAAGTGGAGCGAGGCTGGTCCTACCCATCACATGGCTGCTGCCGTAGGTCGTCATATCGACACCATCCTGAAGGTGGCCAAGATTTTCAATATTGAGTGTGACGTAGTCTGCAGATAAAAAAAGACGAATCGTAATAACGACATAACGTAATATCGAAATATTGAAATATGGCTAATAGTGGAAGTTTGAAGAGCACGATAGCTGTGTCTCTCACCAATTATCTGGATGCTGGAGCGATTGTGGCCGGTGCAAGCGGTCTGACGCTCTGGCAGAACTATCTGGGACTGAGCGAGGTTCACCTTGGCTGGCTCAATTTCATCAGTGCCAACTGTCTGGGTGCTGCCGTAGGAGCCATCATCGGCGGATTCCTGGCTGATAAGTATGGACGTAAGTTTATCTTCACTTACAACCTGCTGGTCTATATGCTCGGTGTGCTGACGGTGATGTTTGCCGTCAATTTCCCGATGCTGCTCTGCGGATTCCTCATCACGGGTATCTCCGTGGGTGTGGGTGTTCCTGCCTCGTGGACGTATATCTCTGAGAGTTCCGAGAACAACAACCGCGGCCGCAACATCTGTATCTCGCAGATGTCGTGGGGTATCGGTCCGATGGTCATCCTGCTTTTGGGTATGCTTTTCGCTCCCGGCGGTTATCTGTTCGGATGGGTGGAGAGTCTGGCACAGGCTGTTGGCGGCAGTGGACTGTCTGAACAGGCCACCAACGTGTTCTCATCGCGTGTGGTGTTCTTCTCTTTGTTCGTTGTGGCCTTCATCGCCTGGAACTTGCAGCGTGGCCTGCAGGAAAGCTCAGAGTTTACGGCTCAGAATGCGGAGGACAAGAAAGCAGGCCTGATGGATAACATCAAGGTGCTGTTCTCCAACAAGATTGCCGTTCGCACGGTGTGCTTCCTCGCTACGATTTATCTGACTTGGAACCTCGTGGCCTCGGTGATGGGATTCTTCCAGCCGCATATCTATGAGACGGCCGGTGGCGTGAGCAACGAGACGGCCAACTGGATGAACTGCATCCAATGGGCCATCATTGTGGGCGTGACCTTCATCGTTTCGAAGTTTATCGACAAGACCTCCCATAAGGCCATCTATACCTTTGGTCTGCTGGTGGCTATCTCGGCTTGGCTTGTTATCGTCACCATCGGTGTGAGTGGTCCTGCCGGTCTGTGGGCTTTTGCCATCCTCTGGGGTATTCAGGGCGGTTCTTCTCCGCAGATTTTCTATGCCCTATGGGGTTCGGAGTTGTTCCCCGCCAAGTTCCGTGCCGGTGCTCAGGGACTGATGTTCTTCATCGTCCGCGGTCTGTCGGCTTTGTGGGGACTTGTCTTCACCTATATCTATGGCGATAACGGCGAAGGCTTCACCATTGCAGCCTATTGCATGATTGCCCTGCTGGCCATTTCGCTGATCGTAGGATTCATCGGTTGCCCGAACACACGCTGCAAGCCCCTTGCACAGATTACCAAGGAGCGTTACGGCGATGACGTTTGAATAAGTGAAGAGTGAAAAGTGAAGAGTGAAGAATCCGCGCGGTAGCAAATTCTTCACTCTTCACTTTTCACTCTTAACTTTAAAGCTTCTTCTGCAGCTTTTCAGCCTTTGCAGCTTTCTTCACAGCCTTTTCGTGAGCCTTGGCATATTTGGTCTGAGCCTTAGCAATCTTGGCGGGGTCAGTTGTGCTGGCCTTCACTTGCTCTAACTTAGCCAGAGCCTTGTCGGCATCTTCCTGAGCTTCCTTGGCGTCCTTGGCAGCATCGTTGGCCTTATCGATAGCCTTCTGGCGCTTCTCAGCCTTCTTACGTTCCTTTTCAGCCTTCTTGCGCTGTTTCTCAGCCTCTTTCTGCTGCTTTTCCATTTGCTTCTGCTGCTTTTCAGCAATCTTCTGCTGTTTGGCTAATTCCTTCATCTGAGCAGGAGACATTACATCCTGTGCGCTCACTGGAGCAACACTGATCAGGCAAGCCATCAAGGCTGCCAATCCTAACTTTGTAATAAATGATTTCATAATTTCCAAGTTATTTAAATTGTTAAAAAATCGTTATATCACGGGGCAAAGATATAAAAAGAAAAGGAAACTCCTTGCAAGAGTTCCCTTTTTTATCCTTTTTTAAACAAAATAGAACACTATTTGGGCAGATTGAATGCTACAGACATTTCTTTCATCTGCTCCTGGCTCATACCTTCGGGCGTGAATCCCATGCACTTGGCATTGATGTAAATCTTGGCACTCTTGGAGAGCACGTCAATCTGATCGAAGGCATCCATCACGTCGAGACCCTGTGCAAAGACACCGTGCTTTTCCCAGAGCACTACGTCGTAGTCGTCGAGCTGTGCCAGCGTGGCATCGGCCAGACGGTTGCTGCCGGGCAGTTCGTAAGGAATAATACCCAAGCCTAACGGACAGAAGGCCTTGGTCTCGGGAATCATCGACCAAAGAATGTTGGTGAGCACGTCTTTCTTCAGGAAAGCCGCATTGTGGCTCATGGCAACGAGCTCGATGGGGTGGGTGTGTACCGTAGCATTATAGGCCGATCCCTTCTCAATGAGGTGGTTGTGCACGGTGAGGTGGGAGGGCAGCTCAGAAGTGGGCTGTACGGGATTGTCTGCAATGATCACATACGAGGCACAGTCGTCCAGAATGCGGATGACGCTGCCGTTGTCCATCGGCCAGCGAGCCAGGTCGCGCATGCGCTTGCCCGTTCCTTTGCAATAGAAATAGTTGCCTTTGAGCTGGGGCAGTGTGACGCCAATCTGCTTCACCTCACTGATGGCGGGCATCTGGCGGATTTCATCGTCCACGAATTTGGTGATGTTCACCGTAATGTTACCACCGTTGCGCTCAGCCCAACCGTTCTGCCAGAGATAGCCGGCTACCTCTGCAATCTTCATGACCTCTTTTTCAAGTGCAGGTCTTCCTTCGAGAATACTTTTCATCTTGTAGTTTGTTTGTATAATTGTTTTATGCCGCAAAGATACTGATTTTTAGTGAAACGGCAACAACATTATTTGATTTTTCTTCCCAAACTTTTGCCAATCTTTAATCGGGCCGTTTGTCGATGACCTTATAACCCTTGAAATCCTGGCTCGGGAACGTGAAAATGCTCTCATCGCTGATTCCGCTATGGAAATGGCTGATATTGACCGTACACCAGAAAAGCATCACCTTGACCTTCAGGCTTTTGGGCTCACGGGTGCGCTTATCGATGACGACCTTGGCATGCTTCACGCCATCTACGCCTTTCTTGGCATCGAGTGTGATGATAAAGTCATTGCCCTTGGCCGTGATGTGATACGTGTAATTGTCGGGAACGAACTTGAACTTCGAGGCGTATTTATCGCGCTTCGCTGAGTTGGGATTGTGGATTTCTATCGTTTTCTTTTTCTTGTCAACACGGTGGAAATCCTTTCCGTCAGACCATGCGGAGTATCTGGACTCAACGAATTTCTGCTTGTTGCCTTTCATCCAGATAGTGCCTTGGGTCTTATATACACCGATGATGTTCACGGAGTAGGTCAGGTTGCAGCCCTGAGGACCGAAGACCATATTGTAGGTCTTGTCGAATATCTGACGTGCCTGTCGGGTGTTCGAATTTTCCTGCGCATGGACAGTAAGGCTCATCGTCAGCGATAAGAGGATGAGCAGCCAGCGGTTTCTTGAAAGTATTGTATCTGTCATTTTCTGTTGATTCTTTTTTTGCGGGGCCAAAGGTACAATTATTTTTCAAAATCAAACCATAATTCAAGAATAATTTGTATTTTTGCAAACGTATTAAGAAATAATAGGAATGAGCCAAAAGGAGAATACAACACTTTGGAGCGAGAACGTCATCGTGGTGGATGCAGAATATGTTGACCGCGTGGCTTTTAACCTCATCGTAAACTTTGAGCGGATGCTGGGACGGAAGATTCCGGCGGCCGACATGGCCCGCTGGATAGACTGTCTGGCCCTTGACGGAGGGATTCCTGCGGACAATCCGGAGGGAAACATTTCCGTGGCGCTCATTCATGAGAAAGATTCTGAAGGTTTCGACAACTTCGTTCCGGCATCTTTCGGCCAGTTGGACGGCAAGGCCTTCAAGGATCAGCTTGGCGAGTTTGTCTTTTCTTCGGTTGCCGTAGAACATCTTACCACGAAGGATGATCTGCTCCTTGATGTGGTGCAGGCTGTCGTGGAGTCGAAAGAAGTGAGGCGGCTGATGGTGGTTCCCAATGCAGAGGATGGCGACTGCTACGACCGTCTGCGCCAGTTGCTCCGCCGGGCTGCCGATGACAAGCGTATCACGCTCTTTGCCATGCAGCCCATGCCGGGCGGCAATTTCCGTCAGGAGATCCTGGGCTATTCGCTGATGCAGGCATTGGGTATTCGTGCGGCGGAGTTGGAAGAAGACCCTCCCCCTTGCCCCTCCCTTTAGGGCGGGGAGTGATTACACTCAAGCACTAATCCATAATATCTAAAACTTACAGGTTTGAAATGAAATTTAAATTCTTTATTTTTATAGTTGCTCTTTGCTGGGGCGTTTCTTCCCAGGCACAACAATTGCCGATTGTAAAATACAGCATCGATAAGGTGACTGCACAATGGAAGAATATGGAGGCACGACTCACCATTGATGCCGACTATCCCGATGGCAACACCCCTGCTGCCAGAACCTTGCAGCGTTGGCTGTGCGAACTGTTTACCGCCCAGAACTTCAAAGGTCAGGTCACCACGGGTAAGCAACTCATGGAGCGCGTGGAGGCTGATTTCATAGAGGCAAATACCGTTGAGGGAATGAAAAGCATGGCCGAAGATGGAACTGAAGAAGGAAACTGGTTCTACAACTACCGTGTGAAAAAGGAATACGAGAGTAGCCATATTGCCTCATTCACCTACAGTTGGGATGCCTTCCAGGTGGGCAATGCCACGTCGAATGCCAACATCATTGACATTTCTGTTTGTAAGACCGACGGACGCATCCTGGGGTGGGAGATGTTCACCTCAGTCAGGCACTTGAAGCAGCTGATAGATAAACGACTCGTGGCTGAATATGGCGAAGAGGGAGCCGACTTCTATCTGACAGGTGCACCGCCCATGCCGCGTGCTCCGCTGTTCTTGAAAGACGGTGTGCGGTTCGATTACGGTGATTATTCCATCGTGATGGCCCACGTCTATGAAGAAATGGGCTTCTATCCCTTCGCTTTCCTGAAGTATCAGGATATCATGCACCTGCTCACCGACGAAGCTAAGGCCTTGCTGGGATTGTCTCAACAGTCGCCTTCGCTTAACGAATCGGAGCCCGCTTCCGATCCCCAGGCCAATGCTGAGCTATTCCGCGTTTATCTGATGAGTTGGGACAAACTCCATAATCTCCGTCAGAATGATAATTTCCAGTATGAGTACGCCCCTAATGTGGATTACTACGGGATGAAAGTGTCGCGGGAGAAAGTGCAGCAGTCGAAGGTCACCTTTCTGCAGAAGACACCCGACTTCGAGCAGGTGAGCTACAGACTGAAGGCCACAAAGACGGATGCCCGCCACATGCGCTGTGATTTCTTGAAGCGTACCACAGCCAAGGGTAAGACACGCGTCTATCCTTCCTATCTGATCTATGTCATGGAAGACAATGGCTTCAGTTGGCAGATAGAGCGGGAGAGTGACCAGGTGACAGACAAGAATCTGGAGAAAATGAGAAAATGAGAAAATGAGAAATGGAGAAAATGAGAAATGGAGAAAATGAAATAAATCGTCCAATCGCTAAATCATATAATTATAATATAGATATAAGATGAACAGAATTTTGATGATTGGCGCCGGTGGCGTGGCTACCGTGGCAGCCCATAAGATTGCGCAGAACGCCGATGTATTCGACGAGTTTATCATTGCATCGCGCCGCAAGGAGAAGTGCGACGCCATCGTGGAGGCTATCCACAAGAAAGGCCTCACGATGGACATCAAGACCGCCCAGGTGGATGCAGACGACGTGGAGCAGCTGAAAGCACTCTTCAACGAGTACAAGCCCCAGCTGGTGCTGAACCTCGCCTTGCCCTATCAGGACCTCACCATCATGGAAGCCTGTTTGGCATGTGGCTGCAACTATATGGACACGGCCAACTACGAGCCGAAGGATGAGGCTCATTTCGAGTATTCATGGCAGTGGGCCTACCGCGACCGTTTCCGCGAGGCAGGGCTGACGGCAATCCTTGGTTGTGGCTTCGACCCAGGCGTGACAAGCATATTCACCGCATACGCAGCCAAGCATCACTTCGACGAGATACAATATCTTGACATCGTTGACTGTAATGCCGGCGACCATCACAAGGCTTTCGCCACCAACTTCAATCCCGAAATCAATATCCGCGAGATCACGCAGAAAGGACTCTACTGGGAGAACGGACAGTGGGTGGAAACCGAACCGCTGGAGATACACAAGGACCTGACCTATCCTGGCATCGGTCCCCGCGACAGCTATTTGCTGCACCATGAGGAAATAGAATCTTTGGTAATCAATTATCCCACCATCAAGCGTGCACGCTTCTGGATGACCTTCGGACAGCAGTATCTCAAGCACCTCGAGGTGATTCAGAACATCGGCATGAGCCGCATCGACGAGATAGAATACGAAGCACCATTGGCCAACGGCGAAGGCACCGCCAAAGTGAAGATCGTTCCCCTGCAGTTCCTGAAGGCCGTATTGCCTAATCCTCAAGACCTCGGCGAGAACTACGAGGGCGAAACCTCCATCGGTTGTCGCATCCGCGGACTGAAAGACGGCAAGGAGCACACCTATTATATATATAACAACTGTTCCCATCGTGCAGCCTACGAGGAAACCGGCATGCAGGGCGTGAGCTACACCACCGGTGTGCCCGCCATGATTGGTGCCATGATGTTCTTCAAGGGCCTCTGGCGCAAGCCCGGTGTCTTTAACGTGGAGGAATTCGACCCAGATCCGTTCCTTGAGCAACTCAACAAGCAGGGCCTGCCCTGGCACGAGATTCACGACGGAGACTTGGAATTGTAAGCAATAACCCACCCCCAACCCTCCCGAAGGGAGGGAGTTGGATTACCTAATCTATAGCAAAGCTATTATGAACTCCCTCCCTTCGGGAGGGTTGGGGTGGGTTTTAGTTCTCTTAGTTGCGTAGCAGTTCCAAATAATCCAGTTTATTTAAATCGCATTCTTCAGCCACGCGTTCCCATACCACTTTGGAGCTGTCAGACAATTCCATCGACATGCGATAGACACCAAGATACACATAGTTGGTGTCCACAAGATTCTTCATGAATGTAATCCGAATCTCATTCAGACGGGAATTGTGATTAAAATGATCGATGTTTCGTTGGACTATCTGATCGCTATCTACCCCTTCTGGCTTCCAATACTCAGTAATGGTTGGCATCATCTTCGATTTGTCCCCTTCGTTATGCCATTCGGAATGGCGATAATTGGGGCCCCACACAGAAATGTTGGGATGGCGTGGCAGAATCTGCCCCCAAAGTTTTTCCTTTGCATGAATACCAAACAGTTTGAGGTATTCGTGAGGCGAACTAAAAGTATCACCAATCTTTAACGTGTAAGCACTGCTTTTATCGGACGATTTGCTAAACACTTGATAGCAAACACCAGAAATGATACCTATCAGCAATAATGCGATGATGGTGTAGAGTATGGCAGGAGTCAATTGCTTCTTCCGGTTTTTTCCTTCCTCTTCTGTCTCTGTGGGCTTTTCTTCTATAGGCTCCTTCTCTGTGTCCTCTGTCCCCTCTGTGAACTCTGTGTAAGCCCTACAGAATTCTTTCCAATTGTCATACCCCACGAACATGGATAAAATTTCAAGCGTAGATTTCCGTGGAGTAGTCGTTTCGGACAGATAGCCCCAAAGGCGTTTGAGGGTTGTTGGAGATATTCTCTCGTGGAATTTCTCGAATATACATTCAGAAAGGAATTCGAAATCCTTTGGGGTTTTCATCTTCCTTTCTACAACTGCTTCAATCAATTCGCGTAGTTTGGCTAATGCCTTCTCTTGTTGTTCTTGATTCATGATAAAGTTATATGCGACGGTCTGCTTGTCATTGCATAAGATTTAGCTGCACTCGACAAAATGAAGCAAGCTCTTTTGCGCTCGTTGGCAAAATCATTCCGTTTGGCGGCACAAAGTTAAGCATTTTCCCGCATAATAAAAGCCCATTTCCCCAGAAATGGACCAAATGGACTAAAATATGGACTAAATGGACTAAGAAATGGACCAAAATAAGCAGAAATGGACTGGTAAAAGGACTAGTATGGACAATCCCGTTTCAGTCCTTTTTTCTTATTTTTGCAAAACGATTGTGCTTTATGCATGAATGTGGTTGCTTATTTGGCAATGACCTTCTCATGGGGGCATTATTTAGAAATGCTATACCTCAATGGACGTATGAAGGTTCACGCTTTGGGGGTGTTAACTTATGGAAATACAATAGATGGAAACAGCAAACAAAACAAAAACCAATTCATTTGTACTTTTTGGACGCGCTTTCAAAAATGCCAAGAAAGATTTCTGGGTAAGCATTCAAGTCTTGTTTTGGATAACGATTGCACTTGCACTTTTGTTTTGGTGGGTAGAAGGTGTACCGCAGCCTTCTGAATATGGGGGCATAGGCGGCCTGATGCAATCTTTCGTATGGGCGTTAACCCGTTATATCGGTGATCCTGGCCATTTTGCAGGTAACGGACCTGTTACCCTTGCTGGTCGGTGGATAGACACAGGCATTGGTATTCTGAAGATTCTTATTTTCGCTGTTCCTGCCGGTCTTGTGGCCAATGGCTTCAGAAAGGCGATGGAGGATGACAAACAACTCCAACGAATGGAGGAACTTAGTGTGTCAATTCATAAGCGCTTCCGCAGATCAGCACAATCCAACTCATGGTTTTATAATGAAGAGAATAAAAAGAAGTGCTATAAGTATGTTGATAGGTTGAGGAAATTGACAAACCTGCAGATTAAACTGGGACTGAGCATGGATAGCATTATGGAGACCATCAACTATTGTCCAGATTTAAGACTTGCTAACTTAGCATCTACTAAGCGCCGGACTGATAGTCCGCAAGACTGTCTGGTAGTTGTGAATTTTCCTTTAAATAATGAATATGGCTGCTTCCTTGACAGAGAGTCAAATGTCACCATTGTTACCCCTACCGCACTCCATGAGATAGGAACTGGTAACGCTGCCTTCTCTCTTGCAGCGATGGGTGGTTTTAACTATGTAAGCCGTGAACTGACACCCAATCCAGAAGATCCGTTCAGCTTCTATATCATGGACAAAGAAGATTTGGAACTAATGTATGACTACGACAAGAAAGAGGACGTAGAGTCACAGGCTCTTCATTTCATGGATGACTTAAAGAGATTAAAGGAAAGAAGTGAAAAACGTGGACAGAAGCATTGGTTCATTTTTGTTCTTGGCACACTCAGGACAGAGAAATGTCAAGTTCATCTTTGGAGGTTTGCATCAGACCCCCAAAAGAGGATCTCCTATCGGATAGATGGTCCAAAACGGAAATATGGAAGTACTATTCTTCAGGAAGATGAGGATAAACTGCAAAACATTTTTCACGATATTCAAGAGTCACTTGGAAAGCGGCAGATAACAGTGCAGGGAGAAAAACAAAGTGTTGTTACGGAAATTGATAACTGTGATATATGGAAAGCTTTAACAGAGGATAATATTATGCGTCGCTTGAATGGAGGAATTGACTGTAATACGCTGACCATGCGCATAGGCTATGAAATACTATACTATAGTACTAGTCACCTGCTTATCATGAAAGATATTGCCGATGCTATCAAAAAACAGGTAGAACCCGACCGAGAGATTCCGGCAGAAGCGACGAAATGCTATTTGGAAGATGGTGATGGCTTTGCAGATAACTATGGTAAAGAAGAAGTGTTCTTACGTTCACCCCAAAAACTGAAAGAGATGATTCGTAAGGCAAATGAAGCTGCACGAAAAGAGTTCGAACGTTATGATATTGACGGCAATAAACAGAAAGACTATGCAGAGCACCAACGGCCTAAATGGAAGAAAATATTAAGATTAAATTAAAATAACAACTATGAAGACTATCAATTTTTTTTGTGCAGTTATTCTGCTGATTGCCTTAGCAAGTTGCGGTGGAAACAAACAAAATAACGGGCTTACAGAAGGAGCCTCTGGCGATATGGAAGCCTATGAGCAGAGCGACGTGAACGCTATGGAGCAGGCACGCCCACAGATTATGGTCATACCCGGCGACCAGACGTTGCAAAACTTCAAGTGCCTAAAAATACAGAATGTGAACGGCCGTGAATATATTCTGCGCGACTACAAGAACTATCTACTGAAGGATGACCGTGCCAAGCGTATTATTTCGACTATTCAGGATGAATTCAACGACCAAAACTTCCCTCTCAACGATTTCGAGCAGACTCTGAAGCAGCTCGATACGCAGGAAGCCCTTGACATGGCCGACGGATTTGAGAAGGATGCAAAGACTCAACTACTCACCGTGGCTCAGCCTGACATTGTTTTGGAGCTTAGTTATGACACCAGTCGTGATAAGATGTCGATGATTGGCCACAACTACAACAAGCGCGGAGAAAAAAACATCAGTTTCACCTTGAACGCCCTCGATGCCTATAACAATAAAGTAGTAGCAACAATGACCGCAAGCAATATTAAGGGCCATTCTACCACTCAGGCTATCCAGGCCAGCATCAAGGATCAGATGCCTGAGTTTCAAAGAGACATCACAAAATACTTCAGCGACATCCTTACCCGAGGGCGTGACATTACTGTCCGTGTGGCTGTAGAAAAAGGTGCCAACGTGGATTTGCAAGACGAGAGTATCGAAGGCGACACCTATGCAGACTGGATCAACGATTATATGAAAACCCATACCGTAAAGGGTGCCTATAAACTGCAGCGTAATACGAGTAAGGAACTATACTACGTGAACTGCCGTATCAAACTGCTCAACGATGACGGAACCCAGTATGGAGTCTATGATTGGACGCGCGACCTACAAAAGAATCTGCGTAAGAACCTCGGGCTGAAGTGTACCAATAAGGCACAAGGCTTGGGCGAAGTGTTAATCAGTGTTCAAGGTATTAAGTAAAGCAAATAAAATCATGAAACGTATATATTATATATTAGGTGTAGCTGCTATGGTTTTAGCCATGACGTCGTGCGGCAACCGGAACAGCAGCAAGAAGTTCGACCCAGTAGATCGTTCAGCCACATTAAGCCATGAGGAGCGCGAGGCTGCTCTTGAAGCAAAACGGGCAGAACTGTTGGGCGGTCTGAACCTCGACACCCTGCTGTACAGTCATGGTGTAAAGTTTAGTATCGTGCAGCCCAAGATACAGGGTGAAGATATCACACAGGACATAGCTGACCGTATTTCGATGAAAATGCTGCAGATAGCATGCCTGAACGGCATCAGCGGTATAGGTACCAACCCTGGTTTCGTGTTCGGAACAGAGATTGCCCAGACAGGACGCGCAATAACTGGTACTCCCCCCCAAAAGATGACAGTACAGTACCAATTGACTTTTAAGGTCATGAACACAGCCACTGGTGATGTTTATGGTACATCCACGCAGGATGTCATGGGTGTTGGAAATAGTTTTGTTGAAGCAAACCAGAATTTCACGAAAGAAATTAAGAACACACCTGAAATTCAAAAGATGCTTCAGACAGCTAGTAAACGTATCATCGACTGGTACAACCAAAATGTTCAGACAATAAAGAATCAGATTGAGGCAGCAGTCGGCAAAGGTGATTACGACCTAGCCTTGGCTATAGCAACAAGTGTGCCCGAACAAGCCACTACTGCTTTCCAGTATGCCTCCAGCAAAATTGACGAGTTGACCAAGGGACTATTGTACAAAAAATCTGCCGATATGCTCGGCGAGATGACTGCTGCCGTAGCCTCTGCTGGTGATGGCTTTGATCCATCTATCGGTGCTTATTTCAACTTGATTCCAACGGACTCTCCAGAGCATGCTAAAGCTGCAGATATGTACAAGGCCTATTCCGAAAAGTGCAAGGCTCGCCGCGATGCCCTTGAGGCCAAGGCTGAACGCGACGAACTAGCAGTACACGAACTGGAGAAGTTCAAGATGATGCAGGACCACGAGACAGAACTGGCGCAGATTGAGGCCGATAAAATTAAGTCTAAATATGCTTCTCTCGCTTCCGCCAAGGCTGTTGAAGCTAAGGGCAAGGCCAGCGAAAAGCGTGGAGGACTCTTTGGTCCCATTGGTGACGCTATCTCAGGTACTTTCGATCGTGTGTTTAAGGTTGCTGATGTGGCAGGTGCACTTACTACAGATAAACTCGGACTGCAGGACTATGTTGAGAAGGTGGAGTTCGGAGATATGTAAAAAAAACAGTCAATGGCACAGGGGGAATCCACTTTTGCCATTGATAATAACTATAACTAAAGAACAAGAAATATGAAGAATGTAAAATTTTTATTTTTGTGCGGTATAGCATTAGTTTTGCTGGCAGCATGTGGTAGTTCATCTTCAAAAAACGAAGAAGAAGAAAAGATAACGGTGACTGGTTTTGATGGCAATGTATATAAAAGCTATCAAGAGGCTTGTAAAAAACAAGATTTTGAGGCTGCTCATGCTTTCTTGGATAAAATAATGAATGCCGAAGTCGGATATGGAAAGCAATATGAGTACACCTCGGATAAAGATATTGATTACTATAATGCGAAGATGTATATAGTGAATAAAGAAGTAGAATTTCTTGTTTCTCAGAATTCTGATGAAGCCAATAATAGACTCATTTTTCTATTAAATGAAGACGTATGTCCAACATCTGTTGCAGAGGGCGCTATTTTATCATATAATTATTCAGAGCAATCAGGATATGGCGAACAGTATGATTTCGATAAATATAGCAAGTGGATTGGCGATAGAAACACTTTATGTGATAAGATATTAGATAATTGTATTCTTTTTAATAATAGAGACTTGGCTAACAAAATAATAAATATGTATAAGCCAGATGCAATACGTGTTAAGAAAGATTTAGGGAAAAAAGGATTCGAATTTAGAGCACACTATACAGATGACACAAAGAACAAAGCAATCAAAAGATTTCAGGACGCTATTAAATCTGGAGCATTCAAATAACAAGAACAGCTATGCAGAATCCATGGTTAAATATTAATTGGGAGAACACTTTTGCCGATGGTGACAGGGGGATTCTTACCGATGATTATTGCAGAGAAAAGGGGATAAATGTAAGCGACCTGCCAGAGCCTTATAGTGGAAATGTTGATAGTAATGTTGTTTGTCTAAATTTAAATCCTGGGGTCAACAAGTGTAATTGCTGTTTTAGGAATAACGAGCAATTCCTCAAACTTACAAAAGAAACATTGGAACTTAAGATAGACCATTCTTTGTGGTTTGATATAATTAATTGCGAAAAAGGAGCAATGCATAGTGGTTGTGACTGGTGGCAGAAAAAGACAAAACAATTATGTGATGCAATAAAGCCAAAAGTATTAAACATGTTTGTTATAGAGTTCTTTCCATACCATTCAGAACATGCTTTTACTTTTCCTAATCTGCCATCTAACAATTATCGTAACTATTTGTTAAAGCAGGCAATGGATGACGGAAAACTAATTGTTATCATGCGAGGGGAAAAACGTTGGTATAACATAAAAGAAGATAGTATTGGCTACAGGTTAAAGAATGAATATGAAAACAAAATTATCATGACAAATCCTCGAAGTGTATACTTCTCAGAAAAGACAATTGGATCAAAGTGGGATTTGCTGATAAGTGCTCTGAGAAAAGATGTTGTTCACAAACATAGGAATTTATAAAAAACAATGAGAGGCAGCCGAAACGCTTGAAAGGGAGTAGGAACAATAATATCAAAATAGAAAAGATTATGAGAACAGTTAAGTTATTAACAACATGTTGGTTGACAATTTTCGTTTTTATAGCTTGTGGACAGGAAAAAAGTAATTATGATTATCAAGGGGCTTGTTATGAAATGGATTTTAAAAAAGCACACTTGATAATTAATAAAATGAAGTCTGAAGTGGAAGATTTCCGTAATAACAACCAACTTGAGAAGTCAAAATTTTCGGGAGGAACTGATTATTCTAATAAAGATAAATATGCAAACATGGTTCGTTCTTATTTAGAAGGAGTAGACTATGTTTATAATGCAGAAACACGTTTTCTTCTTCAAGAAAATAGCGTAGAAAGCTCCAGAAGGATTGTATTCTTACTTAATGAAATGGATGTTGAGATTGCAAAATATCAAGATGATGCAGTTTACACTGATATTGAACAACAAGCTAAAAAAATCTCTATTAGGATAAGAGAGAACATTGCGTCATTGGCATATGAAATGGGAAACATAGATTTATCAAATAAGATAAAGACTGCTATCCCGCAATCTAATGATAAATAACAAAAGACATGTAAGGCTAATCGTATAAATTAATTTTTTTTGGCGTTAAGATGCCAGAACGTAAATAAAAGATACAATGACAAAGATTCTCACAGCTAGCTGTCTTGATGAATTGCGTATTATAAAGGAGGGAAAGGAAAAGTAATAATAGTATGGAATTATTGAAGACACTTTATGTCATTCATGCTCCTTCTTATCACGAATGGCCGATGATAACGTTTGTCTGGAAATATGTCAATGAATATATTCCAGAGGCAGAGATGCATATGGACGAATGGGGCAACCTTTACATTACCAAAGGCAAAGACGAGTCGGGGTTCCCTACCATTGCCTGTCATTTGGATCAAGTTCAGACATTGCATAGTGAGGATTTTGAAGTTAGGGAAGAAGACGGCATGTTGTTTGGGTGGAGCGAACAGAACCAGCGTCGTGAGGGCTTGGGCGCAGACGACAAGAATGGCATCTGGGTTTGCCTTCGCTGCTTGGAAGAATGTCCTCAACTGAAGGTTTTTATGGCCTTGGGCGAGGAAAAAGGTTGTATCGGTAGCAACCGTGCTGATATGTCCTTCTTTAAAGACAGCCTGTATGTGTTGGAACCCGACTGCAAAGGCGACGAAGAAATCCATACCAAGCTGAAAGGCATACCTTGTGCCAGTGAAGACTTTGTGAATGCGTTACAGTCAGAGGATAACGGCTACACTATTACCGACGGCAAGGGCAGTGACATCTTTGCCTTGACATTGAATGGCATAGGCGTGAGCTGCGCCAACATCCCTGCAGGCTACCACCTGCCCCACAAAGATGAAGAATATACGGTGGTAACCGAGTTGGAACATTGTCTGGAATTTGTTCTCCGTGTGATACAAACCCTTCAACAACCTTTTCCTCATTTTTTCAAAACCGATACACAGCTGAAGGTGGAGGAATTCAGAAAAAAGATAGATGATGACAATAAAACTGTGGTGACGGAGCAAGAATTGAAGCAAAAAAATGGGCGAATGAAAAAAAGTAGGTGCTTTTTTTGAATTTTTTTTGGAATGTGTCTATATTAAGCATGTAACTTTTAAATTTCAAGCACATGACAACAACAATTCGCACCAGTTCAAAGAACTACTTCACAAAAATCCAAAAGTACCTCAAAAACAAAAGAGTGTTCTTCGCTTCGTCATTTAACAACGAGGTCTATACCCTCACCATCTTCGATCTCTCGACCATCGAAACCACTTCTCTCATCAACAAAATGACCAAACACTTCCACCTCACCAACCGGCAAGAGCCTATGGCTCTTGCCGCCTAAAACATCTGAACGATTATGGCAAGAACAATGAAAAGCAATAAAAAAGAGATGACACTGCTTCAGGCCATAGAGCGTGTGGTGGAACTATCGGAAGACTCAAAGATGAGCAAGGAGTTCATGAAAAAAGCCAAGGCGGAAATACAGCTGCTGGCCAAAAGCTATGGCATCACCGAGCGGCAGGCCGTGCTGTTCTGCGTCTGTATGGAGAAAGGCCCCAGGCGCGTCGAATACGATGACCTGGCTTCCTATCTGGACATCAATAAGATCAGCGCGCTGGGCTTTGCCAGCGACATCGACGCATTGGTGCGCCGCCGGCTGCTGAAATACCGCGACGTGAAGGACGAGGACGATTTCGACATCCCCACAGCCGTCATTCGCTGCTTGAAGCACAACGAGGTGTACCAGATGCCCCGGCGCACAGGACTCGACTGTGCTGAACTGTTCGAACTGCTCTACCTGTGGTTTGAAGACCTGAACGACGATGCCATCTCGCCGGGTGAACTGCAGGAAGAGTTGCAGACGCTGTTCGACGATAACAAGCAAGTAGGTTTCGTGCAAAAGTTGCGCGAATATCATCTGTCGGAGGAAGACGAAATGATGGTGGCACTCTTCTGCCACTGCCTGGTGAACGCCGACGACAACGACATCCGCTTCGGTCAGTTGGAAGGCCTTTACAGCACGAAGGCCGACTTCAACAGCGCCAAGGTCAGCCTGCGCAGCGGCGAGCACAGGCTGATGAAGAAAAAACTGATAGAGCATTGTTGTATAGATGGCATTGCCGCCACCACCCGCTTCAAACTGACGGAGGAAGCAAAGCGCAACCTGCTGGCAGAGATGAAACTCAACACCGCGGAAGAGAATTTGGCCGACGTCATTAAGTCCAAGGACCTGACGGAGAAGAAGATGTTCTATGTGAAGGAGAACGAGCAGCAGGTCAGCGAACTGCAATCGTTTCTCATGCCCGGGAAATACAACGAGATACACGAGCGCATGCAGCAGACGGGCTTCCGCACGGGGTTTGCATGCCTGTTCTACGGCGGACCCGGCACGGGCAAGACCGAGACTGCCTACCAGCTGGCCCGGCAGACGGGGCGCGACATCATGGTGGTGGATGTGCCGCAGATCAAGAGCAAATGGGTGGGCGACTCCGAGAAAAACATCAAGGCCCTGTTCGACCGCTATCGTGAACAAGTAAAAAGAGCCAAACTGACTCCCATCCTGCTCTTCAACGAGGCCGACGCCATTATCGGCATCCGCAAGCAGGGAGCACAGAACGCCGTGGACAAGATGGAGAACTCCATTCAGAACATCATCCTGCAGGAGATGGAACAACTCGACGGCATCATGATAGCCACCACCAATCTGACGCAGAACCTTGACACGGCCTTCGAGCGCCGTTTCCTCTACAAAATCAAGTTCGAGAAACCCACCGAGCAGGCCCGTGCCCATATCTGGCACTCGATGATTCCCGACCTCAGCGAGCACGACATCCATGCGCTGGCCTCGAAATACGATTTCAGCGGCGGTCAGATAGAGAACATCGCCCGCCATTATGCCATCAATACGATTCTTCATGGCAACAGCGGTGACGTGCTGCCGATGCTCATCCGCCATTGCGACAACGAACGGCTCGACGGAGCACGCTCGTCGAAGATAGGCTTTTAGTTTTTAGAAATAATTATGGAAGAAAAACTGACCGCAGAACAGATGCAACAGAGGAGTGACTTTCTCAGGAAACGGGCCAAAGAGATGGAGCGTAGGCTGAGGAACGTCACGGAACCTGAAGCACGAAAAATTTACCAGCTGGCAATCAGCAATTGTTATGCCCTGGCAAAGAAATGGAGTGACGTGGCCAAACGCTGTCGAAAGATCGCAGAAAAGCATCGGGCGCGAACACAACAGTGATAAAGCAAATCAGGATGATGATTAGAGAGGAATAAACAAACGGTGCTTTGTTTGGAACTTTCTTCAAAATTCACAATCTTTGCATCAGGCTCTAACTTATGAACAATAAACAATCTTAGAACCTCGCGATGTATAGGTGAATCGCAGGAAAATATGAACGGAAGTTTTTTTGATAGCATTGGTGTGGCAGATATGGAGAAGGTTCATTCTGCAGTAATTGGCTGGATATTTTCTGATGATTGTAAAGCATTAACGAATCAGCAGAAGTCAGAATTATTGTGTTCTTTGTTTCATGTAAAGCCAAGCCAAACATTTAATTCATTTGTTGTAGAGGTTGAACATCATGATATTGATGTTCTCATTATCACAGATAATAATACATGTTGGGTAATTGAAAACAAGATAAAATCTTCTCAGCATAGTAATCAATTAGATAAATACTACGATATTATAAATGGGAAACCTGTTAAGATTGGGCGTAAAATACATACCATACAAGATTACATGCAATTGAAATCTCACTATTGTTTCTTGACACTTGTTGGTGAGAACCCAAAATGTACAAATAACGTCTGGAAGAATTCTACTTACCTATCCTTCTCAAAAGCGCTTGAAAAAGCCCTAGAAAATGGTAATAAAAATAATGATTATATTATCCTAAACGAATACTTGTGCTGCATTACTAACCTTGCGAAGGCTTTAGATGAATTCATTAATAATCATCAACGGCATAAATATGTCTTTGATGGTGGTACGGATAAAAAGAAAAGGGATGGCAATTATATTGCAGACAACGGTCTCGAAACGATTTTTCAAAAATGCTTCCTTTCACATATTATAGGCAAAACTAAGAACTATAGTGGTTTTGATATTTCAGAGACTCATGGCATCGCACTGGCGGAGAAAAAAGATGTACTTTTTATTCGAGATTATAAATTGGGAATACAATTCCAAAACGGCTCTTTCAAGGCTCAGATACTTAATGAGAGTATAGGTGCAACTGATTTCTGGAATCATTGGAATGGAAGAATAACGAAAACAAATTACGGGGTAAAGATAAACAATATGCATTTCTCTGGCTGGACTTTTAACACTTCTAAAAGTCAGAAAGGCTCATATTTTTCCATCTCAAAAAAGATTCCCAATTGGTATTCTAAATCTGTGGCAGACATTGTGTCCGATTGGGATACCATGTACAATGCATGTATGGATGTTTTGAATGAAATTTCAAAAATAATCCCATAAGAATGAAATGTTTTTTGTCAGATTACTAACGATGAAACGCGTTTTTATAGACATGGACAATGTGCTGGTGGACTTCCAGTCGGGACTCGACCAGGTGAGTGAGGAAGTGAAGGCTGAATATGCTGGACGGCTGGACGAGATTCCGGGCTTGTTTGCCAAGATGAAGCCGATGGTGGGGGCCATTGAGGCTGTGCATGAGTTGCAGAAACGCTACGATTTGTTTATTCTCTCTACGGCGCCGTGGAAGAATCCGTCGGCATGGTCGGATAAGGTGGAGTGGGTGACAAAATATCTTGACGACGTGTTCCACAAGCGGCTTATCATCTCGCACCACAAGGATCTCTGCCAGGGTGACTATCTGATTGACGACCGTGGGAAGAACGGCACTAGCGAGTTTGCCGGCGAATGGATTGAGTTCGGCTCAGAGCAGTTTCCCAATTGGGAGAGTGTGCTGAAATATTTGGCAGGCCAAAGACTGGATGAATACCTTGCGGCAATAGGCCGTGAGAAATTGCTGACCTTGGAGGAAGAGATGGCATTAGTTAAGGCC